>Ga0209415_10005437_pt1 | contig 22892 bp, 14 predicted proteins | sample PeaSoiSIISIP2007_FD_187696 | JGI IMG/M metagenome (GOLD analysis project Ga0209415, IMG submission 187696) | Peat soil microbial communities from Weissenstadt, Germany - SII-SIP-2007 (SPAdes) (version 2) | ecosystem: Environmental > Terrestrial > Soil > Wetlands > Peat | place: Germany... | reverse complement strand
ATCAGTTCGCTGCTCTTGCAGGTTTCCTTAACGAGGTTCTGGCGGGGTATTTGTTCATCGCGCAGTGTTGTTCTAGGTCATGCTCGTCGTACACTCCCCAACTTTCCCCGTTATCGCCGTGAGGCACATCATCCAGTGCTTGCAGGGATCGCCGCAGATCATTCATAGCTAAGGTGCCACTCCCGGAGGCGAATATCCTCTGGTTGGCTAGGCGATGTTCGTATGCCAGCAGATCAGCGGCTTGAAAGGCGACTGCCTCTGATTTGTCCATAAACTTGGCAGCAACGCCGTGATCTCTTTTGGCGCACCGAAGCAGATCGCCCCGGTCTTTATCCCCGTCCTCAAACATGTACGCGACTTGCTTTTCGTCAATCTTCCACCGCCTCGCCCAAGTTCTAACCTTGTCGATGCAGGTGATTCCCGCCAGCGCGTAGGGCTTGTTCATTTCGCTAAGCGGATAATGCTCATCGACTTTGCGAAAACCTTCCAGCATGACGCAACTGACAAAGCTATGTCTCGTCCGGGTTTTGATGACGTTAATGAGCCGTTCGAGAAAGAGCCGCCGTCTTCGTTTGTCATCCTTCCACGAGGCAAATTCGCCCGCGCCGGGACCGAAGTCTTTCATGTGTAGCTCCGCCACGTCATAGGCACTCAGGGCTGCTTTCCAGTTCTTTTCAAACTCAATCCACTGTTCGGCGGTTGCTACGAACCCCGCCACTGACAGCGCAACTCCTTGATTCGGGTGTCCGCTCGCGTCGAAGTAGCCCGTAAACATCGCCATGAGACTCCCCTGCCAACGACCCATAAAAATAGCCATTGCGAGATGCCGGATGCGGGAATATCCCTCATCTTCATCTCTTTTTGACAGGGGTATTGTACTACTTGTTCTCATGGGATACTTACCCCAGCAAAAGCGCTTATATGTTCCGACTGGAACATAATGCAAATTCTTTCACATTGACGCTCACCGAAATTGAGGGGACAATAGCAGCCGCTTTTGGGGCGTAAAGAAAATTCCGGTTTAATCCTCTGGTATTTGTGCGACAGCCTGGGCATGTTCCACTCGCCACCGCCCGAGATCCGGCGGGCGGCGACAGAATGCCCCGGCTCCCCTGCAACACTTTGCCTTCACGGATTACCAGACACAAGAGAGCGGACTGCAATGCGAAACCACCCGATAGTTCTGGCGCTAGTCATAGTTTTCTGCGGTTGGAACGTGGCCCTCGGCCAGGCGTTCCAAGAAGATGCCATCCCCACATCTCCTCGGATCGTGCAACCGATCGATGAAGGAAGGCTGTTCCAACTTCGGGGCAACACTCACCCTCAGGCGCGCCGCGAGTTTGACCGGGGCATAGTTGCGCCCGATCTGCCCATGGAACGCATGCTCCTGCTCCTCCAGCGCAGCCCGCAACAGGAGGCCGACCTCGAAGCTTTCATGGCCCGGCAATTAGACCCTGCATCTCCCGACTTCCACCATTGGCTCGAGCCCGTCGAGTTCGGCAGGATCTATGGTCCCGCCCAAGCCGATATAGTGACCGTCACCAATTGGCTCCAGAATCACGGCTTCACTGTCGACGACGTAAGCAATGGCCGCGTCTTCATCGAGTTCTCAGGCACCGCCGGGCTCGTCCAGGAAGCATTCCATACCGAGATTCATCGCTATAACGTGAAGGGCGTGGAGCATATCGCCAACAGCTCGGACCCCAGTATTCCCGAGGCGCTCAGTCCGGTGGTCGCGGGCGTCGTCTCGTTGCACGATTTCTTTGCCCAACCTCTGCACCGCGATCTGGGCTCCGTCCGCCGCGACAGCAAGAGTGGCAAATGGATTCCTGAGAACAAGAATGTCGTTACCAGGCCGCTGTTCAATCCGCCCCCGGCTGACGCTCCCTTGGAGTTGGTGTCTCCATACGACTTCGCGACCATCTATAACGTGTTGCCGCTGTGGACCGCAGGCATCGACGGGACCGGAGAGACCATCGCTATCGCCGGACGCAGCGATATCAGCCTGACCGACGTCGCCACCTTTCGTTCCGCCTTCGGCCTGCCCGCAAAGGCTCCCACCATCATCGTAAATGGTCCCGACCCCGGTGTGCCCACGGCGGGTGACAAAGTGGAAAATACGCTGGACGTTGAGTGGTCCAACGCTGTGGCCAAAGGCGCGACCGTCAAATTCGTCACCACGAAAAGCACTACTACAACCGATGGCGCTCAAGTCTCGGCACTCTACATCATCGACAATAAAGTTGCTCCCATCATGAGCTTCAGCTACGGAAACTGTGAACTTGCTTTCGGAACAGCCGGAAACGCCGCCTACAACAGCATGTGGCAACAAGGAGCGACTGAGGGAATTTCGGAATTTGTGGCGTCGGGCGATCAAGGATCCGCGGCCTGCGACGGCGGCCAGACAGCACCCTACGCAGCTGAATTTGGTCTCGCGGTGGGCGCAACTTCGAGCACTCCTTACGATGTTGCCGTTGGCGGCACCGACTTTATCTGGGCAAACAGCGCCACGGTCTATTGGAATACCACCAATGCCGCCGACGGCCTCTCCGCACTCGGGTATATTCCGGAAGTCCCGTGGAACGACACATGCGCCAGCGTTGACGTAGATACTCTTTTCGGATTTACCCCGGCGAATGGTATCAGCAATCCGGAGGCGGCCTGCCAATATATGCTGGTCAACGATTTTGACATTGACCTCGTCAACGTGGCCGGTGGAACAGGCGGCAAAAGTGCCTGCACAACACCCAGTTCCAACACCGTTGCCAGCTGTTCCGGCGGATACGCTAAGCCATCCTGGCAAACTGGTACTGGTGTACCGGCAGACGGCAAGCGGGATGTTCCCGATGTCTCGCTCTTCGCATCCAACGGGGCGTTGAACACCGCTTATGTTATTTGCGTTTCAGCAAGCGCTCCTTGCATTTTCACCAATGCCAACGATGCCATCGCACAGGCTATCGGCGGCACCTCGGTAGCCTCGCCGGCAATGGCCGGCATCATGGCGCTGGTTCTGCAAAAGACCGGCGACACAGCGCTGGGACTGCCCAATCCAGTGTTTTATAAGCTCGCAGCCAAAGACAATCTCACCACCTGCAAGTCGAACACGGTCGCCAAAGGAAACAGCTGCATCTTCTACGACGTAACTTCCGACAACAATCAAGTGCCCTGTAATCCGGGATTCCCAAACTGCACCGTAATTAACACCGGCGATGAGGTAGGCATCATCAACGGCTATAACGCCACCACCGGCTATGACCTCACCACCGGTCTCGGCTCCGTCAACGCCACGAATCTCGTTAACGGTTGGAGTTCCGTGCAAGGCCCTGCCGTTTCCGTGTTCCCGGTCACTCTCGCCTTCCCCGATACGACCATTGGGACGTCGAGTGCACTGAAAACCGTCACTATTACCAACACCGGAACCGCCACCGTCACCGCTCCCACAATTTCCATCATTGGGACTGACCCATCATCGTTCACCCAAACCAACACGTGCGGGAGCCTGTTAAAGGCTGCCAGTTGCACCATCTCCGTGACCTTCAAACCGGCAACTGCAAGCCGGCTGACCGCGTCGCTTAACATCGCGGATATCGTCAATGGTTCGCCGCAAAAGGTGGCGCTCAGTGGAACTGGTACGGACGTGAGCCTGTCGCCGGCTACGCTGGCCTTTGGCACGGTAACGACAAGCAAAACGCTCTCGGTCACGGTCAAGAACGTGGGCGCTATAACGCTGGCCTTCAGCAAGGCTCCCACCATAACCGGTAGCGGGGCAGCCAAGTTCGCTGTGCTTCCGTACAGCGCCACCGGGCCTGTGAGCACTTGTCTGCACGGGACGGTGACCCTGGCTCAGAACGCAACCTGTACCTACAGCGTGAAGTTCACCAATGGGGTGGACACCACAGCCTTCACCGCTGCCCTCAATGTTTTCGACAATGGCGGAGGCAGTCCGCAATTAGTGCCGCTGACCGGAAATGGCACCGAGGTGACCCTCACACCGACTACGCTGGCCTTCGGCACGGTGACGACCAACAAAACCCTGACAGTGACGGTAAAGAACGTGGGCACTACGACGCTTGATTTCAGCAAGGCTCCGACCGTAACTGGCACCGGTGCGGCCAACTTCGTCGTGCTGCCCTATAGTGCGACCGGTCCCGTGAGCACCTGCCTGCACGGAACCGTCACGCTGGCTCAAAACGCAACCTGCACTTATAGCGTGAAGTTTACGAATGCGGGTGGCACCACGTCCTTCACCTCCGACCTCAATATTTTCGACAACGGTGGAGGCAGCCCGCAACTGGAGAAGATGACCGCGACGGACTGAAAGGGATGAGCTCAACCGCGATTTTCAGCACTCAGCGGCCGGGAGTGGTATGCCTGAGCTGACGCTGGATGTAGCCCCGTAATTCCAGCGCCTCGTCTCACTTAGCGGGTTGTGCTATGGCAACATTCGGCCCCTCGGAACCGCGAACCCGCAATCTGCTGTTGCAATCTTCCCGGACTTGAGGTACAAGTCTCATCTGCGCGCAGCCGACCTCCTGCGCGGCAAGAGCAGCCGGGACAACTCCCTCATCCCATCCTGTCTGGTCTTTTGGTCAAGCGTCAGCCGCACCCCGAGGTAAAAGGTGTCTCATGAAGGCCTTCTCTTTGTGTGTTTCGAAGCGACGATTGGTAGTCCTCCTAATCGCACTCATTGTCTTCTGCACGCAATCGCTGGTGCAGCGCTCCAGCGCTCAGCAGCAGGCCGCGCCGGCGACGCAACTCCCCCTGATCACGCAACCCGTCGACGAATCACAACTGACGGTGCTGCATGGCAACACGTATTTCTTGGCGCGTCCACAGTTCGACCTCGGCACGGCGCCAGCCACACTCCCCATGCAGCGCATGCTCTTGGTGCTGAAGCGCAGCCCGCAGCAGGAAACCGCGCTCCGGAAACTTCTCGACGACCAGCAGGACAAAGCCTCGCACAGCTATCACCAGTGGCTAACGCCCGCCGAGTTCGGCAAGCAATTCGGACCGACTGACACCGATATTCAGACCATCACCTCCTGGCTGCAGTCGCACGGATTCCAGGTCGGCACCACGAAGGGTCGCACCGTACTGGAATTCTCCGGCTCGGCCAGTCAAGTGCAGGAAGCGTTTCACACCACGATTCACAAGTATCTGGTCAATGGAGAACAGCACTGGGCTAACTCGAGCGATCCGTCGATTCCGACGGCGTTGACCCCAGCCGTGGCGGGAGTACTGACGCTGCACAATTTCCTGAAGAAACCGCAATATATCCTTTCGCCGCAGAAGGGGAGGATAAGACAGGGTCCGCACCCGCAGGTCACTTTCCAGGACGGCACCCACGGCTTGGCGCCGGGTGACTACGCCGTCATCTACAACATCAATCCCGTGTACAACACGTTGGCAATCACGGGTACAGGTGTCACCATCGGCGTGATTGCGCGGTCAGAGATTCAGCTTTCGGATTTCACGGATTTTCAGAATCTGTTTGGGTTCTCCTCGAACGTCCCCACCATCATAGTCAATGGGTCGGACCCCGGCGACGTCCCCGGGGACGACGTGGAAGGCACTTTGGATGCAACATGGTCGCAGGCGATCGCGCCCGGCGCCAACGTGGATTTTGTAGTCTCGGCTTCCACCTTCACCACGGACGGGATCGACCTCTCTGAGGTCTTCCTTATCGAGAACAATCTTGCCAACGTGGTGACCGAGAGCTTCGGCGGTTGCGAGTTTTTTGCCTCCGATGCGCAAATACAGGGCACGGCGGGTCTGGCGGAGCAGGCGGCCGCGCAGGGAATCACCTACCTGGTTTCGACGGGAGACACAGGCGCTGAGGGCTGCGACAACCTTAGCGAAGCGGTCGCCACGGGCCCGATCTCCGTCAACTTGCTGGCCTCTACTCCGTTCACAGTCGGGGTAGGTGGCACGATATTCGATGAACATGGGCAGGACGCCACCTATTGGAGTACGACGAATACTTCGCAAGGCGTGTCCGCACTTTCCCATATCCCAGAAGACGTGTGGAACGAGAGCTGTCCCTCCTCTTCGTGCGGGTCGAGCGCCAATATCGCCGCTGGTGGCGGCGGCGCCAGTCTGGGAAACGTCGGCAACGGTGGCACGTTTACCGGATTCGCTAAGCCCTCATGGCAGTTCGGCGTGACCGGAATTCCCGACGACGGAGCGCGCGATCTTCCCGACGTGGTACTCAGCGCCGCCGGGGGCCATGATCCTTATCTTCTCTGCTTCCAGGGTTCCTGCGAGCAAGGCGAGGTGCTCTTGATCGGCGGTACCTCTGCTTCAGCTCCTTCGTTTGCTGGCATCATGGCCCTGGTCGATCAACGGATGGGCCAAATCGAGCCGACAACGATCGGCACTCGGCAAGGCCAAGCCGACTACGTCCTTTATCCTCTGGCCGCCGCGGGGAACGCAAGTCTGTCCAGCTGCAACGGCTCGAGCACTGTTCTGCCCTTGGCGAGTTGTATCTTCAACGACATCACGGCGGGCAACAACGAAGTCCCGGGCGAACCCGGCTACCCCAGCGCTCCCTACAACTCCAATGTGGGTTATGACCCGGCCAGCGGTCTGGGCTCGGTGGACGTGGCCACCCTAGTCACCCACTGGGCGAATGCCACATTTCGACCCACTACCACTGCCCTGGCCCTCGCTCCCACTGTCGGCATTACCCACGGCCAAGCGGTGAACGTAACGATCAGCGTTGCTCCCAGCAGCGGAACGGGCACGCCCATAGGAGATGTGTCTCTCATCGCTACGACTGGGCCCAGTCCTTCGGGGCAAACCAGCGTAGATGGATTTACGCTAACCAGTAGCGGCACGTTTTCGGGAACAACCAGCCAGCTACCCGGCGGCGGCCCCTACGCCGTCACGGCCCACTACGCGGGGAACAGCACCAGCACTGCTACCGGCACGTTTGCCCCGAGCGACTCTGCCTCCGTTATGGTCACGGTTTCCCCTGAGCCAAGCACAACCATCATGGCCGCTGCGGAGACCTTCAGTTTGAGCGGCCAGCTACTCAGCATAGCTCCGCTTAACAGCGGCACAGGCTACGGCAATTTGGTTTACTTAAGTGCGACAGTAGCCGGGGCGTCGGGCAATGGGATTCCGACTGGAAGCATCACTTTTTCGGACGCAAGCGGGGATCCCCCGATTCCGGACAATCCGTATCCACTCAATAGTACGGCCACCGCCGTGACGGCCCAGGGTTTGTTCACCTTGCCGGTCGGACATTACTCTCTCACTGCCACCTACAGTCACGACCCTAGCTTCAACGCCAGTAGTTCCACCCCGGCACTTGTTTTCAGCATTTCGCAAGCTGCTACCGCCGCCACTGTTTCGCCGAGCGCGAACAGCATTTCCCCGGGAAGCAGCGTGACCTTGACGGCATCGATTGCCACGGGCACCGCGACTGTTCCCAGTTTTGGCGTTGCACCCACCGGCACCGTTTCCTTCTTTTCCAATGGCGTCCTGCTTGGCACCGCCCAGCCGGTCATCGGCACCGCAGGCACAGCCAGCCTTTTTGCCGCGAATTTGACCCCCTCCTCGGCTACGGCCAGCCTGACCACTACGGCATTGCCCACCGGGTCAGACAGCATAACCGCTGCCTATACCGGCGACTCCAACTACGCCACGTCGACTTCCCCCGGAGTCACCGTCACAGTGCAGCCGGACTTCAGCCTGCCGCTGGCTCTGGGGACCGTGATCGTCACTGCCCCCGGTGGAATGGGAACAGTAAATCTGAGCCTCACTCCGGGCACGGGCTTTAACTCCGCAGTGACTTTCACATGCGTGGTAGCGACCTTACCGTCGGAGACGCAGTGCGCTCAGGGCACGATTGCCGCTGGGCAGACCACCGGCACTATGACTGTCACCACGACCGCTGCGCATACCGTCGCCATGCTCCAGCACGGGCAGCGGCAGTATTACTATGCCTTGTGGATGATGGGCAGTGGGCTCGCTCTAGGCGGCGTCTTCCTGATTGGTGTGCCGCGGCGGCGCCGCTGGACCGTATGGACGTCTTTGATGGTTCTTGCGCTGCTGGTCACACTACCCGGATGCGGGGGAGGCAGCAGTGGCAGTAGCTCACACCAGGACCCGGGCACGCCTGTCGGGATGACCACCGTGACCGTAACCGCAACGGCCGCAAGCGGGCCTTCGCACACCACCACCTTCCTGCTTAACGTCCAGTAGGAAGCAGGCCCGCAGCCAGAGATAGAAAAGGGTGACACTCCGATGGAGTGTCACCCTTTTCCAGTGCTCGGACTAATGCTGTCGCAAGGCTAAGACACAGGACACCAGTTCCGCTGGTGTACGATCTATTCGTCGTTTGCACACTTCCCATGAAACTTTCTGCGATCGCATCCGTCCTCAAGGCCCGCTTAGAAACGAACTCTCCCGACACGGACATCACCGGCCTCAACGGCATTGAGCAAGCCGGGCCCGGAGAAATTACCTTCGTCGCCAACCCCAAGTATGCCGCCGCAGCCCGGCTTACCAAGGCTGCAGCCGTGATTGTTGCCGAGAACTTCCCCGTCATTCCGGCGGCGACGCTGCGTGTCGAGGATCCTTATCTCAGCTTCGCGCGCGCCCTCGAAATCTTCCACCAGCCGCTGCGTTATGCCCCGGGCGTGCATCCCACGGCGATCGTCCATCCCACGGCGAAGATCGGACGCGGCGCCCACGTTGGCCCTTACGTCGTCGTCGACGAGCAAGTCGAGATCGGCGACCATGCCGTGCTCCTGGCGCACGTGGTCATCTATCGCGGGGTGAAGATCGGCGAGAATTTCTTTGCCCACGCCCACGCCGTAGTCCGCGAGAACTGCCGCATCGGTAACAACGTGCTGCTGCAGAACGGCGTCGTGATCGGCTCCGACGGCTTTGGCTTCGCCAAGACTCACGAAGGGCACTGGCACAAGATTCCCCAGCCTGCACCGGTCGTCATTGAAGACGACGTGGAGGTTCAGGCGAACTCCTGCATCGACCGCGCCAGCGTCGGCGAAACTCGCATCCGGCGCGGGGTCAAGATCGACAACCTGGTGCAGGTGGGCCATGGATCGCAGGTTGGCGAAGATGCCCTGCTGTGCTCGCAGGTCGGCCTCGCCGGCTCCACGGAGATTGGCAAGCGAGTGATTTTGACTGGCCAGGTCGGTGTGGTCGGCCACTGCAAGGTCGGCGAGGCAGCCATCGTCACTCCGCAAAGCGGCGTGGCTCACGACATTCCTGCAGGAGCGCTGGTCAGCGGCGCCCCCGCCGTCGATCACAAGCTGTGGCTGAAGTATTCCGCCTTGCTGCCCAAGCTGCCGGAGATGGCGCGGGCGCTGCGGGCGAGGACTCCGAAAGAATAAAGCTACTTCTTCAACTCCGCAGGCCAGTTGAGCACCAGCGTAAAGGGGTCGCTGCCTTCTTTCAGGTTTCCGCTGTTCAGCAGAAACTTTTTCCCGTCCGCTGAAACGTCGAAAGGTCCATACTCGCGCTGGATCCCGACCGTCTGAAACAAGTCATGGGGAGTGCCGAGCCGGACCGCGTTACCGGAAGCATTCACATCGACCGCGACTATCTTGTCGGTCGGGTCGAGAAAGACAAGTTCCTTGCCGTCCCTGCGCCATTTTGCCGAGATTCCGCCACTAGTCGAGACCTGCCACTTCGCGCCTCCCGCAGGAAAAGCGGTGATGTAAATCTCGCGGCGGCCAGACTCATTCGACTGGTACACCATCCACTTCCCGTCAGGCGAGACCGCGGGCAAACTTTCGTCAAATGCATCCTGCACAACGGGGAACGGCTTGCCATCGCCAGACAAAGGAAGCACCCAAAGATGGTAGCCAGTCTCGCTCTTAGCCAGCCGCCTGTCGTAAACCAGAAAATGTCCATCGGGCGAAAAGCTCCGGGGCAGTTCGACGGTATCCATGGTCTCCAACACGGTGTGTTCGGGCTGCTGCCATCGGCGGCCTTGGCATAGATATGAGGCGGGCCCTTGACCGTGGACGCGTAAAAGATGCTCTTCCCGTCCGGTGTCCATACCGGGTTGGTGTGGCTGTCTCCGCCGAAAGTCAGGCGCGTGCTGGTTCCGCGCGTCAGATCAAATGTCCAAATGTCGCCAATTCCCTGAGCTCCGGAGAAAATCATGACCGCGAGGCGCGTGCCATCGGGCGAAAGGGTTGGAGCGAGATAGCGATCGGCCTGGGCGATGGAACCGGTCCGCTTCCCGTCACGGTCAAACCAAAGAAGATTCCACCCTCCCGAGGTCTCGCCGCTCTGGTACACGAGCGTTCCCGCCTGCGATGAGGAGAACAGCGGGCGGGCTGTCGCTCCATTGACGGCGACGTGCTCTGCGATGGGCACTGGTTCGCCGGACAGCTCGATTCGCCGTGGATCGAAGGGCTGAGCCATCAGGGATTGGTCGCGCATGAACAGAAGGTGGCCGGAGGCGTAGACGGCCATCGATTCGCTTTTCGCGAGCGTTTTCGCCTGCAGAGACCCCAGTTCACCGACAGAAAGCTGGTTCTCCTGGCTTCCGCGGGAACTACGCGCCCAGAACAAAAAATGCTTGCCGTCAGGCAGGAACCAGGGCCAGCGGTGGCTGTTCTCGGCTCGGGAGGGATCGAACTTCGACGCTGGTTCCGGAGTTCCGCCTGCTGCAGATACCCAAAAGAGCGGCTGAGTGGCGGAGGGCGTAAAAACAATCGTCCCGTCCTGAGACCATGTGCCGCCACGCCCGCTGACCGCGTCGCAAACGTTCTGGGGCGGCCCGCCGCCGGCGTTGATCCTCTTCAACTTGCCTGGGATGAAGAACCCAACCTCCCGGCTGTCTGAAGACCAGAACGGGTATGTGGCATCCTCGGTTCCAGCCAGGGGCTGCGCTGTCAGCGATGTGAGTGAGCGGACATACAACAGGACCTTGCTTTTATCGTCTCGAGCCGCGAACGCAAGCCGCGTTCCATCGGGCGAGAGCACCGGCGGACCCGATGCTGGCAACATGGTCACGAACGAAGTGCCGGCCGGCGGCAAGATCGAGGACCGCACCACTGGAGCGGGCTTCGGCGCTTGGAATAAGTAAGCCGCCCCAACGCTCGACGCTGCGAGCGCCGCAATCCCGGCCACCAGCCAAGGTAGGCGCGAAGCGGACCGGCCCGGCTTCGACGACTCTGCACTCCCAGGCTGTGCGCCAGCTTCAGCCAGGGCTTCGAGTTGAATTCTGACATCGTGCATGCAGCCGTAGCGCTGGTCCGGGTTCTTCGCCAAGCAGCGCCAGACTGTTTCGTCCAGTCGCGGCGGCGAGCTTGGCCGGACGGCACTGATCCGATCCGGCTCCTTATCGAGAATCGCGCCCAGCACACTGAACTGCGACTTGCCTTCAAAGGCCCGTCGCCCCGTCACCATCTCGTAAATCACACAACCGAAGCTGAAAATGTCGGAGCGCGCATCGGCTTCCGCACCTTGCAAAACTTCCGGTGCCATGTACTGGAATGTTCCGACGACCGTTCCTTTCTGCGTCAAAGGCGAGGCGGAGCCGCTGAGCGCTGCCACACTCATGGTCGGAGTGCTCGGGGTCAACGGACTGGCTCCGGAGGCGGAACTCAGCCCCGGCGCGGGCTTCGCCAAACCAAAGTCCATGAGTTTCGGCCCATTCTTCGTGAGCATCACGTTAGCGGGTTTCAGATCGCGATGCACAATGCCGCGCGCGTGCGCCTTGTCCAGCGCGTCGGCAATCTGGATTCCAATCTTCAACGCCTCGTCGAGCGGAAGCGCGCCCCGGTGCAGCCGGTCGGCTAGAGTTTCGCCTTCCAGATGCTCCATGACCAGGAAGTCGACGCCATCCTGCGAGCCGACGTCGTGCAAAGTACAGATGTGGGGATGATTCAGCGAGGAAATCGCCTTGGCCTCGCGCTCCATCCGCTGCCTTAGATCAGGATTGGAAGATAGATGCGCAGGCAGAACCTTAATAGCCACATCCCGCCCTAGGCGTGTATCGCGAGCGCGATACACTTCGCCCATGCCGCCAGCGCCCAGCGGTTCTTTGATCTCGTAAGGTCCGAGTTTTGTGCCAGCAGGAAGCCCCACGGTTGGCTGGAATTATATGCCCGAAATCAAAAGGTCGATAGTGCGACGCCGATCAGAGCGTGGCGCTTCCTTCGTTAATCCTCTTACCCTTCATGGTTGATTCGCTTTGCCGGTACTCTTCCGGCAGCCCGCTGTCAATCACCGCCCGCACTCTTTCCATCAAACACTCCCGGCTGCCGAAATCGTTGGGTTCGATCGGAGGATGAAAGATCACGGTCGCCACGCCGGGCTTGATCGCGAACCTCCCCTTAGGCATGAGGTAATGCGTGCCTGCAATGGTCACCGGAACCACCGGAACGCCGCACTCCATCGCCAGATAGAACGGTCCTTTCTTGAAGGGCAGCAGCTTGCCATCAAACGAGCGATGGCCTTCCATGTAAACGGTCATGTTGAGCCCTTGCTGCACGACCTGCTTCGAGATCCGCACCGACTCAATGCCGGCGTCGCGATTTCCGCGATCCACCGGCACCAGCGACCCCATCCGCATCGCGCGGCCCAGGATCGGAACGCTGAACAACTCCTTCTTCACCATCACCGAGGTACGCTTTGGAATCAAAGGAATCGTAATCGGTGGGTCCAGGTTCGACACGTGATTCGACATGAAGATATAAGTGCGTGCCGGGTCCAGCTTGTCGAGCCCCACGGTTTGCACCTTTACTCCAGTCAATCGCACCCCATTCCACGCGCCAAACATGAACATGCGATAGAGCAGGCTGACGTCTCCGGAAATGAACGTCCAAGGGAATCCGATCAGCGCTGCCACGGGCGCGGCCAATGCCCAGAAAACCAGCATCACGATGGTGCGGATCATTTGAGTGTGCCCCCTAGAACGCGTGTGCCGCTAGCGTGCGTGTGCTTCCTGCGGAACTTGCGCCTCGCCCTTCAGCCAGGCCGCCCGTCGCGCCTGCTGCTCTGCGGCAACGTTCTCCATGTTTTCAATCGCGTATGAGGTTTCCTCACGGCTTCCCACTTTCCACTTCAACTCGCGATCTCCACCGCGCCGCCCTCGCACTTTCACCGTGATCGTGTCGTCTGCGGTAAACCTCGCCATGTCCTGTGAAGATTCCTGTCCTGGTGCCTTGCCGTTGATCTCTAAAATAGTATCGCCCGTTTGCAAGCCGGCACGCTCGGCCTCGCCGCCGGCAGTCACTGCGGCCACGGTCATGGGGCCGTCGAAGTTTCGCGCGGCTACGAACCCCGCATCCGCTATCTTGGTCGTTCCCTCAACCAGGCGCAGGCCCAACCCGCGGAGAAAGTCATTCCACGGGATCTCTTCTGTACCCGCGACGTACTTCGAGAAAAACCATCCCAGATCCGCATGACTCACCGCCTCGGCGGCCTCGCGCACACCGTCTGAGTCAGGAAAGAACCGCCCCTTCTTCGCATAATTCTGATTCATCGATTGAAAAACTTCGCGCAGGGATGCCTGTCCATGGCTGGCCTCGCGGACCGCCAAATCCAGCGTGATGCCGAGCAGCTCACCTTTGTTGTAATAAGAAATGCTGCGCTCCCGACGCCGGTAGTACGCGTCACCCTCCAGCCACGCATCCAGGCTCGACTCTTCCGCCGACTGGGTCAGGTGTGCGGGACGCCGTTCCAGTTCGCCGATTCCAGACGCCAGCTCCTGTTCGAAGTGGCGCTCATCGAGCAGACCGGCGCGCAACCGGATGAAGTCGGCCGCCGTGCTGGTGCATCCCTCGCTGAACCAAAGGGCTCGCGTGTAATTCTCTCGGGTGTAATCCACCGGCTCAAGGGCCTGCGGACGGATCCGCTTCACATTCCACAGATGAAAAAACTCGTGCGCCGTCACCGAGGCCAACACCTCGGGAGCCTGCGATGGCACATTCGCATTCACCGCTATCGCCGTGGAGTAGGAGTGTTCCATGCCCCCGCCAGCCGGTCCCCGCGGAAAGTGATAGAGAAACATGTAGCTTTCAAAGGGACGATCGTCCATCCAACTGGTCGCCGCCGCCACAATCTTGTGGAGCATGGCAGCAATCTTCTCCATGTCGTAGTCGGCGGCCTCGGCGTCAACGATCACGCGATAATGGCCACCACCTTCGTCGAAATCAGATTCCTTAAAGTCTCCGATTTCAACCGGAGAATCCACCAGTCGGTCATAATTGTGCGCGCTGAATCTGCCCTCGGGCATCGCGGCAAGAGGTGTAGCCACTCGCCATTCCTCTGGAACCTCGCTGAAACGCACGACCATCGGCTCGCTCCGCGCGTCCACGGGGTACATAAGAACCTGAGCCAGGTTGAAGAAGGCATGATGCGAATTGAACTGAGCCCCGAAGGGCCCGGGCGAATCAAGAAAGATCTGATACTCCACCACGGCGCCGCCACCCGCACCCGTGATCTGCCAGCGGCTCTTATCCAATTCGCGCACTGCGAGCGCGTGGCCGGCACGATCTTTCGCGCGCACCCAGTTTATGTATTGCGCGAAGTCACGCACTTGATACAACGCGTTCCAAACCGGAAGCTGCAGCTCGCGCTGCGCTGATCCTTCCGGCAGTATGATCTGAACCTCGACCAGATGCTGCTCAGGGCTTGCAAGGGAAATGGTGTAATTGGTGGCAGCGTAGGATGGCGCCAGAGCCATCCAGAGCAGCAGGACGAAGCGAAGCGTCTGGCGCGCTAGACCTCCTGTCGCGACAGAGAGCCTCATCGCTTCCCCGCCACATTCGCAGACTTGACACTCTCTGATCCGCCAGCTAGCGTTCGCAGCCTCGCTGGCAGTTTTTCGTAGATTCCGCTGAATCCGCCATTGGAAAGAATCGCCACAACATCGCCGCGGCGCATCTCGGGAGCTATCATCTGCACGATCTCGTCCGCATCCGCAATCAACCGCGCATGGCTGCCATGCTTCTGAATATCCGCCGCCAGTTCCGGCAATTCCAGACGTTCACTTGCCGGCACCGTATCGGAGCGGAACACGCCCGCCACAATCACTTCGTCGGCCAGCGCCAGACTCCGCGCCAGATCGGACTGCAGCACGCGCCGCCGCAGCGTATTCGATCGGGGCTCAAGAATTGCCCAGAGTCGCGCACCCGCATAACGCGCCCGCAATGCCTTCAGTGTGCCTGCAATCGCAGTGGGATGATGCGCGAAGTCATCAATAATCGTAATCCCGTCCACCTGCGCCTTCACTTCCAATCGCCGTTTCACGCTCTTGAAAGTCTTCAGCGCCGCCGCAATTTCTTCCTTCGAGATGCCGTAGGCGTCAGCCATCGCCGTTGCTGCGGTCGCGTTCCACACGTTGTATTCGCCCGCCAGCGGGAACGCGAGATCCGCCCAGAGCTTCCCATCCCGCTGTACCGACCACGAAGTGCGCCCTGGTTCGAATTTCAGGTCCGTGATTCGCCAGGCTGCGCGCTCTCCCGCGCCATACCGCTCCACCGGGCAAAACGATTTGCTCAAACAGCGTTCAAGACTGGCGCTCTCCGAGGCCCCTCCGGCCATTCCGTCGAAGGCGATAATCCGCCCGCGCTGTGGAATCAGATTCACTAGCCGCTTGAATGCTGTCTCCACAGCGTCCAGATCCTTGTAGATATCGGCGTGATCAAATTCCACCGAGGTGAGAATGACGGCATCGGGAAAGTAGTGCAAAAACTTTGGCCCTTTGTCGAAAAATGCCGTGTCATATTCGTCGCCTTCAAGAATGAAATGCTTTCCTTGACCCAGATGGAAGCTCGATCCGAAGTTTTCCGCAATCCCACCGATCAGAAACGAAGGCTGCATCCCTGCGGCGTGAAAAATCCACGCCAGCATTGAGGTCGTCGTGGTCTTTCCGTGGGTTCCTGCCACCACCAGCACTTCTCTGCCGCGCAGGAATTCATCATGCAGCAATTGCGGCAGCGAGCAAAACGGAATGCGCTCGTCGAGCGCTTGCTCGAGTTCGAGATTCCCTCGCGAGATTGCATTGCCCACGACCACCAGATCAGGGCGAGGTTCCAGATTCCGCGGATCGAACGGCTGCGTCACTGGAATCCCCAGCCCAGCCAGAAAATCCGACATGGGAGGATATGCCGCCGCGTCCGACCCAGTCACGCGAAACCCACGCTGCTTCAACATCCCCGCGAGCGACGCCATCGCGGTGCCACAAATGCCAATCAGATGAATGTGGTTTTTGTCGTTCATGATCGCGGCGGGCTCTTTCCGACCGCAGTTACAGCCGATTCCAGAATCTTCAAACTCACCTCTCCACGGCGCACGGTCAAGCCGGCCTGCACGCCAATCGGCAGCGTGATGTTTCTGGCCGTCACATGTCCGGACCGCACGCCATAGGCGACCGGCACTCCCAACTCGCCAACAACCCGCAACACCACTTCTTCCAGCTTGTATCCTTGATTCGCAGTCTGCATGCAATCCCGCATCTCGCCAAAAACAATTCCTCGCACCCCATCCAGCTTGCCGGCCAGCTTCAGTTGCACCAGCATGCGATCGATTTGAAATGGCTTCGCCGCCAGATCCTCCAGAAACAGGATCGTGCCCGCTGTCTGGATCTCGCAGGGTGTCCCCAGCGAAGCCACCAGAATCGACAGGCAACCTCCGTAAAGAATTCCATCGGCCGCACCTTCCACTAGCCCCCCAGCTCCAGAGTGCGCGTCCAGGTGGGGTTCCCAAGCCGCCGCCACTGCCAGTGCCGCCTGCCAGGAAGCCATATCCACACCATCTTCGTGCAGCCAATCTTTTGCCACCATCGGCCCGTGGAAGGTGACTAACCCAGCAAAGTCATAAAAATAAGTGAGCAGCGTGGTTACGTCGCTATAGCCGACGAAAATCTTCGGGTGCGTCTTAATCTTCTCCAAATCGAGCGCTTCGAGCAGATAGGTCGCGCCGTAACCGCCGCGGGCGCAGATAATCGCTTCCACATCCTCACGCACAAACATGTCTTCCAGTTCGCGCGCCCGGCGTTGTACCGATCCTGCGAAGTAAAGATCCTGATCAAAGATCGAATCGGAATAAATCGGCCGATAACCCGCGCGCCGGAGTCCTTCGCATCCCGCATCCAGATCGCCCCGTTTGACGTTGCTGGCCGGCGCCACAATGCCGACCGTGGCGCCCGGTCGAAGGGCGGGCGGCTTGATCCGGGAAGTAGTTGAAGAAGACATGCGTCCAGAAGCCTGTTTTGAAAGAAAACGCGACCAGTACCGACGGGATTGCGAATCACTAAGCTGCCTTCGAACTCAGCAGCTTAACTCAAATAAAAGTCTCCCCGGCACACCAACCGAGCCGCTCCACGCAGAAACACCAGATCCCCTTCCCGACGCACCGTTTGTATCCCCCCAGGAGCATGTACGCGAACCGGCGATTCGGCGCGGCTCGTGACCATCGCCGCCACTGCCGAGGCGCAGGAACCGGTCCCGGAGGATTGCGTCTCTCCCACGCCGCGCTCGAAAAAACGCGCTCTCACATCATGCTTTCCATCGACTGCAACCAGTTCAATGTTCATGCCCTGCTTGAACTCAGGACCGCGCTGAATTTCAGCCGCCTCGTTCTGCCAGCTCTGGGAAAACTGCGGCACAAAGACCACGTAATGGGGATTCCCCATTGAAACCGGAATCCCTCGCACCTCGCCAGCACCCAGCTTCACTGCCAGCTCCGCTTCCACCATGGCCTTGCCCATCTCGACCTCGAACTCATACTCGGATTCGTTCCGTCCGGTCAGGGTGCATCTCTTGAGTCCAGCTCCGGTCTGGATCGTAATCTTCTCTTTGCCTTGCTCCGCGCAAACATACGCCGCCACACACCTGGTGCCGTTGCCGGAAATCTCCGCTGCGGAGCCGTCGCCGTTAATCAACCGAATCTCCAAATCCGCTGCGGCATGCGGATACATCCACTCCACCCCGTCCGCCCCCACGCCCTCGTGGCGGTCGCACAGGCGCCGCGTAAGAGCCGCGATGTCAGCGGGAGCCAGAGCGTCTTCAATGTTCCTGGAATCGATCAACAGAAAATCATTTCCGCACGCGCTGGCCTTCACAAAGGGAATCACCACGGCCGGTGAGCTCACTCCAATTCCACCGGCCCCAACGCGGTCACGCTGCCCAGTACAGTCGATGCTTTCAGCTCCCGCAGCAACTCCTTCTGGTCACGGTTGCACCCGGCTACATCAAACTGCAGCCGGACATGGTGGCTCGTGCTGCCGCTCACAATGTTTTGCATCATGCGATGCCTATGCTCCAGGATGCGGTTGACCTCCAGCGTAATTTCTTCCACGCTCTTCCCCGTGACTTCGTAACTGGTCAGCAGGGTCTTCAGGTTAAAGGTCAGCTCCAGGTGGCCCAGGGAAAACAACGCGATCAGAACCACGCCCGTGGCAAAAATCGCCGTCAGGTAAAGGCCTCCGCCCGTGGCCATTCCCACCGATGCCACCACGAACAGAGTCGAGGCTGTGGTCAGGCCGGTCGTCAGCCCTCGCGTGTGCAGAATCGATCCCGCGCCGATGAATCCAATGCCGGGGATGATCTGCGCCGAAATGCGGGTGTGATCTCCGAGGTACTTCACGGCGAGCGCATCCGAAAGAATGGTGAACATAGCTGCGCCAAAACAGATGAACATATTGGTGCGAAGTCCCGCCGGCCGGTGCCTCAGTTCCCGCTCCAGCCCGATGAGCCCGCCTAGAATGGCCGCCAGCACCAGCCGCACCAGAGAAGTCGCGACAATCCCGCTCGCCATCTCGCCGCGCAGCAAATCGATGATGTGTTGCCAGCTCATGAATTCGATTCTTTGTCCGGGAAAAGCTTCGGATGGCCGGATTTTATCACCGCAATCTGCTCTCCTCGGCGAGTTCCGGCGTTAACCTGCTAGATTACCGCGTCTGCTCTTGTCCGCGAGTCTGCGCTCGCCCTTGAAAGATCGCCGCCCGCGGTTGTCCTGTAGTGTGGATTTCGACCAAAGCAGTCAACCGCTGGTTCTCGGCCGCCGCCCACACCGGGTCGCCATCAAACCCAACCAGGTAGTCGGCGTACTTCGCCGGGTCCGCCAGAGCGCGCTCCCACAATCCTTCCGGATCAACCGGCCGCTTCCACACCCGATGATTGCCTTCGTTGATGACCCGGCGCAACGGAACCCCGGCCTGTTCCAGCGCACCCACGTGCTCCCCCAGGTACATCAGCAGAGTGGAATCCGGCGGCAGCGACTTGATCCAACCCGCCAGTTGCCCATCCAGCGCGACGCGTCCGCGCATATTGATCGCTGCTTCACGATAACAAATCGGATCCGCGCGCCAGATCATGCCATAACTTGCAACCACCAGCACCAGGATGGTCAGGAATGTTGCAGCATCTGTCCAGCGGTTCCAAGAGGCTTCAAAGCGCGGAGCCTTCGCCGCCGATTGGACAATGAAAGCAATTCCCAGCGGTACAAACACGGCGAATGCGGGAAGCAACTGCAGCCCGTAGCGCAGGTTATATTGCGAAAATGGCCACCACGGCGGCACGAAAATCGGCACGCTGCCATACGCGATGGATAAGGCGTAAAACGGCAGGGGAACCCACAGCAGCAAAGCGACCCGTCCACGCCCGCTGAACGTCGCCGCGAGACTCCCCAGCAGCGCCAGCGCCAGCCACAGCCCGCCCCGCCAGTTTGCTTCAGCCACGTCCAGTTCCGCCGCCTTCAGAAAATACGAGACGGCAGCCAACAGGTTTCCCTTCGCGGGATTCACCGTCGCCGTCTTTTGCTCGATCGCTTTTGCCGAGTAAGGACCGTTTGCGAATTCCAGCGGATTGCGGTAGACGATGGCGTTGTAACCGAGCCAAAGCAACGGAGCGGATGCTGCCAGTAAAACAAATTTCGTTAGCATCATCCGAGGCGACGGCACCCAAGACTTGGGTGCCCCATTTCTCGCGTCTCTTGCGAGAAAGCCTGCCCTGAGCCTGTCGAAGGGTGCGGAAGCCACCACAGCTCCCACCACCAGAACCGGAGCCAGAAACCATCCGTCATAGCGCGTCAAACACGCCGCACCGACACATAGGCCGCACTTCGTAAGCGTCTTCGCGCTCCCCCGTGCAAACTCGGCGAAGTACACTACGGCCCATATGAAGAACGCCAGATACAGCGACTCTCCCATCGCCGTCGATTGCATGTAGATCAGATTCGGATTCGCTCCATAAACAATCGCTGCGACCCACGCCCCCATCGTCCCTGCCATGTCCACTTGCCCGTCACGACTCAACCTCGCGCGCACCAGACGAAATATTCCCAGCACGCCGAGAACGTATCCCGCCATCGACGGAATCGAGCCGCCGGAGCCGTTTTGCCACATCTGCATCGACACGATGAACGGCATGATCAGCAGGTGCGGCAGCGGCAGCCATACCGTTCCCAACTGCAGCAGCCCAGGAGTTTTCGAATCAAATACGCGGCGCGCGATGTTGATGTGCGCTACGGCATCGCCGTAAAGCAGCACGTCTCCATGCCGGTAATAGAAAAGGAAGGAGAATACCGAGACGAAGATCGCCAGCCACACCAGTCGCACGATCTCAACTTCGGAATGTGCCTTCGGCGGCGGAGGTTGCGGCTTCATTCGAGGTGGGTGAGTTCGCGGAAAATCTGAAAGCGAGCGTCGATTTCTTCGCGGGTCAGCGACTGCAGCCGCTCCGTACAGAAACTTTCCACGGCGAACGATCCCATCACTCCGCCGTAGAACAGCGCCCGCTTTAGCACTTCGCGATTCAACTCTTCCTGCGACGCCACATAACCCATGAATCCACCGGCAAACGAATCGCCCGCTCCTGTCGGATCCTTCACTTCATCAAGGGGCAGGGTCGGCGCGCGAAACGGATGACGCCCAATGCCGAACGCACCTTCGCGAAAGAAAATCGTTGCACCGTATTCGCCGTGCTTGATCACCAGCGCCTGCGGCCCCATGGCCAGCACCTTCTGCGCCGCACGCGGCAGGTTCTTCTCATCCGCCAGCATCTTGGTCTCGGTGTCGTTGATGAGCAACACGTTCACAAGCTTCAGGGTTTCGGCCAGCTCCTTGCGCGCGCCCTGGATCCAGTAATTCATGGTGTCGCATCCGGTTAATCGAACGCCGTTCATCCTTCGTCGCACGTTGGCCTGCAAGGTCGGCTGGATATTAGCCAGAAACAGAAACTCCGTATCCTCGTACTCCTTGGGAATCCTTGGTTGAAATGTCTCAAACACGTTCAGATCGGTGAAGGTCGTCTTGGCCTCGTTGAGGTTCTCGCCGTAAGTTCCACCCCAGCGGAAGGTCTTGCCCGTGGCACGCTCGATGCCACGCGTATCCACTCCGCGCTTCTTCAGGACGTTTTCATGTTCGGGGCCAAAGTCGTCGCCCACCACCGCCACCACGCGCACCTGAGTGAAATAGCTGGCGGCCAGCGAAAAGTAAGTCGCCGCTCCGCCCAGAATGCCTTTCACGCTGCCCGAAGGCGACGCGATGTCATCAAACGCAACCGAACCCACAACGACAATGCTCATCGTGAACGCGCGCTTCCTCTCTTAACTAATCAGCGACTGCTTGCTTCTACATACTTCCCAATAATCAGCTCCAACTTCTTCCTCGTCGATGCCGGAATCTTCTTGGGATCGGTCAAAATCGCATGCGCCAGGGCCGACCCGCACTTGCACGACCGTCCGCGCGGCATTCCCGCAACAGTCTCGCGAATTACCTTCGTAGCGTTCTCGGCATTTTTCAGCAGGACCGCCACAATCTGATTCACCGTCACCGAATCGTGATGCGGATGCCAGCAGTCATAATCCGTTACCATCGCGACTGTGACGTAACAAAGCTCCCCTTCCCGCGCCAGCTTCGCCTCCTGCAGGTTCGTCATGCCGATCACATCCATTCCTAGTCCGCGATACACGTGGGACTCCGCCTTAGTTGAAAACTGCGGGCCTTCCATGCACAAGTAAGTTCCGCCACGCTTGCCGGTCACGCCGATTTTCTTGCAAGCACCCTCGACCACGCCCGCCAGTTCTCCACATACCGGGTCGGCAAAAGCAACGTGCGCCACCACTCCGCCACCGAAAAACGTATCCACGCGATGCCGCGTGCGATCGAAGAACTGGTCAGGGATCACGAAATCCAGCGGCTTATGTTCCTCCTTCAGCGACCCCACTGCCGAGACGGAAACAATTCTCTCGACTCCAAGTTGTTTGAACCCGTGAATATTGGCGCGGAAATTCAGCTCGCTCGGCAGAATCCGGTGTCCCCGCCCGTGCCGCGCTAGAAACGCCACCTTCCGCCCCTCGAGCATGCCGCAAACGTATGCGTCGGAAGGCGCTCCGAACGGCGTCTTCACCCGCACTTCCTTCACCTTCACCAGGCCCGGCATGGCATAGAGCCCGCTGCCGCCGATAATCCCAATCTCCGCCTGTGCCACCAACCCTCCAGAGTCCGCGCCCTAAAGGAATCTCCGCGCGTGGAATTCAAACTCGTGATTATACTAGACGATCTGGCACGCCCGTTTCCCGTGCAGTGCACGCCCTCCAACCCGCTACAATCCTTCCATGCGATTCACAGCGGCTTTCCCCGTCCTCATTCTCTACACCGCCGCCCTGGCGCAAAGCGCACCCAAACTCGAGTCGCAACTGGAGCCTAAGTCCGTCACCGTTCCCGCTACACTTGACCACGATCGCGTTGTTATCGACGTCGGCATTCAGCTTCCCGATGGCTCAAGCAAGCAGGTCCGCGGCTGGGTTGATAACGGAAATCCCGATCTCTACGTGTCCCGCCGCGTGGCCACGTTGATGGGACTTGCCGTGACCTGCGACGACAAAGCCTGTTCTGCGGCACCCCCGCAGGAGATCACAATCGGAGGCATGAACATTTCTCTGAACGCGGTGAA
>Ga0209415_10005435_pt1 | contig 22895 bp, 17 predicted proteins | sample PeaSoiSIISIP2007_FD_187696 | JGI IMG/M metagenome (GOLD analysis project Ga0209415, IMG submission 187696) | Peat soil microbial communities from Weissenstadt, Germany - SII-SIP-2007 (SPAdes) (version 2) | ecosystem: Environmental > Terrestrial > Soil > Wetlands > Peat | place: Germany... | reverse complement strand
GACGCGGCGGAGGCCGACGGGTTCGTGCTCCTCCGGACAATCTATAACGGCCTGGAGAACTACGAGCGGGGCGAAGACAGCCTGGCCGCCTACTACGGGCAGATTATCCAGAAGATGGATCTCGGGGCGGAAGCGAAACGGCTGGCGAGCGTACAGTTTGCGACGGCGGACACGCCGTCGCCCCAGCCTGTCGAACCGCCCTTCGCCGCGCCCGTGCGAGAATTGAGCGAACTGGAACGCTGGCTGGAAGAGGGCGAAGGCCAACTGGCACGCAAGGACACGCGGGCGGCGCGCGACACGTTCCAGCGCCTGCTGGAGAAGTATCCGGACGTGCCGCGCGCGCAATACGGTCTGGCGGTCGCCAGTATTGTCGAGGGCGAGGTGGACCAAGGCAAATCGCTGCTCGAACATGTGGTCGCGGAACTGGGGAATCCGGCCGCAGCGGGACAGAGCGCGCCGTTGGGCGCGCAGCCGGGGGCCACACCACCGCATGCGAATGCGCCGGACCCGCGCACCCTCTGCTGGGCCTACGTGTGGCTGGCCCGCATCTACGAGGAGGGCGGGCGCCGTGACCTGGCCGCGGTAGAATATCGTGCGGCGCTCGACGTGGTGGGCGCCCCGGAGACCGCCCGCGCCGCTGCCCAGCGGGGGCTGGCCGCCGCGGGATCGAAAGCGCAATCCCCGTAGGGCAGCGCTATGCCGATGTAAAATCGCCGCCACATAGTTCGGAGACGGTGTTGCGCCGGTGGAGTGGAATCCAGGGAGAATCGAATGCGAAACCTGATGAGCAGGATACGAGGAGTCGCGGCCATCGCCGCTGCCCTGGGATTGGCGCTATTCGCGGCGCTTCCCGCAGGGGCGCAGGCCACTCCACCGGCCCAGCCCTCCCAGTCGCAGCAACCCGCTGCCGGGCAGGCACCGCCGCCCGCCCCGGGGCAGACCACCGCGCCGGCGCAGCCCCCGGTCAACAAGGAGGAAGAGGATGCCTATAAGGCATTCTTCGATCTCACCTCTCAGCAGGGTCCACTGATCATTTCTCAGGGCGAGGATTTTCTGGCCAAGTATCCCTCGAGCCGCTACCGTCCGTCCGTTTTCTCTAGGCTCGTGGCCGCTTATCTTAACGCGGGCCAGGCGGACAAATTGCTCGTCGCGGGTCAGAAGGCCCTCGGCGAAAGTCCCGACAACTTGGAGATTCTCGCCATCATGTCCAGCATCCTGCCGCGTACTGTGGATCCTAAATCGCTCGATTCCGACCAGAAATTGAGCGAGGCGGAGCGTTATGCGCGGCACGCCATTCAGCTGACCTCGACCGTTACCAAGCCGGACGGCATGTCGGACGAGCAGTTCGCCTTGGGAAAGAGGCAGTATCTGGGAATGGCCCACACGGGCCTGGGGCTGGTGCTTTACATGCGTGGCAATACCGCCGGGTCTGTGGAGGAGTTCGACCAGGCCACCAAACTGGATCCCACGCCCGACCCTCTGGCCTACTACCTGCTCGGCGATGGAGACAGGAAGCTGAGCAAATTCACCGACGCCTCCGCCGCGTTCGACGCGTGTGGCAAATCAACGTGGGCCTGGCAGGACCGCTGTAGGAAATTCGCCGACGATGCCAAAAAACTGGCGACGGCGCCGCCGGCAAAACCCTGATCCCGCCAGAGTGCCATGCTCCCAAGCGAACGCGCGGAGTTGGAGACCCGTCTGGGCTACACCTTTCAGGATCCCACGCGGCTCGAGCTCGCCATGACTCACACCTCCCGCCACAGTGAGTCACGCGACTCCGGCGCGCCCGCTTCCAACGAGCGTCTGGAACTTTTGGGCGATGCCGTGCTCGGCCTGGCCATCACCGACCGTCTCACGCACGTCTTTTCCGATTGGAGTCTGGGCCGCCTGAATCGCGCTAAAGCTCATTTGGTGAGCGCCCAGATGCTCTCTGCCGTGGCCCGCCGCCTCGATCTGGGCCGCTATCTCCAGCTCGGTCCGGGGGAGGAAAGCACGGGCGGCCGCGAAAAACCGAAGTTGCTCGCCGACGCCTACGAAGCGGTGGTCGCGGCTATCTTTCGGGATGGCGGTCTGGAGCACGCTGGCGCGTTCGTTCTCCGCACGCTCTGGGAGCCGGCTCTGGAGGAAGGCCTGGTGTCGCTCGGCGAGCCGGACGCAAAAACCGCGCTGCAGGAACGGCTACGCGAGCTCCATCTCGAGCCCGGAGAATATCGCCTGGTATCCTCCACTGGGCCGGAGCACCAACGCACATTCCGCGTGGAAGTATGGATGGGAGGGCGTTCGCTGGCCTCGGCGGAGGGGCGTTCCAAAAAGCAGGCGGAACTGGAAGCGGCACGGCTCGCCTTGGCGCATCTCGAGCAGCATCCCGACAGAGGGGACTGAGGAACCGCGTGGCCGAGGAAGCCATCACCGAAAAAAATTCCGTCGTCGCGCCCGCGGAGGCCGCGCCGCGCCACTCCGTATTCCTGGAGTATGCGGAGTCCCTCCTCGTCACCGTGATCCTGGCCCTGTTTTTCACCACCTTCATCCTCCAGGCCTACCGCATCCCCACCCCTTCGATGGAGCCCACGCTGCTGGTGGGCGATCACCTGCTCGTGAACAAATTCATTTTCGGCGGCCGCGGCGAATGGTACGAACGCGTGCTGCCCTACCGGCCCATCCATCGTGGCGACATCATCGTGTTCAAATTCCCATTCGCCGACCACTCGAATTATGTGAAGCGCGCCATCGGTTTGCCCGGCGACCGCCTCCGCATCGTGGACCAGCTCGTTTACATCGACGGCAAACTTCTCACCGAGCCCTACGCCTACCATCCCGAGGGGAACTCCGAACCCTATGGCGACAATTTTCCGCCCGCTCCCGGCCCCAACTCCTATATCCCGTACAGCATGGTGCAGAAGGAATGGCGCACCGAGATGCCCGGCTACATCCGCAACGGCGAGTTGATCGTCCCGCCGCACAAATACTTCGCCATGGGCGACAACCGCGAGCGGAGCTGGGACAGCCGCTACTGGGGTTTCGTGGACGAGGATGCCATCATGGGCCGGCCCATGTTCATCTACTGGTCGGTGGATTCCGCCGGCGACGAGGCCGCCGACCAGACCCTTTCCGGCGGCGCCGCCAGCTTCCTGGACGTGCTGCTGCATTTCCCCACCCGCACGCGCTGGAGCCGGATGTTCCACCTGACGCACTGACGTTTTCTTGCGTCCCGAAGCGTCGAGACCGCGTAGAATCTGTGCGTTCCCGGGGCATCGGGAACGGATTCCAACCGAATGGATCGCAACCGGCTCCGTTTGCGGCGGCTCGCGCTGGCCCTCGCTGTTTTGTTCGCGGCGCGCGGCGGCGCCTCGCTGGTGCTCCTCACGCGTAGCGTGCACGACGCGCTGCGCGCCAGGCTCGAGCGCGCTTTTGGCCGGCCCGTGGAGGTCGGCCGCTTCGACGTGAGCCTGTGGAGCGGGCCGCGTCTGGAAGCGCACTACGTGACCGTTGGCGACGACCCGCAGTTCGGATACGAATTCCTGCTCCGCGCCGACCAGCTCTCCGCGGCTCCGGATTGGGGCGCCCTGCTGCGCGGGCGGTTGCTCTTCTACCGTTTCAGTTTCAACCGTCCCAGCCTGAACCTGGTGCGCGCCCCCGACGGGCGCTGGAACCTCGTGGCCTGGGCGGCCGCCTTGCCGAATCTCGCCGCGCCCTCCGGTGCGCAGCCCGCATTCCCCGCCTTCGGCGCCGGGCGCGTGGAAGGGATTGTGGTCAGCAACGGCCGCATCAACTTCAAGCGCGGCGCGGACAAACTCCCGTTCGCGCTGGTGGGCGTGAACGGCCAGCTCTCGCCCTCGCGCGATGGCCGCTGGAACATCGCACTCGATGCCCAGCCCCTCCGCGCCGGCGTAACACTTCAGGACGCCGGCACTCTGCGCTTTACAGGGCTGCTTCCCCCGGCCGCGAATTCCGCCTCTGTCGCGGGCGCGGCAGCGGGCGCGCCTCCCGCTGAATTCTCGCTGGAATGGAGGAGGGTATCGCTCTCCGACGCATTGCGGCTTTTTTCCGGCGGCGACTTCGGCGTGCGCGGGTCACTCGAGGCGTCGCTGATTGGCCGGGGTCCCCGCCCCGCGCGGGCAGCGGATGCCGTGCAGCCCTCTCCTGGCGCGGATTCCCCCGGCGTCACGCGCGCAACGGCGGATGCGCCGGAGGCCTCCTGGAGGTTTTCCGCCACGCTGCGCCTCGCGGACGTCCATCGCTGGGACCTTCCGCTTCAGCCGGACCCGCCGGCGCTCAATCTGTCGCTCGGTGCCGTCGCCTCCGCGGACCGGCGCGATTGGGAGTTGCGGGAAATCCTGCTGGAGGCGCGCCGGTCGAATTTGCGCGGCAGCGCGGCTTTCCGCCTGGGGGACAACGCGCGCGCGTCACTCCGCGTGCTTTCCTCGAGCATCCATCTGGACGACCTGCTGGGCTGGTATCGGGCGTTCCATCCCGGCGTGCGGGCGGGAACCTGGGTGGATGGCTATCTGGGCGCCGACGTCGAGCTGCAGGGCTGGCCCATCAGCATCGTGCACGCCGCTCTCGCCACCACCGGCGCGCGGCTGATCGTCGCTGGGGAAGCTTCGAGCCTGGAGATCCGCCGCGCCGTGTTCGAAGCCGATTCCAAAGGGGCGCGGCTCCGGGAAACGAAGCTTGCCGTGGGCGACGCCGACCCGGGTGTGAGTCTTGCAGCGCGCGCCGCCTGGACGCCAGGCTTTCCGTTTGAAGCCAGCCTCACGGGCGCCAGCGCGCATCTGGCCGAACTCTCCACGGCCATCGCCGCGCTCGGCATTGCTCCCACCGCGCATCCTGTGCGCGCGGAAGGCTCGGCGAGCGTCCAGCTCAATTGGAAGGGGTTCGCGCGGCCGTGGCAGGTCGCGACCTCGGGCTCGCTGGCACTCGAAGATGTCTCGTTCACGGGCGGCCTGCTGCGCAGCGGAATCTCTGTGGGCAAGGCGCGGCTGGATTTTTTGCCCGCGCAGCGCCGTTTGCAAATCTCCGCGACGAAGGCGTTTGGCAGCACATGGACGGGATCGTTTCGCGCCCCCACGCTCGCGGGGCCATGGGATTTTGCGCTCTCGGCCGACCGGTTGAACCCCCCGGCGCTCGTACGCGGATTTTCCAGCGAGCCGCCGGAAGACTCCAGCCTCCTTTCGCGCATTCTGCCCGCGCACGCCGCCGCCACCCTTGCGCGCGAGGAGCCGCACTGGCCGTCCTGGCTGCGCGGCGAGGGAACGCTCGAGGCCGGAACGCTGGACGTTGGCCGCATCTCCCTCGACAGGCTGAAAGGCCGGCTGATCATCGGCGAACGCGGAATCGCTCTCGAAGGCGCCGAAGCCGCCGTATACGGCGGACGCGTGCGCGGCGCGGTGCGCGCCGATTTCGGCGAGCAGCCGCGGTACGCCGTCCGGGCGGATTTCGATGGCGTGAATGTGGCCTCCATTGCTGCACTGGCTGTGTCGTCGCGCCAGTGCTGCGCGGGCACGGCCTCGGGCCGGTTGGAGCTGGACGCCGCGGGCTGGAACCGCGACGCCTTGCTCGCCAGCCTCGCGGGCACGGGCCGCGCCCAGGTGCGCTCGGGCGTGCTGCTCACCTTCGATCTCCCAGCCACGCTCCAGGAGGCTGCGCTCCGCCCGGGACGCACGGCAGTGCGGGAAGCCTCCGGCGAGTTCCTATTTTCGGGCGGCCGCATTTTGTTCGATCGCCTCTCGTTGGATTTGCCGTCGGGCGCCTTAAGAGGGCAGGGAAGCGCGAGCTACCGCGGGGAACTGGACTTTGGCGTCGCGTCGCGGGGGGGCATTTCGAATGGCGTGCGCCTTACCGGAACGCTCGCCGCTCCGCAAGTTAGCCCTGAAGGGAAGCGTGTCCCATGAGGGCACTGGTGGAGACAGCAGGACGGCTGTGAACAACTGCCTTGCGCGGCGTTACCTGCGTCTGGCGCGCGCGGATGCGCGGCGTGGCGCCGTCGCGGCCGGCTCAGGGCCGCCGTCGGCGGGCGCGACGGGCGGCGGCGCAGCAGCGGCAGCGGCCGCCGCCGGCTCTGCCGGAATCGAGAAGAGTTCGCTCAGGCTTTTTTGCTTCAGTGCGCGCAGCCGGTCCCGGATTTGCGCCGCGCGCTCGAACTCGAATTTTGCCGCCGCTTCGCGCATCTGCGTTTCGAGCTGCGCGATCGCTTGGCGCATTCCTTCTTCGTCCGCGATGCTGTCCAGTTCCGGCGCCTCCAGCGGCACGGTCAGGTAATCGGCTTCGACCACCGCGGCGAGTTGCATATCCACCGATTTCACGATGCTCAGCGGCGTGATCCCGTGCTCGGTGTTGTACGCCATCTGCTTCTCGCGGCGCCGATTCGTCTCGTCAATCGCCTGCTGCATCGAACCGGTCATGCGATCGGCATAAAGGATCGCCTTCCCGTTCAGGTGGCGCGCGGCTCGCCCGGTGGTCTGGATCAGCGCGGTGGCGCTGCGCAGGTAGCCTTCTTTGTCCGCGTCCAAAATGGCCACCAGCGACACTTCCGGCAGGTCCAGCCCCTCGCGCAGCAGGTTGATGCCGATCAGCACGTCGAACTCACCCCGCCGCAGGTCCCGCAGGATGCGCACGCGCTCCAGCGTTTCCACCTCGGAGTGCAGGTAGCGGCAGCGCACGCTGATTTCCGTGAAGTACTGCGCCAGGTCTTCGGCCATCCGTTTCGTGAGCGTCGTCACCAGCACCCGCTCGTTCCGCTCCGTCCGTTTGCGGATTTCTTCCAGCAGGTCGTCCACCTGGCCCCGCACCGGGCGCACTTCCACCTCTGGGTCAATCAGGCCGGTGGGACGGATCACCTGCTCGGCCACCACGCCGCCCGATTTCGTCAGCTCGTAGGCCGCCGGAGTCGCGGAGACGTAAACCACTTGGTTGGTGCGGTGGTCGAACTCCTCGAACGTAAGCGGGCGGTTGTCCAGCGCCGAGGGCATCCGGAAGCCGTGCTCCACCAGCGTCTGTTTCCGCGAGCGGTCGCCGTGATACATCCCGTGGAGTTGCGGCACGGTCTGGTGCGATTCGTCGATGAACAGCAGATAGTCCTGTGGCACGTAGTCGAGCAGAGTGGGAGGCGCCTCCCCCGGCAGCCGGCCGGACATGTGCCGCGAGTAGTTCTCCACGCCGTGGCAGTAGCCGATGGTGCGCATCATTTCCACGTCGAACATGGTGCGCTGGTACACGCGCTGCGCTTCGATGAATTTCCCCTGCTTCTCGAGTTCGGCCTTCCACCATTCCAGCTCCTCGAGAATCGTTTCGATGGCGCGATTCTTCTGCGCCTGCGGCAGCACGTAATGCGTCTTCGGGTAGATGGAGACGCGCGCCAAGTTTTCCGTGCCCGGGCGCACCCGGCCCGTCAGCGGATCGATCTGCCGCAGGGCTTCCACCTGGTCGCCCCACATCTCGATGCGGTAGGCGAAGTCGTCGTAGGCCGGGAGGATGTCAATCGTGTCGCCCCGCGCGCGAAAAGTCCCCCGGCGCATATCCTCGTTCCTCTCGTACTGGATCTCCACCAGTTTTCGCAGGATTTGCTCCCGCGTGATCTTCTGCCCCTTCTCGAGCATCAGCAGCATGCCGTAATACGCTTCCGGCGAGCCGATGCCGTAGATGCAGGAGACCGAAGCCACGATGATCACATCGCGCCTCTCCAGAAGCGACCGCGTCGCGCTCATGCGCAGTTTGTCCAGCTCGTCGTTGATCGTGGCTTCTTTTTCGATGTAGGTGTCCGAGGCGGCGATGTAGGCTTCCGGCTGGTAGTAATCGTAGTAGCTCACGAAATACTCCACGGCGTTCTGCGGGAAAAAGTGGCGAAATTCATGATAGAGCTGCGCGGCCAGCGTTTTATTGTGGGCCAGCACGAGCGTCGGCCGCTGCGTCTTCTCGATGATTTTCGCCATCGTGAACGTTTTGCCGGACCCGGTCACACCCAGCAGCACCTGATGCCGGTCTCCTGCCTCGATCCCGTGCACCAGGCTTGCGATCGCCTCTGGCTGGTCGCCCCGCGGCTCGTATTCGCTGAAGAGTTTGAAGGGCATGGAGAGAGCGCGCCTCAGAGCGGCCGCGCATTCCGTGATTATACCCCGGCTGTGCGCTGGCTCCGCCGGGGTCGCTCCTACTGGCCGGGCGGCTCGGTCAGAAGCAGCAGGTGAGTTTCCGTCTTTGACGTTCCGGCGAAGTGGAACGGCATCCCCCCATCTTCGTGGCGGATGCTCAGGTCCATCAGCACCTCGCTCGATTGCGTCACGCTCACAGTGCGCCCGGTGCGCAGCGACACGTACACCAGGCTTTCGCCGTGACTCCTCAATTCGCCGGAGGTGCGCAGGCCATTCCGCCGGAAGACCTCCGGCGTGGCGTTTTTCTCTCCCGCCTTCTGGCCAAGAGAAAACCGCGTCAGGACCAAAGCGCACTGTTCGCCCGCGGGCTTTTCCACGTCGCAGGCTTCGTCCCGCAGGTAGGTGGACGTAGTCTGGAGCGACGTGCCGTTGAGCGGCGCGTCCGGCACGCGCTGGCTCCGCTCCCAGCTCTGGCCCGGGGCGGTTCCTGTCCGCGGCGCGCTCAGCCCAGCGCCGAGCTGTTCGATCCAGTCGCGCGCGGCTGCCAGTGCGCGCGGGTCCTGCGCCACTTCCTCCAGCCCTTTCAGATATTCCAATTCACCGTGCGGCCCGAGCTGGAATTCGATCGTCCGTCCCTCGAGATGCTGGTATTGGGCCAGCACGTTTGCCGCGGCCGGATCGTATGAATCGCCGGAAAGCGTCGCGGAGACGTGCTCGTAGACGGCGCGGAGGCGCAGTGACGCCCGTTCGTTCGCGCCTGTTGCGGGCGCCGGCCCGGGGGTCGCGCCCCCAGCCGCGGGAATTGGCGGGAGCACTTCCAGCCGCAACGTCATGCCCACGGCAATTCCAAGTTCCGTCGCTCCCTCCGGATTCTCCACAGCCCCGCCCACCAGGTTTTGGGATTGCGAGCGGTACGACACCTGGTAGCGCAGCGTCTCGCCGGGCGTATACCGCGGCGTGAAGACCACGGGCGGGTGTGCCGGAGCGGCGGGAGAGGATGGGGCCGCGGATGGCGCGGCCGGTGCCTGCGTTGCGGAGCCGGCCTGGGCCAGCGCCGGGGCGGCAAAAGTCCCGATTCCCGTGCAGAGCACGACGCTAACGATTGCCGTCCGCTTCACACTTGTCCTCCACACAGTTTTCGATCTCCACCTGAACGGAGAGGATTGACCGGGAGCGGGGCGGTTCGGCCATTCCCCCCACGGGGGGAACCACCTGCACGATTTCTGTTCGCGCCGAACGCGACGCGGCCAGCAAGCGTCCGTCGTCCAGAGCGATGGTGCTCATCGATTCGGCGAAGAATCGCTCGGTTTTTTCGCTCGGCGATTTTTTCGCCTCGTCATCCTTCCGTTCGCCCGCGCGCATGGAAGGATTCCCCGCGGACTCGGCCACGCGCCCAGAGATTTCCTGTACCACGTGCAGGCGCACGGCCGCTCTCGCCTTCGATTCCGCGTCCAGCCATTCGTCCGTTTCCCCGGCCTGCACCTCCGTCCATCCGTTGATGTGCACCCTTCGCGGCTCCCGCCAGCTCGCGCCTGGCCGGACGGGCCGTTCCGGCAGCGTCGCCGTGGGCCGAAGCGCGTGCGCCAGCCACAGCTTCAGTAGGGGAGGCGGCGGCTCGTCGGTCTGCGGCGCGGCATCCGCTCCCAGTCCCGCCGCTTTCCCGTCGGCCGCGATTCGGAATTCGAGTGCCCGGCTCTTTGCCCAGGCCGTGAGCGTCTGCCGGAGCGAGGCGGCCAGCCGGGCGGACTGGGAGTTGTCCGCGCCGGATTCCTGCGTGATACGCGGAGCTTCAAAGGCTTCCAACTGCTCCTGAATTTCCGCCACGCCGTCCGCTCCCACGCGGATTACGCGCTCGGATATCGTCCAGCCGAGCCGCGCCTCCGCCCAGTGCTGTACGGTCTTCCCAGGGGTGGCCGCCCCGGCTTCCACCGTTTCCGGCCCTTCCCGCTCGCTGCGGACAATCAGGTGGACGCGGTAGCGCCATTCGTCGCCGGCATGGAAAGTGCGGCGCAGAGGTTTGTCTTGGCTGGCGGGAAGGGCTGGCGCTGGCAAAGACACGGCATCGAGCGCCCAGAGCAGAATCAGCACCGTCACGGATGGAAGAACGGCACGCATCGTTAGATCGTTAGTATGACATGGAGAAAACGGCCCGGGAAATCATCGGCATGGGCCGCGATGGGTCGTATCCGAATTCAGCGGCTATCCTTAACGGGACCGTCGGTCGCAATTTACCAGAATGCCGTTTCTGGCGGGTTTAAGGTTGGATGGCACTCACGCGTGTCGTCCGCCAGGTGGCGAAAGGCCCAAAACCGGGTCCTCTTGCAGTCAAAGGGTTTTGCGCCGGCCCTTCAGAGCTCCCCGCTAGTCGTGGCGTAGCGCGATCATGGGGTCGACTTTAGAGGCGCGCCGCGCCGGAATGTAGCTGGCCAGCGCGCCGATCGCAGCCAGGCCCAGCGACACCGTGGCATAGGTAATCGGATCCGCGGGGCCAACGCCCATGAGCAGGCCCTTCACCACGTTTCCCAGTCCGAACGCCAGCAAGAGTCCCACGGCCAGCCCGGCGCCAATGATGAGACCGCCGTCGCGAAAGACGAGTTTCAGAATGTCGACGGGACGGGCGCCGAGGGCGGCGCGGATGCCCATTTCGCGTGTGCGCTGGCCGGCTGTGTAAGAAATCAGTCCGTAGACGCCGATGGTGGCCAGCGCCAGCCCCAGCAGTCCCAGCGAGCCGGCGATCCATGCGCCTGCCTGGAAGAGCAACAGGCCGTTGACGCCGTTCAGGCTCTCGACCATGGTGCGGACGCCGTAGACGGGCATGGCCGGCGCGATGGCGTCGACGGCCTTGGTGACCTCGGGCGCCATCGCTTCCGGGGGGCCGAAGGCGCGAACCTGCAGAAACGTCAATGAAGTGTAATGCTGGGCCATCGGCGCGTAGAAGAACGTTTCCGTCTGTTCGATCAGGTCGCCGGTCTTGGAGTTCCTGGCTACGCCGACAACCTCCATCTGGTGTTTCGGATCGTCCTTCACGGAGAAGTGCTTGCCGATGGGGTCGTCATTGGGCCAGATGCGGCGGGCCATTTCTTCGTTGACGATGGCGACGAACGCGCTCGTCGGCCCATCGGCTTCGGTGAAATCACGGCCGCGCAGCACGGGGATTCCCATCGTCTTGAAATATCCTGTGGACACATAGTTCGACCCGGCGGACGGGCCGGTGGTATTCGGATCAACGGGCCGCCCTTCGATCACGATCGGCCCTCCGTTTTGCATCTCCCCCGTCGGGATGGTGGCGGCGACCGACGCGGATTGAACACCGGGCAGCGCGCGGACGCGCAGGAGCAAATCCGCGTAGAACTGCTTTCCCTGCTCCTCGTTGTAACCGATCTCGTGAGGATCGATGCTCATGTTTAGCACATGCACCGGTTCGAACCCGAGATCGGCCAGGTGCGCTCCGGCAAGACTGCGAGTGAAAAGTCCCGCGACAACCAGCAGGGCAAGCGACCCGGCAACCTGCGCCACCACGAGCGCGCTGCGCAGACGCTGCCGGGCGGGGGTGGCGGAGCGGCCGGATTCGTAGAGCTCGTCCGCCAAGTTCAGGCGCGAGCCGCGCAGCGCGGGCACGATGCCCGCGAGAATCCCGGTAGCCGCGGCGATACCAAAGGTGTAAGCGAAAACGCGCCAGTCAAAACGAAAGTCGAGCGAGAACGGGAAGCTGGTCCTCAGGTCCACAGACGACAGTGCGCGGCTGGCCGCGAGCCCGATCAGAGCGCCTGCCGCACAACCGAGCAGGGCGAGTAGAACACTTTCGGCGAGCATCTGGCGGATCAGGCGCCCGCGCGGCGCTCCCATCGCGGAGCGCACGGCCATCTCGCGCTTCCTGGCCGTGGCGCGCGCGAGCAGCATGTTGGCCACGTTCAGGCAGGCGAGAACGAGCACGAGCATGGCAAGGCCGAGGAAGATTCCTCCGATCATGGCAATCGGGTTCTGGGACGGGTTCGGACTGATACCGGTGGGCGTGAGCGGCCAGACCAGCAGCTTCATTCCGGCATCCACGTCCGGATACGCGGCGGACAAACGGTCACCGATACCCGCCGCGACTGCGCGAGCCTTTTCGAGCGACACGCCATCTTCCAGGCGGGCAATCAGGATGGGGCCGCGCATCGAGCGATCGGCCATGAAGTTTGCGGGCAGACCGGCCTCCAGGGTCTTCATGCTCATCGGAAGATAGCCCTGCGTGTCGAGAATCTGGTCTGGACCGTGGAATCCCTCGGGCGCGACGCCGATGACGGTGACGGGCTGGCCGTTGACGGCTACTTTGCTGCCGACGACGGCGGGGTCGCGGCCGAAGCGCGAGGTCCAGTAGGCGTAGCTCAGAACGACGACGGGATCGGCGCCGGGGACGGCGCCCTCTGACGGCAGGATAAACCGGCCCGCAGCCGGCTGAATGCCGCAGGCGGTGAAGAAATTGCCGCTGACGTAGCCGATCATGATCGGCAATGTTTTCTTGCCAGCCGTCAAACCGCCCAGGCCAATGTCGAATGACGCGACGTTCGAGAAAACGTCCGCCGACTGGTGACGAATGTCCTCAAAGTTCGGATAGGAGAAGCCGTTGCTGTAGTGGCCCTTCTGCTGCGCGGTCAGAAACGTCAGCCGCGAGGGGTGGTCCAGCGGGAGGGGGCGGAACATCATGAAGTTGACTACGCTGAAGAGCGCGGTGTTGGCGCCGATGCCGAGGCCCAGCGTCAGAACGGCGACGGCGGTGAATCCGGGCTGCTTCCGCAACATTCGCGCCCCGAACCGCAAGGCTTGCGCCGCTTCCTGAACCAGAGCAGTCATGGGTCACCCCTAAGCGGTATACGCGGATTCGGTGGAATGCGTTCCGTTGTGGTTGGTTTCAGTATCGCGGCAGCCATGCGCGAGGGAACAGCAGGTTGCAGTGGCCGGACGGGCTCGCCTTAGACGGAAACGCGCATGGCCCGGCTGTGCCCTCCGAATGACTCCAATGCATATCCGAGACAGGAACGTCAGTGCGTGGGCGACAAGCTCCCTGTGAGCGCTGCGAATTCCGGCGTAGTCATCCTCATGATTGCCCGCGGGCATCGAAGTTTTTTTTGAGCGCAGCATGGAGTCAGGCTTGGCCATTTTGCCTGGATCACAACGCAGTCGGAAATTGGCCCAGTGCCACACCGGTAGCTCAGACGACACCGCGGCGGAGCGCTTCCAGGGGATAAAACGTACCGCGCCAATAGATGCCCCGCTGCCAGAGCGTCAAGACCGCCGAACGCACTGCCATGCAACAAATCAGCAGGGCGCCCGCGGGATGGGTCAAACCGTAGAGCGGTGAGGCGCCGCCGATGGCGGCGATCCTCGCCTCCAGCAGAACCGCGCACGCAGCCGCCACGCCCGCAAAGGCCCGCGCCCAGCCCGTCGCGAAGAGCACAGCCAGAAACGGGACAACGGAAAACAATAGAATCATCCCAATCTGCGCCAACGTCACGCCCAATCGGAATCCCGTAATGGCGAAGAAGTTTTTCTCCGTGCCCCGGATGATGTTCCGCACTCCGGAATGCCACTGCAGCCCCAGCAGATCGTCCGGCAGTGCCACGCCGGACACGTGTCCCGCTTCCTTCACCAGTTTCGCCAGCTTCATGTCGTCCACAACTTCCATCGCCAGCCGGCGGTGCGTTCCAATCGACTCGTACGCGCTGCGGCGCAGCAGTTGGAAGGCACCCGCACCGGCGTATGCGCGCGAGTCCGCGTTCGGGATCGTCCAGGGACGCGTATACAGGAATCCCCCGAGCGCAAAGTACGTCAGCAGCGTTTTTTCCCAGAAGCCGCTCATCTCCATCCGCGGAAAAAGCGTCAGGTGGTCGTAGCCGCGCTCCATGGCCAGCGAGACCGCGCGGCGAACCGCCGTCGGTTCGTAGCGCACGTCCGCATCCGTGAACACCAGCCATTCACCGTGGGAGTGCTCGTACGCGGTTTGCAGGCCGTGCGGTTTTCCCAGCCAGCCGGCCGGCAGCGCCTCCACCCGGATGGCCTGCAGGTGTTTGCACGTGGCCGAAAATTCGCGCAGAATCTGGGGAGTGGCATCACCAGACCGGTCGTCCACCACGATCACTTCGTAGGTCGGATAATCGAGAGTGAGCATCGAGCGCAGTGCCGCCGGCATTTTTTCTGCCTCGTCGCGCGCGGAAACCAGCAGGGAGACGGACGGAAGCTTCCCGGCGGACAGTGGTGTCACTGAGGAAAGGTGCGGCACCCGGCGGACGCCGAGCGCCGTCTGCGTTGCCAGGATCACCCAGGCGCAGGCCATCGCGCCGAGCAGCGCCGTAAAAGCGGCATGGAATGTGAACAGCGCCAAATCGTGAGCCTGCGAGAATTCCGGAGGCGGCTCGAGAGCCGCAATTCCCATTCAGAATAGCACGTCGGAGAGCGTCGTCGAGATGAACAGGTCGGATGATTCCTTCACGCGGACCGTGGCTTTCGTGGGCGCGGGCCGCGTGGCGCGCGGACTGGGCGCACGCCTGCGCGAGGCGGGGTGGAAGGTGGGCGCTGTGGTGGCCCGCCAACTGCCCTCCGCACGCGCCGCTGTGCGGGCCATCGGCGGCGGCACGGCCTGCGCCGGGTTGACGCGACGCCTGCTCGACGCCAGCGTCATTCTCCTGGCCGTGCCGGACGACGCGCTCTCGGGCGTGGCTGCCGAACTCGAGCGCATCGGCGGCGACGAACTGCGGCGAAAAATCGTGGCGCATACCAGCGGAGCGCTTTCTTCGGACGTGCTCCAGCCCCTGGCCGCGTGCGGCGCATGGACCGGCGCCATCCATCCCATGCAGACCTTCGGCGCACGCGCCCGCACGCATCTAGACGGAGTATTGTTCGGCATCGAAGGCCACCCGCAGGCACTGCGCATCCTCCGGAAGATTGTGCGCTCGCTCGGCGGCGATGCTGCGCGCATAGGGCCCGGGCGAAAGGCGGAGTATCATTGCGCGGGCACATTTGCCGCTGCGCACGTGTTGGCTTCCGTCGAAGCCGGTGTGCAATTGCTCCTCGCCGCAGGGATGAAGCGCCGCGAGGCCACGCGCGCCCTGCTGCACCTGGCCCGTCAGGTGCTCGACAATCAGGAATTACTCGGCCCGCGCGCCGCCTGGACCGGCCCCCTCTCCCGCGGCGATGTCGCCACCATCCGGCTGCACTGGGAAGCGCTGGAGCGCTACCCGGAGGAATTCCGTCAGGCCTACGCGGGGATGACGTGGCTGGCCGCGCGAGTCCTCGCGCGCTCGCCCGAGCCGCTGCTCGATCGCCTGGACGAAATCCTGCCCCGCAGCGCGGCCCCGGCCAGGCGCGCCGACGTCTGTGCCGCCGCGGCCCGTTCCGGGCAGTAAAGGGCGTGGCGGACGAATCCAGTCCCCATCCGTGCCAAGTAGCAGAAACGGCACGGACAAGGCCCTGTAGCGGCGGGTTTATCCCGCCATCTTCGCAGTGAAATAGCAGTGCACCTCGCGGCATAATGTTGCCGCTACATTGGCCGACCACGGAAGTTTGTAACGGAGGAGGAGCGAGTGCCTCAACTTCAGTTTCCCGTCGAGACGCAGACGCTGGCAAACGGCCTGCGAGTAGTCATTTCCCCGGACCGCACCGCTCCCGTCGTCACCGTAGGCGTCTACTACAACATCGGCTTCCGCCTCGAGCCTCGCGGCCGCAGCGGCTTCGCCCACCTGTTCGAACACATGATGTTCCAGGGGTCGGAGAATGCCGGAAAGATGGTCCACATCCGCCTGGTGAACGCTTCCGGTGGCGTCCTGAACGGTTCGACCCGTTACGACGTGACCAACTATTTCGAGTCCGTCCCTTCGAACGCTCTCGATCGCATGCTCTGGCTCGAAGCGGACCGCATGCGCTCGCTCCGCGTGGACGAAGAGAACCTCCGCAACCAGCGCGACGTGGTGAAGGAAGAAGTCCGCATGAACGTCTTCAATCAGCCCTACGGCGGCTTTCCCTGGCTCGACCTGCCGCCCGTGGCCAACCGCAACTGGGCCAACGCCCACAATTTTTACGGCGACTTCCAGGACCTCGACGCCGCCACGCTCACCGACGTGCAGGCCTTCTTTCGCACCTACTACACGCCCAGGAATGCTGTTCTCCTCCTGGTGGGCCACGTCGAGCCCGCGAACGGCTTCGCGCTGGTCGAAAGGCATTTCGGCCCCATCCCCGCCGGCTCGCCTCCTCCTGCCGCCGATGTCAGCGAGCCGCCGCAAACCGAAGAGCGCCGCGGAACCGTCGCCGAGCCGCTGGGCACGCTCCCAGCCATGGCCATCGGCTATCACGCTCCGCCCCGCCACTCGCCGGATTGGTATGCCCTGGCACTGGCCGATCGTGCCCTGCACGGCGGCCGCGCCGGCCGCATTTACCGCGCGCTGGTGCTCGAGCGCCCCATGGCGCTCGAAGCCGAGGGCGGCATCCACTATCCCATGGGCGACCTGTTCGACTACAACGGCCCCATGCAGATGGTCACGCGCATCCTGCACAAACCGGAATACGCCTCGGAGCAGGTAATTGCCGCGTTCGACGTGGTGATTGCCGAACTGCGCGCCCGCCCACTGCCCGCCTCCGAACTCGAACAGCTCAAAGTGAAATTGCGCTCCGATTTTTATTCCACACTGGAGGGCGGCCTGGGCGCCAGCGTGCCCCGGTTCGGCCTGATGCACTATCTGGCCTGCTTCACCCTCTTCGATGGCGACCCGAATCTGGTGAACTCTGCCCTCGATGGCTTCCTCCGCGTCACGCCGGAAGAACTCCACGCGGCGGCCGGCCGCGTCCTGCGCCCGGAAAATCGCGCCATTGTCCTGCGCCTGCCCGCGACGAAGGCTGAAAGTGGCACAGCCACTCATGGCTGTGCTCCGGTCGTGAGCGCCCCGACGGCAGGAAGCGGCCATGGCCACTGATACAGTCGCGCCGATTTCTCCCCTCACTCCTCCCCTCGGGCCGGAACGCTCGGTCGTCTGGCCCGAACGCACGCAGGCGCGCCTCACCTGCGGCATTCCCGTGCGCATGGTGGCGCGGCACACCATCCCCAAATTCTCGCTCCAGCTTTTTGTGTGCAGCGGCACCGCGGCGGTTGCCGGGACGGAGCCCGCGGTCGCCGCGCTCACCGGCGCCCTGCTCCGCACCGGCACGTCGGGCCGCGACGAGCGCGCCATTGACGAGCAGCTCCGCCGCATCGGCGCCGACCTGGGAACGGGCTGCGGCGCAGACGCGAGCTGGATTGCCGCCGCCGGCCTCTCCGAATTCTCCGGCGAGTTGATCGGCCTGGTGGCCGACCTGGCGCGCAATCCCTCGTTTCCCGCGGGGCCCTTCGCGCGCGAGCAGCGCAACGCTGTGGAAGCCGTGCGCCTGGAGCGCACTTCGCCGGCCTTCCTGGTCAGCGAGCGCTTCCGCGGCGTGCTGTTCGGCGACCATCCCTACGCAGTCGTTTCACCCACCGAAGAGCAGGTGGCTCGCTCCACTCGCGAGCAACTGCTGGCCTTCCACCTCACGCATTATTCGCCGGCCAACGCGATGCTTCTCGCCGTCGGGGATTTTTCGCCGCCTCGCCTGCTCGCAGAGTTTGAGAGAGCCTTCTCGGGCTGGTCCGGCGTCGCCGTGGAACAGGCGGAGGAGCCCCCGCTGCCCTCCCATTTCGGCCGCCACGTTGTGCTGGTGCACACCCCCGGCTCCGTCCAGGCGAATATCCTCGCCGGCAATCTGGCCATCACCCGCAATCATCCGGATTGGCTCCGCCTCACTCTGGCCAATGCCATCTACGGCGGAGCCTTCCATTCTCGGCTGGTGGCCAACATCCGCGAGCAGAAGGGATACACCTACAGCCCGCGCAGCGGCCTCACGGCTCTCCGCCGCCACGGCTACTTCAGCGTCCACGCCGCCGTCCGCAACGAAGTCGTGGCCGCCACGCTCACCGAAGTCTTCTACGAGCTGGACCGCATCCGCGCCCTGCCCGTCCGCGACGACGAACTCTCCGATGCCCGAGCCTATCTCAGCGGCGTTTTTTCTCTCGGCATCGCAACGCTCGACGGGCTGGCCGGCCAGCTCGCCACCCTCTATCTCCACGACCTGCCGGAGGATTATCTCGAGACCTACCGCGACCGCATTCGCGCCCTCACCGTGGACGACGTGCTCGCCGCCGCCCGCTCCCATTTCGATTCCGCGAACACCCAGATCATTCTCGCCGGCGACGCGGACAAGATTGAAGCGCAGGCGCGCCTGTTCGGCGACGTCCAGGTGTTTGATGCCCACGGAAAACTCCTCTCCGCGGAGTGAGGCCGCCGGCCAGCCCTCTGCTGGCGGGGTCGCGACGCCTGCGAGCAAACGCGCCGTCGCCGCGCCGGAGCCCCCGAGCGAGCCCGCCAGCTCGTCCCGCGGAAGAACCCGCCTGATCGCCATTTCCGCCGCCGTCGCTGCCTATTTGGTTCTCGCGCTTTGGCTGAGGCCCGAGATGGCCGGGCCACTCTCCGGTCCCTTCGTGGATCTCCACGACTCCGTATCCGACCGCTTCCGCAAACATCCCGACCATCTCATAGACCTGAACACCGCGAGCCCCGCCGAACTCGAGCAATTGCCCGGTGTAGGTCCCGCCACTGCGGCGCAAATCATCCGTTTCCGCGAGCAGAGCGGCCCCTTCCGCCGCCCGGAAGACCTCCTCGCCATTCCGCGCATCACCCGCCGCACACTCGACCGCCTTCGCCCCTACATCACAGTGAATGGACCGCAATAGGACAGAATCTGAAGAGGAGCCGTGGTAGCCACGGTCAGTGCCTGCCCGCCGTTTGCTGGAGGGCTTTTCTGACCGTGGTTCTTTCTACGCCATCGCCCGTTCCACCAGAAACAACCCGAGCGTGCCAATACCGCATAGCCCTTCAATCGCCAGCGCGGTCTTCGGGAAGAGCCACATGCAGATCCCCGCCATTCCCAGCAGCACCAGATCGCGCAGAATGTTCGCGAGCGTCTTCATAGTCTCTGATGCGTAGGCTTCGGCGCCGCGCCCATTTCCGTGGGGATGGGCACCTGCGCCGCGATGGTCAGCCCGTAGCCGTCCAGCGCCACCACTTTGCGCGGGTGGTTGGTCAGCACGCGCACTTTCGTCAGCCCCAGGTCCAGCAGGATCTGCACCCCGATGCCGCTCTCCCGCTGCACCAGACGCTGCCGGTCCAGGTCCTCATCGAGCTGCCCGCGCGAGTGGTACCGCAGCCGCGGCATTTGCCCCTCAGCCACACCCGCGGCGTCAATGCCGAATCCGCGCCCGCGGTGGTGCAGGTACACGAACACGCCGCGGTCCTCCTCCGCAATCCGTTCCAGCGAATGCTCGATCAGCTCCCGGCAGTCGCATGCCGTGGAGCCGAATGCGTCCCCGGTAAGGCAGTGCGAGTGCAGCCGCACCAGAGGCGGCGGCTCCCCTTCGAGTTCGCCGCGCACCAGCGCCACGTGCAGCTCCTCGTCGGCGTCGCTCGTGTACACGACCATGCGGAACTCGCCGTAGCGCGTGGGCAGCGTGCCCTCGGCCACTCGCCGCATGTGCCGTTCGTGCCGCATGCGATGCCGGATCAGGTCCGCCACGGTCAGCAGTTTGAGTCTATGCAATCGGCAGAATTCCACCAGCTCCGGCACGCGCGCCATCGTGCCGTCGTCGTTCATGATTTCGCAGATCACGCCTGCCGGAGAAAGTCCCGCGGCGCGCGCCAGGTCCACAGACGCTTCCGTTTGTCCCGCGCGCACCAGCACTCCGCCTCGTTTCGCCTGGAGCGGGAAAATATGTCCCGGGCGCGCCAGGTCTGCCGGACGCGTTTTCGGGTCAATCGCGGTCAGAATGGTCGTCGCGCGGTCCGCGGCGCTGATCCCCGTGGTCACCCCGCGCCGCGCCTCAATGGACTCACAAAACGCCGTGCCCAGATTCGACGTGTTCTGCGCCACCATCATCGCCAGGTTCAATTCCTCGCAGCGCTCTTCCGTCAGCGATAGGCACACCAGCCCACGCCCATAGCGCGCCATGAAGTTGATGGCGTCCGGCGTCACCTTCTCCGCGGCCATGCACAGGTCGCCTTCGTTCTCGCGGTCCGCGTCGTCCACCAGCACGATCATCTGGCCCTGGCGGATGTCCTCCAGCGCTTCTTCCACGGTGCAGAATGGACTTTCCGGCATGGCTGTTCCGTTTTTTCTCTCGGCCACGGTCTTCGTACCTATCGCGATGATAACCCGGAATTCGCCCCCGGGTCATCGCGCGCGGGTGGAAGCTTTCCTACTTTGCCAGCCAGCTTGCGGCATATGCCAGCGCTGCGCCAAACAGCGCCGCACCCGGAATCGTCAGCACCCACACGGTCACGATTTGACGCGTCACGCCCCAGTGCACGGCCGTCAGCCGCCGCGCCGCCCCCACGCCCATAATGGCCCCGGCGATCGTGTGCGTCGTGCTCACCGGAATTCCTGCCTGCGCCGTGGCAAACAGTGTGATCGCGCCCGCGGTCTCCGCCGCGAATCCCCCGAAGGGCGTGAGCTTGGTGATGCGCTGTCCCATCGTCCGCACCACGCGCCATCCGCCCGCCATGGTCCCGCCGGCCATCGCCGCGTGGCACGCCAGGATCACCCAGTACGGCACGCGATATGCCGAGAGCGCCCCGCCCGCCACCAGCGCCGCGGTGATGATGCCCATGCCTTTTTGCGCGTCGTTGGTGCCGTGGCCCAGGCTGTAGGCTGCCGCGGAGACCAGTTGCAATCGTCGGAACCAGCGGTCCACCCGGTGCGGGCTCTGCCGCCGCACCACCCAGCTCGTCGCCACCGTCACTAGCGACCCGGCAAACATCCCGATGAACGGCGCGAGAAACAGAAAGATAACCGGCTTCACCCAGCCCCCCGGCACCAGCGCCGCCAGGCCTGCGTGCGCTACTGCCGCGCCTGCGTACCCGCCCATCAGCGCATGCGAGGAGCTGGTGGGCATGCCGAAGTAGAGCGTCAGCAGGTTCCACGCGATGGCCCCCAGCAGCCCGGCGAGCAGCACCCTCTGGTTCACCATGTCCAGCCGGACCAGGCCCTTCCCGATCGTGGCCGCAACCGCCGTGCCGAACACGAACGCCGCCACAAAATTCCAAAACGCCGCCCAGATCACCGCCACCAGCGGCTTCAACACCCGCGTGGAAACCACCGTGGCGATGGAATTCGCCGCGTCGTGCCAGCCGTTCGAGAATTCGAAGGCCAGCGTGAGCCCCACCGTCAGAAACAACAGTGCGGCGCTATCCAAGGCAGAGCTCCACCCTGGGTGGACTCGGGATGGCGGGCAGGTCGCCGTGTCGCAGCATTGCTGTGGGGAAAATCAGGCTTCCTTCAGGACCACGGTCTCGATCACGTTGGCCACGTCCTCGCACTTGTCAATCGCGGTCTCGATGGCCTCGATGATCTCTTTCCACTTGATGATCTCTACCGGATTCTTTTCTTCCGTAAACAGCGTGGCGATGAGTGCCCGGCAGATGCGGTCGCCTTCGTTTTCCAGGCGATTGATCTCGATGCAGTGCTCCAGGATGTGGTCTTGCTTGTCCAGCAGGCGGACCGCAGCCAGGATTTCGCGCGTCGCTGTCTCCAGGATCTGCGCCAGTTCCACGACCCCCGGGCGGATGGTCTTTACGCCATAGAGCACCAGGCGCCCCGCGGCCGCATCGGCCAGATCGAGCACGTCGTCTACCTTGCTCGCGAGCTCGTGGATGTCTTCCCGGTCGAACGGCGTGATGAACGTCTGGTTGAGCCGCGTGTTCAGGTCGTGCGTGATCGTGTCGCCGATGTGCTCCAGGTCCTTCATCCGCCGCGCCCCGGCCGCCGGGTCGGCATAGTTCGTGAGCAGTTCCACCAACGCCGTGGCCCCGGCGGCCACGTTCTCCGCCTGGCGGACGAACAGCGTGAGGAATCCCTCCTCGCGCGGCAGAATTCTACTCAGTAATCCAGGCATGACCCCAACGCCCCTGTGTGGTCGAGGAACGGCCACTATACGGGAACACCCCGTGGCAGGCAAGGCAGGTAGCACGGACTTCCGTCCGTGGCCATCTAGCACAGACTTCAGTCTGTGTCCCACCAAAAGTGCCGCCGCGAATTTATCATCAGCAATTCATTCACTGCGCCGCTGGCAGGCCATATGCGGCCCACAAATCGAAAGGGCGCCCCGGCCCTCGGTTTCCCGGCCGGGACGCCCCTTGATTTGGTAGGGCACGGCATGCCGTGCCCCTACTCGGCACAACTTTTAGTACATCCCGCCCATGCCACCCGGGCCGCCAGGACCGCCGCCCGCGGGGGCCTTCTTTTCGTCTTCCTTCAGCTCGGCCACCAGCGCTTCGGTGGTCAGCATCAGGCCGGCGATCGACGCGGCGTTCTGGAGCGCCAGGCGTGTGACCTTGGCCGGATCGATGATTCCGGCCTTCACCATATCGCCGTAATCGCCCGTCTCGGCGTCGAAGCCGAAGTTGTCGTCCTTGGACTCGCGAATGCGGCCCACCACCACTGCGCCTTCGTGCCCGGCGTTCTGGGCAATCTGGCGCATGGGTTCCTCGAGCGCGCGCTTCACGATGTTCACGCCGATCGCTTCGTCTTCTTTCAGTTTGAGTTTGTCGAGCGCGGGGACGCAGCGCAGCAGCGCTACGCCGCCTCCGGGCACGATGCCTTCCTCGACCGCGGCGCGTGTGGCGTGCATGGCATCCTCGACGCGAGCTTTCTTCTCTTTCAGCTCGGTCTCGGTTGCCGCGCCCACCTTGATTACCGCGACGCCGCCCACCAGCTTGGCCAGCC
>Ga0209415_10005434_pt1 | contig 22895 bp, 25 predicted proteins | sample PeaSoiSIISIP2007_FD_187696 | JGI IMG/M metagenome (GOLD analysis project Ga0209415, IMG submission 187696) | Peat soil microbial communities from Weissenstadt, Germany - SII-SIP-2007 (SPAdes) (version 2) | ecosystem: Environmental > Terrestrial > Soil > Wetlands > Peat | place: Germany... | reverse complement strand
CCCGCCAGTTGGTCCATCCTTGAAGAGTACGCCAAATAGCGTGCAAAGTTTTACGCCAGATAATTTGCAAAGTGACACCCTCAGCTTATCTCAGGCACGCCGGCCTGTATCAAAACTGGTACTATGATATATGCATCCCGGGCTCAAGCGCCTCCCTGCGCGATTCTACCGATCCGGGACCGGCCGCGAACCTGTTCGAGAATGGTTGAAGAGCCTCGATGCGGATGCCAGAAGGACCATTGGTGAGGACATCAAGGACGTGGAGTTTTCCTGGCCTATCGGCATGCCACTCGTTCGGTCTCTCGGGCGCGACTTGTGGGAGGTGCGCAGCGATTTGACCCGTGGCCGGGTCGCGCGGGTTCTGTTCTGCGTGACTGCAGAACATATGGTCTTGCTTCACGGCTTCATCAAGAAAACGCAGAAGACGCCGAAGCGGGATATCGATCTGGCGCTTGGACGTAAGAAGGGAGAAGGCGCGTGAAAAGGCAAAACATCGGATCATCCTTCGACAGTTGGCTCAAAGAAGAAGGCATCTACGAAGAAGTCACCGCGAGGGCCATCAAGCGCGTCCTCGCTCGTCAGGTGGAGGCTGCGATGAATGAGAAGAAGATTTCCAAGGCTGAAATGGCTCGCCGTATGCGCACCAGCCGCGCGGCGCTCGATCGCCTGCTCGATCCCGAAAACGATGGGGTGACGCTGAGTACCCTCCAGAAAGCCGCGAGCGCCGTTGGCCGGGAAATCCGCCTGGAGTTGATATGAGGGGGAATCACACCCGAACCGGAATCCTCCTGGCGGCGGCCGCTGCCCTTGCCCAGGCGCAAACAGGAGGCCCGGCCTTTGAGGTGGCATCGGTAAAGCCGTCCGGCCCGAAGAGCGTCCGCGGGTCCTCCGGCGGCCCGGGAACGTCGGACCCGGGCCGATATACCTTCGGCTCCGCGACCCTGGAGGGCTTCATCGCCATTGCGTACCATGTCGATTACTTCCAGATTTCGAGTAAGGTCCCGCTCGATGAGCAGCGTTTCGATCTGGTAGCCAAACTACCGGAGGGCACCACCAGAGAGCAATTCCGCGTGATGATGCAGAATCTGCTGGCGGAACGGTTTCACCTCAAGGTGCACATGCTGTCGAAGGAATTCGCTGCCTACGAACTGGTCGTTGCGAAGGGCGGGCCGAAGTTGAAGGAGGCGGCTCCGGGCAACGCAGCGGCGCCCCGGTCCTCTACGGACGACGGTTTTCCGGATTTACCGCCCAATCGGCCCGGCATGGCGTCCCACCACACCATGAGAGGTGGCTATGAGGTGGTTCGCATGAGGGCACAACGGGAACCGGTCTCGCAATTGGCAGACTTTTTGCCAACGCCTGACAACCGGCCGGTCGTCGACAAAACCGGGCTGACCGGAAAGTACGATTTCACTCTTGAATTCACGCTGGACCGGCAGGGTGCTTCGCGTGACGAGGATGCGCAGTTGCCCGTGGCGCCCAGCCTGTTCACCGCCTTGCAGCAGCAACTCGGGCTGCAGCTCGTCGATAAAAAGATCCCGTTTGACGTCGTGGTCGTCGACTCGGTCGACAAGCTGCCCACCGAAAACTAGCGGACTAGCGCCCACGTTGCCGTTAAACCTGATACAACAGAGGGCATGGCGTACGAATCGACGGACCGCCGCCAGTTTCTGAAAGCGGCGGGAGGCGCGGCGCTGGCGTCCTCGTTCTTCACCGGCCCCGCTCGCGGCGCCCAAACAAACGTTCGCGGCGCGAACGACCGGGTCAACATCGCGTTCATCGGCGTGGGCCGCATGGGCTCGGGAAATATCGGGTATTCCGCCAAGGTGCCCGGATTCCAAATCGTCTCGGTCTGCGATGTCTATCAGCCGGCCCTCGAGAAGGCCCAGGCGCAGGCCCGGCGCCTCGGTTTCGAAGAGGTCAAGGCGGTGAAGGATTTCCGCGAGATCCTGGCGGACAAATCCATCGACGCCGTTTCCATCGCCACGCCCGACCACTGGCATGCGTACCTCACGGTGGAAGCCTGCAAAGCCGGCAAGGACGTGTGGGTCGAGAAGCCCGCCTGCGTCTACGTGGAGGAAGGCCCCAAGATGGTGGAGGCCGCGCGCAAGTACAAGCGCGTGGTGCAGGCCGGCACCATGCAGCGCTCCGGCGGCTTCTTTCAGAAGGCGCGCGAAATCGTCAAGAGCGGCGACCTGGGCGACATCAGCTTTTGCCGCACCTTTCAAGCCGCCTCCGATAAGAAGGAAGGCTACGGCAATCCACCCGATTCCGATCCGCCTCCCGGACTGGATTGGGATCTCTGGCTGGGGCCGGCGCCGAAGCGTCCTTTCAACTCCAATCGCTGGGGCGTCGGCGAGAATCGATGGTCCACCTTCCGCTATTTCTGGGATTACGCGGGCGGCGCGATGACCGACTGGGGCGTGCACCTGCTCGATATCGTGCAGTTCGCTTTCGACGAGGCCATGCCCGCATCGGTGTCGGCCCAGGGTGGAAAATTCTACGTCAACGACAACACCGAGACGCCCGACACCATGCTGGTGACCTACCGGTACTCGGGGGCCGGGGGCCAGGCGGGGTACCCCGGAGGGGTCGGGGCCGGGGATCGGAAGGATTCCGGGGGTTTCATCGGCTCCTACGAAAGCCGCACGGTCAATCCGTATCCGCTGTACGGCGATAGCTACGGCACCTCTTTTCACGGCACCCGCGCAACCCTCATGGTGAATCGCGACGGCTATTCGGTTTTCCCCAACGCCAAAGGCGCGGAGCCGGTGGTGGAGCGGAGCAAGGAAATGGCGGACATGAACGTGCCGCACTGGAAGAATTTCCTGGAGTGCCTGCGCACGCGCGCCAAGCCGATCTCCGATATCGAGACCTGCGTGCGCAGCACCACTACCTGTATCCTGGCCAACCTGGCGATGCGTCACGGCATGACGCTCGATTGGGACGACAAGGCGTTCACCGTCAAGCAGCACGAGGTGAAGCCGTTCTTGAAGGCGAAATATCGTTCGCCCTGGAAGCTGGAGGTCTGACAATTTATGAAATGGTTCCGACTCACTCTTACCTTGCTGGCGTGCCTCACTGCGGCCAGCGCCCAGAATGTTACCGGCCGTTGGACCGGTCCAGGCTCGACCGCCGACGACGGCCAGGAATTCGTTCTCGCCATCGCGCAGTCGGCCGACGGCTCGCTGAGCGGCTACGTGCAGGCGCCGCGCTTTGAAGACCGCATCGTGGGCGGCAAAGTGAACGGCAGCAGCCTCACGATCGACGTCGAGCGCGCGGGGCGCGGCGGCGCGATTCAGAAGTTGACCTACACGGGTACCATCGATGGCGGCAAAATGAAGCTCACGCTTCCCGCGCCGGCAGCCCGTGGCGGCGGGGGACGAGGACCCACGCCCGGAGCCACTCCCCCTGCGGGCGCCCCGCCGGGAGGAGGACGCGGCGGCCAGCCGCAGGTGGTCGAATTGAGTCGTGTCTCGACCGAGGCTCCCAAGCCGCTGCCCCCGCGTCCCGCCCCGGTCTCCCTGCCGATGCCCGGCGCGGTCAAGTACAACGGCATGGCCAAGACCCCGCCGATGGGTTGGAATAGCTGGAACAAATTCCGCAACCAGGTCAGCGACAAGATGATCCGCGAGATGGCCGACGCCATCGTCAGAACCGGCATGGCCAAGGCGGGCTACGTCTACGTCAACATCGACGACACCTGGGAAGCCGCGCATCGCGACGCCAACGGCAACATCACCACCAACAACAAATTCCCCGACATGAAGGCGCTGGCGGCCTACATCCACGGCAAGGGCCTCAAGCTGGGCATCTACTCGGGGCCCGGGCCGAAGACCTGCGCGGGATATGAGGCCAGCTACCAGCACGAGGAACAGGACGCCAAGACCTTCGCCTCGTGGGGCATCGACTACCTCAAGTACGACTGGTGCAGCGCCTCGCAGGTGTACGACGGCACGCAGGCCACCATGGCCGCGGCCTACGCCAAGATGGGGAATGCCCTGCTCAATTCCGGCCGCAGCATCGTCTACAGCCTCTGCCAGTACGGCAACCTGGACGTCGGCGAATGGGGCGAGAAGGTTGGCGGCAATCTCTGGCGTACCACCGGCGATATCAGCGACCGCTGGCAATCCATGAATAATATCGGATTCAACCTGCAGCCCGGCCGCGAAAAGTTCGCCGGCATTGGGCACTGGAACGATCCCGACATGCTCGAAATCGGCAACGGCGGAATGACCGACATGGAGTATCAGACCCACATGAGCCTCTGGTGCCTGCTGGCCGCCCCGCTCCTCGCCGGCAACGACATTCGCGACATGAAGCCCTCGATCGCCGACATCCTTATGAATAAGGACGTCATCGCGGTGGACCAGGACAAGCTCGGCAAGCAGGGCGTCCGCGTCTCGAAAGAAGGCGATCTCGAAGTGTGGGCCAAGCCGCTGGCCGATGGCGGCCATGCCGTGGGGATGTTCAACCGCGGCGAGAGCGCGGCCAAAGTGACTGCCAAGTGGAGTGACATCGGCGTCAGCGGCTCACACAAAGTGCGCGATCTCTGGAAGCACGAGGAGATGGGGAAGATGGCGGAGGCTTACACCGCCGAGGTGCCGTCGCACGGGGTCGCGATGATCAAGATCGCCAAATGAACGTCGAGTGGCTCCGCAAGTTCTGCATGTCGCTTCCCCACACCACCGAGGAGGTGCTGTGGGGAGCCGACCTGGTCTTCAAGATCGGCGGCAAGATGTACGCCGTGGGTGTGCTTGATCCCGGCCCCGTTTGCATCTCGTTCAAATGCTCGCCCGAGGAGTTCGCGGAGTTGGTGGAGCGTCCGGGGATCATTCCGGCGCCCTACTCCGCGCGCTACCATTGGGTGGCGCTGGAGAGCGAAGACGCGCTGCCGCGGGTGGAGATCAAGCGGCTGGTAAAGCGGTCGTACGACCTGGTGTTCGAGAAGCTGCCGAAGAAGAAGCAGGCCGCGCTGAGAGGGTGAGGCACGCCAGCCGCAAAGCGGCGGGATTGTGCTAAACTATTTGGATAGAAGGGTTTGACCAGTGGCCACAACCTCGACTCCAATCGGCGGGCAAGAACGGGCGAAGCGGGAGCAGGCATTCGTCGCAACCGTCGCCAACCTTCGAATCGAGGGTCTCTATTTGGACGACGAATTGAAGGGCATCTTCCAACGACACGTGGATGGCGAGATCAGCATCGAAGAGTTCCGGGCCGCGGTCAATGAGTTGAGTGAGCGACGATTCGGATCCTTATCTGTATCCCGGAACGGACGTTCTTTAGGAACGTTCCCGGTCTGCGTGACTCAGAGCAATTAGCGGCCTTCGAAGCCTTCCATACCGCTGCCCGCGCATATGAACTCTTGCAGAATCCAATTGCGGGCGGGTATGACGCCACGCACCTGAAGGCCATTCACAAACACGTTTTCCAGAACGTCTTTACATGGGCGGGGGAATTCCGCACAACCGCGCTGGGAAAGGCTGAATACTTTGGGCAGCCGCCCTCCTGGTTTACGCCTCCCGGCCTGCTCGAACGTGAGGCGGATCGGATCTTCGAGTGGCTCCATCGTGCAGATCTATTGCGTGGGCTCCCTCGAGTTGAGTTCGCTCGCCAGGCTGCTCAATTGCTTGCAGCGGTCAATAAGCTTCATCCATTTCGGGAGGGGAATGGTCGAACCCAGAGACTTTTCGTAGATGCCGTTGCCGGGCAGGCGGGACACGAACTGTGGTTCGACGTGGTCAGCCAGGAACGGATGGTTCGGGCGAGTATCGAGGCGAATAACGGCCATCTGGGAATGATGACGCGGATGTTTGAAGAGATCATCGAAGCGGACCGGATTCAGCCGTTACGCCGGGCCATCGCTTTCCTCTCGCGTGAGAGATTCAATTGGAACGAAACGTACATTGCGACGACGACCGTGGGCCAGAGCTAAAAGGCAGGCTTGTCGGGCGCGACGGCGAGGCATTCATGATGCGGTCGGACGACGATCGGATTCTCCATTGGGTGCGCGGCCGACATCGATCTGGCGGCGCGCAGCGGACAGCGTGTCGCGTTTCGTGCCGTGACATCCCCAAAATGAAACCCAGCCCACCTACCTTGTGGTACAATTCACCACACTTGTGTGAATTGGACCTCCCTCACTCCAGAGGAGTTGATAGGGGCCTGTGTCGAATCCGGCGACCCAGCCGCCTGGGAGGAGTTCGTGTGTCGATTTCGTCCCGTGATCGCCGGCACCGTGATGCGGACCGTGCGGCGCTTCGGCGAAAGCGCGCCGCAGCTCATCGACGACCTGATCCAGGAGACCTATCTCAAGATTTGCGCCAACCGCTGCCGGGTCCTGCGTGAGTTCAAACCGCAGGGGGCCGACGCGGTCTTCGGCCTGATGAAGACCGTGGCCTTCAGCGTCGCCCAGGACCACTTCCGCGGCGGCCTGGCGGCCAAGCGCGGCGCCGGCCGGCGCGAAATGCCGCTCGAGACCTACATCGAAAGCGCTATGGCCGGACGCGAAGCCATGCCGCCCGCCGAACGCGAGATCCTGCTGCGCGAGATCGACGAGCAACTGGCCACCGTCTCGGAACCCGCCGCGCGCGACCGCGACCGCCAGATCTTCTGGCTATACTACCGCCATGGGATGACCGCGCGCGCCATCGCCCTGATCCCCGGCATCGGCCTGACTCAAAAAGGCGTGGAGAGCGCCATCGTGCGCCTCACCAATCACGTTCGAGCGCGTCTGGCAGACATAAAGCTGGCCGGCCCGGAAGGAAAATCTTCGGCAACCTCGTTATAGGAGATGTAGCACTTTGGTGGAGCCCGGTACTGGACATTTGACGGCGGAGGAGATTTCGGGCCTGATCGGTTTCGACGGGCCGGGAGCGCTGCCGGAGGAGCGGGCCAATCATGCGCGTACGTGTGACATTTGCAGGCGGATTATTGCGATGCATCAAGAAGAAGACAGTCGTCTGCGGCGTCTGGCGGGAGGCCCTCGAGGGACGCCTGGGTTGAGATGCCCTGTGCTCGACGAATGGGCGTCGCTGGCGGCCGGATTGGCCGATCCCCAGCGCCGGAATGAGCTGTTGGCGCATGCCAGCCAGTGCGACCACTGCGGCGCCGTACTGCACGCGGTGATGGAAGATTTCTCGGAGGATATGACCGACGCCGAATCCAAGACGCTGGAAACGCTCGAGAGCGCGAAGCCCGAGTGGCAGCGTGCTGTGTCGCGCCGCATGGCCGGCGCCTCGCGGACCCGCCCCACGTACATTCGGACCTGGCTGCCGCGCGCGGCGGCGGTACTTCTTGCGGCCGGTGCGGGATGGCTGGCCTGGAATCAGATGGCCCGGAATCAGCGGAACGCCCCCCCCGACCCGGCCGGCCAGCTCGCCATCGCGTTCACCGAGCAACGGCCCTTCGAGTATCGCATCCCCGGCGCCGCGCACGCTTCGGTCCGCCAGGAACGGGGCGCCGGATCGTCCTTTGGACGGCCCCAGGCGTTGCGCGACGCCGTATCCACCATCGGGGCCGAGCGGGAGAAAAATCCCGAGGCCGTGAAGTGGTTGGAACTGGAGGCCCGGGCCGAAATGCTGCAGAGCGATCCGCAGTCGGCCATCGATACGCTGAATCACGCCCTGGAGCAGAAACCCGACGATCCGGACCTGTGGGCCGATCTCGGCATGGCGTACGCCCTTCGCGCCGGAGATCCGAACCGCAGGGCGGATTACGGCCAGGCGATCGAGTTCCTCAATCGCTCGCTCCAGAAGAAGCCAAACTCTCCGGAGGTGGCCTTCAACCTGGCCCTCGTCTATGAAAAGATGAACTTTAACGACCTTGCCATCGAAGAATGGCAGCAATACCTCAATCTGGACACGGCCGGCGCCTGGAGGGAGGAAGCCCAGGACCACCTCGCCAAGCTGGAGCAAAAAAAAAAGTCCGGGAGCAAGCCCTAGAGCAGATTTCCGATAACCCCGAATTGTTACTGAACCGAATCGATCGTGGAGAGGACGTGGAGGCTGAGAGTTATCTTGATGTCGTGGTGACCAAGTGGCTGCCCGGCCGCTGGGAGAGCGCGAACTACGATCGGGCGCTCCACGCTCTGGCCACGCGGTTCGAAGAGCGGCACCACGACCGATGGCTCCTCGACGTGCTGGCTGTGAAGCGCAGCGAGAAACTGGTCGCGGGGCTGGCGGCGTTGGCCGAAGCGGTGCAGGCGAATCTCGCGGACGAGTCGGATGAGGCGCGAAAGAGGTCCGCCGAAGCGGCGGATCAGTTGCGGGCGGCCGGTAGCCAGTCGGGCGCCCTGCGTGCGGAGTTCGAGCAGACATATGCGCTGCATCGGAGCCTGCAATTCGCCGCTCAATGCCTCGAGAAGGCCATCGTAGTGGAGCGTCAATCGGAAGCCATGGAATACCCCTGGATGTACGGGCAGGCGCTCATCGAGCAGGGCATTTGCCGGGGCCAGCAGGGCAATTCGGGAGCAGCCCACCGCGACATGGCCCGCGCGAACGAGCTGGCGCGCCACGCTGGTTACCAGGACCTCGAATTGCGCGCGGCCGGGATTCTGGCAGGAGAGCAAACGCAGAACGGAAACCTGTTGGCGGCGTGGAACCTCGGCCGCCAGGGGCTAGCGAACTATTGGGGAGGGACGTATCCTGGCAATCGGGCCCAGCAGATCTACTATAACTTGGCACGCTCTGCCGAGGGACTCGACATGCGCCAGGCAGCGTACGTGCTCGAAAGGGCAGCGGCGACGGCCATCGCCGACACCGCGCGCCGCCGTCTCACGGCCGATGCATGGGGGCAAGCTGCGCGATTGGCAATGCAGGCTGGTCGGCCAGAGGAAGCCAAATCGGCATTCGAACAAGCCGGGAGTCTACTGGATCAACTGCAACAAACCGGGGCGGATCGGCAATACCGCATTTTGGCAGAGCTGTATCGTGCCGAAGCTGAGGCTGTCGGTGCACCGCAAGCTGCAGTGAAGCGTTTGGAGGCGATTCGTCCCTCCACCGAGAAGATCGATGCGACGCTGGTGCAAATCAGGTTTCAGCAGCTTTTCGCCGATTTGCTTTGGCAGACCGGCAGGCGGGACGAGGCGGAAGGAGCCTATCGGCGAGCAATCGATCTGAGCGAGCAGCGCCTGAATACGTTCCGCGGGTTCCGGAAGCGCACGGAGTTGATGCTCGTCGCCGGCAAAGCGTACCGCGGTCTCGTCGAGCTTCTCTGGGAACGTGGCGACCGGGTTGAGGCGCTGCGCCGCTGGGAGTGGTTTCGAAGCGGCGAAGGGCCCGGGCGGGGTGCCGAGCTAGACCTCGACCAGCGTCGCAAACAACTCAGGAAGGAATCATTTCTGTCCTACGCCATGCTGCCCGGCGGCGTCGTGGCGTGGTGGTTCGATGACCGGGGCGTCGAGGGCCGGGGCCTCAGTGTGAAACCGGAAGACGTGGAAGCCGTTGCATCCCGCTTCCTGCGGGAATGCGCCGATCCGGAATCGGACCCGCAGGCGCTGCAGCGCGACGCCAGGCAACTCTACGACTGGCTGGTGGCGCCCATGGCCGATCGCCTCGATCCGGCGAGAACGCTGGTGATCGAACCGGACGGAGCGGCTGGAGCGATTCCCATGCAGGCGCTGATGGACCAGAGCGGCCGGTACCTCGGTGAGCGATTCGCCATCACAATCGCCGCCGGTCTGTTGGACTACCAGCAACGGGCCGCGGCCGGGCCGGTGAATGCCGACGCCAAGGCATTGGTCGTCGCCAGTCCCACGCTGGGAGTGGAGATGTCCAAGACCTTCCCGCCATTGGCCGGGACAATGCCTGAGGGCCGGTTGGTTGCGATGCGGTTTCATCGCTCGGTGCTGCTCACGGGCGCGCAAGCGACGCTTGCCGCCGTGGCGCAACACCGCCCGGATGCCGGACTATTTCATTTCGCCGGCCACGGCTTCAGCAATGCCGGCAACGGTGGACTGCTGCTCTCGCCCGGCGAGTCCGGCGCTGGAGGAGCGGGGGTTATGGATGGAACATGGATGGAGAACCAGGACTGGAGCCGCTGCCGGCTCGCCGTCCTTTCGGCTTGCTCCACGGGTACCGGGGAAGCCAGAGGACCGGTGAACCCGGAGAGCCTGGTGCGCGGACTTCTGTGGGCCGGCGTGGCACGTGTGATTGCGTCCCGCTGGAACGTGGACACCGAAACCGGCGTGCCGTTCATGGATGAATTTTATACGAGCCTGCTTTCCGGGGATAATACCGCGGCGGCGCTGCAGCACGCGGAGCAGCGCATTCGTGAGCGCAAGACAACCAGCCATCCCTATTTTTGGGCGGGATTCCAGAGCTTCGGAGCCCGCTAGAACGCCAACACAAACATCAGCATGGAGAAGAAACAAGTGGACAATCAAGAGACTGCACAACCGGGCCCCGGCTGGATACTGAACGTGATGCTGCACGGGACGTTCGCTTTCATCCGGGACGAGGGAACAAAACAAATCCTGGCGTTGATTCCCGATATCGGCCACCACGTCTGTCGTGCGGGAAGCTGGCTCGCCGAGACGGAACTACTGGAAGGCAACGAGTATGAACTGACTGGAGTCAAGACCGGCAACGGCACATTCGATCCCGACCAGAACCTGATCGTGAAGTTCCAAAAACGACCAGATAAGCCGCAGCCTATTGCGACGTTGAAATTTCCGCGGCCGAAGCAAATCACGTCACTCCGCGTGGCGGAGGTTCCACGCACCACGTTCCTGCACCCGGAAGAACTGGCGTCGACCAGTGACACGCAGCACTTGCCGACGCTGCACGTCTTCACCTACGACATTGAGAACGAAAACAGGTTGTTCTTGAAGACGGCCAACGGGGGCGGCCACTACTGGGAGCCGGTCTTCAACGGCAATTACATCAACCTGCACATTTTTTCGGCCGAAGATCACTTTGAAGGGCCGTCTAACGCCGCCGAGGACTTCAAGAAATGCGCGGAGTTACTCGGATTGCAACTGGAATTGACGGGCACGCTGCGAGCGAGCGCGATTCCGAACGACAGCCACCTGCCGGCCGGCGTAGCTGCGGAGGAGACCGAAGATCTGGCGCCCCGCACTCTACGGATGGCCCGGCTTGGGCGCCTCGTCACCCTCAACGGCGATGCGAACCTGGCGTGGTATGGGAATGACGCGCTGGACAGCGATCCATCCGCTTGCAGCGGCCCCGTAGCGTGAGATGAAAGATCGAGAGGTGATGAGTATGAACGGAAAGATACCACCAGAATTGACGGACCACCTGACGCAGGCCAAGCAATTGGCGGCGAATCGTCTGCTCCGTCCGAACTACTTCGCGAACGTCGTCGGAGTCGGCATCGGGAAAAAGGTCGTCAGCGACGATGCAACGCCCACATACTGCGTCCGGGTCTACGTTGTATCCAAGCTCGACCTGGAAGACTTGAGCCCGGCAGCTACGGTGCCGTCGAGTTTTCTCGACGTTCCCACGGACATCATTGAAGTGGGCCGTTTTGGGCGGACGGGGCGCCGGCCGAAGCCGGCCCAGAACCAGGGCAAGGGTGCCGAAGCGGACCCGACTCCGCGGCCCGGCTCTCCGATCAGCGTCAAAACCAACGCCCCCAACGTGAACCAGGGCTTCCTGGGCACGCTGGGTGCGCTGGTACAAGCCGGCCCGGGGCCGAACGACCCCAGGTACATACTTAGTTGCAACCATGTCCTGGCCGTAAACGGACGCGTACCCCAGGACGCCGAGATTGTCTTGGCCGAGTTCGTCGGCGAGGAGAAAACGCTGGCCGATCCTGGCCCGTTCGTTCCGCTCCAACGCGACGGCAGCAACTCCGTGGATTGTGCGGTCGCCCGGCTGAAGGACCTCGTTCTTGTATTACCGGCATTCCCCAAGGACACGCTCACCCTAAGTCTGGGTGCTCCGATCGATCCGCTGCTCGACATGCAGGTAAAGAAAGTCGGCGCAGCGACGGGTCCCACCGCGGGGAAAATCGTGGATGTAGACGCCGATCTGTACATCGATTACAGCTTCGGCACGTTCCGCTTCGAACACCAGGTCATGATCGACAGCGGGAGCGACGATGCCGACTTCGCCGCGCTTGGGGACTCGGGCTCCCTGGTCGTGGACACGAGTACGAAGCGTTCCACCGCCATGATTTTTGCCGCATCCGGCAGATTCGCCGTGGCGTGTCCGCTGGGAGTGGTGCTGGAGAAGATCGCGGCGGAGCTGAAGGTTCCCCAACTGTCGGTCCTGATCTGAGTCGGCCGCCCCTGAAAAGGAAACCGCCGCGGCTCCGCGTTCTCCTTGTTATAAGGTCCCCTCACACAAGGAGAGATGAATGGCCGCGTTCGACATGCGACGCCCACGAGAACTTCGCGGGGAAAGCTCCGTCGAGCCGGCCTCATCTCCTCGGCCAAACGGCCCCGACACGCACGCCGGCGATGCGACTGTCACCAGTGACCACGACACCGGTCCCGCGCTCGCCAGCCAACCGCCGCCGGCCCGCTGGGGACATCTGGAACGCCTGGAACAAATAGGCCGCGGCGAGTTTGGCGAGGTCTACCGCGCCTGGGACGTCCAACTGGAGCGACAGGTAGCCCTGAAGCTCAGCCGCTCCGACAGCCGCTTTCGGTCGAGCGCTTCCTGGGGCGGCCTCCAGGAAGCGCGCCTGCTCGCGCGAGTCCGCCATCCCAGCGTGGTCACGGTCTATGGGGCCGACCACCGCGAAGACCGCTTCGGTGTCTGGATGGAGTACATCCGCGGGCGGACCCTGGAAGCCTTCCTGCAACGCAAGGGACCGCTCGCCGCACGCGAGGCGACCGGCATCGGCCTCGACCTGTGCGCCGCCGTCGCCGCCGTCCACGCGGCGGGACTGCTGCACCGCGACATCAAGACCAAAAACGTCATGCGCGAGCGCGGCGGCCGCATCGTTCTCATGGACTTCGGTCTCAGTCAGGACATTCGCAGTTTGACTCCGTTGCACGGAGCGACTGACTCACATGCCCGCGATATCTGCGGCACGCCCGTCTACATGGCGCCAGAGCTGTTATGGAGACAGCAGGCCACCGTCCAGAGTGACATCTACAGCATCGGAGTCCTGTTGTATCACCTAGTCACTGGATCTTACCCCGTGGAAGCTCGCAACCTGGCCGAAGTCCGCCAGGTCCACGAGCGCGGAGAGACCGTACCGCTCGAGTTCCGGCGCCCCGGCCTCCCGGAGCCATTCGTGTGGATGCTAGAACTCGCGCTCGCGCCCGACCCGGCCGATCGATTCGCCACGGTGGGCCACATGCTCGAGGCGTTGAGAGCCTCGCTCGAACTGTCCCGCGACTCTACTTCGGAAAATCTTCGGGGGCCTTCACGCCCTGCCAGCCCTCGCCGCTCAGCGCTTTCAGGAACGCCACCAGATCCTTCTTTTCCGGGTCCGTCAGATTCAGCGGCTTGATGTTCGCGTCGAGGTTGCGGTTCTTGATCCCGCCCTTGTTATAGAACTCCACCACGTCTTCGAGCGTCGGCAGGCTGCCGTCGTGCATGTAGGGCGCGGTGTGCTCGATCTCCCGCAGTGTCGGGGTCTTGAACACGCCCCAATCGCGGGGGTCCTTGGTAACGGCGAAGCGTCCCACGTCGGGCTCCGGCTGGTCCGCGCCTACTCCCAGGTTGGAGTACGCGTTCAACGTAAAGTTGGCGCCTTCGTGACACTTGTCGCACTTGGCCTTATCGAAGAACACCGCCATGCCGCGGACCTGCCCCGGCGTCATGGCCTTCTTGTCGCCGCGCTTGTACTTGTCGTAGGGAGCGTTGCCCGAAAGCACCGTTCGCTCGAAGCACGCGATCGCCATGGCCACGCGGTCGATGGTGATCTCCTCCGTCGCAAAAGCCGCGGCGAACATCGGCCGGTACCCCGCGATTCCCCGCAGCCGCCCGGCGATCGCGTCGTGCGTATTGCCCATCTCGATGGGGTTGGCCATCGGCCCCTTGGCCTGCTCCTCGAGCGAGTTCGCGCGGCCGTCCCAGAACTGCGCCAGGGAATAGCCGCGGTTGATGATGGTGGGCGCGCTACGGTTCCCCTTCTGCGATTTGATGCCGGTCGAAACCGCCGCCCCATCCGTGAAGGCGTATCGCGGATCGTGGCAGGATGCGCACGAAACCGTGTCGTCCGCCGAGAGCCTTCGGTCGAAATACAGGTAGCGCCCCAGCTCCACCTTCGCCGCCGAATAGCGATTGTCCTTGGGCCACGAAAGCGGCGGCAGGCCGAGCGGCGCCTTCGGGTCGGCCGCGAAGCACAAGATCAGGAAGGCCGGCAGCGCACACGCCCCGGCCGCAAAGCCTCTCATGTTCATTGGCGCGATTCCGCTACTTGGTCAGCCCCATTACGTAGATGCCGCGGTAGCCGCCCACCTGGGCCTCCGTGCCGTTGACGCGCACGATGTGTCCCATGTGGTCCGACGCCGACGCCTTCGCATCCACACCGCCGTCGCGCCGCGGGTCGTGCTCTTCGGGCATCAACATGTAGAGCGTGCCGTTCTCGGTCAGCAACCCGATGGGCTGCCCGTTCTGCACGCACTTCTGCCCGCACGAGCGATGCTTCTCGCCGTGCTTGCCGAGCTGCAGGTAGCACGAGAAATCCACGATCTCTCCCACCACCGATACGGCATGTCCGGCCTCCGGTTTGCTATCCACGCCCGCTGCCACGCTGGTCGTCGACCACGGCTGGTCGGGCTTAGTCCCGATGGTGGCCATCGGGTTGGCGTAGGTTCCCGATTCCACTTTCATCTCCGGGTGCAGGATGCCGGATTTCATCATGGGCGCCTTCTTGTCCTGGGCCGCCAGCGTGAACGCGGCCAGGACCGCTACAGAAATCGTCAGGGTCTTGCGTCTCAAATGGTGCCTCCATTCCTTGCAAGGGTATCACAGGCGTGGCCGGAACGCCGACGGCTTTTTGCCGTCTGTGACAGTGGGCGGGCAACTCAGTTTCCCGATGGCTTCTCCGCGTGGTCGATCACGATGGTCTCCACCGGACCCCTGGCCGCCTCCAGCTTGAGGCCGAGCCCTTGTACCGAGGTGAGAATCGACGAGACGATGTCGGGGTGCGGATCGTCGGATTGGTATGCAACCTTGAAATCAAAAGACCCCTTCAGCCCGGTCTGGTCCAACACCGGACGCTCCAGATATCTGCTCAGCCGGGTGGCCAGGAGGGGCATCGATATATTGGTGCCGGCGATGCCGTTTCCGGAGATGGCTCCCCCGCCGAGGCTCCCCGCCCAAGGATAGTCGTCCTTGTTCCTGGCATCCTGCAGGTTGAGCTGGTTGTTACCCTTCAACAACAGGTAGACCGGGCCTTCCCTGGTCTCGCGGTGGAATTTCAATTGAAACCGATCCACCAGGAGGGTTTGGAGCATCTGCCGTTGCTCGTCATTGGGAGGCGCTTTGGGATACGGCGGGTTCGCCTTGCCGGACTTCGAGGAGGCCGGCGGCTTGGCCACGATGTCGTAGCGGTCATCGTGCATCCAGCGCGGTCCGCCCGAGAGCTGAAACGCCTGGATGTCGAATGCCTCCTCGAGCAGCATTTCCAGCGTGTACAGGGTGACGGTGATCCTGCCGCCAGGATAAGTGAAGAGTCCAATCACGCTATCCTGCGGGTTGGCTGGTTTTAGCGAAGCTACCTCAAACGCCGGCGGGCCCGATGCCGCCTGGCCGAACAATCCGGCCAGCGCGGTAACGGTGAGCCCGATCACCAAACGGGCGGCAATCCGCATAGTCCTCCTGCGGGTCCTGCTGCAGGTTAGACGACACGCGGGCCGGATTGTTTAGAGAATTTTAGGGGCGGCTGGCAGGCCCATGGGCCGACTGCCAGCCGGCCCCATGAGCTACATCTCGAGCTACTTCAGCAACTGGTCGATCAGGGATTTCAGGATCGTATAGTTGTCTTGGGCGGGGCCGGGGAAGGCATAGCGCTTCGCGCCGCGGCTCACGAACAACGTGGGGGTTTGCCTGACCGGTTGCGCCATCCCTAGATCGAAATCCTGCTGCACTTGCGAGAGGATGGCGGGATCTTGCGCCAGCGCCTGCACCTTTTGCTGCTCCGCGGGCGTCAGGGCGCTTGCTACGGTGTCCCAGACTTTGCCGCTCGTGCCCCACTCCTGCTGATTGCGGAAGAGCGCGTCGGCCACCGTCTGGTATTTCCCGACTTGTGCGGCGGCGGTGGCGTAGTTGGCGGCTACGCGTGAGTAGGCGTGCATGTTCAGCGGAAACTCGTGGTTGACGATGTACGCTTTACCCGTGATCACGTAGTCCGTCAGGATCATGGGCAGGATGATTTCGTGGAATATCTTGCACGCCGGACATTGGAAATCGCTGAACAGCTCGATGCACACAGGTGCGCCGGGATTGCCGATGGTCTTGGCGACGGCCGATGCCGCTGCGGTAGTGTCTTTCTCGCGCGACGGCCCTTGGGGCTCGAGCGTGACCTGGACGTAGTCCACCACCGTCAGGCCCGTGGCGGGATTCTTCAGGACGTCGACCGCGATGGTCTGTCCGGCGTGGAAGGTTTCGGCGGGGAAGCGGGGGATGGCGGCGGCGTGGAAGCCGGCGGCTCCGTATTCGGCGGGCAGTTGATCGCCGCGCAGGCTCAGCGGCTGGAACTTCACGGCGGCGGGATTGGTTTTCCCCGCACTGACTACCACGTCGTAGCCGAAGTAGGTTCGGTTGACCGGGTCGGCGAAGAAGCGGTGGAACACCGGCGGCGCGCCCGGCACCTCGGTGTGGGAAGCGCCGGTCTGAATGCCGATATGCTGGCCGGGCGCGAGGGGCGGCTTGGCCACGGCGGAGTAAGTGAGCTTCCAGCCATCGCTTCCGGTGGCGCTGCCCTGCTTGATGAGTCCGGGTTGGGCGGCGTGAGACACGGCGCACGCGGCCAGTAAGAGAGCGGAAAGAATCGTCTGTTTATTGGTCATCTCGTATGCTCCTGACGACGCGCGGGTGGATCTCCCGCACGGGTTGCAGTTCGTTAAAGGTGAAGCCGCCCAATTGCGGCTCGGTAGAGTGCGCACATTCGCGGTAGACCACACGCTCTTGTACCACCGGTACTTCGATGCGGCGGGCCGCGATGACGGGCGGGGCGAGCAGGGTGCGTCCTGCCACGGCGCCGATGGCCAGCAGCACGAGGGCGGCCAGAATTCCGAAACCCGCGGGGATGCGGACCGGCCTCCACCAGAGCCGGTTCCAGGAGGGCGAATGCCTGGCCTGCTCGTGGTATCCGCGCATCACGCGCTCGGCGAACCCCGGGGAGGAAGCCGGCGGATTGGATTTGGCATGGCGAAGCAGCGCATCCAGTTCATCGTCGTTCAGCGGATTCATTGAGAAACTCCTTTTCCGTAAGGCGCGAGGGTCCGGCGCAAGCGCTCGCGCGCGCGGTACAGGCGCGATTTCACGGTGCCGGCATCGCAGCCGGCCGCGGCGGCCACCTCCTCGAGCGAGAGGCCTTCGAATTCGAACAACACGATGGCTTCGCGCTGGAGCGCCGGCAGGGCCGCGATTGCCGACTGCACGGCGTCCGAGACTTCGGCCTGCAGGGCGGTGTCCAGCGGCGCATCGGCGGGGTCGTCATCGAGCAGAATATCTTCGAGCGCCAGCAGGCGGCCCTCGGCCTGCCAACGCTGGCGGACCAGGTTGCGGACCATTCCGTAGAGGTACTGGCGAAGCGATCCGCGCCGCGGGTCGTATCGTCCGGGGTGGCGGACGAGGCGCAGGAAGCAATCCTGGACGACGTCCTCGGCTGCATCGATGGCGCCGGTGAGGTGATAGGCCAGGCGGAAGAGGGCTGCGGAGTGCTGTTCGAACAGCGTGCGGAAAGCCTGGGTGTCGCCGGCGGCGGCTTGTGTGAGGAGTCGATTGTCTTGGTCGTCCGGCATCCCGTACCTGAATGCTATTCGCTGGGAGGGGAGAAAAGATACGGGCTGGGGAGCGGGTCCAGGGGGACCCGCGCAGACCAGGGGGTCTGCCCCACCAAATCTGCACCAGTGATATTGGGTTGAAAGCGCATCGGGATCATGCGAGATCTCCCACTTTGTCGACTTCCAGGATCATGTCGCCCGAGCCATCGACGGAGAAGGCCGGGGCGAAGCGCTTGCCCCAGACGATCTCGTCGTGGCGGTACGAGTAGCGCGCCTGCACGGTCTGGGCGAAGGTGTCGTCGTAGGCTTTGATGAGGATGAGGAACTCGGCCTGGAGGCGGTCCAGGTCTTCGGCGGTCAGGCCGGAGAGGGGGCTTTCGGCGTCGATGGGGTGGACGATGGTCCAGGTGAGGGGCATAAAGAGGACCTGATCGCGCTCCATGCGGAGCATCTTGTAGGAGCGTTTCGATTGGCCGTTTTCGCGATCGACGGTCATCAGCATGGTGCGGACCTCGATCTCCATGAGCGAATTCTTTCGCAGGTTGACGACGCGGAATTGCAGGCTGAGGCCGTCCTGATAGGGGGCAACCAGCATGTTGGGGCTGAAGCCGATGCGGGCGGAGGGCCGCGAGACGCGTCCGAATAACAGTCCCGTGGCCAGGGCGAATCCCAGAACGCCGAGCAGGGCTTCGAAGGCCGCCAGAAAGTTGGCCACGGTCCCCTTGGGGGAGATGTTGCCATAGCCCACCGTGCTCAGGGTATGGCTGCTGAAAAAGAACGCGTTCAAAAAGCGGCCGAACGAAGTGGCCGCTTCTGCGCCCTGAAGCTGGTCGATTCCGATGGCGCAATAGGCCAGCGCGAAGACGGTATTACCCAACACGTAGCCCAGGAAGATAAGGCCGAGAAAGCCCGGCCAACTCATGTTGATGAGATACAGGTAGGGATGGAAATCGCGCCAGGTGGCGCCGCGGCGATGCACGTTGAAGCTGCCATCTTTATTAATGACCCGCCGGAAGGAGCCGGTGAACTGGTTGGTCAGGCCGGGATCGAAGCTTGGTTTCCGCATATGTATGAGATTAGCGGAACAAAAAGAATTCTTCACCGCGGAGTACACTATGAGGAACCGGAGACCAATCATGAAGCGCTACCTGTTTCTTGGCGTAATCGTGCCGGCCCTGGCGTTCGCACAGAACGGACCTAAGGCCGAGCTGCTGAAGTCCCTCAAATTCCGCGAAATCGGGCCCGCCAACATGGGGGGGAGGATCGACGATTTCGCGGTGGTGGAGAGCAACACGAACATCGTGTATGCAGCCACGGCATCGGGCGGAGTGTGGAAATCGATCAACTCGGGGATCTCGTGGAAGCCGGTGTTCGACGAGCAGCCGGTCTCGAGCATCGGGGACGTGACGGTATCGCAGTCGGAGCGCGACGTGGTCTGGGTCGGCACGGGCGAGGGCAATAATCGGCAAAGCTCTTCGTGGGGCAATGGAGTTTACAAATCCGCGGACGGCGGCAAGACGTGGACCAACATGGGGCTCAAGGAGAGCTACCACGTACCGCGGATCGTGATTCATCCAGCCAACGCCAACGTGGTCTACGTGGCGGCGCAGGGCAAGCTGTGGGGGCCGAACGAGGAGCGGGGCCTGTTCAAGACTACGGATGGCGGCAAGACGTGGTCCAAGGTGCTCTACGTGAATCCCGATACGGGAGTGACCGATATCGCCATGGATCCCATGAATCCGGACACGCTGTACGCGGCCGCGTACCAGCGGCGCCGCACCCCGTTCGGCTTCAACGGAGGCGGTCCGGGGAGCGGAATCTATCGCACCACGGATGGCGGCGCGACGTGGAAGAAGCTGTCGAACGGCCTCGCGAAAGGGGAGATGGGGCGCATCGCGCTGGATGTGTACCGGCGCAATCCGAACGTGGTGTACGCGCTGGTGGAGAGCGAGGAATCGGGGATCTGGCGCAGCGACGACAAGGGCGAGAGCTGGGTCAAGATGAGCAATACGAATCCGCGCCCGATGTATTTCAGCCAGGTGCGCATCGATCCCAACAACGACCAGCGGATTTGGGTGGCGGGCGTGAACATGGCGTATTCGGAAGACGGCGGCAAGACCTTCGTGACCAACCGGGTGACGCGGATTCACGTGGACTTTCACGCCATCTGGATCGACCCGGCGAATTCCGAGAACATGATCGTGGGGTGCGACGGCGGCATCCATTTCAGCCGCGACGGAGGACGGTCGTGGGACGCGCGCGAGCAGATCGCGATCGGGCAGTTCTACGAGATCGCCTACGACATGGCCAAGCCGTATAAAGTCTGCGGCGGGCTGCAGGACAACAGCAGTTGGTGCGGGCCGAGCGCCACTACCAACCAGCGGGGCATCACCAACGAAGACTGGTACACCGTGCAGGGCGGGGACGGATTTTACGCGGCGGTGGATCCCGAGGAGCCGTGGATCGTGTACGCGGAATCGCAGGACGGCAACATCGGGAGGCGCGATTTGCGCACGCACGAAGTGCGCAGCATCCGTCCGCTCGAAGACGACGACCGGATGCCGCGCTACCGGTTCCAGTGGAATTCGCCGGTGCTGATTTCGAAGCACGACCGCAAGACGATTTACTACGGCGGGAACTTTGTTTTCAAATCGACGGACCAGGGCGACAACTGGAAGCGGATCTCGCCCGACCTGACTTCGGGAGTGGACCGCAAGACGCTCAGCATCATGGGGCGCAAGGTGGAGGATCGGACCATGCTCTCGCGCAACGATGGCGTGGGCTCCTTCCCGACGATCACCACGCTGAGCGAATCTTCCGTGCGCGCCGGGGTCCTGTGGGCGGGGACCGACGACGGCAATCTGCAGGTCACGCGCGATGGCGAGACGTGGAAGAACGTGGCGGCGAACGTGCCGGAGGTTCCCAAGGGGACGTACGTGAGCCGGGTGCTGGCTTCGGCCTACGACGCCGCGACTGCCTATGTGACTTTCGACGGGCACCGCTCGGACGATTTCGGGACGTGGCTGTTCAAGACCACGGATTATGGGCAGACGTGGAAGGCCATCACCAGCGGGCTTCCGAAAAACCAGGGAGCGCTGCACACCATTCGCGAGCATCCGCGCAATCGCGACCTGCTGTTCGCGGGCGGCGAGTTCGGGCTGTATGTGTCGTTCGATCGCGGCGAGAGCTGGCAGGAGCTGAAGAACAATCTGCCGCGCGTGCCGGTGGACGATATCCAGATTCATCCGCGGGAAAACGATTTGATTCTGGCGACGCACGGGCGGTCGGTGTGGATCCTGGACAGCATTTCGGCGTTGGAGCAGATGACGGCGAAGACCGCGGGGAGCGCGCTGCAGGCGTTCGAAGTGCGGCCGGCCACGATGTGGCGCATGGCGCACAAGCGGGATTTCGACGCGCACGATGTGTTTGTCGGGGCGAACCCGCCGGCCGGGGCGATCGTGGATTTCTGGACGAAGGAGAAGCCCGACCTGAAGGACGTCAAGATTTCGATTCTGGACGGGGCGGGGAAGCCGGTGGCGGCGGTGAAGCCCAGTGCCGTGGAGGCGGGTGTGAATCGCGTGGCGTGGAATTTGCGCGCGGACCGTCCGGTGCCTCCGACCGCCCAGGAAGAGGCCATTGCGGCGCGCTTCGCGGCGGCGGGCGGCGACCCTCCGAACATGGGCGGGCCGCTGGTGGATCCGGGCGAGTACACGGTGGAGATCGCGATCGGCGCGAACAAGACGTCGAAGAAATTTCAGGTGGAGGAAGACCCGCGGATCACGTGGTTCTCGGCGGCCGACCGGGCCAAGCGGCGGGCGGCCATCAATCAGCTCGTCGAGTTGACCAGGCAGGCGGACGGATTGCGAAAGCGGTTCACCGCGGCGGATTCGGGGCTGACCGTGCTCATGACTGCGTGGAAGCGTCCCGATGCGCCGAAGATTCCGGACGATGTGAAGAAGATGGCGGATGCGCTGAAGGGGTCGCTGGACGATCTGCGGCCGCTCTTCGCGCTGCGGAACTTCCTGGATGTGCCGTCGCCCGAGGAGCGGAAGGCGGAGTTGGCCAAGCCCGAGCCGGCGTTCGTCCTACCGGCGCTGATGCAGCGAATCTCGTCGCAGATCTCGGGGCTGGAGGGCCTCGCCGCGGCGCCGAGTGAGACGCAGTTGAAGCAGATTGCGCTGCTGAAGACGGCGGTGGGCGAGGCGTCGCAGCGCGTGGACAAATTGCGGGGCGAGGTGACGAAGTTCAATGACGCGATGAATCGGGCGATGGTGCCGTTTGTGGCGGTGCCGTGAGTAGGGCGCGGTATGCTGGGAATGGAGGCGGAATGCCGATCACTAAACTCAGTCCGGCGTATTTGAAGGAATTCGACGAGAAGGTGCAGCAAGCGGTGAAGAAGTTTCCCGAGGTCGTCCGGGTGCGCTACAACTTCGATGAGGACTGGACCGGCGAGCCGGCAATCTATTTTCGGGTGGTTCTTTCGGATGACCTAGGTCTCGGTGAAAGGTTCATCGAGGCCGCACGCCGTGTCGAGGGCGCCATCACCGGCGACCTCCAATTATACGAATCAGAGTATTTTCCATTCTTCTATTTTCGGCTCAAGTCCGAGGAAGACAGGCTGAAGGAACCCTCGTGGGAATAGCGGACGACCTGCTGACGTTGGCTGGCAGACTCGCCACCCCAGCGGCAGCAGATCCGGAGCAGGCATGGCTTCGCCGTTCGATCTCGACTGCTTATTACGCGTTATTTCATCTCTTGGTTGGGGACGCGGTCCAATGCTGGAATGGCTCCCCGGCGGTCAGAATGGGGCTGGAGAGAGCATTTGAACATAAGAGAATGATGGAGGTAAACCGTACAGTCTCAAACAGTACGTGGAAGGGCTGGGGCACTCCGCTGCCCCCCGTGCCTGGGGAGTTGAGGTCCGTGGCGGAAACTTTCATCAAACTGCAAGATGCCCGGCACAAGGCCGATTACGACAATGCGAAGGTCTGGGCCTCAGGCGAGTGTGCGGCACTGGTGG
>Ga0209415_10005433_pt1 | contig 22896 bp, 16 predicted proteins | sample PeaSoiSIISIP2007_FD_187696 | JGI IMG/M metagenome (GOLD analysis project Ga0209415, IMG submission 187696) | Peat soil microbial communities from Weissenstadt, Germany - SII-SIP-2007 (SPAdes) (version 2) | ecosystem: Environmental > Terrestrial > Soil > Wetlands > Peat | place: Germany... | reverse complement strand
TGGTGAGCGCGGTAGGAATCGAACCTACAACCTAGTGATTAAGAGTCACTTGCTCTGCCAATTGAGCTACGCGCCCGCGTTCGGAAAAAAAGATTTCGGGAAGCTCGACGCGAACTCAAGCTGCGTCCCGAACCCGATTATAGCACTGGATCGGATCGCCCTTGGACGAGAAAATGTCACACGAAAATGTCCCTGGAAAGTCCCGCGCACTCGGGCGCCCCTTTGTGGCGCGCGTGCACTTTTTGCTACCCTCAACCACGAACCATGATCCTGGCGATCGATATCGGCGGCACCAAGTTTACTACCGCGGTTTTCGAGGGCGTGCGCATGGTGCGGCGCGAGTCGCGGTCCACCGACGCCGCGGGCGGCAGAGACTGGATGCTCTCCCAGCTCCAGGAGATCATCGGTGGCTGGCGCGGCGTCTTCCACTTCGAACGTTGCGGCATCGGCTTCGGCGGCCCCGTGGATTGGCCTTCCCAACGCGTCTTGCTCTCCACGCACGTGGGCGGCTGGCGCGATTTCGATCTGCCGGGCTACGTCGGGCGGCTCGCCGGCGCGCCTGTCACGATGGACAATGACGCCAACGCGGGCGCCATCGGTGAGGCAGAATACGGCGCCGGCGTGGGCTTCTCCCCCCTGTTTTACATGACGCTCTCCACCGGTATCGGCGGCGGCATTTATCAGGACGGCCGCGTGTGGCGCGGCGCGGATTCCTATGGCGGCGAAATCGGCCACCTCACCATCCGCCCGGACGGGCCTGAATGCCTTTGCGGCGCCTACGGCTGTTTCGAGCGCTTGTGCTCTGGCTTGTGGCTCCAGCGCGACCACGGGCGCAGCGCGCGCGAGTTGCTCGAAGACGGCGCCTTTGTAGAACGCTACGTAGTCGACCTCGCGCTCGGTCTCAAGGCCGCCATCATGCTGCTCAATCCCGCCCGCATCGTCATCGGCGGCGGCATCGCCAAAGCCGGCGAGCGATTGTTCGCGCCGCTGCGCGCCGAGCTTCGCCGCCAGATTACCAGTTGGTCCGCCGCCCGCATCGACGTGGTCCCCGCCGCGCTGGGCGATGACAGTGTCCTCTACGGCGCGCTTTCGCTGGCCCGCCATTCGACCCCGCCTTCGCCATAAGGTAGCGCTACGCGGATCCTGCGAGCGCCGCCCGGTGGCGGGTTCTTGCCGCCCTTGTTCTTTCCGTCTCGCGTTCATCTCTTTCCACGCTGGCTCCCATTTTTCCCCTAATCTTTCGTGGTGAAAAGCCGATAGATGTGTCAAGAGCCGCCGCGCACGGGCTATGCGCCCGCCAATCGAATCGCGACGGGCCACCGGCAAGAGTTTGGAACCGCCCGGGGCGTTGGCGCAGAAGGAATCGAAAAAATGAATAACTTTACGAAGAGCAGGGTCTTTGCTTTGGCGGTGGCGATCATCTTGATGGCCGCTGGGGCAGCCGCCTCGGAAGGCGGGGGAAGCGTGTATCCCATCGGCGCGGAGACGGTGATGCCCGGCGCGATGCCAGGTTCCCGTCAAACGATGTTTGTTGAGTTCAGCGAATTCTATCAGGCCAACGCCCTCATGGATGGCACTGGCCACAATCTGGTTCCGGGGTTCCATCTGCGGGTTGGCGCCGTCGCGGTAAAGATCGTCCATAATTGGGGCGTTCACGCGTTGGGTGGCGAGATGGTAAGCTCCCTGGCTCTGCCGGTGCTTTATGCGCACCTCGACGGACCGTTCGGCAAGGCCTCCAAGAGCGGCCTGAGCAATCCGGATGTCGGCGTGGTCGCCGTGGCTTACCACAAAGGTGCCTGGCATTGGTTTTATGGCGTCGATGCCTACCTGCCCGGTCTTCAATACAAACAGGGCGATCTGCTCAACATCGGCCAGCACAACTTCGCGACCGCGCCGGTCGGCGCCGTCACCTACTTGCCCCACCTCGGCCAGACCGAGTTGAGCTCCAAGTTTCAATACATTGTGAACTTCACTAATCCAGCCACCGAGTACCGCTCCGGGCACGAGTTCGTCTGGGAGTTCTCCGGTTTGCGGAAAATCACGAAGCAACTCGCCCTGGGCGCCAACGGCGACTACTATCAGCAGACCAGCGACGACTTGCAAAACGGGAACCAGCTTAATGGCAGCCGTGCACGTTCGGTCAACATCGGGCCCCAAATCGAATACCATGCACGTCGGGGCGTGTTCATTCTGAAATACCAAAAGGAAGTCCTCGCCCAGAACAAGACCTGCGGAAGCGGGTTCTGGTTCGAATTCGGCGTTCCCCTCGGACACCACGAGTAGCCGCTACGAGGCATCAGGGTAGCACCAGACCCGGTACCGTCAATACGACGCAGGCGGCGAATCACGGGCACAAATACATACGACTCATTGGTAAATAAGTAGATTATGATTCAGAGTCTTACATGAAATAACTGATCTACAGATTCACCTGATGGCGGCGGCTCGCTCCGGTGTTCGTGCTACCGTGAAAACGCCATGGCTGACCTGATGGCGGATCGTACCAGACGCTGCTTCGGGATCGCGCTGTTTGCGTCCATTCTCTGCATCGTCGGCGCCGTAGTTTCCCTGTGGCCGGCTCCGGGCGCAGACCAATCTGTGGCGATTCTCTGCGGAACGCGCTCCATGCCACGTGAAGTCAACCTGCTGGCTCTGGTGCTGCTCTTCGGTGCGCTGGGCAGCTTTGTCCATGTGACGAAATCATTCGCCTCCTTCGCCGGCAACCGCAGCCTCATCGCAAGCTGGCTGTGGTGGTACCTGCTGCAGCCGGTGGTCGGAATGTCGCTCGCGCTGCTGTTCTACGTGATCATTCGCGGCGGCCTGTTCGCGCCCGGCGGCAACGCGGGCGCGGTTAGCCCTTATGGGGTCGGCGGCCTCTCCGGGCTGGTCGGCATGTTCTCCAAACAAGCCACCGACAAACTTGGCGAATCGTTCGGCACCCTGTTCCAGACCGCCGCCGACTCCCAGCGCAGCGACAAGCTCTCCCCGCCCCAAGCCTGACAACGCGCCACGCCGGCGCACGATCTTTCGGAGCCGCGACCGCAGGGAGCGGTCGCGGCCCAGACCACGAACCAACCGCTCCCTTTGGTCGCGGCTCCGTTTGCACCCGGAACCGGAGCCCTATGTCTGGAGTCAAAGTTGCCATGGGACTCAACATGACAACTCCAACGCAGCTGCGAACCATCATCCCCGCTCTGGTACTGTGCGCCTGCTTCACGCTTGTTGCCGCTGCGGCAGACCCGGCTCTGACCATTTACAACCAGGACTTCGCCGTCGTCCGCGAAACCCTGGCACTGGACTTGCACGCCGGATCCAACACCGTCCGCTTCTCGGGCGCCACAGCGCACCTCGAACCCGATTCGGTGATCCTGCGCGACCCCGCCGGTAAGCGCGCCCTGGTGATTCTGGAGCAGAACTACCGCGCCGAGCCCATTTCGCAGGAACTGCTGCTGAATCTTTACGAAGGCAAGACGATTGATTTCGTGGTCCAGTTGCAGGATGGTTCCACGCACACGGTCACCGGCAAAATTGTGCGCAGCGGTTACGTGCCGCACTACCAGGCGATGCAGCGCTATGGGCCGCAGTATCAAAACAACCAGATGGCCATGGCCGGCGGCGGCAATGGGCAGCCGATTATCGAGGTCAACGGCAAACTGCAGTTTTCCCTGCCCGGGCAGCCGATCTTTCCGGCGCTGGGCGACGATACGATTCTCAAGCCGATGCTCGACTGGATCATCCGTTCCGGTGAGGCTGCCAAGTTCGACGCCGAACTGAGCTACGTGACCGGCGGTATGACCTGGAGCGCCGATTACAACGTAGTGGCGCCGGAGACGGGCGACATGCTCGATCTGGTCGGCTGGGTGACGCTCGACAATCAGAGCGGCAAGCAGTTCGACCATGCGCACATCAAGCTGATGGCAGGAGATGTGAACAAAGTGCGCCAGCCGCAGGGGATGGCCGTGGGCGGGTTCGTTTCTGATGGCATCAACTTCCTGGATCCAAGAGTAACCGAGCGGTCGTTCGAAGACTACCATCTGTACAGCCTGCCGCTCCCCACTACGCTGCACGACCGCGAGACCAAGCAGGTGGAGTTCCTGCGCGGGTCCGGGATTTCATCCAAGCGGCTCTACGTTTACGACGGCATGTCGGTCAACCAAAACCAGTACGGCAACCAGGATTTGCGCCAGGTGCAGCAGTACGGCACCGAATCCAATCCTCATGTCTGGATCATGCGCGAGTTCGTCAACTCCGAAGCCAATCACCTGGGAATGCCCCTGCCCAAAGGCCGCTTGCGTTTCTACCGCCGCGACCAGGACGGGCAACTGGAATTCACCGGCGAAAACGAGATCGACCACACGCCCAAGGACGAAACCCTGCGCGTGTACACGGGCAACGCTTTCGATATCACAGGCCAGCGCAAGCAGACACATTATCAGATGCAGGGGCCATATCCGAACGGCTGGGCAGACGAAAGTTTCGAGATCAAGCTGCGCAACCACAAAAAAGAGCCAGCCACGGTCCGCGTCGTGGAGCATTTGTATCGCTGGCACAACTGGGTAATCACACAGGAATCGGACTCGCACCACCAGACCGACAGCCGGACCATCGAGTACGAGGTGACGCTAGAACCGAACCAGGAGAAGACCGTCACTTACACGGCGCACTATACGTGGTAGGGCATCGTGGGGCAGACCCCCTGGTCTGCGGCCGACGCCCTCGTCGGCCCTGGCCTTGTTGCAGTTGAACACGAACGCCCGTAGGGGCCGGGCATGCCCGGCCCGAGTTCGGCACAAGCCCGGCCCGGCACAAGCCGGACCAGGGGGTCCGGCGCAGACGAGGGCGTCAGCCCCACATGGCCTACGCTACTTTGACGGTTTTGATATTCACGAACTCGCGGAGGCCGTGGGCGGACAGTTCGCGGCCGTAGCCGGAACGCTTGACGCCGCCGAAGGGGAGGCGCGGGTCGGAGGCAACCATGCCGTTGATGAAGACCATGCCGGATTCGATCTCGTCGATGAAGCGCTGCTGCTCGGCGGGGTCGGCCGACCAGGCGCTGGCGCCGAGGCCGAAGGCGGTATCGTTGGCAAGGCGGATCGAATCGTCGATATCGCGGGCGCGGAAGATCACGGCCACCGGTCCGAATAACTCTTCGCGATAAGCCGGGGCATTCTCGGGCACACCGGCCAGCACGGTGGGTTGGTAGAAATTGCCTGGGCGGTCGATTCGACGGCCGCCGGTAAGCAGCCTGGCGCCCATCGCCGCCGAATGGTTCACCTGGCTCTCGAGCTCTTCAAGAATGGCGGGCGTGGCCAGCGGACCTACGTCGGTCGCTTCGTCCATTGGGTCGCCGACGCGCAGCGCTGCCATGCCCGCGACGAAGCGGCGCTCGAATTCATCGGCGATCCGGGCGTCCACAATGAAACGCTTGGCGGCGATGCAGGATTGGCCATTGTTGAGGACGCGCGCCTGGACCGCGGTCTTGATGGCGCGGTCGAGATCGGCGCTGGGCATCACTACGAACGGGTCGCTGCCGCCCAGTTCGAGAACGGTCTTCTTGATCTGGCGGCCGGCCTGCGCGGCCACCTGGACGCCGGCCGGTTCGCTGCCGGTGAGCGTGGCCGCTTTCACGCGCGGATCGGCGAGAATGCGTTCCACCGCCGCGGCGCCGACCAGCAGCGTCTGAAAAACATCCGCGGGAAAGCCGGCGCGGCGGATGATATCTTCGATGGCCAGTGCGCACTGCGGCACGTTGGAGGCGTGCTTGAGCAGGCCCACGTTCCCCGCCATCAGCGCCGGCGCGGCGAAGCGGAACACCTGCCAGAAGGGGAAATTCCAGGGCATCACTGCAAGCACGGCGCCGATGGGCTGATAGCGGATGAAGGCGCGGCCGGGACCGGCGTCGATGGGCTCATCGGCCAGCAGGCGTTCGCCGTGCTCGGCGTAATAGCGGCAAGCCAGCGCACACTTGGCGGCTTCGGCGCGCGCGGCCGCGATGGTCTTGCCCATTTCGAGCGTCATCAGGCGGCCCAGGCGGTCCTGTTCGTTTTCCAGAATGCCGGCGGCGGCCGCGAGCCAGCCGGCGCGCGCGGCAAACGAAGTGCGGCGGTAGGAGCGCCAGGCCGCATCGGCCCGGGCGAGCGCGGCCTCGATCTCAGCCTCGGTCGCGGCTTCGAACGTGCGTATGATTTCTCCCGTCGCGGGATTGATAGAGGCAATCATCAACCAACATTGTAGTAGCGCTGCATTCTTGCGTGCCCGAGGTAGGACAGACGATCGCTTTGTGTCGTCTGTCGCGTTACCCCAGGAGGCGAACGCCTGACAGACGACACAAAGCGATTGTCTGTCCTACCCAGAACGTCGGCACAAGTGCCGACGCGGCACGCACGAGTGCGTGCGCCACACTACTCGTAGCGCAGAGCGACAATCGGGTCGATGCTGGTGGCCCGGCGCGCTGGGATATAGATGGCCAGCGCGGCGGCGGCAAGCAAGACTAACGGGATGCCCAGGAACGTGGCGGGGTCGCTGGCCGGCACGCCGAAGATCAGCAGCGCCAGCAGACGCGCCATGGCGTAAGCCGCCACCATGCCCACCGCCATGCCGCCTACAACGGTAATCATGCCGCGGCGGAAAACCATGCCGAGAACGCTGGGCCGCGACGCGCCTAAGGCCACGCGCACGCCGATGTCGTGGGTCTGCTGCGAAACCAAATAACTCATCACGCCGTACACGCCGACGGCCGAAAGAATCAGCGCAACCAGGCCGTAGAACCCCATGATGACGGCCACGTAGATCAGCCCCAGGGTCTGATGCTTGGCCACATCCTCGAAGGAGAACACATCCGTGATGGGCTCCTCCGTATCCACCGAATGAATGGCTTTGACCACCGCGGATGCGAGCAGCCGGGGATCGCCTGCGGTGCGCACACCGAAATCCATATGCGTCTGCGGGAATTGCTCGATGGGGACGTAGACCAGAGAACTCGGGCCGCGTTCGAACGGGTTGTGGGGCACATCCGCAGCTACGCCGACAATGGTGACCCACTCTCCGGCGCCTTGGGACAAATCGAACTGGAAGCGCTTGCCGATGGGCGCGGGCTCGCCCGGCCACCAGCGCCGCGCAGCCTGTTCGCTGATCACCGCGACGCGCTTGTTGTCGGGCCCGTCGGAAGGGCTGAGGAACCGCCCCTGGCGTAAGGGAACGTGCATGGTGGAAAAATAACTCGGGCTCACCACCTGAAACATGGCTCCGGGTTGGTTGCCGGGCTCGGGGATGCGGTTCTCGATGGTGAAACCGCGTCCATAGTAGTGGCCGCTGTAGGGCATGGATTTCACCGCGAAAGCGGTGCGGACACCCGGGATGGCGGTAACCCGCTCCACAACCTGCCGGTAAAATGCGGCCTGCTGGCTGCTCTTGGGGTAGCGGTTTTCGGTGATCGACAGCCGCAGTGTGAGCAGCGTCGAAGGTTCGTAGCACCGGCTGTTGTTGATGAGAGCGCCGGTGCCGCGGATCATCAGGCTGGCGCCGACCAGCAGGACCATCGACACCGCTATCTCGGCGGCTACCAGCACCCCGCGCAAACGGCTGCGGCCACGGCCGGCAGACGCGCTGCGGCCGCCTTCCTTCAAAGCCTCATGGAGGTTGGACCGGGTGCCCTGCCAGGCGGGCAACAAACCGGCGAGAATGCCGCTGGCTACGGCGGCGAGCAGCGTAAACAGCAGGGTGCGTTGATCCATGCGGATGTCGTACCAGCCCGGGACATATTTCGCGACTTCGGGCGGCATTCCGGCGAGAATGGCCTGGATGTCCCAACTGGCGATCAACAAACCGAAGGCAGCGCCGGCGAGCGAAAGCGTGAGGCTTTCGGTGAGGTACTGAGCGATCAGGCGCCCACGCCCGGCCCCCAGAGCGGCGCGCACCGCGATTTCGCGCGAGCGGCCGAGTGCGCGCGCAAACTGCAGGTTGGCCACGTTGCCGCAGGCGATCAGCAGCACGAACAGCACGGAGACGAACATCATGATCGAATACTGGTGCGTGTAGGTGCCAATCAAGTAGTCGTGGGCGCCCATCGAAAAGAAGCGGCGTTCCTTGTTGGTGTTCGGGTATTCCCGCGCCAGCCGCGAGGCGATGGTCTCCACTTCCGCTTCGGCCTGGCTCACCGTCCGGCCCGGTTTCAACAGACCCATCACGGAGAGGTACTGGCTGTCGCGCGCATTCCGCTCGGCGGGCGTGAGCGCCAGCGGCGTCCACAATTCGGACGTCATCGGGAACACGAACTTGTGCGGCATAACGCCGATCACGCGGTAGTCTTCGTCGTTGATGCGAATGTCGCGGCCTACGATAGCGGGGTCGGCGGCGAAGCGGCGGCGCCAGAGCGCGTCGCCCAGAACCGCCACGCGCTCGTGCCCGGGCTGGTCTTCATCGGGCGCGAAGGTGCGGCCGAGAGCCGGCTGGGCGCCGACAAGCGCGAAGAAATTGGGTGTCACCATATAGCGGCTGGCGCGCTCCGGCGAGGCGCCGTTGCCGGCGAGGTTGCACAGCTCGTCATCCCACGCGGCGACGCCCTCGAAAACGGCCTGCTGCTGCCGGAGGTCGGTGAAGTCGGCCGGGGCCATCTCCCTCCACTCGTTCGGATTGCCGGGAATCCGTTGCAGCACCATCGCCAGCCGGCTCAAGTTCAGCAGCGGCAGCGGCTTCCACAGCATGGCATCGCAAACGCTGAAATTGGCCGTAGTGGCGCCGATCCCCAGGGCCAAAGTGGCGATCGCGGTCACCGTAAAACCGGGCGATTTGCGCAGCGTGCGCACGCCGTAACGGATGTCCTGCCAAAGTTGCATAGGCTCGTGGCGACTGGTGCAACTGAGTCGCCACCGGCAAGTTGCTGAAAATCAGCAGGTACGACGGGGCCGACTGTCCGCTAATGGGATGGGCTGTCCCTATTCGTGCTTTTCGAGCAGCAGGGTGATGGTGCCGATGGCGAATTGCATGCGGACGCGAATCTGGACCGGCAGCTTGCGGCGATCGTCCGTCAGCCAGACATTGAGGTGGGCGGGGCGCTTATAGAGCACGTTGTCGAACAGGTAGGCCTCATAGCGGATGGTGTGGAACACGCCCTCGGGAGTCTTGACGTCCTCGCGCTGCTGTGCCTCCACTTTGGCCATCACGCTCTTCTTGCCATCGCTCATGGGCACGTTGACGCTTCTGCCCGGTTCCAGGTTCAAGGTGCGCAGAAAATACAATCCGCTGGCCACGTCGTGAACGCAGGTTGGAATCTCGGTGTCTTTGGCCAGCAGTACGGTGTTCTTGGCGCGGTCGCGCTCCAGGTAGCTGGCCTTGTGATTCGCGCCATCGTAGGTGACGCGCGTCTCACGCTGCCGATTGCCTTCTTGCGAAGTGAACAGAGTGGACTGGGCGCAGCCGTCCTGATTGAGATTTGCCTGGTACGTATCATCCACCCGGAATAGCTTGGAGACCAGCCCGATCGAATCCACTTTGAGGTTGACCTGCGCCGGTGCGTGCGTCTGCTGCCACTCGAGCCGCGCCTTGCCGGCGGTGATGAGACGCCACTCGATGCTGTAGGACAGCACCTCGTGCGCGGGCAGAGCTGCGTTTTGCGCCAAGGCAAACGGAGCCAGACCTAGCAGAGGCAGCCAGAGCCGCATGACGTGACAAGTTTCGCAGATACCGAGCGAAAGTTGCAACGTGGGAGTGGGGCAGGTCCCCGACCTGCCAACGGCCCGGCGCATGCACGGCCCGTACTGGGGCGGAATCGGGTGGACGGGCGCAGGTAGGACAGACCATCGGGTTTTGTGGTCTGTCATTTTCGGAACGGTATGGCAGGGCCGACAGACGACACAAACCGATCGTCCGTCCTACCAAGAACGGCAGGGCTTTATTGTTTGGCGAAGACGCGGATGTTGCGGGCGGTGACGCCGACGGTGTCGCCGATGCTGAGGCGCAGCTGGCGGTAACGGTCGCGGGTGATTTCGGCTTCGAGAGCGTGGCCGGTATCTTCGCGCAGCAATTCCAGGCGGACCGCGGGGCCGGCGGCGGCGATGTGGCGTACCTTGGCCATTACGGCGCCCTGGCCAGTCTCCGCCTGCGAGGTAATTTCCAGCTCATACGGACGCACATAGGAGACGGATGCCTCCGGACTCTCCGCTCTTCCATGGAAGAGGTTGACGTCGCCCAGGAACTGGTAGACGAATGCGCTGGTGGGATTGTCGTAAACGTCGGCCGGCGTGCCCACCTGTTCGATTTTGCCGTGGTCCATGATGGCGACGCGGTCGGCGACTTCGAGCGCTTCCTCCTGGTCGTGTGTGACAAAGACACTGGCGATGTGCAGTTCGTCATGCAGCCGCCGCAGCCAGCGGCGGAGCTCTTTGCGCACCTTGGCATCGAGCGCACCAAACGGTTCGTCGAGCAGCAGGACGCGCGGCTCGACCGCCAGGGCGCGGGCGAGCGCGACGCGCTGCCGCTGGCCGCCCGACAACTGGTTCGGATAGCGGTCGCCCAGCCAGTCGAGTTGAATCAGCTCGAGCAGCTTCCGCACCCGCTCGCGGATGTCCTTTTCCGACGGGCGAGTGGCCCGCGGGCGCAAACGCAACCCGAAGGCCACGTTCTCGGCGACCGTCAGGTGCCGGAATAAGGCGTAATGCTGGAAGACGAATCCCACTTGCCGCTCGCGGGCGGTAGAGTTGGTGGCGTCCTCGTCGTTGAGACGGATAGAGCCGCTGTCGGGCACATCGAGGCCGGCGATGATGCGCAGCAGCGTGGTTTTTCCCGAACCCGATGGCCCAAGCAGCGCCACCAGTTCGCCCGTTTCAATGCGCAGGCTGACGTCCTGCAACGCCTCGAACGCGCCGTACGACTTGCGGATGTGGCTGACTTCGATGCTCATTTTGCGCCTTCCTTGGTCTTCCATTGGAGAAACTTCTTGAGCGTCAGGGTGATGACCGCGATCACGCTGAGCAGAGACGCTACGGCGAACGCGCCGGAGTAGTTGTATTCGTTGTACAGGATCTCTACGTGCAGCGGCAGCGTGTTGGTCTGGCCGCGGATGTGCCCGGACACGACCGACACCGCGCCGAACTCGCCCAGTGCACGGGCCGTGCAGAGCACCACGCCATGCAGCAGGCCCCAACGGATATTGGGAAGCGTGATCTTGAAGAACATCTGCCAGCCGTTGGCGCCGAGGGTGAGTGCGGCTTCCTCCTCGTCGGTTCCCTGCGACTGCATCAGCGGGATCAGCTCGCGCGCCACAAAAGGAAAAGTGACGAAGGTGGTGGCAAGGATGATGCCCGGCACGGCGAAGATGATGCGGATATCGTGATCGCCGAGCCATTCGCCGAACCATCCCTGGGCGCCAAACACCAGCACATAGATCAATCCGGAGACGACCGGTGAAACCGCAAACGGAATATCGATCAGCGTCACCAGCGCATTCTTGCCCTTGAACTGGAATTTGGTGACCGCCCAGGCAGCGGTTACGCCGAAGATCACATTCAGCGGAACCGAAATGCCCGCAGCCAGCAGCGACAGGCGGATGGCGGAAAGCGTATCCGGCTCGCGAATGGCCGCCAGGTAAGCGGGCACGCCTTTCTCGAACGCCTGGACGAAGACGGCCACCAGCGGCAGCACGATAAACACTCCCAAGGCCAGCAGGGCCAGCAGGGTGAGTCCCCATCGCACCAGCGGCGGATCGTGCCGGACGTTCCGCGGGACGGCGGAAGCTCGTTTCTGCGGGAGTTCTAACGCCACCGTCGCCATCGGATTAGCCCGTCACCATGAACTTGCGCGTGCGCCGCTCCAGCGCGTTGATCGCCAGCAATAGCAGAAACGAAGCCGTCAGCATCACCGCCGCTATCGCCGTCGCCCCGGCATAATCGTATTGCTCGAGTTTGGTGACAATCAACAGCGGCGTGATTTCAGTTTTCATCGGCATGTTGCCGGCAATGAAGATGACAGACCCGTACTCGCCCAGCGCGCGGGCGAACGCCAGGGCGAAACCGGTGAGCAGCGCCGGCCGCACAATGGGGAAGATCACCAGGCGGAACACCTGCCAGCGGTTGGCGCCCAGGCTGGAGGCGGCCTCTTCCAACTCTGCATCCGCATCTGCCAGCACAGGCTGGACGCTGCGCACCACGAACGGCAGCCCGATGAAGGTGAGCGCCACCACGACGCCCAGCGGTGTGAAGGCCACCTTAATGCCGAGCGGCGCCAGGTAGCGGCCCAGCCAGCCGTGTTCCGTGTAGAGACTGGTGAGCGCGATCCCGGCCACCGCGGTGGGCAGCGCGAAGGGAAGGTCCACCAGGGCATCGGCCAGAGCCTTGCCGGGAAACTGATAGCGCACCAGCACCCAGGCCACCAGGAATCCGATGACCACGCTGATCATACCGGCCACCAGGGACGCGCCAAAGCTCAAGCGGTACGAAGCCATCACTTGGGGCGACGTGATCACATTCCAAAGATGCGACCAGCTTGACGTCAGCGATTTGAGGAACACCGCACTCAGCGGAATGAGCACAATCAGGCTCAAGTACAGAATGGTGTAGCTGAACGCGGGCCAAAAGCCCGGCAGGATGCTCGGACGCTTAAAGGATATCGACATTTCCGTCCGCGGCCCCCCTTCAAGCCGGCTGTCAGGACTCGTGCCGCGATCGCTGGACCAACCGCTCCCTACGGTCGCGGCTCCGAACGCGCATCAGAGCCGCGACCGTAGGGAGCGGTTGGCGGCGACCTGTGTTCCTCTGCGGCCATCATCGTTCCCGGTTCCAAAAACGGCGCCCGCATCCGGGCGGTGGCAAGCTAAAGCGTGCCCTACCTCGGGGCGTAAATCTGGTCGAAAACGCCGCCATCGTTGAAGTGGCGCTTTTGCGCTTTTTGCCAGCCGCCGAAGACTTCATCGATGGTAAAAAGTTGTACTTTCGCAAAGCGGCCGGCATACTTGGCGGCAACCTCGGGCGAACGTGGCCGATAGAATTGCCGCGCGCCGATCTCCTGGCCCTCGGGGGTGTACAAGAAATCGAGATATGCCTTCGCCACCTGCGCGGTGCCGTGCCTGGCGGCGACCCGGTCGACCACCGCCACCGGCGGCTCGGCCAAAATGCTGATCGAAGGCGTGACCACTTCCACCTTGTCCTTACCGAGCTCGTTCAAGGCCAGAAACGCCTCATTTTCCCAATCCAGCAACACGTCGCCGATGCCGCGCTGCACGAAAGTGGTGGTGGAACCGCGCGCGCCGGAATCGAGCACCGGAACGTTCCTGTACAGACGGGTCACGAACTCCTGCGCCTTTTTGTCGTCGCCGTTATTCTTCTTGAGCGCATAGCCCCAGGCAGCCAGGTAGCTCCAGCGGGCTCCACCGGAGCTCTTCGGGTTGGGTGTGATGACCGACACGCCCGGCCGCACCAGGTCCTCCCAGTCTTTGATGTGCTTGGGGTTTCCATGGCGAACCAGAAAAACGATGGTGGACGTGTAGGGGCTGCTGTTGTTGGGCAGACGCGTCTGCCAGTTGGCCGGCAGCAGGTGCGCGTGCTCGGCAATCGAATCGATATCGTAGGCCAGCGCCAGGGTGACGACATCGGCTTGCAGGCCGTCGATAACCGACCGCGCCTGCTTGCCGGAGCCACCGTGGGATTGGCTGATCTCGACATCCACTCCGGTCTTCGCCTTCCACTGCTTGGCGAAGGCGGCGTTGATGTCCTGGTAGAGCTCGCGCGTCGGATCGTAAGAAACGTTCAGCAGCTTCACCGGGCCGGCGGCGGCGAGCGCCGAGCCGGCCAGCACTGCCAACGCAGCGCAATTCCAATAAGTGGTGAACTTCATACAGGCTCTCCCTTGCCGGTTCGTCAGATGAAATTGATTTGGAACCGCAGGAGGATCGTCCGTTCCGGCAGCTTGTTCGAGTTCGGCGCGCCGCCGCCGAAGTTGGTCTTTCCGTAGTCGGCACTGATTCTGAACAGACGATTCAGATACCAGTTCACCCCGCCTACCCATTCGTGCAGGTGGCGTGGCGTATTCGCGGAGCTGGCCAGGCCGTAGCTGTAAATGCCCTTCTCCGCCTCCCAGTCGCCCAGCCGGGCGGCCAGTTCCACGGCGCCCCAGCCGCCATGCAGCGGATCGAAGGATTTCTTCGGCGTTGGACTCGTGTAACTCTTCTTCTCTCCCGTCAAGATGTAGGAGACCTGCGCCTGGTACGCACGGAAGGCGATTACGCGGCGCACGTTGCTCTTCTGGAATCCCTCTTCATTGAGCGCGTATTCCGTCAGCAGACCGAACGCCCCCAGGTAGTAGTAGGCTTGCGGATCGAGGCGGGCCCGGTGGCCCACGGCGGTGACGCCGGAGGCGAAGGTGAAAAAGGACTGCTGCCCGAAGGTCTTAAAGGATGGCAGCGCCTCGCCATCCATATTGCCGCCCGACACGCCCATGCCGAAGCCCAGCCCGCTCAGAGCGTTTTCGTCAGGCTGGAACGGAGTCAGAAACAGGCGGGCGGAGTAATCCCGGTGGCCGCTCACTGCGGTATCGGTGCCGATCGAAGCATCCGGCACGCCATTGAAGACACCCACGGCATAGTAGGCACGCTGTTTGAAGAGGTTGGCCGAGAGCTGATATCCGATATCGCGTTGCGGGCCCAGGTTCGATGGCAGTCCGCGCTCGACGAAGCTGGTGTCGTCGTCGGACTGCAGCCGCTCCAGTCCCACCGGCGGCTTGAATTTGCCGGCGCGCAGATTGGCCCACGGAAGGTAGTTGAGCTGAACGTAGGCGTCGTAGATGGCTGTGGTTCCCTGGCCGAAATCCGGGCGGAACATGAAGTCGATGTACTGGTAGATGGTGCCCGAAAAGGTGGGCCGGACGCGCCGCAGGACCAGCGAATCGATATCCGACCCTGCGCCAACTCCGAGGTAGGTGCGATTGTCTACCTGCAGATCGGCGCCGATCTTCAGCAAGTAATTGCCGCGCGGAGACCGGATGGTGAAGCCGCCGGTGCCGGCGGTCACGGTGGCGTCCGCTTTGGCCTTCTCAGCGGCGGCCTCCTCCGCCAGTTCCTGCTTTCGCTGGGCAACTTTCACCGCCTGATCGAGCTGGTCGACCTTCTGCTGCAGTTGATCCAGCTTCTGGTCGGCCGACTGCGCGGAAGGTTGCGGGACAGGTTGCGGGTCAGCGGACTGCGCCCGTGCCGGCGCCGGCAAAATTGCCAGCACCAGAGCCAGGCCGGACAGTGCGCAGCGCGCAACTGTGGAATGGAAGAACGCTCGCACCGCGCGGCCTTCCGCGCGAGATCCTTCAATGGACTTACGGTGAATCATGTTGATCAATCGCTCCCGAAAAAGTGAACTCCATTGATGCCATTTGAAGGGGGACTCCTTGGAAACAACTGAGACTATGCAACGGTGGTCTAAGGAAACGACTTCGTCAGCTCTGGCTGATCTCTCGGACTCGCTGCCCCGTCAAAAGCGGCAGCACTCGATCCCTTACCCATTCCGTAGACGACAGGGAGAAGCCCCCGATAGACTATACTTCTCCAATAGGCGTTATGGTAGATTAATCACGTCAACTTGTCAACAAAGTCAATAGAATGATAGTTCTAGTATTTAGATGTATGCCTATAGTAAAATAGATAAACAATGACGCCACAATAACTTGCGCGGCTTCTGCGTCAGGACGGCGGCGATCTCGTTTCGTCGAGTTGCACCGATTCGTCCGCAGCGGAGCGCGGGTGGGCGACTTGCTTTGTTGATGGGCATACGCGTCGCCGCCACTCGCGGCTGCGCGCGATCGGCACTATGATAGACCCATGAAACGCATCCGATGCCTTGCCCTCGCCGCTCTCTCCTCGTGCACCCTGTTTGCGCAGTTGCCGGCGGATCTGGAAAAGAAGCTGGACCAAAGAATTTCGTCGACACTGCAGAAGGCCGGCGCTCCAAGCGTTTCGGTGGCTGTGGTCGAGGACGGCAAGCTGGTTTACGCCAAGGCATTCGGCACCGCCGATTTGGCGGCGGGGCGGCCGGCGAGCGTCCAGACGCGCTACGCTGTGGGGTCGATCTCCAAACAATTCACCGCCGCCGCGCTGCTGATGCTGGAGGAACAGGGCAAGCTCTCGATGGACGACCACGTTTCGCAGTATTTCCCCGGCCTCACGCGGGCGAGTGAGGTCACCATCCGGCAACTGCTCTCGCACACCTCCGGCTACGAAGACTACGCCCCGCAGGACTACATCATTCCGGACTGGACGCGGCCGACCACGCCGGGAGCGGTGCTGGACCGTTGGGCCAAGAAGCCGCTCGACTTCGACCCCGGCACGAAATGGCAGTACAGCAACACGAATTTTGTGCTGGCCGCCCAGATTTTCGAGAAGGTCTCCGGCCGGCCGCTCGTCGAATTCCTGCGGGAGAAGATTTTCGCGCCGCTCGACATGCAATCGGCTTCCGATTGGCCGCCGGGACAGGCCGCCGACGCCGCCGCTTACACGCGTTACGCGGTGGGCCCTCCGCGTCCTACCCAACGCGAAGCCGCCGGCTGGTATTACGGCGCCGGCGAACTGGCGATGACGCCAACCGACCTGGCGAAGTGGGACATCGCCTTCCTCTCCAGGAAGATTCTTTCGGCACACTCCTGGGACGAAATCACGCGCGAGGTCAAGCTGAACAACGGCGACTCCACACACTATGCGCTGGGCCTCGGCGTAAGCGAGATCGGCGGCATGCCTGTGTTCGAGCATGGCGGAGAGGTCTCGGGGTTTATCTCTTCCAATGCGGTCTTCCCGACCAGAAACGGCGCCGTGGTGGTGCTCTCCAATCAGGATGTGGTGAACCTGGTAGGACCGCTATCGCGGCAAATCGCCACCCTGGTCTTCCTCCCCGAGCGGAAGGACCCTTCGGACAAGGACATCGCGCAGGTACAGGCCATCCTGGCGGCATTGCAGAAGGGTAAGATCGACCGCGCGCTATTTACCGACAACGCCAACGGCTATTTCAGCGAGGAGGCGCTGCGCGACTGCAAAACGTCGCTCGGCGGGCTGGGAAAGCTGCAATCGGTGACGGCGGTTTCCGAGGGCCTGCGCGGCGGCATGACACACCGCAGCTATCGCGCCCAGTTCGTCAGGAAGACGGTTTCGCTCAACATCTACCTGCTCGCCGACGGCAAGTACGAGCAGTTCCTGGTGGAGGACCAGTTGTAAACGCTGGCGGTCTTGCCGCCGGTGCCGTCCGAGAGAGCCTCGCCGCGCAATACTGCGCGCCGGCTTGCCCTGTCACTTTGCCTGCCTGACGTTCAGCTCCATGAGCTTTCGTGGCGGCTGGGAACCAATGGTGATTTCGTGCGATTCTGTCCACTCGCCTTTTTCGCTGATGCGCAGCACCGAGTGCGTCTTGATTTCGCCGAACGAGAAGCCCCAGGCGATCCCCTGGCCGCCTTCGGCAAGCTTGACCTCCGTCTGCAGCCAGCGGCCATCGTTGAAGGCACGCATCGTGTAAGTAGCTTTTTCGTCGTCGTAGGAAATCATGCCGAGCGCCTGGAGAGCGATTTTGCCGTCGGACTTTACCCGGCCGGCTCCTTCGATCATGAGGACCAGCCCATCAAGCTTGTATTGGGCTTCCTCGGTCTGGACCAGTTCCGCCGTCTCTCCTGGCTGGCGGTAGACCCGCGCCTCACCCGACCACTTTCCAATCAGAAAACCGAGCTTGTGCATTGCTGAGCGCTGAGCCTCGAGGTCCGGCATTCGAGGTACCTGGGCCATGGAGGAAAGGACCAGCAGAGCAGCGAACGAAATCACAAGAATCGAATGCAACATTCACCGGTAGACGCCGGCCAGCCCCAAGATGTTCCCGCTATCCCCTGGCCTACCGGGAGATCGACGTTATCGTAACTGCGGAATGGCGTACCTACGTCTTGACCGGCGGACTCGGTCCCATTGAGTAACCGCTCCCTACGGTCGCGGCTCTGTTCGAAACCGCTCCCTCTGGTCGCGGCTCTGATGCGCTTCGGAGCCGCGACCAGAGGGAGCGGTGCGCCGCATCGAGCACAACATCACACGGTGGAAGACTTAGCGGCCGGCAGCCTCCAGGCTCTCGGCCATTTCGAGGAGCTTGGTGACGGTGTTCCAGTTTCGGCCGGTGCTGGGGACGGCGAGCGTCCTTTCAACCGTCGGCCAGGACACCTTCGGGCGGCCCATGCCGTTTGAGAAATAGGTATAGAGCTCGCGGCCGTCGAGGTGCAGTTCCTCGACATCGGTCTTGATGGCGAGAAATTTGGCGCGCGCTTCGGCGGTGGGATCGCGAGCCAAAAAAGTGACCAGTAGCTTGCCGGGCTCGATGCCGTCGCGCGCCGCGAAGGGGTTTCTCCCGATCACGTCCCGCAGTTTGGAGGCCGTGCGCAGGATGACAGGCACGCGACAGGCGAACTTCCGTTCGATCGCCTGTTCGATACGCGCGGCCAGCGCGTCGAGATTCCGGTCCTCCGCGCGGAAAACGACGTTGCCGCTTTGCACATACGTTTGCGGATTGCGCAGCTTGAGCGATTCATAGAGCTCGCGCAGCGCGTCCATTTTGATTTTGTTGTGGCCGGCAACGTTGACGCTCCGGAGCAGTGAGATGACAACTGGCATAACAAGCATCAGGATATAATCTTCGGGTCATGATGTGCACCACGCTCAGAACGGCGGCGCTGCTGGGCGCGGTTCTCCTCCGGTTGACGGCGGCGGAGCCGATCCGGCTCCATCCGAAGAACCCGCACTACTTTCTGTTCCGCGGCAGCGCGGTTGCCCTGGTCTCGAGCGGCGAACACTACGGCAGCGTGATCAATGGCGCGCTCGACTATAAACGTTACCTGGCGGCGCTGGCCGCCGACGGCCTGAACTACACGCGCCTGTTCGGCGGCACCTATGTGGAAGTGCCGGCGCAATCGTTCGGGATTCATCGCAACAACCTGGCGCCCGGGCCCGGGCGTTTTATTGCACCATGGGCACGGAGCGAGACGCCTGGCTATGCAGGCGGCGGAAACAAGTTCGACCTTGACCGCTGGAATCCGGAGTATTTCGAACGATTCCACGATTTCCTCAGCGAAGCGTCACGACTCGGCATTGTAGTAGAGATAACGCTGTTCACTTCGCATTATGTGGAGGCGCACTGGAAGCTGAGCCCGTTCCACCCGGCCGCCAACGTGAACGCCACCAGCAGCATCGATTGGAAGAAACTCCACACGCTGGACAACGGCAACATCCTGGCGCACCAGGAGCGGTACACGCGCAAGCTGGTGCGCGAAGCCAACGGGTTCGACAATGTGATTTTCGAAATCCAGAACGAGCCGTGGTCGGACCGCACGGTGCTGGCCGACGTGGTGAACCCGTACCTGCCGCTGCCGGATCGCGACCGGTATCCGAATTCGATCGATGTGGCCGACGAGGCATCGATGGCCTGGCAAGCGCAGGTGGCAGGATGGATCGCGAGCGAGGAAGCAACGCTGCCCAACCGGCACCTGATCGCGCAGAACTACTGCAATTTCGGCTTCCCGGTGCGCGCCGTAGCGCCGGGCGTGAGCATCGTCAATTTCCACTACGCCTACCCGGCCGCGGTGACGCTGAACTACGGCTTGGGAGTTGCCCTTTCCTGCGATGAGACGGGATTTCGCGGCAATGCGGATGCCGTGTACCGGCGGCAAGCGTGGAATTTCCTGCTGGCGGGCGGTAGCGTGTTCGACAATCTGGACTATTCCTTCACGGCCGGACACGAAGATGGCAGCGACACCGAGGCGAACGGCCCCGGCGGCGGCAGCCCCCAACTGCGCCGTGAGCTTCGCATTTTGAGCGAGTTCCTGCGCTCCCTGCCGCTGGCGGATTTGGCGCCGGATGCGACCACGGTTGCACACGCAGCCGGAGCTTACGCGCGCGTCCTTTCGGTTCCGGGACGCCAGTACGCGATGTACTTCGACGGGAACGGTCCGATCGCCGTGACGCTGAACCTGCCGGCAGGCGCGTACTCCGGCGACTGGATCAACACGCAGACCGGCAGCGTGGAGAAGACGGAGAAACTCCACCACCGCGGCGGCCCCGTGACCTTACAGACACCGGAGTTTCAAGATGGCATCGCTTTCCGGTTAAACCGAGTCGGTAAGTAAGGCTGACGGGATGCAAGCGGACGCGGCAATCCGTGCATGATGCCACTCGTTCTTCCCGGAACCGGGCGCCGACGCACGGTGGGGCAGACGCCCTCGTCTGCGGCCGGCCCCCTGGCCGGCCTTCGGGCGTTCAGCACAGCTGATTCTTCCGGCTGACAAGCGGGTCCAGGGGGACCAGCGCAGACCAGGGGGTCTGCCCCACAGCTTGCCGAACTCTTACGATGTTGCCCGGGCGTCGGCACGAGTGCCGACGCGGCACGCACGAGTGCGTGCGCCACAGCTGCCCTACCAGACCACGAAGTCGCGTTCGTCGTCGCCGATGGGCATGCCGGGGGGCGGCGCGGGCGGGCGCGGCACGCTGATTTTCTTGGGGTCGTCGGCGAAGCGCTTGATTTCGGCGGCGGCGTATTGATGGAACGCTTCCAGCGCGGGATCTGTAGTTGCCGCGTGCAGCAGCCATTCGCGCAGGCCGGTGAGCTTGGCTGAGGCGGTGGCGCGGACCTGGGCCGGTGCGGCATCGCTGGCCGCGAGTTCCATCAGGTCGTAAAGCACCACCGTATCGGTGGCGCGTTGCACCTGGCCGGCCAGACCGGCCGCGGGCGGCGCCTTCCATGTGGCGCCGGTCAGCTTGTCGATCACCTCATCCAGACCTGGCTGGGTTCCATCCGCGGCGTGATGCTGCACCAAACGGGCGGCGCGCTCGGCGTTCAGGATCAGCCCGACCGTCATGCCGGCGGCGGATTCGGCGGCGCCCACAGGGTCGAAAGTCAGGCCAGTGCGAGCGTGGAAGTCCTCGCGCGTGCGCCAATAGCCCATGGCCGGCGGTGGAATCAGCGCCAGGATGCGCTGCGGCAGGGTCAGCGCGGCGGGTGAGATGGTGCGCAACAGCGCATCCAGCGCGCGGCGCTGTTCGGCGCCGGAAACGGGCTCGGTGATCTTCTGCCCGTCGCCGCGCAATGCGTAGGTGTAAAACAGCCCGCCGAGCACCTTGGACGCCGCCTCCGCCTGGTAGCGATGCAGCAGGTAGACCGGCACCAGCACGTCCTCCAGGCTGCTCATCGGGTCGCCGGGGCGGATGGCGTTGGCCGAAAAGCGGTCCAGCGCACGGGCACGCACGTCCATCATGCGGTTCAGCTCATCTACCGCGTTGGCTCCGCTGTCCCAGAGGTGCGCCAGCGGATGCGCTCCACCTTCGGGGCGGGCGTCGGAATCGGAGATGAACAGCAACCCGCGCGCGGTGGCATTCTGCAGGATCTGGTTCAACGCCGGATGCTCTTCGGCCGGCGTTGCGAATTCCCGATAGCCGTAATCAATCGCCACTTTGTCCCATTCGCCGATGCCGGTGGCATAGGCATGCGACAGATCGATCTGGCCTTGCGCGGTCAGCTCGATGAGCGGGGGCGGGTAATCCATCACGCTGGCGCGATCGTTCACGCTGGCGGCGAAATTGTGCGCCAGGCCGAGCGTGTGGCCCACCTCATGAGCCGCGAGCTGGCGCAAGCGGGCCAGCACCACGCGCTCCATCTCCGGGGAAACCGGCTTCCCTTCCTCATAAGGCGCCAGCAGGCCCTCCATAATCAGGTAGTCCTGGCGGCCGCGCAAGGAGCCCAACGTGACCTGGCCCTTGATGATCTCGCCGGTGCGCGGATCGTCCACGCCTGAGCCGTACGACCAGCCGCGCGTAAAGCGGTGGACCCACTGGATGACGTTGTAGCGGATGTCCATCGGGTCGGCTCCCTCCGGCATCAGTTCCACGCGGAACGCGTTGCGAAAGCCGGCCGCCTCAAACGCCTGTTCCCACCAACGCGCGCCTTCAAGCAGCGCGGAGCGGATCGGCTCCGGCGTGCCGCGATCCAGGTAATAGACGATGGGCGCGAGCGGCTCGCTCACGGCCGCCGTCGGATCCTTTTTCTGCAAGCGGTGCCGGGTGATGAAGCGCCTGGTGATGCGGTCGCCGAGCGGCGCACCGTAGTCAACGAAGCTCATGCCGAAGTATCCGGCCCGCGGATCGAACACTCGCGCCTGATACCCCGGGCCTGGCAATTCAACGAAGGAGTGGTGTTCGCGCACGGTGATGGCGTCCGGCGAGGGCGTCACCTCCCTCACGTATTGATTTGGATTATCGCCGGTAAATGTAAGCAGCGTTTCTACTTCTGTATTCTTCGGAAAGTTCTTCGTCTGCTCCAGGTAGAACGCGCAGCGGGTGGGGTCCAGGTGGAAAAGCGACCCCTGGCCCGCGCCACCCTGCCGCGTGCCGCCGATGGGCTGCGCGTTCTGGATCGCCTGCGGGATGTTGTGGGCGTCACGCAGGAAGAACTGGGTGGCATCGACGAGCGCGCGGCCGCCCTCCTCCGCCTGCACCTCGAATCCCCACAGCACGGACTGCGCGAAGGATTCCGTCACCACGCGCTGCCCTTCGGCGCCACCGCTCAAATCCCGAAAACGGTAATTCGGTTCCAGCATCAGGACCTTCGGCCCGCTGCGTACCAACTTGACGATGCGCGATGCGCCCAGTTGCCCGCGGTCCAGCCCCAGGTCGTTCGAACCCATACCGGCCGGCAGCGATTCGATGTAGAGGAACTCAGTGTCAAACTTGTCGATCTCCAGCCACATCTTGCCCGCTTTGTCGTCCCAGTAAAGCGTGAAGTAGCCGGGCATTTTTCGCAGCGAAGCCGTCTTGACAGCGATGGTTGGGGTTGGCGTGGCGGCGGGCGGTTGCGCGCATACGGCGGCCGCCAGGGCCAGGAGCAGAAGAAGCAATTTCGGTCGCGACATTGGGAACATTAT
>Ga0209415_10005431_pt1 | contig 22907 bp, 19 predicted proteins | sample PeaSoiSIISIP2007_FD_187696 | JGI IMG/M metagenome (GOLD analysis project Ga0209415, IMG submission 187696) | Peat soil microbial communities from Weissenstadt, Germany - SII-SIP-2007 (SPAdes) (version 2) | ecosystem: Environmental > Terrestrial > Soil > Wetlands > Peat | place: Germany... | reverse complement strand
GACCCAGTGTAAAGGATGTCCTGGCAACGACTGTAAATGATGTCTTGGCACTTTACACTGAAGGCGGGCGCTACATATGTTTACTGGGAAGGCGGCGGCATATTGACGACTGGCGCTTGCGGACCTTGCGGCGGCTGCTGTCCGTCCGGGGGATTCGGATTGGCTGCGTTGGGATTGATTCCGCTTGGAATGGGTCCGTTTGGAATGGATCCGTTTGGAGCGGCAGTGGGATTCGCGTTCGGATTCGCAGGCGTCTGCCCAGGCACCGCAATTTGCCCTGTTGGATTCCAGATGAATTCCCACTCCTGGTAGGTGTCGCCTCCCAAATAAATCCGCAAAGAAGGCTTTTTGATTTTGCTGCCGACTCCGATGATGTTGCCGCCCATGACGGTTCCATCCAATGGTTGAGGCTGGGACGCCAAGGGATTCGCGGCCGCGGCCGGGTTCGTTTGCTGTCCCGCTTGGCCCGCGCCGGGCATCTGATTCATGCCGGGTGCTGCTCCCGGAGCTGTGCCAGCCGCCGTGCCTGGCGGCGCTAGAGGCTGCAATCCCCCGCCGAGGGACAACGCTCCGCCAAGCCCCGGTGTGGAAAGCGTGCTCTGCAGCAAGCTGATCTGGCGAAGGCTACCGATCAGTTGCCCGTTCGGCCCGACGTAAATGAATCGCCAGGAGCCGTCGTCTTTGTTCATGGGATCGGTATAGGCCTGGCGAAGGAAACGTACGCCGTTGGTCTGCCTGGTGAGATCCTCCACCTTGGTCGGATATTTCCCGAATTTTCGATAGTAGAGGCCGATCGCGCGCGCGTATTGCTGCCCGCGCCACACCATTTCCGCTTCCTTTTCGCGACGCCCTTGCGTGAGCAGGTTCGGAGCGACAGCGGCGGTAGCAATGATCAAGGTTGCCACCATGAAAACCACCATCAGCAGGGTGTAGCCTGCCTGTCTGCGACGGCGCATTTTGGGAATAACGGAATTCATCGAGCTTACCCGTTCGGAGGAGGTTCCTCCAGAGTCAGCGTAGCGCGGCGTCCCGAAGAAACCTCTTCCACGTCGGCGGTCGTATTCGTGAGGCGAACGACGCGGAATCGGCCCATGAAGGTATCCCCTTCGCCCGCAATGATGACGTCCTCGTTGTTGGTTGTCGAAAAAAACGCCCGCCGGTGGCTCCCGCCAAAATCGCTGACGTAGCCGAAGTACTTGGCGTCAACTGTGAGCGGCGGCGGCCCCGGAGGAGGCGCGGGGGCTACAACTACTTGTTTTGATGGAGGAGGCGCCGGCGGCGGAGGCATCGTCGCGCTGAAAATGCTGCGGTGAACGCCTTTGTATTCGAGCGCCAGAAAGCGCTTCAGAATATCCAGGCGCAACGCGGGATTGTCCACGTTGAGAGGCGTAAATCGCGCATCCAGAGAAACAGGCGGCGGAGCGGCCTCGTCGGAAGAATACCGCGTCCGGTAAAAATTGAACGCGGTGCCGGCAAGGACCACCAGCAACACTCCAAGAACAATTGTTTTGGTCCGCGTGGTCATGTCACGTCGTCCGGAAATACGTTCTCAGCTGCACGTTCAGGCGAAGCTTCCCCAGGCTGCTCGAGGCCAGCGCGAGGCTGTCGAGAACGTAAAAATTGTCGGAATGTTCCAGTTTATTCAGGAATTGAACCAAGCTGTCGTAGTCTCCCTCGACAGCCGTGGAAATATCCACCTGCATCAGGCCGCGCGCGTCCGGCGTATGCTGGTGAAAGGATATTGCGTCCGACCGCAATCCCGCCGAACGCGATAAATCTCCCAGGTCTTCGCTGATCGCGGAATATCCCGCTCCCGCCGGATGAAAATGCGTCGTAAAGAATTCATCCCACTGCTTCTCATCGGCCGGCAATTCGGCCTTGAATCTTTCCAGGCGCGTGTTATCCGCCCGATACTGCTTCACCATCATGTCCAGCCGGTTCAATTCACCGACTTGAACGTGGGGGGAACTATTCAGTTTCCATTGGACGCCGATCAGGACGACGTCCGCGAGCAATATGACGGCCAGCATCCAGCGGATCATGTTGTTGCGATGTAGAATGACCGGTTTCATCTCAAATCACCGAATACTGCGCCTGAAGCGTAAGCATGACCCGATCGGTCTGCGTGGCACTGATTGGGCGCGTTTCACTGAGCAGTTCGATGTGCGAAAATTCGGGTGAATTTTCGAGGGCCTTCAGGAATTTTAATTTACCTTCGTCGGTCATGGCGCCCACCAGGACGGTCAACTGCACGTTATCGCCCGCCAGCTTGGGCTCGATGCTGACCACACGCACGCCCTCGGGAAGAATCCGCTCGAGGTCCATGAAAATCTTGATCCAGGGAAAAGCCCTTTGCTGGATCAACGAGTTCAGATAAGCGGCGCGCTGCCGGCGCTGCACGGTTTGCGAATTTTCAAAAAATTCGGAAAGCCCCCGGCGCTGCTGCTGGAGCTTCGCGATTTGAAGCTCGAGCGAATCCTGCCGCGCGCGAAGCACTTTATCGCTTCGCCAGGCCGAGAAGGTGCGATAAGAAAGGACGACCAGGGCCACGATGGCGATCGTGCCGATCACGCCGGCGCCCAGCGCGAAGCGCCGGTTGCTCTCCAGCGGAGACGTGGAAAGATTGAGCCGAACTTTCATTCCGTGCGGTTGCGCCTTTCTTTTCCCTGGCCGGTCATGCGCCGCGATTCAGCGTCCAGCCGATCAGGGCTTCCAGTCCGCGGTCCACCAGCGGCTGCTCGTCGGAGCGAATTCGACCTTCGTCCCCGGCAGCCGAGAGCAGGGATCGTACCGGACACTTCAGTTCACGTTCAAAAGAATCCTGAAATTCCGGCATGCGTTCGTACAGTCCCGCGAGGCGAACTTGGGAGATGCCCTCGCTCCAGGAGTCCTGATAGTAAGCGGCCAGCGGATAAATTTCATCCAGCAGCGCTTGCGGCGTCACCTGCCGCGCGTCGGCGGGTAGCGTGATGCAGCGGTATCCACAGAGCATGCCTTCGCGAACGATGGCGGTCGTCAGGGTCGAGCCGGCAACGCGCGCCAGGAGAGAGGGCCGTCCATCCGGAAGCAAAGGGATGGCTGCCAGCGTCGAACTCATCACCACGCCCGGCGTCATCCCCACCGACTCTACCAAAGATTCGTACTCGCGAACAATGCGAAGACGCGCCAGACCCGTAACGATATCCACTCCATCCTCGCGGGGTGATTGGCGCATGTAGGAGATCAGCGTTTCTTCGGCCTCAAAAGGGACGCTCTTTTTCAGGCGCCACCGCAGGATCGGAATGGCTTCCTCCGCCTTCCTGGGGAATACGTCGAAGTGCAGCACAAAGACGCGGATCACGGAGTCCGGAAGCAGCAGAGCGACATCTTCGTTCTTCGCACGCAGGCGCGAGAAGACGCGGCCCACCGCGGACCGCACCTCCGCACCTTCGATCACATTCGCCTCCACCGGTGTGGGGAAAATCGCTCCCGGCGACAACGCCTCGATGGCAAAGCCGTCCAACCCCATTCCTCCGCGCGTCCATCGCGCCGCCGCCACGTAGTCCGCGGCAATTTCGCAGGCGATGAGAGGATGAGGAATGGAATCGAGCCAGCGCGCCAGACGGCGCACGAATCTGTTCTGGTAAATTCCCTGCCGGATGCTGTCGCCGCTACTCAATGAAAGTCACCTTGTTGATTTCCTTGAGCGTCGTGACGCCCTCGCGCACCTTTTGGAGCGCGGAGTCCCGCAGAAACGTCATGCCTTCCTCGCCGGCGGCCCGTTTGATCTCCGATGTGGGCCGGCGGTCGATGATCATCTCGCGAATGTGGTCGGACAAATCCAGCAGCTCGGAAATGGCGCTGCGTCCCCGAAATCCCGTGCCGGAACATTCCAGGCAGCCCGCGCCCTCAACGAATTGCACCGAACCCCATTCCGCCGGATCGAGGCCCGAAGCACGCAGGACTTCTGGCGAATAGCGTACGACCTTCTTGCAATGCACGCAAACCACGCGCACCAGGCGCTGGGCCAGAATGCAGTTCAAAGCGGAAACGAAATTGTACGGCTCCACGCCCATGTTGATGAACCGGCCGATGACGTCGGTGACGTTATTCGCGTGCACCGTCGTAAACACCAGGTGTCCGGTGAGCGCCGACTGGATGGCGATTTGCGCGGTCTCGTTATCGCGAATTTCTCCGACCATGATCTTGTCCGGGTCGTGCCGCAAGATCGACCGCAAACCGCGGGCGAACGTCAGCCCCTTCTTTTCGTTCACTGGAATCTGTGTGATGCCCCGGACCTGATATTCGACAGGATCTTCAATCGTGATGATTTTGTCTTCGTCGGTTTTGATTTCGTTGATGGCGGCGTATAGCGTCGTCGTCTTTCCGGAACCGGTCGGACCGGTGACGAGTACCATGCCGTAGGGCTCGCGGATGTACCGGCGAAACTTTCGCATTTCCTCGCCGGAGAAACCGACCACGTCCAGGCTGAGATTTTGAAATTTTTCGGACAGCGTTTCCTTGTCGAGGACGCGGAGGACCGCGTCTTCTCCGTGGATGGACGGCATGATAGAGACGCGGAAATCGACGAAGCGACCCTTATAGCGGACCCGGAAACGCCCATCCTGCGGCACGCGCCGCTCGGCGATGTCCAGTTCGCTCATGACCTTGATGCGTGAAATAATCGTGGAGAGCCAGTCCTTGGAAATTGGCGTCATCGCGTGAACCAGGACGCCGTCAATCCGGTATTTGACGGCAACCTCAATGTCCCGGGCCTCGATATGAATGTCGGAGGCGCGCCGTTCGAGAGCCGTAAAGATTACGGTGTCCACCAGGCGAACGACCGGGCTGACCGCTGAATCCTGTTGCGACAAGCTGTCGGCGGAAATGTTCGAATCGGATTCTTCATCCTCTTCGACCACCGTCAGCGTGAAGGCTTCGGTCGCCTGGTCCAGAACCCGCTGGGATTGCTCGGTGCGTTTCAGGAGATCGCTGATTTGGGTGGGAGTGGCGACCTTCAGGATCAGCTTCTTGCCCAGCAACAGGGGCAACTCGTCGCTGAGCAGAACCTGGCTAGGATCGGCCACTGCGATCACCAGAGCGCCTCCCTGAGCCTCCATCGGCACAAAGTTGAATCGGAACATCAACTCGGCGGGAATGCTGCGAAACAGCTCCGGATCGATCCTCTGTTCGAACAAATCGACGAATCCGCAGCGGTATCGTTCCGCCAGCCGCCGCGATTTTTCGCGCTCGCCCTGCGGATCGGATGCGGTCGCTAGTGTTTGGTCCGTTGTGCTCATGGCTATCTATCCTACCCCTGGCCGCCGGCGGATAAGGAGAACATCGGCAAGTACAGCGCCACCAGGATAAAAGCAATCAATATCGCCATAAAAATCAGGATCGCAGGCTCGATCAGGGCCACCAAATTCGCCAAATGAGTGTTTACATCGTCCTCATAGAACTCGGCGACGCTGGCGAGCATGGCCGAAAGAGAACCGCTGGCTTCTCCCACTTCGATCATCTCCAAAGCTAAATCAGGCACAAGCCCCGTGGTCGAGAGGCTGTTGTGGAGAGACTGCCCTTCCCGGACGAGTTGCGCGCCGTGGGTGATCGTGCCCGAAATCAGGCGGCTTTTAATCGCTCCGCCCGCGGTCTCCATGGCCTGCACGAGCGGAGTGCCCCCCGCGAGCAGCGTCGAGAGCGTGCGGCAAAATTGCGCAAACTGGAATTTCGTGATCGTTTCACCGATCAGCGGCAGGCGCATCCTGATCCGCTCCAACGACAATCCGCCCTGCTCGGTTTGGGACCATGCAAACACAGCCGCGGTGAGGAACACCAGCATCGCAATCGCCCCCAACAAGTACGGCCGGTAAGTAACCGTAAGGGCGATCAGGATGCGAGTCGCCTGAGGCAAATTGATGTTCAGGTCGGAGTAAAGGCCGGCAAACTTCGGGATCACCGAGCTCACCAGATAGGTCACGATACCAGTGGCGGCGGAAATAAGAATGATGGGATAGATCAATGTCGCGATGAGCTTTTTTCGGAACCCGGTCGTGACTCTCTGGTAGGAAATGTAGTACTCCAGGACTCCGGACAGGTTGCCGCTCTTCTCTCCCGCCAGGACGGATACTGTGTAGACCTTCGGGAATACGCCCTGTTGTTCCAATGCTTCCGACAGCGTAGTGCCCTCACGGACCAGGCGGCGAACCTCGCCGAGAACGGGCCGAAGCCGCTCGGCGGCCGCGCGCTCGGTCAGCAGGTCGAGCGCCTTCAGGATGGGGATTCCCGCCTTGATTAGAGTGTTGAATTGCTGATTAAAGACAAGAAAGTCATTTCCGTCGACTGACTTCTGGCGCTTGCGGCCGAACAACTGACCCAGCACTCCGGCTCGCGGCCGGACATTGTAAACAAAAAGGCCGCGGTCGGCGAGCTTCTGGCGGGCCTCCGTCATAGACTCCGCGGGCTCTACCTGCAGGAAGACTTTTCCACTGCCGTCCGCTACCTTACAGAGAAACTCAGCCATGTCGTGAGTGTACCTCAACCCCTATAGATGCAGAAAGCTGGCCCCACGGCTGCGTGCACTGGGCGATAACGGCACGTTCAAGCCAGCCAGACTAATCTTAGCGTCGCCCGATTGGAAAGACATTTCTCATTTATGAGCGTCGTGTGAATTCCCGGTCAATGGAGAACGCGGCCCTTGCCTTCGATGGGCGTGTTTTACTACAATTTGGCGATAGTTCGCCACAAGGTGTCCAGTTGGGTTGCCAGGATTTTCAGTTATGCTGGGTGGCCCGGACCCGTTGTGAGCTGTTCTATTCTACCGTTCCTGGCCGGCTGTGGGCCTTGGCGAGGCCATTTTTTCGATCAGGTAGCGTTGAGATTCTAAAATTGATCCCCCACGCACGAGCTGGAGACGAAACTCTCCGGTTCGATTACGCGGCGTCCCACGCTGATCCACAGCCCAGTGAGCCGGTCGGGACGCCGCTTCATTTTTTCAAACCACCGACGGACCTCGAAGATATGCGCATGGGCCTAGCCCTATAGGGGGGATTCGGATAGAGATGCGCCATCCACGATGGCGACTCCAACCGGGACTTGAAAACGGAATAAGTCTCCCGCCAAAGGAATGTCCGACTGCCAGTTTCCGAAGCGATATTCCAGCTCAATCGCGCCAGGCTGCCGAATTTCAATGCGGGCGAGCTCTCCGGAGGAGGTATCTACTTCCAGAAGAACTTCGGTGTACTCAATCCCTTCGGACAGATTCTTTGCTTGCTTGGGAAGACAGCGAAGGACCGCGTGGCCGCTGGGAATTCCACTTTGATTGATCAAGTCGATCTGACTACATAGGCGCGCGAGATCCGCCTTGCCCGTCAAGAGCGCCAGCGGCGTGCGCCAATCGGAACTCTCCTTGACCGGAGCCTTCGTCACCGTATGGTCATAGGGAACATAAAACCACGTTGTCTTCCCATCCACGAGAAAGAGTTTCTTTTCCGGCGAGTCATATTCCCAGCGCATTTGTCCCGGGCGCCGGAAGTACACGGTGCCGGACTCGACCCTCGCCTGCTTTTGCCCTTCGCTATAGCGTTCCAGGAAAATAGCCTGAAGGGTGCGCGGCTGGCGGTAATGATCTTCCAAAAGATGAGCTAATGATTTCGCGGAATCGGAGGTTTGTTTTGAAGCCGGTTCGGATCCGCTTGCCAAAGCAAAAACGGCGCTCGCTAAGGCCAGCGCGGCAAACCCTGCTTTCGTTCGTCGGTTCACAATAAAATTATAACAGGAAGATGGCGTGACGACGGCGATCCGGCCATTGGCAATGAGGAAAGACCGAGGCGTTACTTAAATAGGGAGATCGGTTGGTCCAGCGGGAACGGCGATGTTCGATCGAATCACGCAGGTTTGGTCGGTATAAAAATGGCGTTGTCCCGTAGTTGACGCTAACGGGTCTGCGTTCACCGAATAGGTGGCCGTGTGCCCTTTCGCGTCCAACGTAAGTGGAATATACGTGATCACGTAACCGCTTTTGACTCCACTTGCAAGGACTTCGTCAATCAATCCGGCATTATTCTGATCGGGGTTGATTCCGCTACCGGAGAGCTGCGAGAGACCCGGACCGGCCGTGAAATTGATGCCGTAAGTCGAGGAGTAGAGGAGTTCGGCTGTGGAAATGTTGCGCAGGTTCTGCACCGCCGAGGCCTCATTGGCGCGCATCTTGGATTGAATGTAATTCGGGATGGCGATGGCCGCGATGATCAAAATCACGGCTACGACGACCAGCAATTCGATGAGGGAGAAGCCCGCTTTCGGGCGGTTAGTGCGCTTGGACCCCTTTGTCGATTTGAGCCGTCGCATTGCCATACTCTCCTGTGTGCATTTCTTGGGTAGTACTTAGTTCCACTTCGGGCCTACGATCCGCGTACTTGTGAAAATGGGGGAGAAAGGCGCCTGCCTTTCTCCCCCAAGTGAACTGCTTCCGGGAACTAGCCGCCGATCGGCGTGTCGGTCGCGGCTGCGGTGGTGCCATCGGTTCTCTGTCGAATCACACCACTCTGGTCCGTGAAGAAGGTCCGCTGACCGGTCACGTTTTGCGTGGTCGGGTTGGCGATAATCGTGTACGTGGAGACGCTGCCATTCGCGGCCGCAGCGCCAGCCTTATACGTGAAGGCATACCCGCTCTTGATCGGAGCGGCGACGCCAAGCAGGTTATCAACCAGGTCCGCTGCGGTGGAAGAAGGCGTGGTCGAGGGGCCCAGTGCAGACATGTCCGTGGTGGGATCAGTCGCGTACGTAGTCTGATAGGCCACAATGGAGGTATTATAGGTGCGCAGCGAGGCGACAGCAGAGGCCTCGTTGGCCGCCATCTTGGAACGCAGCAGGTTCGGGATGGCGATTGCCGCGATGATCAAAATGATCGCGACGACGATCAGCAATTCGATAAGTGAAAAACCCTTCTGTTTATTCCGCATCAAATTCGCTCCTTGGAGATTCTTATAGTTAGTTTTAACTTCGCGTCCCGCACCGGGGATCGCCCTACTAAGTGCAACCCCAATGCCAATCGTCCCGATGAAGATTTCCGGTGAGTCCAAACAGTCTAATACGCTGATAATAAGGCTGTTACTGTATCCAGGGGCGGTTTATACATTCGGTTTGGCTTCCCCTTTTGATTGACCGTGATCCAAATTCCGTCAAAATTTGTCACTCTAACGCGCCGCAAGTTGGCATTCTGTGTCGGGCTCTTTTCGGTGCATTCGATTGATTCGGAAGGCTTACGGACGTTCTAGAATTGCTTTCGAATTCATGAACGAACAGCTGGGGCCTGCCCTGCTGGTAACTAGAACAACAAGCAAGTGGCGCGGAAGCGACACGAGACAATTGCTAGTTTCGCCCGCAAAACTTAAACTGGCTCGTGGATCGTGAACGATCCTGAATTTTCTTTAATTCGAATCAATTTCCCAATCCCCATGGTCCAGCGATCCAAACGGCTGCTGAGTTATCCCGCGTTCATCGTACTGGTCGCGTATACCGCGCGCATGGCTGTCTTCTTCTACATGTCCTATATGTGGCACGCGGCGCCGAATCCTGTGAGAGCCTTCCTGCCTTACGGGTATGAGCTAGGGCTGGTGGCGAGATCCATCGCGTCCGGGCGCGGGTTCTCTTCCCCACTGCGATTCGGCGAGACAGGGCCGACGGCCTGGTTTACTCCCATTTACCCTTATCTGACGGCTGGGGTCTTCAAGATCTGGGGAATTTTCAGTGACGAGTCCAGGTTCATCCTCGAGACGTTGAATTGCGTGTTTGGCGCCCTGACGGTGTTCCCCATTTATGGCATCGCGAATAGAGTCTTCGGGAAAAATGTCGCGGCCGGCGCGGCTTGGGCTTGGGTTTTTCTGCCGGCCTCGTTCTTCTTCGCCATCACCTGGATCTGGGACACGGCTCTTGCGGCTCTCTTCCTGGCTTTAATTTTCTGGGCGACCTTGACCATGCGGGAAGCGAACTCCATATGGCCGTGGGCGGGTTACGGAGCGCTTTGGGTGACGGGAGTCTTGATCAATCCGTCGTTGTTATCTCTCTTCCCCTTTTTGGCCGGATGGGCCTTATGGCAATCGCATCGCGGTTCATCTTCCCGGGGCAAGTTTTCTGCGGCAATGCTTCTGGTCTTTGCCATTGGCCTGGTTCCATGGACGGTTCGCAATTATCGCGTATTCGGCAAATTCATCCCGCTACGCTCGAATTTCGGGCTGGAATTGTGGCTTGGCAATAATCCGAATGTGCCGGATACATGGTCGCCGTGGCTGCATCCCGATGACGATCCGGCCGAGTGGGCGAAATACAAACGCATGGGGGAAGTCGAATTCATGGCGGCGAAAGAACACGAGGCTTTCGTTTTCATGAGGACACATCCGGGTGATACTTTGAATTTCATCTTTCGGAGGTTTATGGAGACCTGGCTTGCCGTGACGGAGAGTCCCGCGGACATTTGGGGAAGATCATCGCTCTATCTCAAAGCCATCTTCGCCCTAAACGTCCTGCTATCGTTATTGGCGTGGCTTGGGGCGATGTTTCTCAATCGCAACCGGCATCCGGAAGCCGCCCCATTCGTCATGGTCCTTCTGATCTTCCCGCTTGTTTTTTACTTGACCCACTCGACCCTAAGGTATCGCTTTCCCATGGATCCCATCCTGATCGTGCTCTCGGCTTACAGCGTGGCCCACCTGGTTTCCTTGTTGCGCCGGCGCACTTCGCATGTGCAAGAGAGCGTCACACCGGTAGCGTCGCTCCCGACGAGCTGAATCCGTTTCGCAGCCGACTATCGAATGTTGTACTTTTTGGAGTAATGCCGGAAGGACCGATAGGTCATCTTGAGCAATTCCGCTGCGCGAGTTCCCACGCCGTCGCACGTTTCGAGTGCTGTCAAAATATACGCCTTCTCTAACTCTTGGATGTGTTTTTCGAGATCGATTCCTGCCTCCGGAATTTGGGCATGGCCATTGCCGGATCCGGAAATTGCCGGAACATCTTGTGTCCCCTTGTTGCGGATCTTTTCGGGAAGAACGGCGGCGGAAATCATACTTCCCGTTTCCAAAGCAACGGAACGCTCCATCGTATTCTCAAGCTCGCGCACGTTTCCGGGCCAGTCGTAGGCCTCCAGCAGGCCCATGGCGTCCGGCGTGATCCCCTCGATTGGCTTCTCCATGGTCTTGCGGAACCGCTCCAGAAAGGACCTGGCCATGAGCGGAATATCTTCCCTTCGTTCCCGGAGGGGCGGCAAATGGAAAGGAATAACGCTCAATCGATAGAACAGGTCTTCGCGGAACTCTCCGGCGGCGATGGCTTTGTCGAGATCCTTATTCGTGGCGGCGATTACGCGCACATCAATTTCCGTTTCTTCATTGGAGCCGACCGGCCGAACCTTGCCCTCCTGAAGCACACGGAACAACTTCACCTGCATCGGCAGGCTCATATTTCCAATTTCGTCCAGGAAAAGCGTCCCGCCGTGGGCCCCTCGAAACAGGCCTTGCCGATTCTCGTTGGCTCCCGTGAAGGCTCCCTTGACGTAACCGAACAGCTCGGATTCCAGAAGGGTTTCCGGAAAAGCACCGCAATTGATGGTGATGAAAGGCGCCTTGCTGCGAGCGCTGTTTTCGTGGATCGCGCGGGCGACGAGTTCCTTGCCCGTGCCGGTCTCTCCCGTAATCAAGACGCGGCTGGTTTGAGGAGCGACGGTCACGATCATGTCAAAGATCGCGCGCATCTTCGCGCTGTGGCCGATGATGTTGTCCTGGCCCGTCAGGCGGCGCAACTCGCGCCGCAAGTAGCCGGCCTCGCTCTTGAGGCGCAGGGTTTCGTCCACCTGGCGCACGGCGCGGCGCAGTTGATCGACGAGGTCATGGTCCTTGATTACGTAACGGTCCGCTCCGGCATTGATCGCGGCAATCGCGGTCTCCACCGTGGGCACGCCGGTAATGAGGAGAAAATAACTCGACGGCGATATTTCCTTGCAGAATTGAAGCAGGTCGACGCCGGTGGTATCCGGCATGCGGATATCGGAAATCACGATATCGAAAATCTGAGATTCGAGCTTTCGGCGCGCGGCCTCGCCGTTCAAGGCCACTTCGACGCGATGCCCTTCCTTGCGAAAGGTGATCTCCAGCAATTCGCAAATGGACCGCTCGTCATCGACAACCAGAATATGTGCCATGCGACTACTTCCTTCCAGAGCGCGGGCGTCAGGCGACGCGAGGCAAATCCACGGTAAATTCGGCTCCCTTGTCTTTTTCGGAGAACACGCTGACGCGCCCGCTGTGCGCCTGCACGATCTGATACACGATGGCGAGCCCCAGGCCCGTGCCTCCCTCAAAATTGGATTGCAAAGGCTCGAAGATTTTCGCGCGCTGCCTCGGGTCGAGGCCCATGCCCGTGTCGCGGAACCGGATGCGGACCCAGAAAGGGGCGGCTTCCAGAGACACGGTTAAAACTCCTCCGCCCGGCATGGCGCGCAGAGCGTTGTCGGACAAATTCCAAAACACTTGCTTGATGCGGTTGCGATCGACTCGAACGCGAACCTCGGTCCCCGTAAACGACCTGTCGATGCGATACTTTCCATCGACCTGGGGGTTGCGTTCCAAAAGCGTCAGGGTCTCGTCCAAAAGAATCGAAACATCTTCTTCCGAAAAGTCGTAGGTTTTTTCGCGCGAATAATTCAGGAACTCGGTAATGATTTTGTTCAAGCGCTCCGATTCCCGGCTCACAATGCCCACCAGGTGCTGCTCATCCTCTTCCAGCGGCACCAGGCGTCCCAATTCCTTGACGGCCCCCGCCATGGCCGTCAACGGCTGGCGGATTTCGTGCGCGATCGCCGCGGAGAGGCGTCCGAGCGCCGCCATGCGTTCTTTCGTGGCTACTTCCTGCTCGAGGCGTTTCAGGTCCGTGAGGTCCTGAAAATTGAACACGTAACCGGTCGTGCGGCGCTCTCCCGTGCGCAGCGGGGACACCGATATGCCGATGAATCGCTGTTGGCCATCCGGCGTCATGAAATCCACTTCGCGCCTTTGGGGAAGCTTGCCGTCTTCAGTCATCTCGCCGGGAAGCCAGAAGGAGGGCCACACATCCTGCATCGGAGTCCCCTTCACCCTGCCAAATTGGCTTCCTGTAATTTCCTCTCCCGTCCGGTTCAGCAAAAGTATTCGGCCTTCCAGGTCCGTCGTAAGGAGGCCGCCGCGCATGGAGTGAATAATGTCCTCGTTGAATGCCTGGAGGTCCTGTAGTTCCCCGCGCTTGACTTCAAGTTCCGCGCTGTGACGGCGCAGACTTTGCGCCAAAAGGCTGGAGAGGTAGGCCACGGCCATGAAATAAAACAAATTGCTGAAGATCCAGGTCTGCAGTTGGCGGCCGCTGGGCACGGCTATCTGCATGCGCGGCAGGAAATTGTAGTAGACGAGCTCGGCCAGGCCTCCGATCAAAATGAAGCTCAGCCCCGCCACCATGAAAGTGGCTTTGCGGGAAAATAAAATACTTGCGACGATGATGGCGAGCGGGTAGAGCCAAACGAAGTAGCTGTCCTGCGTCCCGGTCAGATAGATCAGGCAGGTCACGACGAGCAGATCAAAGACTAATTGAACGCCGGCATGCCATGAGGCCACGGGCATCCAGCGCATCAAAATCGTGTAAACGATCGCCAGGGTGTACCACAGGATCATCAGGGGAATGAAATAGCGCGTCGAAACTTCGAGCTGGCTGGTCTTGCCGAGTACGATCACGAGGGCGAGCAGAAGGGTAATCAGGAAAAAGCGGACGCGGGAAAGCCAACTGAGCCACGCTGCGACATTTTGCGTCAGTTCCATTGGAGACGAGCTTGTCAGCCAGCGTCCTTTGCGCGTTTGAAAATTTCCGTCAGACTCGAGCCGGGGAGAGTTGGAGGGCGATCGGCCTTGGACCGCCCTCCCCATCTTTAAGACCGCTCAACATTTCTTCTGCGCGCCTCTAGTGGGCCTTGCTAAGTTGTCCGATCAGCGAGAACAGCGGCAAATACATGGAGATCACGATGCCGCCCACCACAAGGCCTAGGATCACGATCATCATCGGTTCCATGGCCGCCAACAGGTCTTTTACCGCCGCGTCGACCTCATCCTCATAGAAGTCGGCGATCTTTTGGAGCATCGCATCCATGGCGCCCGTTTGTTCGCCGACTCCGATCATCTGCGTAACCATCCCCGGGAAGACATTGGTCTCTTTGAGCGGATCGGAAAGGTTGCGGCCTGCTTCCAGGCCTTTGCGAACTTCCATGAGCGACTTCTCGATCACCGCGTTTCCGGCCGTTCTCGCCGTAATTTCCAATCCTTCGAGGATGGGGACGCCGCTCGAGATCAGCGTGCCGAGCGTCCGCGTAAATCGCGCCACCGCGATCTTGCGGAGCAGAATTCCCATCAAGGGTAATTTGAGAAGTGTTCGATCGATAGCCATTCGGCCGACCGGGGTCCCATACCACACCTTCATGCCGATGATGCCCCCGATGAAGGCAACCAGGATCAGGAAGCCGAAGATACTGCCCACGAAATTGCTGAGGCCGATGACGATTCGGGTAGGCAGCGGGAGGTCAACGCCCAAGCCAAGGAACAGAGTCGCGAAAATCGGCACCACCTTCCACAACAACAAGACGATCACGCCGGCGGCAACCGACAAGACGGCGATGGGGTATACCATCGCGGATTTCACGGCGCGCTTCAATTTGACGTTCTTCTCGATGTACGAAGAAAGGCGTTGCAGAATAGTGTCGAGAATACCGCCTGTCTCGCCCGCCTCGACGAGGTTTACATAAAGGGCGTCAAAAACTTTTTCGTACTGGCGCATGGCTGCGGAAAGCGTCGACCCGCCTTCCACCGCCGAACGCGTACCGGTCAGGACCTTTTGAAAGACTTTGTTTTCCTGTTGCCCAGCCAGAATTTCCAGGCACTGCACGAGGGGCAGCCCAGCGTCGATCATCACCGAGAATTGCCGCGTGAAGACGGCCAATTCCTTGGAATCGACGCCTCCGCCAAACGTCGGCAAGCTAAATTCCTTGCCCTTCTCCGACATCTTGGTGACGTTGATCTGCTTGCGCTTGAGACTGTTGATGAGTTCCATCTTGCTCGCGGCCGCCAACTCTCCGCTGACGCTGGTCCCGTCGCGATTGGTGCCTCGATATGTGAAAACTGGCATCGTCCTTCCCTCCTAAGAATTCATCCTGCCCGATCCTCTTCCGACACATCGGAGACGGCAGTTACATTATTGGGGCGGGCTGCCCTTCGTGCCTCAAGATAAACAAGTACAGCCCGCGCCCGTTGTTAGCGTCGAACCGGGGCAGGCGCGCGCGAGGCGGGCGATGTCACACCCGTCACTCCCCGATTGATCATATCCTGTAGCTCCTCAGGATTTGACGACCGCGACAATGCGATTTCCAAAGTGATTAACTTCGCGTAATAGGCGTTCGCCAAGCCCTGGTTAAAGGTCTGCATACCGGACGTGCCCGTTCCGGTCTGCATGGCGGAATAAATCTGGTGAATTTTGTCCTCGCGGATCAGGTTGCGGATGGCGGGATTGGGGATGAGAACCTCCAGAACCATCACCCGCCCGCGCCCATCCACCCGCGGCAGAAGCGACTGGCAAAGGACTCCTTCGAGCACCATGGAAAGCTGGGCGCGAATCTGGGGCTGCTGATAGGACGGGAACACGTCCACGATACGGTTGATGGTGGAAATGGCGGAATTGGTGTGCAGGGTCGCGAAGGTCAAGTGGCCCGTTTCGGCGATGCGCAAGGCGGATTCAATGGTTTCGAGGTCGCGCATTTCACCGATCAGGACGACGTCGGGGTCTTCGCGGAGCGCCGCGCGCAGCGAATTGGCGAAGGAATGCGTGTCCGAGTGGACTTCGCGCTGGTTCACGAGGCAGCGCTTGTGATTGTGGAGAAATTCGATCGGGTCCTCGATCGTGATCATGTGCTCTTCGTGCTCGCTGTTGATCTTGTCCAGCATCGCGGCGAGCGTCGTGGACTTGCCCGATCCGGTCGGGCCAGTGACCAGCACCAGGCCGCGGGGCTTGTCGCACAATCCCTTAACGATGGCGGGAAGCCCGAGCGCATCGAAATTTTTGATCTCCCAGGGAATCGTGCGGAAGACGGCTCCCACGGCGCCCCGCTGTTGAAACAGGTTGCCGCGAAAACGGGCCAGATTTTTCAGACCGAAGGAGAAGTCTAGTTCCAAGTTTTCCTCGAACCTGTGCTTCTGCGCGTCGGTCAGCACGCTGTAGGCAAGGGCCTTGGTGTCCGCCGCCGTCAGCGGCGCCATATCCAGGGGCTTCAGTTTTCCGTGGACGCGGACCCGGGGCGCGCTGTTGGTGGTGATATGCAAATCGCTGCCCCCGAGCTCAATCATTTTTTTCAGCAATTCACTGAGTGTAATTCCTGACATCGTTTCACCTTTCCTACAACACCGTTTCCCGAACCACTTCCTCGATGGTCGTCATTCCCAGCGCGACCTTGGTCAGGCCGCTGCGGCGCAATGTGAGCATTCCGTTATCCGTGGCTTTCTTCTTCAATTCGAGCGCGGACGCGCCGACCAAAATCAATTCCCGCAATTCGTCGTTGATCTCCATGACTTCGTAAAGGCCCACGCGTCCCTTGTACCCGGTCTTGTTGCACGTTCCGCAGCCCTTGCCGACGAAGATCTCCGTGGTCTTGAGCTCCTCTTGCGTGTATCCGGCGTCGAGCATGGCTTGCTCGGGAACCTTCAACACTTCCTTGCAGTTCGAGCAAATCCTTCGCACCAGCCGCTGCGCGCAAATCAGGTTTACCGAAGTGGCCACGAGAAACGGCTCGATGCCCATATTCATTAATCGGCTGATTGTCGACGGAGCATCATTGGTGTGCAGGGTGGAAAGCACCAAGTGGCCCGTGAGCGCGGCCTTCACGGCGATTTCCGCGGTTTCAAAGTCGCGGATTTCGCCCACCAGAATGATGTTGGGATCTTGCCGCAGGAACGCGCGCAAGGCCGCCGCGAAATTCAGCCCGATCTGGTCCTTCATCTGGACCTGGTTGACTCCCGCGAGCTGGAACTCGACAGGATCTTCCGCCGTCATGATGTTAGTTTCGGGAGTATTCAGACGTGCGATGGAAGAATAAAGTGTGTTCGTCTTGCCGGAACCGGTCGGCCCGGTCACCAGCACCATTCCATAAGGACGAAGAATGGCGCGCTCGAATTTGGTCAGGGACTCCTGCTCGAAACCGAGCTTGGTCATGTCCAGCCGCAGATTCTCTTTGTCGAGCAACCGCATGACGATCTTTTCGCCATAGAGCGCCGGGATCGTGGAAACGCGGAAGTCGAGATCCTTGATCTTGCCGTCCTTGCGGTACTTAATCATGATGCGGCCGTCTTGCGGCAGCCGCTTTTCGCTGATGTCCAGCTTGGCCATGATCTTGATGCGGCTGATGATGGCGTCGCGAAGCTTCATTGGCGGAGTCATGACCGCTTGCAGGATTCCGTCAATCCGGAAGCGCACGCGGACTTCTTTTTCGTAGGGCTCGATGTGAATGTCGCTCGCGCCGCGTTTGACCGCGTCGGTCAGAATCAGGTTCACCAGCTTGATGATGGGCGCTTCCTCGGCCGCGCGTTCCAGCTCGGCGAGGTTCATTTCCTGTTCTTCGGCGGCGAGTTCGAGGTCTGCGTTTTCCTCGCCGGAAAGGTCCTTCATCACCTTGGTGAGTTCTTCTTCGCTCTGCGCCTCGCCGTAGAATTTCGAAATGGCCTCCGCAATCGCCGTCTCGGAGGCCACGACCGGTTCGACGTTGAAACCGGTCATGAACTTGATGTCATCCATCGCGAACACGTTGGTCGGATCGGTCATCGCAATGGTCAGCGTCGAGCCGACCCGCGAGAGCGGGACAATTTGGTAGCGCACCGCCGTGTCTTGTGGGATCAGCTTGATGACGTTGGCGTCGACCTCGTAAAACTTCAGATTGATGGAGGGAACCCCGTACTGGCGGGAAAGCACACCCGTAATCTCATCATCACTGATGAAGCCGAGCTTCATCAGGCACGTCCCCAACCTGCCGCCGCTTGCCTTTTGATGTTCCAGGGCCTGCCGGAGCTGGTCGGCCGTGATCAAGTTTTCCTTGATCAGAATTTCGCCAAGCCGGGATGACATTAGATTGAGGACTCCCCGGGGCATCCACACCCCCGGTAAGATTAAATTAGCAGATAGATGAGAATGGCCATTGCCACATTTTGGCGAGTCGTACTGAAACGGACACTACGAGGTCACCTGTCCTTAGGTACAGGCAAGTTGGTCCCACCTGCAAGACCTTGTCTTGACTAGACGTACGGCGACCGCTATCTTCCGAAGGAATGGCAAAAGCAATCGGCAAGGTAGAAAAAGAGTATGTGCCGGTGAGAGACAGCAGGCGGAAGAGGCTCGCCCCGCCGAGTTTGGCCATCGCGGTCCAGCTGATTCCTCCCTGTGGCGAACTATTGCGCTACTATGAAGCGATGTCCGGAGCGCTGGGCCCGATGCGCTGGTGGCCGGCCAAAACACCATTTGAAGTGATTGTGGGGGCAATCCTGACCCAAAGTACCGCATGGGGGAACGTCGAGCGCGCCATCGCCAATTTGCGGTCGGCGCGGGTGCTGACTCCTTCGGCGATGCTGCGCGTGCGAACTCCGCAGCTCGCTGCGCTGGTGCGGCCGTCGGGTTACTTCCGGCAAAAAGCGAAAAAATTGAAAGCCTTCGTTCGTTTTCTGCAAACCGGGTATGGGGGGTCGCTGCGGCGCATGTTCCAGACGCCAACGTTGGAGCTGCGCGAAAAACTTCTGGCCGTCCACGGCATCGGACCGGAAACCGCCGACTCCATCTTGCTGTACGCCGGAAACCATCCCGTATTTGTGGTCGATGCTTACACGCACAGAATATTCGGACGCCACGGGATCACCGATGGCAAGGCGGAGTATGAAAAAGTTCGCGCCTTCATTGAAACTTCGATTCCGCGCCAGCCGGAATTGTTCAATGAATTTCACGCGCTGATCGTGAACACGGGAAAAAACTGGTGCCGGAAAGGCGCCCCTCGCTGTGAGGGCTGCCCGCTTCGTTCCCTGCTGCCGGCAAACTCTCCGCTTTCCATTTCTACCGAGATCGTGCGCGAAGTAACTTCGCTTTCGGGGAGCCTGGCGTGAGCACGAGCCGCAAATCGCAGGTCTTGCTTGCCATCGGCGGCGTGACCTTCGTGTTCCTGCTCGCGGGAGTATTCACGCTGGGATCGCTGACGCTTCCTTTTGAGCCGACCGATCAGGTCGTTCTCTATGCGTTGTCCATGTTCCTTGTGGCGGCTTTGGTCGTGTTTCTGTTTATCCTGGCGCGCACGCTGGTGCGGCTGGCTGCGGAGAGGATGGCGCACAAGCCGGGCTCACGTTTCAAAACGAAAATGGTTCTGGGAGCGATCGCGGTCTCGTTCCTTCCGGTCATCGTTTTGTTTTTCGTGAGCTACGCATTGCTGAATCGCACGCTGGTGCTGTGGTTTCCGCGCCCCCTGGAAATCGCGACCGAATCCAGCCGCTCCCTGGTCAACGAATTGAGCCGCGCCGATGCCGAACGCATGTCGGGGATTGCCAAGGAAGTGGCGGGAACCACGGCCGGCGACACCGCTCGAGACACGATGCACGCGTTCGATCAGACCTTCGCGCGAGGAGCAGACCTGGCCTGGGAAGTGAATGACAGCGGCCATCCTTTCGCCGTTGCCGTGAATCCCAATCTTAAATTTGAGCCGCCCCACAACGGGTCCGAGACGAATTCCAGACCGAACCCGCCTACGCTGGTCCGGCAAATGCCCGGTGGCGCGGAGCTCTGGGAATACGGCGGCAAGATCTTTCTAGCTGGCCGGGCCAAGACGGCAAATGGTAATCTTCTGGCAGGACGAATCGTTCCCGACGATTTTCAGGAACGAATCAAGGAGATCGAAACTCAGACAGCCGCCTACGAGCAGCAACGCCAGCACTTGCGCACGTACAAGAATCAAATGCTGGCCACTCTGCTGCTCTTCACCATCCTCTTGATGTTTGCCGCGACGTGGGCCGCGTTTTTCCTATCCAAGCAAGTCACCGTACCCATTCAGGCGCTGGCACAGGCGACGCAAGAGATCATCGAAGGCAATTACGAAACTCGAGTCAACGTGCAAGCGAAAGACGAGCTGGAGACTCTCGTCCGTTCGTTCAACCGCATGACCGAACAACTTGGTGACAGCCGGCGGCAGATCGACATCTTCACGCAGAACTTGCAGCAGGCAGTGCAAGAGCTGGAGCGGCGCCGCACGCTGATGGAAACGATCCTCGAAAATATTCCGACGGGCGTGATTTCCGTGGATGAGACGGAAACGATCCGGCGCGTAAATCCGGCCGCCGTCCGCATGTTTGGCGAGGGGTCCCGGCAGGCGATGAACTTCGTGCAACTTCTGGGAGAAGAGACAGCGCACGCCGTGCACGTTCTGATGCGGCGTTCGCTTCGCCTCGGCACCGCGACGCAGGAGCTGGAATTTTCCGCTGCGGGGCGGCTGTTGCGGGCGGCGGTGACGGTGAGTTCGCTGGGCCCGCGCCGGTCGAATCGCGGTTACGTCGTGGTGGTGGATGACCTGACCGACCTGCTTCGCGCGCAGAAAGCGGCGGCTTGGCAGGAAGTGGCGCAGCGCATCGCTCACGAAATCAAGAACCCGCTCACGCCGATTCAGCTTTCTTCGCAGCGATTGTCCCGCTACCTGGAGCGGCATCGCGAAAATCCACCGAAGAATGAACCGCCGGAACTCGTGCGGCTGGTGGGCGAGTGTTCGAGCTTGATCGAACGCGAGGTCCGCGTGCTGGAATCCCTGGTCGGAGAATTCTCGCAATTTGCGCGGTTCCCCACCGCCAAGCTCTCGCCAGCTTCGCCGAACGAAATTGTGAATGAAGCGCTGTCTGTTTTCGACGGACGGCTGGAAGGGATTCGTGTGCGAAGGGATCTGGCGCCCGGTCTGCCCGTTATCCGCGCCGATGGCGAACAGTTGCGGCGCGTCCTCGTCAATCTGATCGACAATGCCGCGGAATCGATGGAAGGCTCGTCGGTAAAGGAAATGCTCTTGTGCACGCGGTTCAACAGCGATCGCGAAATCGTCGAGATCATCGTTGCTGACAGCGGCCACGGAATTTCGCCGGAAGATAAGGACCGCCTCTTTCTGCCTCACTTCTCAACCAAGGATCGCGGCACGGGGCTTGGCCTCGCGATTGCCAGCCGCATCATGGCCGAGCACCACGGCTCGATCCGCGTCGAGGACAATTTGCCGACCGGCGCGAAATTTATTCTTCAGCTTCCCATGGCGGAGGTCGCATCGGCCCCGATGTCCCCGCGCATCGGATAATTTTTCTCCTTACTTTCATGGCAAATTCCATTCTCATTGTGGATGACGAGCAAGGCATACGGGAAGCGCTCTCGTCGATCCTGTCCGACGAAGGATACGAATCGCTGGCCGTATCTTCCGGCGAAGAATGTCTCTCGCTGCTCGAGAAACGCTCCATCGATCTGGTCCTGCTGGATGTGTGGCTGGATGGAATCGACGGCCTCGACACGTTGGAGCGCATTCGCAAGAACGGCGTGGACGCCATGGTCGTCATGATTTCCGGGCACGCCAGCATCGAAACCGCCGTGCGCGCGACAAAGCTTGGCGCATTTGATTTCATCGAGAAACCGCTCTCGCTGGAAAAGGTCATTCTCGTCATTAAGAATGCGCTCGAAGTTCATCGTCTGGCGCAGGAAAACCGCCAGCTCCGCGAGGAGCTCGGGGGACGCACGCAGTTGCAAGGGGATACCGTCCCGATGCGCGCTTTGCGCCAACAGATCGCGCTGACGGCTCCCACGAACGGGCGCGTTTTGATCTACGGGGAAAGCGGCACGGGCAAGGAACTTGTCGCGAGGGCACTTCACGCCGCGAGCCTGCGCGCTGACCGGGCATTTGTCGAAGTCAATTGCGCGGCGATTCCCGAGGAACTCATCGAATCCGAGCTGTTTGGTCACGTGAAAGGCAGCTTCACCGGGGCGACCGAGAACAAAGTCGGGAAATTTGAGAAGGCCGATGGAGGGACGCTCTTCCTTGACGAAGTCGCCGATATGAGCCTGCGCACCCAAGCCAAGGTGCTTCGCGTGCTGGAGGAGCAGCGCCTCGAGCCGGTCGGCTCCAATCAAACGGTGAGCGTCGACGTGCGCGTGATCGCCGCGACCAACAAGACACTGGAAGACGAGATTGCCCGCGGCCGGTTTCGCGAGGACCTTTTTTACCGCCTCAACGTGATTCCCTTCACCCTGCCGCCGCTGCGCGAGCGCATCGAGGACGTTCCGATCCTGGCGCGCTATTTCATGCTGGAATTCGCCGCCGCGTACGGCCGCAAGCCCAAGGAGATCAGCGACGCCGCTCTCGGCGTCATGGCGCGCTATCACTGGCCGGGAAACGTCCGCGAACTGCGCAACCTGATCGAACGCCTGGTCATCGTGGTCCCGCAGGACAAGATCGAGCCACTGCATCTACCTCCGGAACTTTTCCGGGCCAGTTCGCGCATGGCCCAGCAGCCGAACGCGACGCTTCACGAGGCGCGCAGCGCGTACGAGAGGGAATTTATTCTGCGCAAGCTCGAGGAAAATCAGTGGCACATGACGCGCACAGCGGAAGCGCTGGGCCTCGAGCGCAGCCATCTGTACCGCCGCATGCGCTCGCTCGGGATTAAGACGGAAGAGTAGGGCTCACATGGATCTTGCCCGGTCCGGCAGGCGCCAGACCGGGCAGGCTGTTTGCTAAACCGATTTCTATGGGGCGGGCGTCCGTTGGACCAACTCGATGCGGGTGCCCCACGGATCAGTGATATACGTGATCATTACGCCAGCCGCCTCGATCTTGC
>Ga0209415_10005429_pt1 | contig 22911 bp, 15 predicted proteins | sample PeaSoiSIISIP2007_FD_187696 | JGI IMG/M metagenome (GOLD analysis project Ga0209415, IMG submission 187696) | Peat soil microbial communities from Weissenstadt, Germany - SII-SIP-2007 (SPAdes) (version 2) | ecosystem: Environmental > Terrestrial > Soil > Wetlands > Peat | place: Germany... | reverse complement strand
GGATAGCCTCGGCCCCCTGATGGACGCCCAAGCGCCAGCGGTGGTGGCGGTGGTCGTGACCCGGGATCCGGGACCCTGGCTCGAAGAATCCCTGGCAGCGCTCGCCCGTCAGGACTACCCCGAGCTCTCGGTTCTCGTGCTGGTGGCGGGCGGCAGCGAGGATCCAACTGCTCGCGTTGGCGCGGTCTTCCCCGACGCGTTCGTCCGGCGACTGCCCGATTGGGGCTTCGGCGCCGCCGCCAACGAGGCCCTCGGCATGGTGGAGGGGGCCAGCTACTACCTCTTCTGCCACGACGACGTGGTGCCCCGGCGCGATGCGGTCTCGCTGATGGTCGAAGAGTCGTTCCGCTCCAACGCCGGGATCGTGACGCCCAAGTTCGTGCGCTGGGATGACCCCGGCGTGCTGCTCCACGTGGGGCTCAGCGCGGACAAGACGGGCGCGATGGTGGAGCGATTGTCCGAGGGTGAGGTCGACCACGGTCAGCACGACAACGTGCGCGACGTGTTCGTCGCCCCGGAGGGCTGCACACTCGTGCGGGCCGACCTCTTCGCGGAGCTCGGTGGCTACGACCCGGTCATCGCGGCCATGGCGGGCGACCTCGACCTCAGCTGGCGCGCCCACGTGGCCGGCGCCCGGGTGGTGGTCTGCCCCGACGCCGCAGTGCGTCACCTCGAGGCCGTGGCCGGGGGGGTGCGTCCTGACGCGGGGGTCGACGGGTCGCCGCTGCCGAGTGACCAGACGTTGCTGCGGCGCCACGAACTGCGCACCGTCCTCAAGTGCTACGGCGCGTTCCACCTTCTGCGGGTGCTGCCCCAGATCGTGGTGCTCGGACTCGGCGAGATGGGGGTCGCGCTGGCGGCGCGCCACCGGGCGCGGGCGCGCACGGTGTGGGACGCCTGGCGGTGGAACTTCGCCCAGCGGGCCGAGCTCCGCCGGGCCCGCCGCCGGGTCCAGCGCAGTCGCCAGGTCCATGACTCGGTCATCCGCGGCCTGCAGAGCTCGGGGAGCGCCCGGCTCTCCGCCTACCTGTCGAACATCGCGCACATCGGCTTCGACGCCACCCACCGACAGATGACGGCGCTCGCCGGGACGGTCACCGCCGAGGCGCCGGTCGCGCCCGAGCTGACCGGCAGCGTCGGCGGGGCGTTCTCCGAGGACGAGGACTTCGACGAGCTCGACGACCTGGGCCGGCGCTCCCGGCGCCCCGGCCGGCCCCGCATCCTGGCCAGCCGTCGCTCCCGTCTGGTGGCGATGGTCATGGTGGCGGTCCTCCTCCTGCTCGGGAGCCGGGATCTCCTGAACGGCCGGCTGCCGCTCGTCGGTCAGTTCGTGCCCCTCCTCAGCTGGTCCGGCACCTGGCACCAGTTCTTCTCGGGCTGGCAGCCGGCCGGGCTCGGCACGACGGCGCCGGCCAGCGGCGCCTTCGGCGCGCTGGGTGTCCTCGGCACGGTCCTCTTGGGCGGCATGGGTCTCGTGCAGAAGGTGCTCATCCTCGGCTGCCTGCCGGTGGGCGCCTGGGGGGTCTCGCGCCTCGTGCGGCCAATCGTCTCGCGCCGGGCCGGCCTGGTGGCGGCCATCGCCTACCTCGGCCTCCCCCTCGCCTACGACGCGCTGGCCGGTGCCCGCGTCGACGGGTTGGTCGCGTTCGCGCTCACCCCCTGGCTCATCGCCCGCCTGGCCCGGGCCGGTGGACTGGTCCCCTTCGTGCCGGCCGAGGGCGAACGGACCACGAGCGCCACGAGGCGCGCCCGGCTCCTCTCGCTGGCCGTCCTCTTGGCCGTCGGCATGGCGTTCGCCCCCGCCATGGTGATCGTGGTGCTGCTGTGCGCTCTCGCCCTGAGCGCCGACGGGTTGGGGTCGCGAGGGGCGCGCCGCGGGCGCCGGGTCCTGGCCGCCGCCGCCGGCGCCATCGCGGCCGCGCTGGTGCTGTCTGCGCCGTGGGTGGTCGGGACCGCCTTCGCCGGCTCGCGGGTGCTGGGGGTGTTCGGACTGCCGGCCTCGACCAACGCCCCGCTCAGCTGGGCCTCGCTGGTCCGCTTCCACGTGGGCCCGATCGGGGGGTCGCCGCTCAGCTGGCTGCTGCTGGTGGCGGCGCTGTTCCCGCTGCTCGTCGGAGCCGGCCCGCGCCTCGCCTGGGCGGGTCGGCTGTGGACGTTGGCCGGGCTCGCCTGGGTGCTGGCCCTGGCGGTCGAGCGCGGCTGGACCGGGTCGTTCGCACCCTCGGTCGACGTCCTGCTGGCGCCCGCCGCGGTCGCCGTGGCGGCCTGCGTCGGTCTCGGCGTGTCCGCCTTCGAGACCGATCTGGCGGGCCACCGTTTCGGCTGGCGCCAGGCCGCGACCGCCGTCATGGTGGCGGCGGTCGCCGTCGGCGTCGTGCCGGTGGTGGCCGAGGTGGGGAACGGGCGCTGGGGGGTGACGCCGAGCGGGTTCGAGGTGCCCCTCAGCTACCTCGATGCCGCGGCCGCCCACGGCCCGTTCCGGGTGCTGTGGCTGGGGGACCCGCGCACGCTGCCGCTCGGCGGGTGGTCCGCCGGGCGCGGCCTCGCCTACGCCACCTCCGAGGACGGGCTGCCGACCGCCCTCGACTGGCTGGCGCCCGCGTCCCCGGGACCCGCCGCCACCTTGGCCGGTGCGCTCGGGTTGGCCGAGCACGCGCAGACGGTGCACCTCGGGCGATTGCTGGCGCCCGCCGCGGTCCGCTACGTCGTCGTGCTCGGTACGGTCGCCCCCGCCATCCCCGGCGTCCAGGCGGCCCAGGCCTACCCGCCACCGGCCGGGCTGGTCGACGCGCTGGCCGCCCAGCTCGACCTCCGAGAGATCCCGGGCGGGGAGGGGTTCACGGTCTTTCAGAACACCGCTGCGCTGCCGGCGCGCGGGGAACGGGGTCGTGCGCAGCCGGCGCTGCCGGCCGCGGCCGCCACGCCGTCGCTCGCCGACGTGGCGGGTTGGCGGGCCATCCTGCCCGGTCCGGCCGGTCGGTTGGCCTACGTCGGCCGGGTGTCGCCCGGGACGGTCTTCTCCTCCTCCGCCCCCGCCGGGAGCTTCCAGCTGGTCGTCAACTCGACGGTGGCCGCCCGACAGCCGGCGTTCGGCTGGGCGTCACAGTTCAAGACAGGAGGAGCCACCGCCGAGCTGCGGTTCCACGGCAACGTGATCGTGCCGCTCGCCGCCGTCGCCCAGTTCGTCCTGTGGGTGGTCGTGGCCTGGTTCCTCATCGACACCCGGTTCGCATTGCTCCACCGACTGCGCCGGCGCCGCGGCGTCGAGCGTCGGCACCCCGCCCGGCGCCGGGCGCGGCGCCGGGCGGCCGGCGCGGGGCACCCGCGCCACGCCGCGCTGGGTGAAGAGGGGGCCCGGTGAGGCGGCCCGGCGAGCGCCCCGGCGCGCTGCGGCCGACGGCCCAGGTGTCGATCGTGCTGGGCCTGGTGGCCGTGCTGGTCGGCGTCGGCGTCGTCGATCACGCCATCTCCCCGCCGGTGCCGGGGGCAGCGGTCGTCCAGCCGGTCTCCTCGGTGGCGCCCGCCGATGTCGAGTCCTCCGCCTGGTACTGCGCGGGGGGCAGCGGCGGATCGGGGTCGGTGGCGGTGGCCACGCTCGACCTCGTGAACACCACCGACCGCCCGGCCAACGGCCTGCTCACGGTCGTCACGGACGGCGGCGCCTCGCGCCGCCGCGCGGTCTCGGTGCCGGCCGGGAGCGAGACGGTGGTCACCCCCTCGGACATCGTCTCGGGCAGCTGGGTGGCGACGAGCGTGCAGCTGACGGGCGGGGGGGTGCTGGTGACCCAGTCGGTCGCCGGTCCCGAGGGGTGGTCGACCGCCCCGTGCGCGCGGGCCACTGCGCCCGTCTGGTACTTCGCGTCCGGCACCACCACCGACTCGAACGCCTTGGACCTCTCGCTGTTCAATCCCAGCACCACGACCGCGGTCGTGGATCTGTCGTTCGTCACGCCGCGCGGCCTCCTGGCGCCCCAGCCCTTCCAGGGGGTGGTCGTCCCGGCCGGCGGGCTCACCGTCGAGCGCATCGGCTCCTACGTCCAGGACCAGGCGTCCGTCTCGACGGTCGTGCACGTGCGCACCGGGCGCGTGGTCGCCGACGAGGTCGAGACGGCCGCGGCGCCCGGCCTGCGCGGTCTCTCCCTCCGGTTGGGGGTTCCCGCACCCGAGCGGGTCTGGGCCCTGCCCCGGTCGATCAATCCGGCCGGCGGCGGGACGGCCGTGTCGATCTTCAACCCCACCCTGGTGCCCGAACAGGTGGTGGTGGCGGTGCGCCTGCCCTCGGGGCCGGTGACCCCGTTCCAGCGGACCCTGCCCGGCCAGTCCACCTGGGTGCTCAACTCCGGTGCGCAAGTGCGGATCCCCAAGGGGGTCTCCTACAGCAGCGTCGTGCGCGCCTCGGGCGCGGGCGTGGTGGTCGACCGGCGGGTCGAGGCGAGCGCCACCGCCAGCGCGCCGCAGTTCGGCGCGCAGACCGCGGTGCCGGCCGCCGACGGCGCCCTCACCGAGATCGTGGCGGCGCCCGGCACGCGGGACCATCCGGCGGTGGCCGGCGCGGCTCCGACCGGGGTCGGGTTGTGCAACCTCTCGACCGGCCGGGTCTCGGTGACCGTGTCCGCCTACCTCGGGCCCGGGGAGAGCGGCGCCCAGGTGCTCCGCCGGGTCGTGCTGGCGCCGGAGTCCTTCGCCCTCATCGCCGGTGTCGCGCTGCGCGGGATGCACCGGCCGCTTCTGATCCGCGCCGACGGATCGGTCGTGGCGCTCGTCGACATGGGACCGGCCGGCTCGGCGGGGATCGTGGCCCTGCCGGCCGAACCCGTGGAGACCCCCTAGCCCGGCCGAGCGCTCCTCGTCAGCTGCTCTCCCGGGGCGGCGTCGGCGGCGAGGGCGGCCACTGCGCCGGCGGCCAGCCCAAGGCGGGCGAGGCCGGCCACTGCGGGGGCGGCCACCCGCTGGCGCTGCGCGGCGGGGACGGCGCGGGCGTGCTGGCCGAACCCACCGCCTGTTCGGCGACGGCGTGGTTGGCGGCGGCTCCGCCGCCGGCACTGGCCTCGGCCGGCTGCTCGCCGTGGCCGTTGGCGCCCGCCGCGATGAATTTCGGCACCGCCTTGGCCCCGCTCTCGTGCACGGGGCGGCCGTAGGCCTCGTCGACCAGCCGGCCCACCTCGGTCCCGTGGATGGTCTCCTGGTCGAGCAGGGCGCGGGCCACGGCGTTCAACCCGGCGCGGTGCCGGGACAGGACCTCGAGCGCGCGCTGCTCCTGGGCGCGCAGGATCCGTTCGACCTCGTCGTCGATCACCCGGCTGGTGTCCTCGGAGTAGTCGCGGGTGTGCATGAGGTCCTCGCCCAGGAAGACCTGGCCCTGTGAGCCCCAGGCCATGGGGCCGATCTCCTCGCTCATGCCCCACTCGCGCACCATCTTGCGCGCCAACTCCGTGTTGCCCACGAGGTCGTTGGCCGCGCCGGTCGAGAGGTCGCCGTAGACGAGGAGCTCGGCCACCCGGCCGCCCATGCGCACGCACAACGAATCCTCGATCAGCGACCGTGAGTGGATGTGGCGTTCCTCCATCGGGAGCTGCTGGGTGACCCCGAGCGCCATGCCGGTCGGCAGGATCGTGACCTTGTGGACGGGGTCCGCCTCCTTCAGCACATAGGCCAACACCGCGTGGCCGCCCTCGTGGAATGCCACCCGCTCCTTCTCGGCATCGGAGAGCACGAGGCTCTCGCGTCGCTGCCCCATGAGGACGCGGTCACGGGCCGACTCGAAATCCTCCATGGCGATCGTGACGCTGCCTCGGCGGACGGCGTGCAGCGCCGCCTCGTTGACGAGGTTGGCCAGGTCGGCCCCGCTCATCCCGGGCGTCCCCCGGGCGACGATCTCGAGGTCCACGTCGGGGTTCATCCGCTTGCCGCGGCAGTGCACCTGCAAGATGGGGAGGCGCTCCTCGAGATCGGGCAGGGGGACCACGATCTGGCGGTCGAACCGGCCCGGACGCAGCAATGCAGGATCCAAGATGTCCGGCCGGTTGGTGGCCGCGATCATGACCACACCCTCGGCCGGGTCGAACCCGTCCATCTCCGAGAGCATCTGGTTGAGGGTCTGCTCCCGCTCGTCGTGGCCGCCGCCCAACCCCGCCCCCCGCTTGCGCCCGATCGAGTCGATCTCGTCGACGAAGACGATGGCCGGCGCCTGCTTGCGGGCGGTCTGGAACAGGTCGCGCACGCGGCTGGCGCCCACCCCCACGAACATCTCCATGAAGTCCGAACCGCTCACCGACAGGAACGGCACGCCGGCTTCGCCGGCCACGGCGCGGGCGAGCAGGGTCTTCCCGGTGCCCGGGGGCCCGACCAGCAGTACCCCCTTTGGGATCTTGGCCCCGATCTCGCGGAAGCGGCCGGGGGTCTTCAAGAAGTCGACGACTTCGCTGATCTCCTGTTTGACGCCCGTGTACCCGGCCACGTCACCGAAGGTGGTCGACGGCCGATCGGCGCTGAAGAGGCGGGCCCGCGACCGGCCGATCGACATGATCCCCGACATCTGGCCCCGGGCCTGGCGTCCGACGAACCACAGGACCCCGAAGAAGAGGAGGCCGATCAACAGGTAGGGGAAGATGAACGAGAGGAAGTTGGTGGTCGGCGGCGAGAAGTTGACGCTCACGCCGTCCGTGCGCAGCTTGTTGATGTCCGCCTGCAGCGGCGGCACCGGACCCTGGGCACTGAAGCTCGTCCCATTGGTCAGGGTTCCGGTGATGACGCCGGTCCCGTTGTCTATGGACGCGCTGGCCACCTGGTGCTGGTTGGCCGCGCTGAAGAACTGCGAGTACTTGAGGGTCTTGGCGGTCGAGTGCTGGAACACCATCGAGAGCACCAGCACGCCGATGATGACGAGGACGATGCTGGGCCAGAGCCAGCGGAAGCTCTGCTGCTCGTTGCCCTGGCCGGTGCCACCACCACCGTTGGGCGTCTGTGAACGCGGATTGGGCCGGTTCGGTCGCGTGGGACTCACCCGACCATGCTAGGCGCCGGCCCTCGCGACATTGGCACGGTCCGGGCCAAAGCATCCCGAGACGTGCACTTTTGTGACTCGCCGGTCGCGGCACTTCGCACGCCGGTGACGCCCAAATGGGCCAGGAGGCCGGCAGTAACGTGGCGGTGATGGCGCCCACCGGCGACGACGAGGTGCCGGCCCTCGGCCCACCGCCATCCTGGCCGACCTCGCCGGATCCTCCTCCGTCCGCGCCGTCGACGTCGGGCCGTCGGGCTCCGCGCCCGCCCGTGCTCTTTCCCCACCTGCCACCCCCGCCACCGTGGGCGACCGGCGGTTGGGCCGCCCCGCGGGGTGCACCGCCGCCCCCGGCGGGCTCGTGGCCCGGCCCGCCCGGGGATCGGGACCTGGCCGACGGTCCGTTCCTGGACCGCCCCGGGGCGGTGCCGGTCACCCGCGGCGACGGGGCCGTCTGGGTGCTCTTCGCCGTCGTCGGGTTCGTGCTCGGCCAGGTGGTGGGCCTCGCCTTCATCTACGGCCTGGCCGGCATCCTCGGCCAGTCCGGCCGGGTGTCGGCCATCGCTTCCGCCTCCGTGCCGCCGGAGTGGTTCGTCGGCGCCAGCCTGGTGGGGCTGTGGGTCGGGCTGTTCGGCGGCGCGTGGCTGGGCAGCGTCGCCCGCGGGACCCGACGGCTGGTGGCGGACCTCGGTATCCGCTTCCGGCCGATCGACCTGGTCGGGATCGCCATCGGCATCGGTGGCCAGGTCGTGGTGGCGATCATGTACGCCCCCTTCATCAAGCACATCCGCAACTTCAACGCTCCGACCAACAAGCTGACGGGCGCTGCCCACGGCGGAGGGTTCGTCGTCATCGCCATCCTCACGGTGGTGGGTGCACCGTTCTTCGAGGAAGTGTTCTTCCGCGGGCTCTTGTTCAAGGGATTGGCGCGCGCCTTCACCCCGCGCTCGGGGGAGCCGTCAGCTCTCCGGACCGTCGGCGTCGCGGCGGCGATCGTGGTCGACGGCGCGCTGTTCGGACTGGCTCATGGTGAATTGGTGCAGCTGGCCGGCCTGGCGGGCTTCGGCATGGTCCTCGCCTTCATCTCGTACCGGACCGGCCGGCTCGGCATGAACATCGTGTCGCACGCGTCCTTCAACGCGGTGGCGGTCGTGGCGATCCTGCACAGCCGAGGCGGGGTGCTCCACTGACCGATCCGCCCGAGTCGAGGGTCGACGAGACCGACGCGTCGCCGGCGAGCGACGCGGGTAGCCCTCCCTGGTCGGAGTCGGCCACTGTCGACGAGACCGGATCGACGCCGAGGGACGCGGATGGGGGCGACGCACCCGACGTGGCCAAGCAGGGCGGTGCCGGCCCGCGGGCACCGCAGAGGGCGCGGGCACGCCACCGGGCGCGCCGCGACCTCGCGTCGTATCTACCGGCGGCGGCGACGGCCATGGCGGTGTTGGGGGTCATCGCCGTGACGCTGTGGCAGGTCCACCTCAACCTGCTGCTCACCAATACGACGACGACCGGCGGCGACACCGGCGCGCACTTCATGATGCCGGCGTTCCTGCGTTCGAACCTGCTATCGCACGGGCGCCTCACCGGTTGGGACCCGAGTTGGTACGCCGGCTACCCCATCTACACCTTCTACTTCGTGGTGGCCGACCTCATCACGGCGCTCGGCAGCTTCCTCGCCCCCTACGACATCGTCTTCAAGCTGACGACGATGCTCGGCTCGGTCACCTTGCCCGTCGCCGCGTGGGCCTGCGGCCGGCTGTTCCGGCTCCGGTCGCCCGGACCCGCGGCCCTGGCGGCGGCGATGCTCCCGTTCCTCTTCGACTACACGTGGACGATCTACGGCGGCAACCTGTTCTCCACCCTGGCGGGGGAGTACGCCTTCTCGCTCAGCTTGTCGCTCGCCGTGCTGTTCATCGGGCTGTTCGCCCGGGGTCTGCGCACCGGCCGCGGACGCGTCGTGAGCGCGGTGGTGCTGGCCCTGTGCATCCTCGCCCACGTGCTCCCGGCGCTCCTCGCCGTCGGCGGGGCGGTCGTGCTCACCGCGTTCGAACTCTTGCCCCCGCGCCTCGGGCTGGGGGACGACCCGGACCGGCCCTCCTCGACCGCCGGCCACCCGGTCCGCTGGGGCGTGTCGACCCTCGCCATCGGCGTCGCGCTGTCTGGCTGGTGGCTGGTCCCGTTCGGGTTGCTGCACCCCTACTCGACCCAGCTCGGCGACGTGAACGTGAAGCCGGTGCTCACGTGCAGCACCGTGGTCACGAGTTGTCTGCTGCCGCCCGCCGACATCTGGGTCCTGGTGCTGGCGGGGGTGGCGCTCGTGGTGGCGCTCGTCCGACGGAGCCGCTTCGGCGTCCTGTTCGGCATCCTCGGCATCGCCTCGGGGCTGGGTGTCATGTTCGACCCGCAGGGCGCGCTGTACAACGTGCGGCTGCTGCCGCTGTGGTTCATCTGCGTCTACCTCCTGGCCGGCTGGCTGTTCGGGGTGATCGCGCTGTGGGTGGCCAACGCGTGGCGCGCCGCCCGGGCGCGGCGCCTCGCCGCACCGTCGGGTTCGTTCTCGTCGACGCCCGAGGAGGCCGAAGGCGAGCCGGCCGAGGCGCCGGACCCCGGCGCCCGCTGGGTGGTGCCGGTGCCCGCCCGGAGCCACCGCTTCGGGCCCGCGGCCATCTTCGGACCGCTCGCCGCGCTGTTGGCCGCCTGCATGGTCGTCGTCCCGCCGTTCATCCTGCCGGCGGGTGCGCTGCCGTCTGCGCCCGGCGCCAACCAGGTCTCCTACTGGGCGTGGTGGAACTACCGCGGCTACGAGGGCGCGCCCGGCTACAAGGAGTACCAGGCCGTGCTCGGCACCATGGAGGGGGTCGGACAACGCTATGGCTGCGGACGCGCCATGTGGGAGTACAACGCGGACGAGCTCCGCTTCGGGACGCCCGAGGCGCTGATGCTCCTGCCCTACTTCACCAACGGGTGCATCGACTCGATGGAGGGGCTCCTGTTCGAGTCCTCGACGACCACGCCGTACCACTTCTTGAACCAGTCGGAGCTCTCGCAGACGCCGTCGGACGCGGTCGTCGGCCTCCCCTACGGCGGGCTCGACGTCCCGCTCGGGGTCCAGCATCTCCAGCTGCTCGGCGTCCGCTACTTCATGGCCTTCAGCCCCGCGGTCGTCGAGGCGGCGCTCGCCGATCCCTCGCTCAAGCTCGTCGCCACCACCGGGCCCTGGCGATCGACCTACGGCATCGGCGCGGCGACGACGACCTGGGACATCTTCGAGGTCAGGTCGTCGCCGATCGTCACGCCGCTCACGGCGGAGCCGGCGGTGCTGCGCGGGGTGGGGGCGGGCCAGGCCAGCTGGCTCCCGGTGTCGACCGCCTGGTACGACGACCCGAGCCGCTGGCGAGTGGAGCTGGCCGCCGACGGGCCGACACAATGGCCGCGGGTGACGGCCACGACGGCCCAGCACCCGCCGGTGCACCGAGTGCCCGTGGCGCACGTCAGCCACGTCTCGGTCGGCGCGGACTCGCTCCGGTTCCGGGTCGACCGCGTGGGCACGCCGATCCTCATCAAGATCTCGTACTTCCCGGACTGGAAGGTGCACGGGGCGGCCGGCCCGTTCCGGGTCACGCCCAACTCGATGGTCGTGGTCCCGACCGGCCACCTGGTGACGCTCACCTATGGCACGTCCGGACCCCAGGAGGTGGGGCTTGCGTGCAGCGGCGTCGGCGCGCTCGCCCTGGTGGCGCTCGCCGGATGGCCCCGACTCAGGGCGCGCCGGCGCCGCGCGCGGCGCCGCGCCGCGGTGCCCGGCACCGGGGGTGCGACCGAACCCCTCGGTTAGGCTCTGCCCGCCATGGGCGATCCCCGAGACGTCTTCAAGGCCTATGACATCCGGGGAACGGTGCCCGATCAGCTCGACCCCGACCTCTGCCGCGCCATCGGCGCGGCGTTCGTCACCGTGACCGCGGCCTCGCGGGTGCTCGTCGTGCGCGACATGCGACCCTCCGGCGTGGAGCTGGCGGGCGCCTTCACCGACGGGGTCCGCTCGCAGGGCGCGGCGGTGACCGATCTCGGGATGGCCTCGACCGACTTCTTGTACTTCGCCGCCGGGCGCCTCAACTCGCCGGGCGCCATGTTCACCGCCTCCCACAACCCCGCCGCCTACAACGGGATCAAGCTCTGCCTGGCCGGTGCGGCGCCGGTCGGCCAGGACACTGGCCTGCGCGAGATTGAGGCACTGGCGGTCGCCTACCTGGCCGACCCGCCAACTCCGCTGGCGCGTGGACCGCTCGATCACCAGGACCTCCTGGCCGAGTACGTGGCCCACGTGCACTCCTTCATCGACCGGGGCTCGCTGCGGGCGCTCACGGTCGTGGCGGACACCGCCAACGGCATGGGGGGCCTCATCGTCCCGCTCGTCTTCGCCGGGCTGCCCTTCGAGGTCGAGATCCTCTACCCCGAGCTCGACGGCACGTTTCCCAACCACCCGGCCGACCCGATCCAGCCCGAGAACCTGGAGGATCTGAAGGCCGCCGTCCTGGCGCGCGGCGCGGACATCGGGCTCGCCTTCGACGGCGATGCGGACCGGGTGTTCCTGGTCGACGAGCGGGCCGCGCCGGTCTCGGGATCGCTCACGACGGCGCTGGTGGCGGCAACGCTCCTCGACAAGCACCCCGGATCGACCGTCCTGTACAACCTCATCTGCTCCCACGTGGTCCCCGAGGTCATCGAGGAGCACGGCGGCATCGCGGTGCGGACCCGGGTCGGCCATTCCTTCATGAAGGCCACCATGGCCGAGACCGGCGCGGTGTTCGGCGGCGAGCATTCGGGGCACTACTACTTCCGCGACAACTACCGGGCCGACTCGGGCATCATCGCCGCGCTGGTCGTCCTCGAGCTCCTGAGCCGAGCCGATCGGCCGCTGTCCGAGCTCCTCTCGCCCTTTCGCCGCTACGCCAATTCCGGCGAGATCAACACCGTGGTGACCGACCCCCAGGCGGCGGTCGACGCGGTGGCCAAGCGGGTGGACGGCGAGGCCACCAGCATCGACCACCTGGACGGGCTCACCGCCGACTTCGGGGAATGGTGGTTCAACCTCCGTCCCTCCAACACCGAGCCCCTGCTCCGGCTCAACGTCGAGGCGCGCACCGAGGACGCCTGTGGCCGCCACGTCCGAGAGGTGTTGGATCTGGTGGCCGAGTGCGCTCCTTGACCAGTCGAGGCCCATCCGCGCGACGCGTGACGAAGGAGGAGCGGGATGCCGCTTGATCCCCTGCTGATCGAAGTGCTGGCCTGCCCGATCGACAAGGGCCCGCTCTGGTGGTTCGAGGACGAGGACCTTCTCTACAACCCCCGACTGCGCCGCGGCTACCGCGTGCGCGACGGCGTGCCCGTGATGCTGGTCGACGAGGCCATCGAGACCGACGGGGCCGAACACGAGCGGCTGGTGGCGAAGGCCGCGTCGGGGGGCGTGCCCGAGACCGGACACGGCGGGCGCGACGACGACCAGGGCGGCGCCGGCGCGCCATGACACGCGACGCCTCCGGCCCGCTGCCGGTCGACACCTTGGGGATGTGGGACCTGACCGCCCACCTCCCCGAGCAGGTGCGGGACGCGGCCACGGCGGCCGCGCAGGTGGGGGGCCTCCCCGAGGGCCGGACCTTCTCGGACATCGCGGTGCTCGGCATGGGCGGCAGCGGGATCGCGGGCGACGTCGTGGTGGCCACGGCGGCGGCCGAGCTCGCCATGCCGGCGGCGGTGGTCAAGTCCTACACGCTGCCGACCTGGGTGGGCCCCGACACGCTCGTCTTCGCGGTCTCGTGCTCGGGCAACACCGAGGAGACGGTGGCGGCGACGACGGCCGCCTGGGAGCGGGGCGCGGCGGTGGTCACCGTGTCGAGCGGGGGCAGGTTGGTGGAGCTGGCCGAGGCGCACGGCGGGCCCGTGGTCGCCGTGCCGGCGTCCATCCCCCAGCCCCGCGCCGCCTTCGGCGCGATGGCGGTGCCCCCGCTCGTCGTGTTGGAGCGGCTCGGCCTCCTCCCCGGTGCCGGCCGCCAGATCGGGTTGGCGGTGGCGCAGCTGGCCCGCCGGCGCGACCAGCTGGTCGAGCCCGACAGCCCGGCCGAGGCGGTCGCCCGGCGCATCGGCCGGACCTTCGCCCTGGTGCACGGCGGCCCGGGCTACGGGGCGGTGGCGGCCCAGCGCTGGAAGACCCAGATCAACGAGAACGCCAAGGCGCCGGCCTTTTCGGCCGCCCAGCCCGAGCTCTGCCACAACGAGGTCGTCGGTTGGGGCCAGCACGGCGACGTCACCCGGCAGGTCATCACCCTCGTCACCCTGCGCCAGCCGGGCGAGCACCCCCAGGTGGCGCGGCGCTTCGACCTGATCGCCGACATCCTGCTGGAGGTGGTGGCCGAGGTCGTGCCCGTGTGGGCGGAGGGCGACGGCGCCCTGGCGCAGTTCTTCGACCTCGTCTTGTTCGGGGACTTCGTGTCGCTGCACCTGGCCGGCCAGGAGGGGGTCGACCCCGGACCGGTGCCGATCCTGATCGAGATCAAGGACCGCTTGTCGGAGACGGCCCAGCCGACCGGGTGATCGCCGCGGTGGGCTGGCGGCGGGTCAGCTCAGGCGCTCGACGATCATCGCCATGCCCTGCCCGCCGCCGACGCACATCGACTCCAGGCCGATCGTCTGGCCGCTGTCCTCCAACGCGTTCAAGAGCGTCGTCATGATGCGCGCGCCGGTCTGACCGAAGGGGTGCCCGAGGGCGATCGCCCCGCCCCGCACGTTGAGCTTGTCCCAGCTGATGCCGAGGTGCTGGGCGGACGGGATGACCTGCGCCGCGAACGCCTCGTTGATCTCGACCAGGTCGACGTCGTCGATGGTCATCCCCGCCCGCTGCAGGGCCTGACGGCAGGCGTCCACGGGTCCGAGGCCCATGATCTCGGGGTTGAGGGCCGACACGCCGCTCGCCACGATGCGGGCCAGCGGGGTGATGCCGAGCTCGCTCGCCTTCGTGTCGCTCATCACGATGACCGCCGCCGCGCCGTCGTTCAGCGGGCAGGCGTTGCCGGCGGTCACCGTGCCGCCCTCCCGAAACACCGGCTTCAACTGGGACAGGCCCTCGAGCGTCGTGTTGGGTCGCGGCCCGTCGTCCTTGGTCACGACGGTCCCGTCGGGGGTGGTGACGGGGATGATCTCGCGTTCGAAGAAGCCGTTGGACTGCGACTCGACCGCCCGCGTCTGGGAGAGCAGCGCGAACTCGTCCATCTGCTCTCGCGTGACCTTCTCGAGCTCGGCCACGTTCTCGGCGGTCTGGCCCATGGCGATGTAGACGTCGGGCAGGCCGGTCGGTGGCGTCCAGGGCTCGGTGACGGCCGGGGCCCGGGCGGCCGTCCGGGCTTCGGCGTCGCCGAAGAGCGGGTTGTGGGGGCCCGAGTCCGACGCCCCGAACCGGTAGCGCGAGACGGTCTCCACCCCGGCCGCGATGAAGACGTCCCCCTCGCCGGCGCGGATGGCGTGGGCCGCCATGCGGATGGTCTGCAGCGACGAGGAGCAGTAGCGGTTGACGGTGACGCCGGGCACGTCGCCCAGCCCGGCCAGGATCCCGGCCACGCGGGCGATGTTGTAGCCGGACTCACCGGCCGGCTGGCCGCAGCCCAAGATCAGGTCCTCGACGAGGGAGGGGTCGAGCGCCGGCACGCGCGCCAGCACCGCCTTCACCACGTGGGCGGTGAGGTCGTCGGGTCGGCAGTCGACCAGCGAACCCTTGTTGGCTCGGCCGATGGGGGTGCGGCCGGTGGCGACGATCACGGCTTGTGGCATCTCGGCTCCTTGCTGGACGGCCTGGGGCGGCCCCGCCTCGGGGCACACCGCGGAGGGGCACAGTACCGTGCGGCCGGGCCGCCCCGGGTCAGTCGATGATCTGGATCGGTGAGCCCGCCGGGACCGCCCCCAGTTGGGCCAGGTCGGCATCGTGGAGCCGGATGCAGCCGTTGGAGATGGCCGCACCCGTGGTCCCGATCTCGGCGTCGGCGCCGAGGGGGCCATGGATGCCGATGATGGCGTCGCCCGAGTTCTCGAAGTCGGCGATGACGTTCGAGTGGGCCGACGTCACCATGATGAAGGCCCCGTAGCCGGGGCTCGGGGCCTGCTCCAAGAAGGCGACGAAGAAGCTCCCGGTGGGTGTGGGGGTGCTCGAGGTGCCGATCCCGGCCGGGGCGCTCATCACGAGGTTCCCCGCGTCATAAAGAGAGAGGTGCATGGTGGCGAGGTCGATCACGATCCGGTAGGGGGTGGAGCTGAGGGCCACGCCCGCCGACGGGATCCAGGCGGTGGCCTCGTTGGGGCGCTGGGCCAGGCGGACGTCCAACCACCCCGGGCTCGTCGCGATGACCGGGAGCGCAGACACCGCCCCGTGCCACGAGCCCGGCACGACCCCGGTCGCTCCGCCGCCGGGCGAGCTGTAGCCCTGCTCGTCGCCGGGGAGGGTGGCGATCACGCTCGTCCGGTCGCCGGCCGTCTGCGCGATCACCGTCGTCGTGGTGACCGGGTGAGCCCTGGGCCGCGCCAGGGACGCGCCGGCCGTCCCGTGTCTTGCCGGGCCGAGGGCCCGCCAGCCGAACCAGCCGACTGAGGCGGCGACGAGCACCAGCAGGCAGACGACGATCGCCCGCCGACCACCCCGTGCGCCGGCGGGCCGGTGGGCGCCCCCCGGTCCCGGCTCGTCCGCCATCACTCCATTGTGGCCGAGCCGGCGGTCGGAGCCCTCAGAGACCCTCGGCCCCGCCGGCGGTGCAGCTGCGGGGATCCCACGCGGAGAGCGCCTCGACCGGCGCGGTGGCCGGGTCGAAGCCGGGTGGGATTGTCGTCGTGGTGGTCGGCGGGGCGGCCGGTGTCGTCGTCGGTGCCCCCGAGGCCGGGACGACGGTCGTCGTCGTGGAGGTGGCCGTACCCGGCGGTGCGTTCACCGCGAAGTCCGAGCCGGTGAGCACGGTGACCTCGGCGCCGTCGGTGGTCGGGCCCATGGCCATGATCACCTGACCGGTGAGAGAGCGGGCCACGGCCTGGGCCGCCGCCAGGTCGGTCGGGGTCTGCTGCGCGTACTCGACCACGGTCTCGGCCTCCGGGGCCACGGGCGAGGCGTAGCCGCTGCCCACCACGTCGAACCCCAGGGCCTGTAAGCCGCTCATGGCGGCGGTGAGGGCCGACGAGATCCCGGAGCCGTTGAGGATCGAGACCGTCACCGCGCTCGCGTCCGGCAGCTGGCCGCCGCTCATGGTGTCGGTGGACGCGCTCACCCCGAGGAACTGGTCGATCACGTCCTGGTCCTCGGGCTGGGTCGGGAACTCGACGTCCCCGTACCCGCCGCCCTTGTAGAAGTACTGCCCGAAGGACCCGACCATGACGGGCAGGGTCAGCTGGGGGACGTCGTACGCGTTGGTGCCGTGGTAGGTGAGTGCCAGGTTCACCATGTGGGTGCTCGAGAAGCCGCTGTCGACCGTGAGCTGCGGGGCCACGCTCGAGATGATCCGCTCGTCGGTCAGCAGGTTCCCGAGCCCGCGCTGGGCCACCGCGGTCGCCAGCACCCGGAGGAACTCGTGGTCGCGGCGGATCCGCGCCAGGTCGCTCTCGCCCTCCTGCGGCCAGTAGTAGGGGTCGGTGGTCGTCACCCCCGGGCCCTTGTACTGGAGGTGCCGGGCCCGGACGACCTGGAGGGCGTGCACGCCGTCGAGATGGAGGCAGCCGGTCGTTTGCACGTTGAGCCCCGAGTACTGGTCGAACACCGGTTCGGGGAAGTACATGTTGATGCCCCCGAGTGCGTCCACGATGCTGGCGAAGGTGTCGAAGTTCAACTCGACGTAGTGCTGGATGGGAATGCCGAAGTCCTCCTGGATGGCGTTGACCAGCTGGCTCGGGCCCTCGTAGAGCGCGGCGTCGATCTTGTTGGCCCCTTCGGCGCGGGCGTTCGGGACGAAGAGATCTCGGGGGATCGAGAGAATCGAGATCGAGTGTTTCGACGGATTGAGGTGCAGGATCATGATCACGTCGCTGTTGACCCCCGTCACCCCCTGCGAGCACAGCCCGTAGGCGGGGTTCTGGATCTTGAGCGCGCATCTCGAGGTCGATCCGACCATCAAGATGTTCTCTGACGATTGATTGACGCCCTTGGCCGGCGGCGGCTTCAGCGTCTTCACCGTGATGCGAACGATCTTGGAGTTGAGATAGATGGTGTAGCCACCGACGACGGCCACCAGGAGCACGATGACGCCCCCCAGGGTGAGGAGCGTCCACTTGAGCTTGCGGTGTCGTCGGCGACGGCGGAGCTGGGCGCGCCGCGCCTGGCGGCTGAGGGTCGGCGCGTCGCCCGAATCGGTCGCCGACATGTTCGGGCAGGGTACCAGCGGGGTTCTGCCGGCCCCAGACGCGGCGGGCCCCCGGCGCCGGTGACGGCACCGGGTCCCTTACGAACGTCTGGGTAGCGGTCCCGCGTCGGCGAAGCCCTGGCGCACCCCCTGGCCCGCCCGGCGGGTCAGCTGGTCCGGTTCGTAGAGCATCCAGTAGGCGTTGCGGGCGTGCTTGCGGGCCCGGTCGACGCACACCGCGGCCAGCACCTCGGGGTCGTCGCTCTCGTCCTCGTGCACGAAGACCTCGAGGATGGGGGTGGTCGTGAGGAGCTGGGCCCACATGATCCCCTGGGACGCCTCGTGGGCGCAGACCTTGTCGACCTCCGCCTTGCCTGGCATGCCGAGCACCACCACGATCCGGCAACCCTCACGCTCGATCATCGCCTTGGCCGCGACGGCCAGGTCCTTGAACCCGGGCACCGTCTGGTGCAGCGTGTCGAACCGCTCGCCGTAGCCCGGGCACGAGGTGAGCTCGTCCAGCGCCTCGGTGCCCATGTCGTAGCGGGCGAACATCGTGTCGATGACGCCGATGCGCTCCACGTCGCTCCTCTCTCTCCCTGGTCATTGTCGCGCACGGCCCCCGCCACCGGTCCGCCCCCGTCCGAGCTGGCCCGCGCCGCCGGCGCGGTGCAGAGTGGGGCGCTGTTGCCCCGACGCGCGACCGTGCGGGGGCGACCGACCGCGAGGAGGATGCGTCGATGGCCTGGGACTTCCCCCGGAAGCCCGAGTTCGAGGCGGTGGCGATCGGGGACGCCCCCACTCGGCCGGCGGGGGGAGGGGTGCGCGCCGACGACGCCGTGGAACGGGCCAGCGCAGAACATTGACCGAGACGCCCGTGCGCATTCTGATGAGCGAGGTCGCCGCCCGCGCCCACGGGGAGGCGCTGCGCGCCGCGCACGACGGCATCGAGCTGGTGACCATGGGGCCCGACGGCTCGCTGCGCCGCGGTGACGGCTCGAACCTCGAATGGGACGGTTCGGCCATCGAGGTCGCCTGGGGCACCTCGGACCTCTTCGCCCCGGGCGCCCCCCTCCGCTCCTTCTTCGGGTTGCTCCGGCGATCCGAGACCGTGCGCTGGTTCCAGTCGGCCGCCGCCGGCTTCGACGCGCCCATCTTCGCCGAGCTGGTCCGCAAGGGCATCCTCCTCACCACGTCGGACGCCAACAGCATCTCGATCGCCGAGTACGTGCTGCGCAGCGTGCTCGAGCACTTCCAGCGGTCGGCGCTCTGGGCGGAGGCCCAGGCGGAGCGGCTCTGGGCTCGCCACGACTTCGAGGAGGTTTCGGGCTCCACCTGGCTCGTCGTCGGCCTCGGGTCGATCGGCACCGAGGTGGCGCTGCGCGCGCGGGCGTTCGGCGCGCACGTGATCGGGGTGCGCCGCCACCCGGGCGGCGACGAGCCGGTGGCGGAGCTGATCACCCCCGACGCCATCGACCGGGTCCTGCCCCGGGCCGACGTCGTCGTCCTCTGCGCGCCGGCCAGCGCGTCGACCCGCCACCTGGTGAATCGAGGCTTCCTGGACGCCATGAAGCGGACCGCGCTGCTGGTGAACGTGGGTCGGGGGTCGCTCGTGGACGAGCAGGCCCTTGCGGCCGCCCTCGATGCCGGTGCGATCGGCGGGGCGGCGCTCGACGTCTTCGAGGTCGAGCCGTTGCCGGGCGACCACCCCTGGTGGGACGACCCGCGGGTCGTGATCACCCCGCACAACTCGGCCGGCGGCCGCGGTCGCCACGCGAGAGGCGCCGACCTGTTCTCCGAGAACCTCGCCCGCTACCGACGCGGGGAACCGCTGCTCCGAGTGGTGACCGAGGCCGACCTCGACGGCTGACGCCGGGTCCCGGCCCGGTCAGCCGGTCGGGGCCAGCTGGTCCAAGCCGAGCGCGTCCTCCAGCGCGAGGGCCGTGCGTAGCACCAGGGCATCGGCATGCTGGGGCCCGACGAGCTGCAGGCCGACCGGCAGCCCCGCGCCGGTGAGGCCGGCGAACAGCGACACGGCCGGGGACCGGGTCATGTTGAACGGGTAGGTGAAGCGGACCCAGTTCGCGTGCGGCTCGCCGTTGATGAACCCGATCCCGCCCGAGTCGAGCGGTGGCGGGGGCGCGGCCACGGTCGGGGTGAGCAGCAGCTCGGCGCCGTCGAAGACCTCCACCAGCCGCAGGTTCAGTCGATGGCACTCGTCGAACACGTCCACCACGTCGAGCGCGCTGATGGAACGGGCACCTTCCACGATGCTGGCCAGGACCGGGTGTACCCGCTGCCAGGCCGGGGAGTCGATGAACCCCTGCATGCTGCGCAGCAGGCAGACCCCGGTCAGCCGCAGCCAGCCGTCGAGCGGATCCACGTCGACGAGGCTGTCCAGCGGCTGCACGTCGACGCCCAGTGACTCGAGCGTCGAAACGGCGGCCTCGCACACGGCGCGCACCTCGTCGTCGAGTGGCGCGTAGCCGAGCGTGGGGGACCAGGCCACCCGCCGGGGCAGAGCGCTGGCGTCGATGAGCTCGCGCCAGGACCGCTCGGGGCGGGGGAGCGACCGCAGGTCGCTGCGGTCGGCGTCGACCACCACGTCGAGCACCGGGACCAGCTCCGAAAGGCGGCGGGTCATCGCGTTCTTGGTCGAGAAATCGATCCAGCCCGCGGGGTCGGGTCCACCCGCCGGCACCCGGCCGAGCGATGGCTTGAACCCGTTGAGTCCGCAGCACGACGACGGGATCCGGATGGAGCCGCCCCCGTCGGAGCCGGTGGCGAGCGGCACCATGCCCGACGCCAAGGCCGCCGCGGTCCCGCCCGAAGAGCCGCCGACGCTGTGGTCGAGGTTCCACGGGTTGCGCGTCGGGCCGAAGACGGCGTTGTCGGTGTTGGAGGTCCATCCGAATTCGGGCGTGTTGGTCTTGCCCACGATGACGCAGCCGGCCGCCCGCAGGCGGGCCACCAGCGGCGAGTCCACCGTCGCTCGCTCCGGCGACTCGAACAGCGGCGATCCGTGGGTCGTCGGATAGCCGACGGCTTCCTCCAGGTCCTTCACCCCGATCGGGACGCCGGCCAGCGGCCCGGGATCACGCCCGGCTGCCACCGCGGCGTCGACGGCGGCCGCCTCGCCCCGGGCGCGTTCGGGGTCGAGGGCGACGAAGGCGTTGACGGAGGGGTTGAGGGCCTCGATGCGGGCCAGCGCGTGGTCCGTCAGCTCCCGGGCCGAGATCTCACCGGTGCGCACCTGGGCGGCCAGCGCGGCTGGCCCTGTCGTTCGAAAGTCCATTTGCCGTAGGTAGCACGAATCAGCCGCGGCTGCGACGGGACCGTTCCTACAGGGCGAAGGCCTCCTGATCCAGGTCCCCTCTCGGGCGATCGGTGACCCAAGGGGTCGAGGCGGGGCGTCAGCCCGGTGCCAGGCGCCGCACGGTGTCCTCGAGATCGACCCCCACCGGGATGACCATCGGCGCGGGGATGGTCACGCCGTTCTCGACGTAGCGCAGGATCTGCTCACGGCAGGCCTCGGCCGGCCCGTGGACCACCAGGTCGTCGACCACGTGGTCCGGGATCGCCTCCAGCGCGCCCTTCCGGTCGCCCGCCGACCAGAGGTCCCACATGGCCTGCAGATCGGGTCCCCGACCCAGCCAGCGCTGGAACTGGGCGTAGGCCTCGACGGTCATGTAGCCGGTGATCATGCGCCGAGCGATGGCGCGAGCCGTGTCGGGGTCCGGGTTGGGGATGACGAAGATGCGGGCCACCACCGGGAAGTCGGGACGCAGCTCGGCGACCGCGGTCTTCACGTCCTCGGCCGAGAGCCAGTTCAAGATGGCCCCGTCCGCCTCGCGCGCCGCCAGGTGGAGCATCCCGGGGCGCAACGCCGCCAGGTAGAGGGACGGCGGCTCCTTCGGCACCAGGGAGAGACGGAACCCCGAAATGGTGAACGTGTCGAAGGTCGCGTCGATCTTCTCGCCGGTCAGGGCCCGGCGGACGAAGCGCAGGACGTCTCGAACCTTGTGGTACGGATCGTCGAACTCGATGTCGTTCCAGCGATGCACGATCGCCTCCGAGGAGGTGCCGAGGCCGAGGGTGAACCGACCCGGGGCGGCGCTGGCCAGCGCGGCCACCGTCTGGGCGAGCAGCGCCGGTCCGCGCGTGTAGGCCGGGGCGATGGCCACCCCCAGGTTGAGGCTGGGCGTCCAGGCCGCGGCCAGCGCCAAGGGCGTGAACCCGTCGGCCCCGTCGGTCTCGGCCGACCAGACGTCGGTGTAGCCGAGGTCGACCAGGAGCTCGAACCAGCGGCGGTGGTCGTGCAGCGGTGCGGCGAAGGGGATGGTGATCCCGTAGCGCTGATCGGGGGCAATCGAGGTCGTCACGGCACACACTGTGACACCGCGCCGTGCGAGCCGCACGGCCGAGCGTCAGCCGGTTGGGGCCAGTCCGACGGCTTCCAAAGCGGCGGTGGCGCGGGCCACCGGGCCGCGGGCACCGGCGACCACCAGGTATTCGGTGTTGTGCAGGTGGGACACCGTCCCCACGCGCTGGCCGGCCGGGTTGTGGATCCCGATCCGCGCCCCGACGTAGCGGGCCGAGGGGAGGCCCAGGGTCCGCACCGCCTCGTGGTGACCGCACATCTCGACCAGCGCGTCGAGCGAGAGCCAGGACTCGTCGTTGTAGGAGAGCATCATGAGCTCACAGGAGAGCTCACGCACCAGGGCGGTGAGGGCCGGGATCATCGTCCGCTTCGAGTTGAACACGCTCTTCGTGTGGTCCGCCCGCGCGTCGATCCGCTTGCACGCGACCCCGTAGTGCTCTGGGGCGTCCCAGGCCACGAGCGTCTCCCAGACGTGGTAGTTGGTGAAGTACCGGTGCTGGTTGTACGGGGGGTCGAGATAGGCCAGGTCGAAGTGTCCGAGGGTCGCGCCCACCCGGGCCGCGTCCGCCCGGATGGCCGAGCCCGAGCCGACCAGCAGCTCGGGGACCCGCAGCCGGAGCGGCGCGAACGAGCGGGGCGCCCACCGCTTCACGTAGGCCATCTGCAGCCCCGTGGTGGAGTCGACCCGGTCGGCGGCCTCGATGAGGCTGGTGAGGAGGACCGGGTAGAGCGGGCTGCCCGCGAACTCGGCCTCGATGGCGTCGCGCACGGCATCTATCCGCTCCCCATTGAACGGCTGGAAGAACCGCGAGCGCACGCAGAAGGTCTCGGTGACGTAGCCGGCGCGGCCGCCGAGCCCATCCAGGTAGGCAATCGCGTCGCGCAGCGCAGGGTGGTCGACCGATGCGGCGTCGGTCTCGATGTAGCAGCGGGCGAACACCTCCGCGTAGCGCGCCGTATCCACCGCGCTCACTGCCAACCCCTGTTGCTTGAATGCCTGGGCGACGCGCGTGGTGCCGGTGAACAGGTCGAGCGCGCTGCGGGCGCCGCTGGCCGCGGCGATGGCGGACAGGACCGGGACGAGGCGCCGCTTGGAGCCGATGTACTTGATCACGGCTCGCCGCCGGGCCCCTGACGGGCGCCCGCTGGGCCGCCGGGGCGAGATGGAA
>Ga0209415_10005428_pt1 | contig 22911 bp, 19 predicted proteins | sample PeaSoiSIISIP2007_FD_187696 | JGI IMG/M metagenome (GOLD analysis project Ga0209415, IMG submission 187696) | Peat soil microbial communities from Weissenstadt, Germany - SII-SIP-2007 (SPAdes) (version 2) | ecosystem: Environmental > Terrestrial > Soil > Wetlands > Peat | place: Germany... | reverse complement strand
CGCCGACGCCGACGCCGACGCCGACGCCGACGCCGACGCCGACGCCGACGCCGACGCCGGCGCACTCGCGCTGAGTCGGGCCTGCGCCCGCTCGGAGCGACCGGTGGCGGACGTGACTGCTCGAGCGACCGGCACCGCGCCCTCGGCGAGCGCTCCGCCGGCGAGCGCCGGCACTAGACGGGGTAGAGCCCCTCGGAGGCGAGCCGCTGCTGCAACGCCTCAACGAGCCAGGCGAGGACCAGCGCGTAGCCATTGCGCTCCACGCCGAACTTGCGGCGCTCGTTGGCGACCTCGTCGAGGCTCCCGAAGAGCAGCAGGAGGCCGGTCCGCTCGTTCGAGGTGAACTGGAGCGTCTCGATCCCGCTCGTCCGCAGCCACTCGAACAACGACCCGTCGACCACCCGCGCCTTCACCTCGGCGATCTCGCAGCGCTTGCCAGCGTCGAGCTGCGCGTTCACCTCAAGGATCGCCGCGGTGAGGTGTGGCAGCGGTATCGAGATGAGCTCCGGCACCGGTCCTCCAGACCCACCCACGTCGCAGGCGCTCGCCTGCTTGCACGTCTTTCCCCGGGTCGAGCGTGACGATGCCGCGATGAGGACGAGGCTCGGTCTTCCAGGCTCGTCCGACGATCCATCGAGGACCTTGTCGTCGAGCAGCCGGGCGGTGTGCGGTTCGACGCACACGTGCAGACCGCCGGGGGCGTTCAGGACCTCGTCCTCGTCAGGAGCCTCGGCGACGACCTCGACCCGGATCGTGTGGGCGTTCCCGCTGTCCAGGGCCGGACCGAGATGTTCGGAGATGCGCACCGCGCGGTTCGGTGCGTCCTCGGCGTCGAGCAACGCTCGCAGCACGATCGCAGCGCTGTCGGTGATCACGAGCACGTGACCCTCCCCTCGTGGTGCGAAGCTCGGTGCCTGCCCCGCCCGCGCGCGGCGCAAACGGCACCGGGGCGAAGCCGAGCAGCCCGTCGGCGGGGCCGCGCCGGACGGGCGCAGGGATCGCCCGACCACCTCGTCGGTCTCGAGGTTCGGCCGGTCCAGCGAGCCGGCGGGGCCCAGTTCAGGCGAGGCTGGCGGCGCCCCGCTTGACGAGCTGGTCGGCGATGATGCCCCGCTGCACCTCGCTCGTCCCCTCCCAGATGCGCTCGACGCGAAGCTCGCGGAAGAAGCGCTCGGCGACGTTCTCGCGCATGTAGCCCCGCCCGCCGAAGATCTCGACGGCGCGGTCGGCGACGCGCCCGGCCATCTCCGAGGCGAAGAGCTTCGCCATCGAGCACTGGCTGTGCTGGATCTTGAGGTCGGTGCCGGCGTCGATGCCCCGTGCCGTCTCGTAGACGAGGGCCTTGGCGGCGAAGAGCTCGGTGACGCTGTCGGCGAGCAGCGCCTGCACGGCGCCGAGCTCGCTGATCGGCCGCCCGCGCACCGTCCGGCCCGCGGCGAAGGCGGTGGCCTCCTCGACGAGGCGCCCGGCGGCACCGAGGCAGCGCGCCGCCACCATCACCCGCTCGTAGCGGAACCACTCGTAGGCGAAGCTCATCGCGCCGCCCTCGCTTCCGACGAGGTTGGCGGCGGGGACCCGGACGCCCTCGAAGGCGACGATCGGGTGGTGGTGGCTGATCGTGTGCGAGTAACGGGGCGTGCGCACGACCGACACGCCGGGGGAGGGGAGGTCGACGATGAACATCGCGTGCTCGCCCGCATGGGCACCGTCGGCGAGCTTGGCCTGGAAGAAGGCGTACGAGGCGGTGTTGAAGGACGTGACGTGCCACTTCACCCCGTCGAGGACGTACTCCTCGCCCTCCCGGCGGGCCGTCGCCTGGAGGGCGTCGACGTCGGAGCCCGGGCCCTCCTCGGTGATGGCGTAGCACTCCTCCTTCTCGCCGCGGATCGCCGGCAGGACGTAACGCTCGACCTGGTCGCCGGTCGCCACCTTGGGCAGCCACGCCGGCGGGGTGGCCGCGATCCACCCGAGGGCGTTTGTCACCCGCCCCATCTGCTCCTGCACGAGGACCTGCTGGAGCATCGTGAACCCGCCGCCGCCGAGCTCCGCCGGCATGTTCGTCGCGAAGAGCCCGAGCTCGCGGACGCGCTGGTGCTGGCGCTCGAGCACCTCCGGCGGCAGCTCGCCGTCGTGCAGCTCCGCGTCGACCTCGAAGGGCACGAGCTCGTCGGCCAGGCGGCGTGCCCGGGCTTGGATCTCCAGGTCCTCGGCCGACAACTGGTACATGTGCGCTCCCGTCCTCGGGTCGACGGCGGATTGACTGATCGTTCAGTCTATGCCAGCATCGCTGCGGTGGACAGGGGAGGGAGCGGGCGGGGCGCGACCGCCGACGCCGTCGTCGTGGGTGGCGGGACGGTCGGCGCCTGGTGCGCCTGGTTCCTGCGCCGGAGCGGCGCCGGGCACGTGGTGCTGCTCGAGAAGGCCCGCCTCGGGCAGGGCGCGAGCAGCCGGGCGGCGGGCATCGTGCGGAGCCAGGGCGGAACGCCGACAGCCGTCCATCTCGCCGAGTGGTCCCGCCGCTTCTACCTCAGCCAGCGCGATGAGCTCGGCTTCGACTCCGGGTTCGTGCGCCAGTCCTACTTCCTGCCGGCCTTCACCGACCGTGACGTGCTCGAAGGGAGGGTCCGGCTGGAGATGCAGCGCTCGCTCGGCCTCGACGTGCGCTGGCTCGAGCCCGACGAGGCCGACGCGCTGAACCCGACGATGACGCCCCGCTCGACGCTCGGTGGCACCTTCTTCGCCGAGGACGGCTACATCGACCCGCCGCGCAACGTCCTCGCCTACGCCGTCGCGATGTCCTCGGCGGGCGTCGACGTACGCGAGCACACCGCCTTCCGCGGCCTCGTCACCGAGGGCGGGCGGGTCACCGCCGTCGAGACGAGCGCGGGACGCATCGCGACGGGGACCGTCGTCCTCACCGGTGGTCCCGAGCTCGCCGCCGTCGGGCGCCTCGTCGGCGCCCGGATCCCCGCCGGGGGCGTGCGCCATCAGGTGGCTGTGACCGAGCCGCACCCGGATCTCGACCCGTCCCGGCTCCCGATGGTCTTCGACGTCGTTGCCGGCCTCTACTGGCGGCCCGAGGACGGTGGGCTGCTCTTCGGCATGAGCAACCCCGACGAGCCCCCGGGCGTCGCCCGCGAGGTCGACTGGCCGTACCTGGAGCGCATGGCGGGCCGCCTCGCCGGGCTGGTCCCCGTCACCCGGGGGCTCGGCCTGCGCAGGGCGTGGGCCGCCACGATCGACTACACGCCCGACCACCTCCCGATCCTCGGCCCGGCGATCCGACCCGACGGACCCGTCGCCGGGACCACGGTCGCCTCGGCGGGCGGTCACGGGATGATGTGGGGACCGGGCGTCGCCCGTGCCGCCGCCGACCTCGCGCTCGAGGGGAGCACCGACGTCGTCGACACGGCGCCCCTCGGTCTCGACCGATTCGACGAGGAGGGCAACAGCCGCCTCGCCCCCGACCCGATCGCTCTGCCGTTCCCAGAAAGGGCTCGCCTCACATGACCGACACGCACGCACCGAGCACGCCGTTCCTCCCCGCCGCCGCTGAGGCGGGCGACCTGGAGGACTGGGGTCCCCTCGCCGAGGCGACCGGCCCGGAGATGCACACCGCCGGCATCACGATCTGGCAGGACGGCGACGACGAGGCCGGCATCTGGGAGTGCACGCCGGGGCCCTCGCGCTGGCTGCTCGAGACGAACGAGCTCGTCCACGTCGTGAGGGGGCGGATGACCGTCACCGTCGACGGCGGCGAGCCGGTCGACCTCGGACCGGGGGACACCGCCGTGTTCCCGAAGGGCTGGAGCGGCACGTGGGAGATCCACGAGACGCTCCGCAAGGTCTACGCCATCTACTGAGTCCGGCCGCCGGCCCACCGGCCGGCGCAGCGCCGGCCTCAGCCAGTCACGACCTTGTCCGTCAGGAGCTCGACGGCGGCGAGCGGCGCGACGAGCTCCGGTGACAGGCCGTCCCGCTCGGCGAGCCACGCCGGGCTGAGGTAGCTCATCCAGACCGCTCCGGCGTCGTCCTCCCAGACGAGCACCTTCAGCGGGAGGTCGATCGCCGCGAGCGGTGCGGCCGCCATGGCCGGCGTGCCCCCCGTCGGGTTCCCGAAGATCACGAGCTTGGTGTCGCGAAGCGCCAGGCCGGCGCGTGCCGCCTCGCCGCTGTGGTCGACGACGGCGAAGAGCGTGGCCCCCGCCGCGTCGATGACCGCCGTGAGCCGTTCGACGGTGCCGGCGACCCGATGGGGGCTCGCCTTGTGGAGGATCCCGTTCGTCCGCCTGGCCCCTGCAGGACCCGTCTCGACCCCTTCGACCACCGCCGGACCCCCTTGCTGACTTGCTGGTCGCGTGCCGGATGCTCGGCCGCCCGACGATCGCGTCAGCGGCCGTCCACTGCGACGGCCTCGGCGACGGCGATGGTGCCGTCACGGGCGACCGCCGCCAGCACGCCGAGGTTGGTCGCGTGCGCGCCGTTCACGTGGCGGAGCACGTCGAGCTGGCGGGTGATCCCTCCCGGCTGCTCGCGCGTCGTCATGACACAGCGCGAGCACGGCTTCACGACGTCGATTGCCACGGCCGCGAAGGAGAGTCGCCGGCCCACCCAGGCCTCCTCGACGAGCTCGTCGCCCTCCGCCTCGACCAGGACGTTCGGCCGGAAGCGGCGGGGCTCCCACTGCAGCTCGGGCCGCTCACGGGCGAGCGCTCGCAGGCTGGCCGTGGTGAGGACGTGGACGGGGCTCGAATCGACGAACGAGCCGGGTGGACCTTCCCAGCGCTCCAGCTCGGAGTCGTCCTCCTCGAAGTCGCTCGGGCTCTCGAAGGTGGCGCGCCGGTCGGGCGTCGCCTCGACGAGGCGCACCGGACGGTCGAGCCAGTCGCTCAGCGCCGCGTCGACGGCCGGCCCGGTTCCGCTCGTGCGCTCGCCCGTCGGCAGGACGATTCCGACCTCCCCGCCGTCGAGCGTCGCGTTGGCGCCGAGGAGACGGCCGTCGCGTTTGGCGGAGATCACCGTGCCCGAGGCGAGATCGAGTACGCCGTAGCGACGGTCGCCGACGACGCCGCGCCCGCCGAGCCCGAGCCGCTCGACGGGCTCGCCCTGCATCGACTTCACCGGGTAGCGCCACAGCCCCGCCACGATCACCCGCCCGATGCTACGTGCACGGCGCGCCGGGGGTAGCCGGCGGGAGGAGGTGTTGCGCCTGCTCAGCCCGGGCGCGGCCGACGACGAGGGCGTCGACGGCGATCGCGTCGGCCGGCCCGCACAGCAGTGGGTTGACGTCGAGCGCGTCGAGGGCGTCGCCGAGCTCCTCGGCGAGCGCCGAGAGGGCGACGACCGCGGCGGCGAGCGCCGGGAGGTCGGCCGGCGGGGCGCCGCGCGCGCCGTCGAGCAGCGGGCGCACGCGGAGGCGATCGAGCATCCGGCGGGCCCTGGGCTCGTCGATCGGCGGCAGGCCGACGGCTCGGTCGCCGAGCAGCTCGACGAGGACGCCGCCGGCGCCGACCACGACGAGGGGCCCGAGGTGCGGGTCGCGCACGAGCCCGAGGGCGATCTCGACACCCGCCGGGGCGGTCGAGGAGACGAGGACTCGGGGCCCGAGGCGGGCCGCCAGCTCCTCGTAGGCGGTGATCACCTCGCCGGCGCCATCGAGGTCGAGCACGACGCCGCCGACGTCGGACTTGTGGGCGATCCCGGGCTCGTCGGTCTTCAGCACCACCGGGAAGCCGAGCGCACCGGCCGCCGCGACGGCCTCGCCGGCCGAGCGCGCGGGCCGGGCGGCCACGGTCGCGATCCCGTACTCGGCGAGCAGGCCGAGCGACGCGGCCGCGTCGAGCGGGCCCTCGGCGAGGCGGCCGAGCCAGCGCGACCGGCGGCCGGGGTCGTGCCGCGCGCCGCGGTGCGCGGGAGGAAGGCGTCGCGCCTCGCGCTCGTCCAGCAGGTGGCGCAGCGCCAGCAGCCCGCTGCGCGTGCCTTCGAGCACCGGCACGCCGCTCCGGCGCAGCTCGTCGGCCGCGGCCGCGTCGAGGGCGCTCGCCATGTTGGCGAGCACGGCGAAGGGCTTGGCGGTGGCCCGGTGCGCGCGCAGCGCCGCCCGGGGGTAGGAGTCGTCGCCGTCGAGCTCGGTGACGAGGTCGACCGAGAGGGCCACGGCCGCGACCTCGGCATCCTCGGCGAGGACCTCCAGGCAGCTCGCCACGAGCCCGGCCGTGTCGGCGCCCGTGCCCCAGACGTCGAGGGGGTTCTCCGGCTCGAGGCCGGCGTCGAGCAGCCCGGCGAGGCGGTGGCGTGTCGTGCCGGAGATCTCGGCGAAGCGGAGCCCGACGCGCTCGGCGACGTCGGCCACGAGGGCGCGCTCGGCGCCGGAGTCGTGGACGGTGGCGATGCCTCCGGTGGCCGACGTCGCCCCCGCCCTCCGCCCGCCGGAGAAGAGCTCGAGCGTGTCCGCCATCTCCTCGAGGTCCTGCACCCGGGTCACGCCGTGGGCGTCGAAGAGCGCCTCCCACGCCCCGTCCTCGCCCGCGAGCGCCCCCGAGTGCGCGGCGACCATCGAGCGGCCCGTGGCCGAGGCGCCGACGGTGAGGGCGACGACGCGGACCTCGCCGGAGGCCGCCCGCTCGAGTGCCCGTCGCAGCGCCGCCGGCTCGCGCATCGTCTCGAGCACGAGCGCCACGACGCGCGTCTCGGGAAGGTCCAGCGCGTAGTCGAGGTACGACGCCGCCGTGGTGACGAGCTCTTGGCCGGAGGAGACGGCGAGGGTGAAGCCGAGCCGCCGGCGGGTGCGCAGCATCGCCGAGAAGACGGATCCGGAGTGCGTGACGAGGGCGATCGGGCCGCGGGGGAGCTCGTCGGGCTCGACGTAGCCGATCGCCCTGAGCCCGTGGGCGATATTGACGAAGCCCATGCATCCGGCTCCGCACAGGGCCATGCCGGCGTCGCGTGCCACCGCCGCGAGACGCTCGCGAAGCGCCGGTCGTCCCGGCACCGGGGCCTCGTAGGCGGTGCCGAACACGACGGCCGAGCGGTCGCCGCGCTTCGCGGCGCGCCGCAGCTCGTCCTCGAGGGCCGCGTCGGGCACGCCGAGCAGGACCAGGTCGACCGGCCCGGCGAGCTCGTCAAGGGAGGCGACGCAGCGCCGCCCGAGCACCTCGTCGTAGCGGGGGTTGACGAGATGGAGCTCGACCGGCGCCCGGCTCTTCGCCGTCTCGGTCACGAGCCGCTCGCCGAAGCTGCCGGGGCGCCCGCTCGCGCCGACCAGCGCGACGCTTCGCGCCTCGAGCATCGCCCGCAGGGCGTCGCGCTCGTGCCCGAGGGGTCCGGGCGCGGCCGGCCCGGCGGGATCGTCCAGGTCGCGCCCGCTCATCGGTGTCGCCGCGGCGCGTGTCCGGAGCGCGTCAGCGGCGGTGGAGCGAGGCGGCCAGTGCGCCACGCTTGCGGTCGGCGATGGCCGCCTTCGCGGCCTGCCACCCGGGGATGCCGCAGACGCCACCGCCGCCGTGGGTCGCGGAGCTGGCGTAGTAGAGACCGGGCACCGGTGTCCGGTAGTTGGCGTAGCCGGGGGCCGGCCGCATGTGGAAGAGCTGCTCCAGCGAGAGCTCGCCGTGGAAGATGTTCCCGCCGATGAGCCCGTACTCGTGCTCCATGTCGTACGGGCCGACGACGTCGCGGTGCAGGATCGACGCCTTGAAGTTCGGGGCGACCTCGTCGTAGCAGTCGATCATCCGGTCCGCGTAGGCCTCCAGCTCCTCGCGGTGCGGCTCCTCGGACCAGTCGGCCGGCACCCACTGGGTGAACAGCGACATGATGTGGCACCCCTCGGGGCAGAGCGTCTTGTCGAAGGCCGTCGGGATCACGCCGTCGCTGAAGGGTCGCAGCGCCGGGCGCCCCTCCCGTGCGTCCTGGAACGAGCGCTCTATGTACTCCACCGAGGGCGCCATCTCCACCGAGCCGGTGTGGTGCTCCTGCTGGTTGGTTCCCGGATCGGCGGTGAAGTCGGGGAGCTCGGAGAGGGCGAGGTTGATCTTCACGACGCCGCTTCGCGTCTTCCAGTGCTCGATGTCGGCGACGAACTCGTCCGGCAGGTCGCGCGCGCCGACGTGGTCGAGGAACGCGGTGCGCGGGTGCAGGCTCGTCACGACGACTGGCGCGACGATCTCCTCCCCGTCCTCGAGCACAACGCCCCGGACCCGGCCGTTGGCGAGGAGCGTCCTTGCGACCCGCGCGTTCAGCCGGATCTCGACGCCGTGGCCGCGCGCGGCGCGCTCGATCGCGGCCGACACCCCGCCCATGCCGCCTTCCTGGAAGCCCCAGTTGCCGAGGTGGCCGTCACCGACGTCGCCGATCGAGTGGTGTGCCATCACGTACGCGGTGCCGGGCTCGCACGGCCCGGCCCAGGTGCCGATGACCCCGTTGACCGCCATGGCGCCCTTCACCTGGGGGGACTCGAACCAGTCGTCGAGCAGGTCGGCGATGCTCATCGTCATCAGGCGGGTCACGTCGGCGATCGTGCGCACGTCGAGCCCCCGGTTGCGCCAGGCGAGCCGGAGCGTCTCCACCAGGTCGGCGGGCCGGCGGGAGCCGAGGCGCGGCGGGACGGTCAGGAGCAGCGGCCCGAGGACCTCGGCGAGCCCCGAGAGCCAGGCGTCCCAGCGGGGCATCGCGTCGGCGTCCCTCTTCGACCACTTGGCGATCTCGTCGTAGTTGCGCTTGGCGTCGTCGGCGAAGATCTTGATCGATCCCCCCTCCGGGAAGGCCTGGTAGTAGGGGCCCATCGGGAAGATCTTGTAGCCGTGGCGCTCGAGGTCGAGCTCCCGGATGATCGTCGGCGGCATCAGGCTCATCACGTAGGACAGACGCGTCACCTTGAACTCCGGGGCGTCGGGCCACGGCGACTCGGTCGTCGCCGCCCCGCCCGTCTTGTGCCGCGCCTCCAGCACGAGCGTGCGAGAGCCGGCTCGTGCGAGGTAGGCCGCGGCCACCAGGCCGTTGTGACCTCCGCCAACTACGATCGCGTCATAGGTCGAGGTCATCTCGCCACCTTCTTCCGCCCACCGGGCCGGCGTTGACTGACCGTTCAGTCTATGTCCCGGGCCGGCCACGGACAAGGACGAGGCGACGGGTCGGGTCGTGACGCGGGCAGGCGGCCCGCGCCGCCGAGAGCAGAGGACGGAGTCGCGCAGATGAGCGAGCGGGAAGGCGAGCTCGGCGGTGCGGCGGACCAGCGACGCGAGCAGATGTTGCGGGCCGCGCTCGAGATCATCGCCGAACGTGGCTTCCCTGAGACGCGCATCGCCGACGTGGCCGAGCGCGCCGGGGTGAGCCCCGCCCTCGTCATCTACTACTTCAAGACGAAGGACGGCCTCCTCACCGAGGCGATGCGCCTCGGTGAGGACACCTGGTACGACGTCGTCGCGCGACGGATGAAGACGGCCGACACCGCGGCGGCGCGTCTCGAGGAGATCGTCGCGATGACGTGCCTCCCGGAGGACAACGCAGAGCTGCCGGACTCCTGGGCGCTCTGGCTCGACCTGTGGGCCCAGGCGGTCCGCCACCCGGAGGTGGCGAAGGTGCGCCAGGAGTTCGACGTGCACTGGCGCGAGACGATCCGGACGGTCGTCTGCGAGGGCCAGGCGCACAACGAATTCCGCGACACCGACGCCGAGGACTTCGCCGTCGCCTTCTCGGCGATGCTCGACGGCTTCGCGATCCAGATCGCACTGCACGACCCGTTCGTCGACGCCCGGCGCGCCTTCGAGCTCAGCATGCGCGTCGCCGCCCAGCACCTCGGCTTCGCCTGGGAGCCGGGTCGCCGCTCCGGCGCGCCACGCCGCAGGCGCCGGCCGCCACGCACCTAGCCGGAGCGGATCAGCTCGTTCCTCGTGCCGGGCGCCGCAGGGCGCGCTCGGCTGGTCGCCGCCGCCGCCCGCGCCCGCATCGCCCCGGGAGGCAGCTCGCCTCCGGCGCGCGCTCCCGGGCGTGGCGGACCACCATGCGAGGTCGTCGAGCACGACGCCGGGGGCGATGTCGGTCGTGCGGCTGACCGGCTGTCCGGCATCGCCGAAGGCGTTGGCGACGTCGGGGCTGAGACGCTGTTGCGCAGCGGGACCGATGCAGGGTCCGGGGGGCTGCGGCCGATCGCCGGGCTCAGCTGGCTGGCGCGACGGTCCTCGACGAGCGCGCCCGACCGTGGCGGTGGGAGCCGTAGCGGTCGCCGTCGGCGTCCGAGCGCGGCCGCACCAGCGTGAAGGTCTCGAACTCCGTGTAGTTCGGGTTGGGCGCTCCGTGCGCCCCGCTGGTCGGGTTGGTCGGGTCCGCGCCGACGGCGTGGAAGTACGTCACGGTGATGCTCGTCTGGCCGTCGTCGTCGCTCCCGGGGTCCACGTCGAACACGGCGATGCCGTAGCCAGTCGCCGGGTCGCGCATCGCCGACCACGTCGCGTCCTCGAGCGCGTTGGCCCCGGCGCGGGCGTAGACGTTCGGCGTCGTGCTGAGCGCCGGGCGGTTCGCCTTGGTGAACACCTTCGCCTGCTGGAGGCCGTCGGCGGGGTCGACGCCGTACTCGTCGAGCGGCGCGTTCGTCCCGCCACCACCGAGGATCAGGTGCACGGTCCCCTCCGTCGTGTCGAACACCCCGGCGTCGACGGTCGTCGCCGGGCGGGGGCGCATGGTCTCGACGGTCGCGCCCGTCGACGCGTCCCGCCCGACCATAGAGTCGTAACCGCGCACCGGGAAGGACCGCTCGTAGTCGTGGTCGTGGCCACAGAGCACGAGATCGACCTCGTACTCGTCGAAGAGCGGCAGCCAGGCCTGGCGGATGCCGAGGTCCGAGCCGTTGCCGGTCGCCGAGGACGAGAGCGCGTCCTGGTGCATCTGGACGACGATCCAGTCGATCGAGTCGTCGGCGCGCCCCGCCGCCAGCGTCCGCTCCAGCCACAACGTCTGGGCGCCGCCGCTGTAGCCGCGGACGTAGAGCGACGTCCCGGGGGCGATCGGGGGGTTGCCGGTGCTCGCCACGGGGGTGAGCGGGCTCGGCCCGGCCACGAAGGCCGCCCCGTCCTGGTAGATGACGTCGTCGGCGTCGAGCGAGACGAACAGCACGGAGCCGACCCGGAACGAGTACCAGTGGCCGGAGAAGCCGGCGACGCCGTTGTCCGGCAGCTCGTAGCGCGTGAGGTAGGAGTCGAGCCCCTCCACGCCGTTGTTGAACTCGAGCTCGTGGTTGCCCGGGCAGGGCATCCAGGGGCGGTTCGCTGCCGAGGTCTGGTTGTTGTTGCCGAAGTCCCGCCAGACCTCCGGCTGGGTCGTCGGGTTCAGGTTGGCGTAGCAGAGGTCGCCGTTCAGGAGGTGGAACAGCGGCGAGAAGGACTCCACCGCGGCGACGGCATAGACGCTCTGGCCGTAGGAGAGCGTCCACGCGGTGTTCGGCGTCGCCAGGTCGCCGAAGCTGGTGAAACGGAACGGGGAACGGCCGGACGGCGCGGTGCGGAAGCTGGCGGAGAACGGCGACGCGGCGTTCGAGTCGTTGTCGGCCGTGACGACGTAGGTGTACTCGGTGTCGGGCCGCAGGCCCTCGACGGCGGCGTGGTACGTCCAGACCGTCTCGCCGTTGATGCCGTCGGTGTAGATGCGCTGCACCGCCGGGATCCTGCGGCGCCAACCAGCACCCGTCCCGAGGAGCACGCGCGGCTCGGTCGCCGCCGCGCCGGAGGCCCAGGAGACCACGACGGAGGTCGTCGGGTCGGCGCCCCAGGTGAGGTGGACCTGCTCGGGCGTCCCGTCGTCCGACGGAGGGCCGGACCCGGCTGCCGACGGGGCGCGCAGCAGGATCGGCCCCGCCGCGGCGAGCAGGCCGGCGCCCTTCAAGAAGCTGCGGCGCGATACCGAGGTTTCGATCATGTCGGTTCCCATGGCGGCAGCGTCCCATGGGCCCGTGAACGTCCGGTGACGCCTCGCCGCGACGGCGCGCGCCACGCCGCGACCGGCCGGTGAACTCTTTGCAGCGCCGGCGCGCCGGCCCACCCTTGTCGCGCCGATCGGCCCTATCTAGACTGATCGTTCAATCAGTCTCCGAGCTCCCGGACTCGCGGCTCGCGTGGAACGGATCACCGGTGAGGGGCTGCCCGCGCATCGGCGCCAGCAAGGTGCTACACCATCGGCAGGCGCGGACGAGTAGCGGGGGTGGGCAATGGCGGGTGGCGAGGTCGAGCTCGTCTCGTTGACGAAGTGCTTCTCCGACGTCCGTGCCGTCGACGGGATCGACCTGCACGTCGGGCGCGGCGAGTTCTTCTCGCTCCTCGGTCCTTCTGGGTGCGGCAAGACGACGACGCTCCGGCTCGTCGCCGGCTTCGAGCAGCCGACCAGCGGGCGCATCCTGCTCGACGGCGTCGACGTCGCCCGCATGCCGGCGCACGAGCGCAACGTCAACACCGTCTTCCAGAGCTACGCGCTCTTCCCCTTCCTCTCCGTGTTCGACAACGTCGCCTTCGGCCTGAAGTACAAGAAGGTCAGCAAAGCCGAGCGGGTCCGGCGCGTCTACGAGGCGCTCGACCTCGTCCAGCTGCGCAAGTTCGAGAAGCGGCGCCCCGGGCAGCTGTCGGGCGGCCAGCAGCAGCGGGTCGCCCTGGCGCGGGCGCTGGTGCTCAACCCGGCGGTGCTCCTGCTCGACGAGCCCCTCGGCGCGCTCGACGCCAAGCTCCGCCGGACGCTGCAGGTCGAGCTCAAGGCGCTCCAGGAGGTCGTCGGGATCACCTTCCTCTACGTCACCCACGACCAGGAGGAGGCCCTGACGATGTCTGACCGCCTGGCGGTGATGGACAGCGGGCGCATCGCCCAGGTCGGCACGCCGACCGAGGTCTACGAGGAGCCGGCGAACGCTTACGTCGCCGACTTCCTCGGCGTGTCGAACCTCATGGAGGCTCGCGCCGTGAGCTCGGGGGGTGCCGGGAGGTGCCGGCTGCGCCTCGGCGAGTTCGACCTGGAGGCCGAGCGCGGCGCCACCAGGTCGTCAGGACCGGTGATGCTGGCGATCCGCCCCGAGCGCGTTCGGGTGGAGCCATTCGACTCGTCAGGGCCGAACCGGGTGCCGGCGATGGTGGAGCGGCTGGTCTTCCTCGGCTCGGCGACCCAGATCATTCTCCGTCTCGCGCCCGGCGCGACGCTCCAGGCGCTTGTCCAGAACGACGGCGCGCCGGTCGCCTTCAGCCAGGGCACGCCCGTCCAGGCGCACCTCCCGGCGGACGCGCTGCGCGTCCTGGCCGGCTCGGGCACCGAGGTCCCCGCCGAGGAGCCACTCTCCGTCATCGCCACGGCGCCACCCGCCCGCCCGGTCGCCACCGTCAGCAGGAGCTGAGCGGGAGCCGGTCCCGCGTCGCCGGCACCAGGAGCTCCGCCGCGGCGCCGGGGCTCACATGCCGGCGATCGAGGTCAGCGTCTCCTGGCGGCCGACCCGCTCGCCGCGCGTCATCCAGCGGTAGCCGGCGTAGCCGAGCGCGGCCACAACGAAGGAGAAGAGGAGCATCAGCGTCGCCAGGGCGTTGAGCGCCGGGCCGCCGTTGCCGCCGTGGGTGTTCGAGTAGATGATCACCGACATCGGCTGGGTGTTCCCGGTCGAGGAGAGCAGGTCGACGATGACGAAGTCGTCGACGACGGTGGCGAACACGAGCACCGCGCTGGCGAAGATCGCCGGCATGAGCATCGGCAGCAGGACCCGGCGCACCGCCTCGAGGCGCGAGGCGCCGAGGTCGGCCGCGGCCTCCTCGTACTGCCTGCCGATCGAGACGAGCCGGGCCCGGACGATGATCGCCGGCCAGCTGAGGTTCCAGGTGACGAGCCCGAGCACCTCGGCGAGCGTCCCGAGGTGGATCGAGGTGAACAGCGCCGTGAACACGAAGAAGAGCGCCACGCCGAAGATCAGCTCGGGCACGACGAAGGAGAAGATCATGACGAAGTTGAACGCCGACGAGGTGCGCGTGTGCCAGCGGTCGATCCCGATGCCGAAGGCGACGCCGAGGGGCACCGTGATCAGCGTCGTGTAGAGCGACAGCCAGAGCGTCTGGAGCACCGCCTGGTGCAGCTGGGGGTTGTGCAGCACCGAGTTCAGCGGGTCCGACGTGTACCAGCGCAGCGAGAAGCCCTGCCACACGCTCTGGGACTTGCCGTTGTTGAACGAGAACAGCACGGCGAGCGCGATCGGCAGGATCGACCAGGCGAGGTAGCACCAGGTGAAGCTCTCCAGGAACCAGGCGTGGCGCCAGGGGTTGCGCGGGAGCAGCGATCGCGCCCGCCTGGCGACGGCGAGCGGCGCGGCCGCGCCGGCGACGTCGACGGCCGGCCCGGTCTCGGCGCGCAGCTGCATCAGGCGAGCTCCGCCGAGGCGCGGTTCGTCGAGATGACGTAGTAGAGCATCGGCACCAGGAGCACGGCGAGGAGCAGGACCGAGAGCGCCGCGCCCTCGCCCTGCAGGCCCGTCGCGTTGAGCTGGCCGTCGATGACGTTGCCGACCATGGAGGTGCCCGAGGAGCCCGACAGCATCTGGTTCGTGTAGTAGTCGCCGCACATCGGGAGCACCGTGATCAGCATCCCGGTGAGGACGGACTGGCGCGAGAGCGGCAGCGTCACCCTGAGGAACGTCCGCCAGCCGCTCAGCCCGAGATCGCGCCCGGCCTCGATGAGGCGGGAGTCGATCCGGTCGAGCCCGGAGTACAGGACGAGGATGAGGTAGGGGATGTACCCGTACACCAGACCGAGGATGACGGTCGCCGACTGCCCGCCGAGCCAGTCCACCGGGTGGTTCACGAGGTGCAGGAACGTCAGCGCCTTGTTGACGTAGCCGTCGTTCTGGAGCAGGTCGATCCAGGCGAGCATCCGCATCATGTAGCTGATCCAGAACGGCGCGATCAGCAGGGCGAGGAAGATGCCCTTGCGCCGGCCGCCGAAGCGCGTGACGAAGTAGGCGACCGGGAAGGCGATCAGCAGGGAGAGCCCCGAGGCGATCGCCACGAAGACGACCGTGCGCACGAAAATCGGGCCGATGAAGGCGCCGGTGCCGACGAGGTCGCTCCACGACTTGGCGAAGTTGGCGCCCGTCCAGTGGAGCGGGTTCCACACGGGGACCGCCGACTGGAAGATCGGGTTCAGCTGCCCTCCGGCGATCGACAGCACGGCGTAGAAGGGGACGACGAAGAGCAGCAGGAGCCAGACGATCCCCGGCGCCGTGAAAGCGGCCCAGACGAGGCGGGTGCGGGCGTCGTCCCGTCCGTCCTCGCGCCCACCGCCGAGCCTTGCCATGGCGCCTGGGTGCTCAGATCCCCTGGCTGACCTGGAGCCAGGCCTGCTGCCAGGCGGTGTCCGCCGCCGGCGGGAGCTGGTACTCGCCGACGCCCTTCCTGAAGTACGAGGGCAGGACGGCCGTCGAGGTGAGGGTCGGCGGCAGGATCTTCTCCTTCACGAGCAGCTGCGGGGTGACCGCGGTGAGCGGCTGCATGTAGCCGTTGTAGCTGATGTTCTCCAGCACGTTCGGCAGGTCGAGCATGTAGTTGAGGAAGAGGTGGGACAGGACCGGGTTCTTCCCCGCACCGAGGATCGTGATGGTGTCGTTCCCCACGGGTCCCTTGCCGTCGGGGGGGAACCAGTAGCCGACCACGTCGACCGAGACGCCCTTCGGCATGTACGCCGCCGCGGCGGCGATGTCGCCCGACCAGGCGTGGTGGATCCAGATCTGCCCGCTCGGCACGTTGGAGTAGTCGTTGTTGTCGATGTGGACGTTGGTGAGCTGCGCCAGCTGGTGCAGCGAGTTCGCCGACAGCTGGATCTGCTTCGTCTCCGTCGTGTTCAGGTTGAAGATCCCGTTCTTCATCAGCCCGAGCGAGATGCTCTCGCGGTAGTCGTCGAGGATCGCGACCTTGCCCTTGTACTTCGACTGCCACGGCATCGCCCAAGGGTTCGACATCGTGTACGGGTTCTCGTGGACGTGGTCCTTCCGCCAGGCCATGCCGGTCGTGTAGATCGTGTACGGCACCGTGTACTGCCACTTCTGGTCGTACCAGGGGTTCTCGAAGTCCGTCCAGGCCTGGGTGATGTTCGGGACGTAGCTGTGGTTGATCGGCCGGATGAGCTTGGCCTCGACGAGCGGGCCCAGCTGGTCCACCGTCGGGAAGAAGACGTCGAAGGACTCGCCGCTGCGGAGCTTGGCTATCGCCTCCTCCATCGTGTTGAAGGTGGTGATCTCCACCTTGCACTGATACTTCTTTGCGAAGTTGTTGACGACCGCCTGGTTGATGTAGGCGACCCAGTTGTAGAGCTTCAGGGTCGCGCCCTTCTCGGGCTTGAGACCGCTGGCGATCGCCTTGTTGCCCGAGAAGATCGGCCACGTCACCGGCTTGTCAGGTCGCGGCAGGGGGATCGAGGAGGTCGACGCCCCCGCGACGCCCTCCTCGATCGCCCCGAGCAGCGGGCCGAGGCCGCCGATGGCGGCACCGGCCCCCGCCACGCCGGCGGCGCGCAGCAGGAATTCCCGCCTCGACAGCGGGGACCGCTGGCGTGCACCGCCCTCGGACCAGCCTTCGCGTGGATGCGACATGTGTGCTCTCCGTTCCCCCTGGCCTTCAGCGCGCTGCGCCGATCCCCCCGACCACCGGCGCCCTGCGCGGCGCCGAGCGGTCCGGCGCCCCAACTGAACCGCAGATCAACGCAGTCAACCACCCCCGCACGGCCGCTACAAGACCTCCCCGACCGTCACGGGGCGACGGAGGCGGCGAAGCGGGCGAAGTTCTCGAGGAAGCGGTCGACGTCAGCCTCGTCGTGCTGCACCGAGATCAGCCACTGCTCGATCTTGCCCCACGGGGGCAGGAAGACGCCGCCGTTGTGCTGGAAGAGCCAGTGGGCGTGGTTGAAGCGGTCGTCGATCTCGAGGAAGCCCCGGTAGTCGCGCACCGGGACGGGCGAGAAGACGACGCAACCCTTCGCTCCGACGGCCACGACGTGCGCTTCGAGGCCGCTTCGTCCGAGCTCGTCGCGGACGCCGGCGACCATCCGGGCCTCCAGCCGGTCGAGGCGCTCGTAGGCGCTCGCCGTGGCGACCTCGTAGAGCATCGCCCGCGTCGCCGCCATGGCGAGCGGGTTGCCGCTGAACGTGCCGACCATCTCGTAGTCGCCGTTCGCGACGTGCTCCATGACCTCGGCGGTGCCGCCGACCGCGGCAGAGGCGATGCCGCCGCCGATCGCCTTGGCGAGGCAGACGATGTCCGGGGTCACGGCGACCACCCCGCTGGCCCCGCGGGGGCCGGCGGTGAGCCCGGTCTTCACCTCGTCGAAGGTGAGGAGGGCGCCGTCGGCGCGGAGCAGCTCCTTCAGCCCGGAGAGGTAGCCCGCATCGGGAAGGATGATCCCGGCGTTCATCATGATCGGCTCGACGATCATCCCGGCGATGCGGCCGGGGTTCTCCTCGAGCACGCGCTCGACGCCCGCGAGGTCGTTGAAGCCCACGACACGGACGAGGTCAGTGAACGCCTGGGGGATGCCGGCGCTCTCGGGGACGGCGGTCGGCCGGTCGGCCGGGCCCATCGCCTCGGGGTCCGGGGCGACGGACACCTGCACCGAGTCGTGGTGGCCGTGGTAGCCGCCCTCCACCTTCACGATCAGGTCGCGCCCGGTGATCGCCCGCATCAGGTGGATCGCCTCCATCGTCGCCTCGGTGCCGGAGTTGGCGTAGCGCCACAACGGCAGGCCGAAGCGGCGCGCCAGCTCCTCGGCGACGGCGATGGCGTCCTCGGTCGGCTGGGCGAAGTGGGTCCCGTGCTCGACGCGCGAGCGCACGGCCTCGACGATCGCCGGGTGGGCGTGGCCCGCAAGGGAGGCCCCGTAGCCGCCGTGAAGGTCGACGTACTCGCCGCCGTCGACGTCGTAGACCTTCGAGCCGCGCCCGCCGGTCAGCCAGACGGCCTGCGGCCGGGTGATCTGCCAGCTGGAGGTGACCCCGCCGGCGAGCGCCCTGGCGGCCCGCGCGGAGGAGGCGGCCGAGTTGGGCTGGCGGGCGACGAAGATCGCCTCCTGCTCGGCGATCACACCGTCCAGCCGCGCAGAGAGGTCGTCGAGTGTGGGCGTCCGTACAGCCATGACCGGCTCCGTTCGCTCGCTGTGCCGCGCCACCGGCGACGCGCCGACGACGATTGACTGACTGTTCAGTCTATGGGACGCCGGGCTGCCGGACAAGGCCGGGGAGCTGCGCCGGGCGGCGCCCCGAATCGGTATGGCGACCTGCGCGGCCCGGGACCACCGGAGCCCGGCGCACTACGTTTGCCTCGGCTGGGTGGTCGCCGGACGCCCGCTGCGACCACCCCCGGGCGCCGCGGCGGGCAGGCACGAGCGATGGAGGAGAACCGTGGCAGCTGAGGTCCGAGGTGTCGTCGCAAAGGCGAAGGGCAAGCCCGTCTCGATCGAGACAATCCTCGTCCCCGATCCCGGGCCCGGCGAGGCCGTGGTCGCCGTCCAGGCCTGCGGCGTGTGCCACACCGACCTGCACTACCGGGAGGGCGGCATCAACGACGACTTCCCGTTCCTGCTCGGGCACGAGGCGGCAGGGCTCGTGGAGGCCGTCGGGCCCGGCGTGGACAGCGTCGAGCCCGGCGACTTCGTCGTCCTGAACTGGCGGGCGGTCTGCGGGCAGTGCCGCTCGTGCCGCCGCGGGCGCCCCTGGTACTGCTTCTCCACGCACAACGCCCGCCAGAAGATGACCCTCGCCGACGGAACGCCGCTCTCCGCGGCGCTCGGCATCGGCGCCTTCGCCGAGAAGACGCTCGTCGCGGCGGGACAGTGCACGAAGGTCGACCCCCGCGCCCGTCCCGAGGCGGCCGGACTCCTCGGCTGCGGCGTCATGGCCGGGATCGGGGCGGCGATGTACACCGGGGAGGTGGGTCCGGGCGACTCCGTCGCCGTGTTCGGCTGCGGCGGCGTCGGCTGCGCGGCGATCGCCGGGGCGCGCCTCGCCCGGGCGTCGAGGATCATCGCCGTCGACCTCGACCCGAGGAAGCTCGAGCTCGCCAGGCAGTTCGGCGCGACCGACACGGTGCTGGCGGGCGAGGAGGACCCCGTCGAGGCGATCCGGCGCCTCACGGACGGCAACGGGGCCGACGTCTGCATCGAGGCCGTCGGCAACCCGAAGGTGATGGAGCAGGCGTTCTTCGCCCGCGACCTTGCCGGCACCCTCGTCCAGGTCGGCGTTCCGACGCCGCAGATGCGGATCGACCTGCCGATGATCGAGTTCTTCGGCCGCGGCGGCCGGATGAAGCCGAGCTGGTACGGGGACTGCCTGCCGTCGCGGGACTTCCCGATGCTCATCGACCTCTACCTCCAGGGCCGGCTCGACCTCGACCGGTTCGTGAGCGAGACGATCCCGCTCGACGGCGTGGAGGAGGCGTTCCATCGGATGGAGCGCGGCGAGGTGCTCCGCTCGGTCGTCGTGCTCGGGCGATGATCGAGCTCGTCACGACGTCGGGGACGTTCTCGCTCGACGGCCAGGACTTCGCGGTCGAGAACAACGTGTGGCTGGTGGGCGACGGCGACGAGGTGGTCGTCGTCGACGCCGCCCACGACCACCGTGCCATCGCCGTCGCCGTGGGCGGCCGACGGGTCGTCGCCGTGATCGCCACGCACGGCCACAACGACCACGTGAACGCGGCCGGGGCGCTGGCCGACGAGGCCGGTGCGCCGATCCTGCTGCACCCCGACGACCTCGTGCTGTGGCGGCAGGTGTACCCCGGGCGCGAGCCCGACGGGCCGCTCGCCGACGGCCAGCGCATCTCGGCGGGGGGCACGACGCTCGAGGTCCTGCACACCCCGGGCCACACCCCGGGCGGCTGCTGCCTGCTCGACGCCGCGGCGGGGGTGGTCTTCTCGGGGGACACCCTCTTCAAGGGGGGCCCGGGCGCGACCGGCCGCAGTTTCTCGGACTTCCCGACGATCATCGACTCGATCCGGCGCCGCCTGCTCACGCTGCCGGCCGGCACCAGGGTGCTGCCCGGCCACGGCGAGGAGACGACCGTCGGCGCCGAGGCGCCACACCTCGACGAGTGGATCGCCAGGGGGCACTGATGGCGACGGTACGGGCGTTCCTGGCCGAGCGGGACGGCGACGTCGTCACCTGCGGTGTCGGCACCCTGGACACGAGCGAGCTCGGCACGGGCGAGGTGCTGGTGCGCGTCGACTGGTCGAGCGTCAACTACAAGGACGCGCTCGCCACCCAGCCGAAGGGCGGGGTAGCGCGGCTCGACCGCCTCGTCCCCGGCATCGACCTCGCCGGTACCGTCGAGGAGAGCAGGAGCGCCGCCTTCCTCCCCGGTCAGCAGGTCCTCGCCCACGGCTACGGGCTCGGCGTGAGCCACCACGGCGGCTTCGCCGCCTACGCCCGCGTGCCCGAGGCCTGGCTGCTCCACCTTCCCGACGGACTGACCCAGCGCGAGGCGATGATCGCCGGGACGGCCGGGTTCACGGCGGCCCTGAGCGTCGTGCGGCTCCTCGAGCACGGCCTGGCGCCGGACGACGGCGCCGTCCTCGTCACCGGCGCGAGCGGTGGGGTGGGCTCGTTCGCCGTGGCGGTGCTCGCCCGGCTCGGCTTCGAGGTGGTCGCGAGCACCGGCAAGGAGGCGGCACGCGAGTGGCTGGGGTCGCTCGGCGCAACGGCCGTCATCGGGCGCGAGGAGCTGTCGGGCCCGGGCAAGCCGCTCGAGGAGCAGCGCTGGGCGGCGGCCGTCGACTGCGTCGGCGGGTCGACCCTGGCGGGCGTGCTGCGCTCGCTGCGCTGGGGCGGGGCTGTCGCGGCGAGCGGGTTGACCGGTGGCCCGAGGCTCGAGACGACGGTGTTCCCGTTCATCCTGCGGGCCGTCTCGCTGCTCGGCATCGACTCGGTGGAGCTCCCGCTCCCCGAGCGCGCCGTCGTCTGGGCCCGCCTCGCAACGGACCTGCGCCCACGCGACCTGGAGTCGATCGTCGCCGAGGAGATCGGCCTGGAGGGGATCGGTGGCGCCGTCGCCGCACTGCTCGCGGTCGCGGTGCGCGGGCGCTACCTCGTGCGGCCGGCGCCGTAGCGGCGCCGGCCGCCCGGCGCGCCCCACCAAAGCCCGGGCCGCGCGGTAGAGGGACGTCGGGAGTGTCCCGGCGCCGGCGGGGCTGCGGCGTACGCTCTGGCGGTGCATCGCTGGACCGAGGACGAGGAGCGGCTCTCCGAGGCGATCTTCGCCTACTCGATCGAGCGCCTCCGCCTCGACCCCGTCCCGTTGGACGGGCCGAAGCCCCCCGAGGAGCTGGAGCGGCTCGTCGGCCGGACCATCACCCCGGGCGGCATCGGCGGCCTGGAGGCGCTCCGGATCTTCGGCGACGTGCTGGCGCCCGCTTGCAGCTCGATCGACCACCCCCGCTCGCTCTCGTTCATCCCCTGTGCCCCGACCCAGGCGGCGAAGCTGTTCGACCTGGTCGTCGGGGCATCGTCGATCTACGCCGGCAGCTGGCTCGAGGGCGCCGGAGCGGTCTTCGCCGAGAATCAGGCCCTACGCTGGGTCGCCGACCTGGCAGGCTTCCCCGCCGGAGCCGGGGGAGTGTTCGTCCAGGGCGGGACGCTCGGGAACCTCTCGGGCCTGGTCGCCGCCCGCTACCGGGCCCGGCGGGCTGCCGAGCGCGGGGACGGGCCGGCGCTCCGTCCGGGCAGGCGCCTCGCGGTCGCCACCAGCCCCGAGGCGCACTCGTCGGTCCGCTCCGTATCGGACGTGATGGACGTCGAGGTCCTCGAGGTGGAGGTGGGCCCCGACCGCCGCCTGAGCGGCCCGGCGCTCGCCGACGCGCTCGAGCGCTGCGAACGCCAGGGGGACCTGGACGTCTTCGCCGTCGTGGCGAGCGCCGGGACGACGAATCTCGGCATCATCGACGACATCGCCTCCCTCGCGGACGTCGCGGAGGACCGGGGGCTGTGGCTCCACGTCGACGGCGCCTACGGCCTCGCCGCCCTGGCCGCGCCGAGCGCACGCCATCGCTTCGCAGGGATCGAGCGCGCCGACTCGTTCGTCGTCGACCCGCACAAGTGGCTCTTCTCGCCGTTTGACTGCGCGGCGCTCGTCTACCGCGACCCCGAGATCGCCCGAGCCGCGCACGCCCAGCACGCCGGCTACCTGGAGCCGATCGGTGCGCTCGGGCAGTGGGATCCCTCCGACTACGCCGTCCACCTCTCGCGCCGCGCCCGCGGCCTGCCGTTCTGGTTCTCGATCGCCACGTACGGCACCGACGCCTACGCCCAGGCGGTCGAGCGCACGCTGGTGGTGGCCCGCTACGCCGCCGACCAGGTGCTCGCCCGTGACGAGCTCGAGCTGCTGCGCGAACCCGAGCTGTCGGTCGTCTGCTTCCGCCGGCTCGGGTGGGGGCGCGAGGAGTACTACGGCTGGTCGGACCGGCTGCGGACCGCGGGCGTGGCGCTCGTCACCCCGACGACGGTCGACGGCGAGGTGGTCGCGCGCTTCGCCATCATCAACCCGACGACCTCCGAGGCCGACATCGAGCTCATCTTGGACTCGATGCGCTGAGCCTCGCAGCGGCCGGACGGGCCGACCGACGCCCGTGCCCTGAGGAGCGAACGACTAACCGGGGCTCGGGCCTGGGCGTTCTCGCTTCGGACGTCCAGCATCAGACGGGTCGTCCCGACCGATCGAGAAAGGCCCAATCACGAGCACGCCGCCCGAAAGCCGCGCCGCAGGCCGGCTCGGCGAGAGGCACGAAGCGGTGGACCCTCGGGAACATCGGCATTGCTCGAGGGGCGGTTGCACCCATGTTCGTCGCACGACAGGGAATACGTGATGGACCATCGAGAGCGAACGTCGGGAACGCATCGGCGGCTGGGGACAACAATCTGGGTGTGGGGACCGACAACGA
>Ga0209415_10005427_pt1 | contig 22920 bp, 20 predicted proteins | sample PeaSoiSIISIP2007_FD_187696 | JGI IMG/M metagenome (GOLD analysis project Ga0209415, IMG submission 187696) | Peat soil microbial communities from Weissenstadt, Germany - SII-SIP-2007 (SPAdes) (version 2) | ecosystem: Environmental > Terrestrial > Soil > Wetlands > Peat | place: Germany... | reverse complement strand
TCAAACCGGAGACGGAGCAGCAGAAAGTTGTCGTATTCTTACGTGAACGGAAAATGGGGGCAGGTCAGGAGTTAGGGGTTACTGTAGCGGAGCTGATCGTACAGGTGGGATCACGGAAACCGACCAGGTCCACCGGTTCAAGGCTACAGGAAAAGAATGAGCCGGCGAGGTGTCAAGCTATACTCTTTTTCCTTATTGACAAACGACCAAGTGGCGTCTCATAGTGGTGCTTTGGTTTTGCTTCGAATTACTTCGAACTTCGGTTTAGGAGGCAGTACAAAGTGCGTCGTGCAAACATTCTTGTGCTAGTGACGCTTTTCATATTAGCGGCAATTCCTGCCAAAGCTTACGGCGATCCCAGCGGTGGTGCGCTGTTTCAGGTTCTTATGCCAACTTTGGCAGCGATTTGGGCCGTGTGGATGATCTTTGCCAATCATGTTCGCCGGACTCTGGGGAAATGGCTACGCCCGTTGAGAGGATCAACACCGGAGGAGCCTTCTACTTCGCGATCAGCCGAGTCGGTAGCGATAGAGGACTAGGACAGGAAAAGTTTATCGCTGCTACTGTAGATTTACATATTGTTCGTCCCATCTGTACTTCTTGTCCCGGATTATGTCTCCCCACGCCGAATCCACTCTATCTTTTTGAGTCGCAGAGATCCAGAAGTGGTTTCGAGCATGTTTGCTGACACCTTCGAGGTGTTGCTCAAGCCCGCGTCGCACGGCATCGAAGCCACCTAGATCCAGTTCATCGTATAAGCGTTCCATTTCCTGAATTGGATTGGCAACCAAGTCTTCATAACGCACCTTGGCCACAGAGCGCAAAGGCAATTTGCCCATACCTTCAGCAACCGCCTCTTCGTGAAGGATATATGCTGCCAGAACAAACGTCTCAATATCCTCCGATGAGCAGGACTTCAGCCCATACATGTCAATCAGCGTCCGCCAAAGTCTTAGATTGGAAGAAAAAACTTCGTAAGGATTTCGCTCGATAATCACATATCGCGCCTGCGGGAATAACGACGGCAACAGGGGCAATCGAAAACCGTGTGGTGGTGACTTGAATACCATTGGTTTGTCCTGCTGGACAGTCAGAATGCGCTGGAAATACAAGAGTGATTCCTTCCAGCAATCTTGCTCGCCATGTGGACGCGCACGGACGTCAAGAAGGGACCGCGGATCAAGCATCAGAGACGGTATAAGCAAAGCTTCATAAGGAGAGGGCGCACCTAGGGCGAGGAGCGCGAACTCGTCTTCCTGGGGCGATGACCATGCATAACTCATGTTATCCATTGGTCTCCGCGTCTCGAGGTGCATTGCGTGCTCCTTGATCCACCGCTCAGTGAGCAAGAAATGGGAGGGGTTTAAGCAGGCGTAGGTGCTGGGAAAACCGAATCGAGAATCACGACAGAACAGCTCATGCAGGAATGTAGTCCCGGAGCGCCAAAACCCTAAGAGAAAAAGGGGAGGCTTTGGTTCGGCTCGCTTGAGTGCATCTGCATGACTTGCGTGCTGAAGTCGAAAAAGAATGGAGTAAATTGCGGCGCTTGACCAGTAGGCAAACCCAGTCGGCCATGGCGGCGCGGCCGGCATTTTTCTTGCCAAATGTCGCCACGCACCTGCCAACAAGCGAAGTCGTTTCATGATTCAGAGTCAGGCGACCCATAAAGTTCAATTGTTGGGAGTATTCCGATCGTTTACCTCGTTTAACTTCTTGAGTAACAACTCCCGCATCCGCTTGCCTGTCTCAGGGTCAGACAAAATGAGGTTATGCTCTTCCTTCAGATCAGTCTTGTAGCGATAGAGATCCTCTTTCGAGCTCCCCAGATAGTTTACATACTTGAATTCGTCATCGATGATCGCCACGGTGCCCTTGGTTATAGGATCAAGTTCTCGATTGGGTTCAAGATTCATGCTGTATATGTAGCGTTGTTCCATGGTCTTTCCCTCTAGCAACGGTTTGAGGGAAATGCCGTCGGTCCAATTTGGTACGTTCCCGCCAACTAAGTCCAGGAGCGTAGGAAGTAGATCCACCTGCTGCGCAGCGTAGTCGATGCGGGCACTCCGCTTCTGTCCGGGCAGATGGATCAATAGCGGAATATGAATGAGCCCATCATAAAGGTAGCGCCCTCCGTGAACAAACCAGTGGTGTTCGAACGATTCTCCGTGATCTGCCGAAACTATTACTATTGAATGGTCTAGCCGGCCCGTTCTGTCTAGCCAATCTAGATATTTCCCGACGGCATTGTCCACATACAGTACCGACTCGTCGTACCGGGCTCGCAACTCCTCTGCCGAAACTCCTTTGGGGGCCCCGCTGTTTTGCAGGCCGACAAACTCAGAGTTGTGCGTTAGCTTTTCTCCTGGGAGGAAATGCCCCAAAAATGGTGAGGGCGGTAAATATGGATCATGCGGCGGGTACACATGTGTCCACAAGAAGCGGGGTTGATTGATATCGTGACGTTCGATCAACGCCTGCGCACGATCAAACACCGGCTCAGCGGGAGCCGGATAGAAACCACTCCAAATTAGGTTATCCAGGAGGATCCGCAAGCGAACAAGCCTGGTAAGGATGGGACCGTCAAGGGTGTATCGAGAATTTAGGCCGACAAAGTTGGCACAGTCCGACCACATACCTGACAAATTCCGCAAGCTCGAATACTCCATCGCGTCATAGCTTTCAAGGGTTCGGTGCTGAATGGGAGTAGCGAGGTAATTCGAAGCAACGACCGCGGTATAGTAGCCGTATTGATGTAATATCTCGGCCAGATTCTGTCGCTCCACCGGGCCCCGTAGAAATCCGCCCAACTGGAATATACGATGCGACCACGGGAGCTTGCCTGTCTCGATTGAGGTGGTTGTCGGCGTGGTTATGTTCGAGTTAGCAAAAAAATAATCGAACGTGAAACTGCGTTCCGCAAACTTCGCCAGATTGGGCGTGGTCGGAAGGTTGTAGCCATAAACGGACGTATCAGCCGCCCTAAGTGCGTCTATTGTTATGAGGTAGATATCAGGCAAGTTTGAGGCTGAAGCAGGTTTCCCCACACGCTGGTAATCATGGAACGGATATACGCCGTGAGCCCAAAGCGAGATAGTCCCGACCCCAGCAAGCAGCACGTGAAGCCATACAAACGGCAGCAATCGGGTTCGACAAAAGTCTTGAATCGTCGCGATATTGATTCTGCAAACAATGGCTGCACAGACTATAACAGCGAGGAAGGATAGCCCAATCCAGCTCGACTGCTCCGGGTGCCAGTGAGGAGATATTCCCACTCGAACGTTATTGCAAAGACCAAGGACAAAATACGAGGTTGGCACTAGTAGCGCAATACGCCAAAACACCAATGTATAATATTTCCGACTTCTCACGTTCAAACGCATCGCGCCTGCCAATAGCAGACAACACAGCCACCATACGAAGGCCATCCCAAAAATGATTAGCAAAGCAAGGCTTGCATCTAGTGCAATTTCACCGTAAGTCATGTACAACGACATGCTGTCGAGTTGATTGAGCAACTCAAATTCCGAGCTTAAGATCAACACCGCAGATACGCCCGCGAGCGCAAGCCATGGACGGAACCAAATCTCATTGGGTTTCGATCTTCTTTCCCGAGACTTCGTGCCAGGTATTTCGACGACTAGCTGTTCCTTCATGCATTCTGAACGCTGAAATTGCCGCGCAGCAAACCTTCCGAAAGTCGCAAGCGATAGATGATTACAATTCAAGTAATCGCTCAAGGGTCAAAGCGTTAAAATCGGGAATGACGTCTTCCGCCCCAGCGCGACGCAGATCCTCAGCGCGTCCGTTGCTAGCGACACCGACACAGCGCATTCCAGCCGACTTGGCTGACTGGACACCGCATGGGGCATCTTCTAACACGAGCAGTTTATCCGGAGACAGATTCATTCGCCGCGCAGCAAGGCGGTACACTTCGGGATCCGGTTTGCCAACATTGACATCGTCTCCTGTGACGACCACGGTGAACCTCCGGTCCAACTTTAGCCGACGCAGAGTTCCCCACGTTCTGGCAGAACTTGCTGAAGTTGCAATTCCAGCATCCAATCCTGCCCTACGCATGGCGCCCAAGAACTTGCGCACCCCCGGAATCAGCCTCACATCTTGGAAGTTCTCTTCAAAAAATAAGTCCTTCTGATGCCCGTACTCGGCGATCTTAGATTCAGGAAGATCCCCGAGAAAGTGTCGCAATATCTCTTCGCGTCGCCTTCCTGCCAAGATAAAACCTAACCCCTCGTCACTGACGCTCTTCCCGACCGTAGCAAGGAACTTACTCCAAGCGATTCGATGAACCGGATGGCTATCGATAAGAACACCGTCCATGTCAAAAACAATTCCTTCGATCATTCACTTTGCTTATAACGGTGGGATCGAGGCCAGGTGCTTTGTGCAATCTTATAGTTTTCCATTGTGCCGATGTCCAACAAGTAGGTTGAGATGGGATATGCGACCATCTTACCCACTAGCCGTGGAAGAACGTCAAAGCCCAAATCGGCGGGCTGTTTGAGGGGAATAGCATCGAGCAGCGATTGACTTCCAAGCAAAAGCCCTGAAAAAGCGAGATTTCCGCGGGGGCGGACCGGTTTCTCAACAAAATCAACTACCGTACCATCTTCGATTATATCGAGTACGCCGCAACGACTGGGGTCGGAAACGCGGTAAGCGCCGATGGTTGCTGCCGGTCTTCTCGCTTGATGCATACGCAGCATCGCGGAAAAATCCACTTGGTTCAGCACATCCGCATAGAACACCCAAAAAAAATCCTCAGAACTAATCCACTCGCGGTTTTTCAACAAAGTTCCGGCACTACCCAACAGCTCCTCTTCTTCGACCACCCGGACCTTACTGCTATGTGGGTGCTTCCCTAAGAATTCGTGCACCGCCCCTGCATGAGCGTGAACATTAATAAGTACTTCGTCAATACCGAAATGGCTAAATGTTTCAAGCCAGATCTGCAGCAGCGGAATGCCTCGAATAGGTAGCAAGCACTTGGGAGTTTTATCGGTTAAAGGCCGCAATCGTGTGCCGTAACCAGCGGCTAACAAGAACGCCTTCAACGTGAAGTCCTCATTTCGGAGCAATAGAGCCACAACTTCGTTTTCGTCATCGCGCGCGCGCAACAGCAGGGACAAACGTCCAACGCGAACCACCTCGCTCGTCGCTGTCGATGAACGGATCGTTGACAATCACTTGTGCACCCTGCATATCAAAAGAAAAGGCCATTTCGTGCACGCCTTCTTCTCGTAAGGCTTTCCGCACCGCCTCGTGCTTAGGTCTCTCGCAATAAAGCAACAGAAACCCGCCACCTCCGGCCCCTGTGATCTTACCGCCCATGGCACCATGTTGCCGGGCACACGCATAGAGTTGGTCGATTTTAGGCGTGGAAATCTTGTTAGATACGCGTCTCTTCGCTTCCCATGCTGAGTGCAGAAGTTCCCCAAAAACTTGAAGTTGCGCTCGCTGCAAAGCTTCACGCATGCGAATTCCTAAGGCCTTCACGTCGTGGAGAGCATCTAACGTGGAACTGGTTTGCGATCGTGTCGAGTCTTCCTGTTCCTGCAGAATCGTCCAAGAGTGGTGGGCCGCACCAGTAAAAAATAACATTAGGTTAGATTGGAACTCCTGTAGAACATCCGCGTCCAAATCCATTGCCTCCACTTGAGTACTGCCATCTCGGTTAAAAGATAAGAAATTTAATCCGCCAAACGCCGCGGCGTACTCGTCCTGCTTGCCGACGTGCTTCCCTAGAACATTCCTCGCAATGTGGAACGCACGCTCAGCGAGTTCGTACTTCGAAAGAGGAGTCTGCAAATAGTTGGTCAGGGTCTGAACAATGTTTACACATACGCTAGCGGAAGAACCTAAACCTGTACCCGGTGGAATCTCCGAGGCTAAGAACAAATCCACGGAGACTTTCGAACCCAGTTCCTTGAGCACTGCCAGGGGGATTTCCAATTCACTGTTCCGAACCGGCATATTCGCGATATCCTGCCAATTTTCAAATACTCTGAGATCGGAAGAAATGACCTGAACCCGACCGTCGCTTCGAGCACCAAGGATCGTGTAGAAATATTTGTTGATGGCGGCACTCAATACGGCGCCGCCAAATCGCTCGTAGTAAGAAGGCAAATCAGTTCCTCCGCCTCCAAAGCTAATCCGCACTGGACTGCGAACTATGAGCATTCGGCAATGTCCTCTCAATCTCAAAATCCACAGCGCCTGATCTCTTGTTCTCCGCACTTGGCGAACCCAACCTGTTCAGGCGCAATAGCCTTCCCATTAGAGTCCATCCCGTTTGTAAAATCAACGAGATGTCGAAGAATAGTGACGAATGCATCATGTATTGCAAGTCAAAGCGAGCTTTCTCCTCAGACGAATGCTCCTCTCTCAATCCGCACACCTGGGCCAAGCCAGACATCCCCGGTTTAACGTTCAATCGTTGATACTGCCACTCGGAGTAGTGCTTGACCCGGTCTGGCGATTCGGGTCGTGGTCCAATCAAACTCATATCGCCGCGCAAAACGTTCCATAATTGCGGCATTTCCGTGATACTAAGCTGTTGCAGGATAATCTCGTAACGGGACACGTCTCGGCAATTGCGATCGGAATTCAAACGATACATCCAGAAGTGCTTGCCAAGCCGCCCGCAACGGAGTTCCCGGGCAAAGGGCCCGCCCCTCTTTGCAAGCAGCGCGATTGCACCAACCGCCACAAAGGGAATCGAAGTCACCAACAGACAAAAACCAAAGATCATGTCGAGGGTGCGTTTGACGGCACTGTTCACAAACCTCGACTTCGCTTCGCGTAACTGCAAGATGGGCAGCCCACCAAGGTCGAGCAGTTGTGGTTTGGAGAGATAAAGTTCGTAAGGATGGGGCACTACGCTCACACCAACACCCTCGCGTCGGCAACGAGCCGCCAGATTCATTACTTCTGGACTTCCAGGCTTTGACAAGGTGATGATGACCTCATCTACTCGCTCCTCGCGAATGAGGTCAATTACCCCCAGCGTCTGTATCATCCTAGCCTGGCTCGCGGTGCCAGGCAACCGGGTGTCAAACGAGGTGTCAGCGGAACAGAGAAAACCAACCACCTGGCAGAGCATCTCAGGATGGCACTCGATTTTCGCGGCCATCTCGCGGGCCACCGGTCCATTTCCAACGATCAAAACACGTCGCACAGCTCTCGCGAGGTATCTTGAACCCAAGATCGCGTGTGCCGTGCAGCGGATCGACAAAAAGCCACCAAAGAGCAGGATACCGAAGTAAGACAGCGTTAATCGCGAAAGAAATATCCGGAGGAGATAGGCCCCAGCCATCAAAATAGCCATCAGTAGGCACAATGCAAGAAACAGTTGGGAAAGAGTGGCGGGCAAATCCCAACCACGGCGGAACCCGTCCAGTTTCATCCACGAAAAAATGACCGCCCACACTGCGATTGCGACCAGAAACAGCGGAAAAAAAGTAAGGAAGGTACCGTCGGTTGGACCATGCCAGGCAAAGCCGTAGCGCATCACGTAGGCCAATACGAGCGCGACAAACGACCACGCGATATCGCCAGCCAGAATCCAGTGTTGAAGTCTCTGTTTCTTCAAAATATCAATCTCGCTCTTAATGCTCCCGACCAGTGGAAACAAAGTTTAGAAAGATCCAGAAAGTACCTCGGCAAACCAGTCAACGCGTACGCTTAGATTCTGAGGGGTCTCAGCAACACGCACTGAGAAATCGCTGGATTTGCAATCGTCTACCGGATTCAGAGAGGCAAAATGCCGAGAGTTAGCACATCTGACCTCGGCCCTGGAAAACGATGCCTTAAGCTGGTACTCCTCGAGCTCGGGGTGCGTCGGCGCTGTCCGCACATTGGCGAAAAGCTAGAAAGACGGCGTGCATTATGCAAAGGTGTGAATCCTCAATGTGTTGCATGTTCTCCGAGGGTACCGTAATGCACGAATCACAAAGAGCCTTCATCTTTCCCCCACGAAAGCCTGTGAGGCCTACGGTAGAAGCACCGGCATCTCGTGCAGCGCGCAAAGCATTGAGTACATTGGGTGAATTGCCGCTTCCGCTGATTGCGAAGGCAATGTCCCCTGCCTGAATAAATGGGCGCAGTTGGGCGGCAAAGATGTTTTCATAGCTGGTGTCATTCGCCCAAGCTGTGATGAGGGAGACATTGTCGGTCAAAGACACAACACGGAATGGCTTCTTGCCGGGGGTGGTGGTACCTTTACCGAGATCACAGGCGGCGTGGGAAGCAAGGGCGGCGCTTCCACCATTGCCAAACAGATAGACAGTGCAGTCTTGCTGATACGCTTGGAACAATCGATCGACAACATCGTCGATTACGGAGACGGGAAGCCGTTCTAAAACGTCTATGACCCCACGAACGTATTTACTGGTGGTCGCCAGTTCCCTTTCCTGGGCGACTCCAAGCACCGGCTCAGTCTTTACGATTCCATTTCCCAAAGTCTAGTATCTCCCAAATCTGCCCGTAGGGCGAGTATCTCTTCAACTACTTGCCTGAGCCGCGCAAGACTTCCCTGACGGTCTTGAGTAAAATCTTAACGTCCAGCCAAAAAGACCAAGTCCGGATATATTCCAAATCAAGACGAACCCAATCATCATAATCATTAATTCGATTTCGGCCGTTAACTTGCCATAGACATGTCAGACCGGGGCGCACCGACATCTTTTGTTTCTGATATGGGGTAAAAAGCTCGTATTCATTAACGAGCGGAGGGCGAGGGCCTACCAAGGTCATATCGCCTTTCAAAATACTGTAGAGTTGCGGAAGTTCGTCCAGACTGTATCGACGAATCCACTTCCCCAGAGACGTGACTCTTGGATCCCCCGTTATCTTGAACGCCGGCCCACGCATCTCGTTTAGATGCACCAGTTGAGCTTTCACTAGGTCAGCATCGACGTACATGGAACGGAACTTGTAGCTCATGAAAGGATTCCCGCCTTCACCTGCCACATACCATCGATAGAAGATAGGTCCCGGAGAGGAGAGTTTGACAAGAATGGCGATAACCAACAGGAGCGGGGATAGAACCACCAAGAGGAAAGCCGAGCCGACTACGTCCATCGCCCTCTTGATCCCACGCTGAGCGGAACTACCCCAATGCGGCGAGAGAACCAACCGGTCCAGGTCTCTATCGCAGGTGTTCAAACTAGTGGAATTCATTGGTGAATCGTTAGTCTCCAGAATCTGGCGCTTCCGTCGATTACGGAACCATAGATCGCTGCCATCCTATCCTGTTCCTGTGCGCTCATTACGAACGCAACGATCCACTCAATCGTAACGGAGCGTCCGTTACAGTGGACTCGCTCTGCGCATGTTGCACAGAGGTTCCGCCTCGCAGCACTCGCTGGGTGTTTTCCATATCCGCCTCGACCATCTCCACTACTAGATCTTTCCATGACACTCGGTTCTGCCAACCCAGTACTTGCCGCGCTTTAGAACAATCCCCCGTCAAGGTCTCAACATCGGCGGGACGTAAGAGTTTCGGGTCTACGCTGATCCACTCGTTGTAGTCAAGGCCTACATGTCCAAAAGCAACGCTACAAAACTCGCGAACTGAGTGAGTTTCGCCTGTGGCAATCACGAAATCGTCGGCCCGGGACTGCTGCAACATCATCCACATGGCCTCTACATATTCGCGAGCGTGCCCCCAATCTCGCTTTGCATCGAGATTACCCAGGCGAAGTTCCTGTGCCAGACCGAGTTTAATTCTCGCAACTTGAGACGTAATTTTACGGGTTACAAACTCAAAACCTCGCCGTGGAGACTCATGGTTGAAGAGAATGCCTGTACACGCGAACGTGTCGTAAGCTTCGCGGTAGTACTGGCAGAGATAATGCCCTGTCACTTTGGAAATTGCGTAAGTTGAGCGAGGATGGAACGGGGTTTGCTCATTCTGGGGAGTAGTACGCACTTTGCCAAACATTTCGCTCGACCCAGCAAAATAAAATTTACATTCAGGAACCGTCTGCTTCAGTGCCGCCAACAGCTCGTGCGTGCCTTGAGCGTTGGCGCGCATCGTTGAGAATTCGTCATCAAACGAGTAGCTCACATAGCTTTGGGCGGCCAAATGGTAGCACTCTTCCGGGCAGACGGCCTGCAACAGCGCACAAAGGCTCGCATAGCTTTCAAGCGACGCGCCATGGAGCTGAATGTCCGGCAACAGGTGCTGAATGCGAGACATCCTGTGCTCACGGTTCTCGACCGCAGTGCGCCGCACCATCCCGTGGACTTCGTACCCTTTCGCAAGCAGAAGCTCCGCGAGATACGAGCCGTCCTGCCCAGTGATTCCGGTTATGAGTACTTTGCGTTTCACTCCACCCTCCCAAACGAGTCTGCCGACTCTTAGATTTTGATAACAAGTCACCGAACATATTCTGATTCTGACCGTGACCGAGAACTCATGGTGAGCTGTGATTTTGACAGAGCGTACTCGCAAAACTCCAAGAATTCTCTACGAAAACGCTCCACCGAGAAACGAGTCGCATTTTTCCTACACGAAGCGGCGTGAAACTGTTCCCGTTCTATTTCAAAGAGAGAAATAGCGCCCACAACAGCCTCACACGACTGATCGAGGAAGAACACGCCAGTTGGTTCATCCCCTCCAAGATCGCGAACTATCTCTAGCACGCCACCCTTCCCAAAGGCAATCACTGGTGTGCCGCAGGCTTGCGCTTCGACCACGCTGATACCAAAATCTTCCTCGGCGGCAAACACGAAACCCTTGGCACGCTGCATGTGGTCGTGCACCACCTCTGAGCTTTGAAAGCCCATCATCATGACATTCTCTCCCGCAGCCGCTTTGATGCTCTTGAATTGCGGCCCATCCCCAATCACAACCAACTTCTTGTCGGGCATCTTGCGGAACGCTTCCACAATCAGATTAACTTTCTTGTAGGGGACAAGTCGAGAAACAGTCAAGTAGAAATCGTCCTTGTCCTCCTTCATGGACAGCGAGCCTACGTCTACCGGTGGATAAATTACCGTAGCTTTCCGCCTGTAAGTTTTCCAGATTCGACGCGCAATGAAATGAGAGATCGCGATGAACTCATCAACCCCGTTGGCTGTTGTCGTATCCCAAATGCGGGCCTCATGCAACAGCCACCGAGCAGGCCAGCTAAATATGCCCCGGTCCAAACCAGATTCTTCCAGGTACTGATGCTGAAGGTCCCATGCATACCGCATTGGCGAATAACAAACGCAGATGTGCAGCTGATCCGGACCCGTGATCACGCCCTTTGCGATTGCGTGGCAGCTGGAAATGACCAGGTCGTATGACGAGAGGTCAAATTGTTCCACCGCCAGGGGCATGAGGGGGAAGTACTTTCGGAAAGATTGGCGCGCAAATGGAAGATGTTGAAAAAAAGAAGTGCGTACCGGTTTGTCCAGAATAAACTTACGTTGATCGGCAGGCAAGAAATCCACGAGACTGAACAAGTCCGACTCGGGAAAGCAGGCAAGGATCTGCTCAAGCACACGGTCGGCGCCCCCGTACGTCACCACCCAGTCATGAACAACAGCCGTCTTCACTCACCCCTCCGATTGTTCACTGTTTGAGAAAAATGAAATCCGCAGCGCAGGGCAAAAGATACCGCAACGGTTTAACTCTACCCAAGAAAGCATAGTATATGGTTTCAATCGGCCCCCTGTTCATCGTGTGGGGTACTAGATTGTAAGAGGCGGAGAACCCGATTTCGGCGGCGATGCTTGCCAATTTCCGATGAACTATGACGTCCTCCGGAACCGCGGGTCGTTTGTGGTTTACCCGCCAATTTGCCAGGGGATACCAAAACCATGGACAGCAAGGTTCTTGCAAATAGAGACAGACACCGCTTGATTTCAGGACTCGCTTGATTTCGAGAAGCGTGGTGCGATGTGCGCGGAAGTGGTGGGCCGCCTGGAAACAGAATACTAGGTCGACAGACCCGTCCTCCAACGGTATTTCATTGCTCGGACAGGCAAAAACCCGATCGACTTTGCTACAAAATACATGCTCCCACTTGGCGACTGAACGCACGGCATAAGGACTAATGTCCGAGGCATAGGTCACGAGGTGAGGAAATTCCCGTTTTACGAGAGCAGAGGCCCACGCCTGCCCCGCACCAAGCTCAAGCACCACCGAGGCGCGCTCAAAAAAAACACTGTGCAGCCTGAGCTCTCTCAGAAGAATTCTTGCTTCGGCGCACTTGTGAAGGATGTTCTCAACCGCGTTTGAATCCGGATTTTCTGTGGGTGAGGTTCGCCAAAACTCCACCTCGACTCGTTGTTCTTCCGAAAATCCCTTCATCGCGTGCTCCGGCTGTGTTGGTGAAGTGCCTCTAGTGTCCGTTTCGAACGATCAATTAGCTGCGGTCGCTGCCTGAAGAACATTCCAAGTTCCTCGTGCCGTTTTGTCCCACGAAAATTCCCGCGCACGTGCTATTCCCCGCTGTCGCAGGTAGGATCTCAGTTCGGAATCCTCCAGTATCCGCCCGATCCCCTCCTCTATCGCTTCGACGTCGAAAGGGTCTATCAGGAGCCCCGCGTCGCCCACGACTTCTGGTAGCGAGGAACAATTTCCGGCTAGCACGGCAGTACCGCTTGCCATCGCTTCTAGAGGCGGCAAACCAAAACCTTCGTAAATGGAAACGTAGGCCATCGCAAGTGCGCCCGCATACAGAGCAGGCAGGAAGTAATCAGCCACATGGCCCAGGAGAAGAACCCTTGCCGGAAGGGATTCGAAAGTCGTGCCATGAAAAACTCGGGAGTTGCCGCCTGCGCCCACCACGACTAGCCATATGTCTCTAGACACGCGATTCTGTACTCGAGCCCAGGCCTGAAAGAGGCGGCCCAGATTTTTCCGAGGGTCTGCCGAACCTACAGCCAGTATGTACTTACGCGAAGGCAGGCTCAGCGCCGCGACGGTGACATCGAGTTCCGAAGCAGAGCTGGGGCTGAATTGCGGAGACACTCCGTTATGAATCACGGTAATCTTGATAGGGTTGACCTGGGTGTGAGCCAGGATTCGCGCCTTCACAAATTCTGAGACTGCGATGATCTGCCGAGCCCGCCGTGCAAGCCGCGGTAGTAGAATTTTGTACCAAGTTTCGAACTGTAGGCTGAAAGTGTTTGCACAGTCGAAAACGGCCATGTCGTGCATGGTTACGACCTGATTTTCCACCGCCAGAGGGCCAGTGTTTGATGGACTAAACAGGAGTCTGCCGTGCAGCCTCCTGGGAAGCACCACTTGCTCCCACACGTGGCCTGTTATACCGCGCAACGAGACCCTTGGAGCTATGGAATCGGCATATCCATTCCAGCGCGCTTGCAACTCCGCAGTGTACCGTTGCACTCCTGTTACGGGAGAGCTTAGAACTCTCGTATTAATGGCGATTCTTCCCACTGCGGGACAACCAAGACCATTTCCGAGAACTATCTCAATTCGCGGGCAACGCGCCTCGGGCTATTCTCCGAGATACGGGGACTGTGAGTTCACGACTGATCTGATTGCCGACAATGCGCTTGGGACATAGATTCAGCTGGGCTAGTGCAAGCATCATTAACGCCCAGAATGCGGGTCGATTGAGGTCAGGCACGGCAATCATATCTGCTACAAACAGGCCGAGGAACGCCCAAAAAGACACTTGCAGCGAAGCTGGCGCCATTCTGCCGGGAAAAATCTTAACGATCTTATAAAGGATTGCGCCAAAAAGCCCAGTACCGACGATGCCCACCGTACCCAAAAGTGTTGTGATTAGACTAGATGCCCGACTGCTTCCGAGGCCTGCTCCAAGTGTGCCCGTGTTTAGCATGACCGATAGCCCAAAGAGGTCGGAGATTAATCGTCCCTCAAACGATATAGTCTCGAGCTTATCGACAGTCACCGCTTTTGCGGCCTCTAGTAGATCGGGATCCACATATAGCATTAGACCGAGGACGCAGAAAACCACGCCGATTGCTATCCACGTCTTAGCAACAGAGTGAGAGTGACCTGTTTTGCCCTGTTTCCTGAGTGGGTTGAAAAATACCAGCAACACACAAAGCATCGCTGCAAGTGCGGCTAGACCTGTAGTTGCGGTTGTCTTGAGTAGCATCGTGACAACCATAAGAATCGAAAAACACCACAGCAAACCGCGTTTGCCGCTCAAGAAACTTGCCAGAAACCCCGCTGCTACGGCACTGAGGAAGGAACCCGCATAGGACGGTTCAACAAAAGTCGAATTAATACGGCGAACGTATTCAATCTCCTGGTCGAAACCTTGTAAGTAAGCTGGATTGTTATTGAATATCTCGTACGGAAATTCCAAGTTTAAGGCGAGAGCCAAAGATTGTGCAAATCCCACGGTTATCACAATGAATACGGACCAATAAAATGCTTTCAGCAGTTGCTCCGACGAATGTTGCGTCCGAATTATTTGCAATGCATACAACACAGCTGCGACGTTTAGCGTGAGGTACATCGCCTGCGCCAGGTTGCTCAAATTCCATTGAAGCGGGGCAAACTGGTCCGATCCGGCACCTCTGGGCGGTTGCACCATTACCCCGGCAAAAAGATGCGGCATGATAAAGGCCGAGAGAACAGACCAAAGCCAGAATGCGCACAACAGGATCGCCGCGCGCCTCGCGGGATCACCTTGAGGAGGGAGGAACGTGTTCTTGTTCCAGATGTGCATTGCCAAACGTACGAAGATACAGATTTCCACAAAATAAAAAGGCGGCACGCCAAATTCGAAGTCCCCGATGTATCCATTGAAAATCGATCCAGCCTCAAATGGCATGGCAAGCATTAGCAGAAACAGCAGATATGACGGGCTCCACAAGAAACAAACTAGCGCAGCCGGAACAAAGATTAAACCTAGGAACGTCATGAGATTTGAGACCGATTAACCGCGGCCTCGGATGCTTATAATGTCTAGCCTAGAGCCGCTAGGGTCTCTTGCGCACATCGCCGCCAACTGAATTCAGAAGCTCGCTTCAGGCCTTTCGTCACGAGTTCTTCGCATAATTCAGAATGATCGAGCACGTTTTCCATGGTTGCCGCCATATCTTCTTCCGACAGCGGATCAAAGTAGCGCAGCACTCCACCCGAGACTTCCGGCATGCAGGAGCTATTTGCCGCGATGGTAGGCACGCCGCAAGCCATAGCCTCGACCATAGGGAGACAGAAGCCTTCGTAAAGAGACGGGATCACACATAGCGACGCCCCTTTTACTAGCAAAGCCAGTTCTCGACTGTCCAGCGCCCCCGTAAATATGACTTTGCCATGCTCACCAGGCCTATTCGCCATTTGACGAATCTGTTCGGAACCCCAGCCGAACGGTCCTGCGAGAACCAATTGCAAACGTAAGCTAGGCCGCCGATTGAGCAATATCCCATATGCCTGAATCAATCTCCCCAAGTTCTTACGAAGCTGCACCATGCCGTGGTGGAGGATGTATGGACCTTGAATTCCGAGGCTAGTTAAGAGCGATCTTCTTGCGTCTGAATCGACGGGTGACGTATTGAAGGTATTTCGATCATAACCCAAATACACTACGGATATCTTTTCGGGAGATAGGTTGTAGACCTCGACGAGATCTCTCTTTGAATGTGCAGAGATAGTGAGAATTTTGTGCGACAGTTTGGCGGCTAGCCAATATGCAACTCTCCCTAGTGGTAAAGGAACTGTGCGCGCCAACAATTGTTGCGAAAGCCTCTCCGGCATTGCATCATGAATTGTAACGGCGACTGGTACTATGCCTAGAGGAAGAATGATCGGGGACGGGCTAAGAATGACGTCCGCACGTACGCTCTTTGCCGCAGCAGTGACTAGGCCCAGTTGCCATAAGCGATGAAAGCGTAGGAGTGACGTATTCACCGCTTCGCATCCGGCAACCGATCCTTCCAAAACTATGTCATCAGAATAGCTAGAAGATGCGAAATAACGGATCCCGATTGACGTGTCTTGTTCCTCCAGTTTTCGGAATTCACGTAATAAGTTCCTCGAATATTCATAAATGCCAACATTCCTGTACCGTTTTGTCAAAAAACAAGTATCGAAGGCTATGACCAACGCTTTTCTCCACAAAGTGATGCTACAAACAAAACGAGGTCACCACGCCTGGTGAATCCCCATGAAGCCCTGACCGCCACGAATACAAGTTCTGGAAAATTCAAATTTGATCAAAGCCAGCGCGCCTCGTTGATCTAAAAGCCTTGGTAGTCCTCCAAATTCATCGCCGCTTTTCATTCACGATTCTCATGACAAGAGGCGAGGACATTCAACGTCTCCCGTGCGCAGCGCTCCCAACTGAATTCCGAAGCCCTTCTAATCCCGTTAGCTGTCAACTCTCTACGCACATTGCTGTCACAGAGGGCCTTCTCCATAGTGGCCACCATGTCCTCAATAGAAATTGGATCGAAGTATCGAAGCATGCCTCCTGATACTTCTGGAAGACACGATGCGTTCGACACAATCGTCGGTATTCCGCATGCCATCGCTTCAACCATGGGAAGGCAGAAGCCTTCATATAAGGATGGGATGACACATAGTGCTGCCCCCTTGACCAACAACGGAAGTTCGTGTTCAGTGACCGGCCCCGTTAAAATGACTCTGCCCGGCCCGGCGGATTCGTTTGCAGCGCGGACGACTTGATCGTAATGCCAACCAAGCGGTCCGCCCAGCACAAGGTCGAGTCCAAGATCCGGGCATCGCTCAGTCAACAACCGATACGACTGGATGAGCCGTTCCAGGTTTTTTCGGGGTTGTATGGTTCCATGATGCAGAATATATGGAGAACGAATTTGGCATCGTGCGAAGGCGGCTCCTTGTTCACCCGTCTCGGGTGCTATCGTATTGAACCTGTCTTTGTCATAACCCAAGTACACTACGGCTGCCTTTTCAGGATGGACACCATAACTCCTTATCAGGTCATTTCTCGTGCACTCAGAATCGGCAACAAGCTTGCGCGAGAATTTTATGGCATTCCACAAGAAAACCCGTTCCACCCTATTTGTCCAACCAAACCAGGTCCGAGACGTCAGTGGGGTTACGTCATGGATGGTGACAACGGTTGGGACGGGACCCCAGGGACATGTATAGAAGGAGGGAGAAAAAACCAAGTCAGCGCCCGCTCGCAAGGCGGCAAGGGCCAATCCGCCGAGCGTCCAAAAGCGCGAATGCTGTAAACCAGGCGCGTGAAGAACTTCAACTCCCGAAGATGGCTTCAGATTACTAATCTCGTCGGAGTGACCGTTGGACGAGAATACCCGCAAGGCGACTGAAGAGTTTGCATCCGCAATTTTCTTAAATTCCCGGAGAAGGGTCACCGAGTAACGGTGTATCCCGCTATAACGGAGCTGGTTCGACAAGGCTGACGTATCAAACGCAAGAATCAAATATACTTTCTGCAACCGGGTGGGATTTTGCTCAAAATTCGCGGGCTACTAATCAACGGACGACGCGTCTTTCGCCAGACACCAAGGCTGGAATTACTACCGCTAATTACTTCTGTAGCTCAATGCACGCGACTGCGCTTGCGGCGACTGCGCTGGCAACGTCCGCGGAACCTGGTTGGGACTGTTTCGAGTCCCATCCCCTAAAAAACTTCCCGATGTATCTTGAATTGCTGCACTGATCTTCCGTGGACAATTTCCAACCACGATCGTCATAACGAAAAAAGACCTTCCGAACCTGTTGGGGGGCGAAATGGGCGATCAATTTCGACAGCATAGGAGCATTAAACTGTTGTAACCAACCGTGGTCTTCGTAACATCCAAACGGCACGGTGAGATACAGCCAACCACCCGGGCTAAGAGTTCTCTTCATCTCTGTGACTGCGCTGAGATAAGCATCCGGCTCGTCTTCGCGATACGAACCATCAGCCGTGTACGAGAAGTTGTCCATTCCCACATGCTCAATGACCGAGATGCAGAAAACGGCATCGAACAGTCGATCTCGGAAGGGCATCGAGCGCAAATCATCGAAGACATAAGAAACGCCCTCGTCCCAGAAACAGTTGCGTTCGGGCGCAAGAGTTAGGAGCGTCCATTTGTGCCGTCGTGCAAGAGCGTGCTCCAGAATCATTTGATGGTTGAGGGTTGAGCCCGCATCGAGGAATCGACATCTGCTTCCATATCTCGAGAGCTTCGCCAATACCCAAGGATATTCGATAACTCGCTCGTCCAAACGCATTCCAAAGTCCTCGGGTATTTCACGCCCTGCGTCAAGACCTCGCAAGAAATCTTCGTCGCCAATGACCCGCTCAATGTAAGAATCCTTGTAGGCAACATAACCGCGGCCGTCGGTCCACGGAATGCGGCCGTTACAACCGTAGACAAAACTTCCGAGCTTTTTCCTACATGTGCGCAGTAACCGTGTCATAGTCTATGAATGGTGTCTATTAACGGGCTCGTACGGCAACTTTCATTTACGCTCTCGGCGTGACGATATAGCTGAAACCGTCTAGGCTTGATCGCTTTGCGGCTGTCCACCCTCGAATGTCCGATAAAGTTATCAGGCGGTTTTGACGATCCGTGGTCCTGGCTTCGTAAACGTGGATCCAAAACAACTCAAGAGAGGCGGGCTAACCTGGTCAGCCTGCAGGATGAAACTCATCCAAGCAGATCTCGACCATCCAGACAGGACGAAACAGCATGTTAGGGCCTGTTCCACCGCCGATGATTTCCGCTTCCTCCACTCCGAATGTTCCCACTTGCCACGCCCGGTTTGCAGCGTAGTTACTCGACACTAACTGAGTAAGGACAGCCCCGGAGTTTAGAGAGGTGAGTGGTCCACTAATCCGCCACACAGCACATGATTGAGTAAGCTATAGGGTTCCACGAGAGGGGCTAGCGCTTGAGACGGAGCCTGATCTGTCTTAGCATCCCATCTTCACCCTCAATACATGTGTCAGCAACCACGGCCTAATCAAGGGGGAAACTAACACTGCCGATCCTACAGCACAAAAAAGCAACAGCAATAGCACCGAACTGCCCGCAGGCGCTGACGTTGAAACTGTAACTATTCTCCTACAGATCAATGCCATTAACAAGACAGGAACAAGCGGCGCAGCAATTTCACCGACCCACTGCCAGGTTTCACCTTTCAGCAAACGGTTATGGGTGAGTGGAATTCCTATCAGCATATAGACTCCATTTAACCCGGCCCACACGGATGCGGCACCCACAGCTCCGTACGACGTGGTCATAAGCCAAACAGTAGGGACAAACACGATGCATAGGAAAATGGCGATACCTAAGGCAATACTTGTCCAGCCATGAGCCAGTTGCAGGGCATAGGGCAAATTCATCAGGGCATTCAGTGCAGAGCCGACGACTAGCAGACTGAGAATGGGCGCGGTGCCTGCCGCCGTCTCGCCGTTGCCCGTCCATAGACGAAGAATCTCGAAGGAAAACAAAGAGAGGACCGCCGCGACCGGTAGGACCAGGACAGCCATCAACTGCGAACTGCGGTGGTAGCATCGCCTGATCCCATTCTCGTCGCCTGCTGCCACCATGGCTGACATCCGAGGGAATGTAACGTTGAAGACGCAGGCTGCAATAATCAATAGGCTGCTCGCCACTGACCAAGCTAGAGCGTAGTAGCCGAAAACCCTTAGACTGAGCAATTTGCTGACGAGCAATTTGTCGGCCTGTGTCAACACTAAGCCTGTAAGGGTAATTCCGCCCATTCCAGCGGCAAAACGCCAAATTCTCCTAATATTGCTCAAGTCGAATCGAGGTGCTCTCTCCGAAATGGGCAAACTTCTTCGTAGTAGCACCGCTATTAACAAAACCTGGACACCCGCTACGGCGACTTGCCAGGAGAGGAATGCCGTGATGGTTGGCGAAAACAGCCAAAGAACCAGGACAGACCCACCCTGGCCCAAACTGACCATCGCTACCTTGAGGCAATTGAACTGCACTTGCCGACCTAGTCCCATCAGGGCCCCCTGGTAGAAACTAAGGGGCCACTGAAAAACCAATAGCGCACCCATGATCATCACGGCGTGAGCGACCGTTCGACTCGAAAGTGCACTCGCTTTGATCCAATCCCTTGCGATCACCGGCGCCACAGCCAATATGACCGCACCGGCCGCGATTCCGATCAGCCAGTAGCCAGCCTCCAGAGTGCGTACAAAATCGCGGGCCTCCGCTGCCTTCTCAGGTTGAACCGAATAACGTGCCATCTCCCGGTTCATAGTTGGGCTCAGACCAAAATCCAGAACCTGAACGATAGTCTGTAACACCAGATAAAAACCAATCAGTCCATACGCTTCAATCCCCAAGAACCTAAGGTAAAGCGGAACACACGCAATCTGCAGGAGGACCGACCAGCCGACCCCAGCAAAATTTGCTGCCAAGTCCGACTTGAAACCGGACGGCAATTTGATCCAGTGCAGGTTCATTATTGGTGTTGGCGGCTAACGTACAGATAATGACTGAAGGATTGCAAGTAAGAGATGTGCGGACTAAGTTAGCCGACTCTCGTCCCTGACATTCAATTTCAACACGGACCGTTCAGCCACTTTGCAAAGTCCGCATCGGGACTAGACTGTTTCCTGCTTTATTCAGAACTAGAATTGTGATTCCCTCTTGACCAGAGCCGAACAATGTGCGCGCGGAGCCATCTCAAATCGCGCTTCGCATCGCTCGAGATTTCCGACAGGAGCAACTTGTAAGGTTCGTTCGGATCAACTTCGGACCAATGCTCGACCCCAAAAATCCATGCAGAAGCAACCAGCAATCCTAGGAACCCTCCACCAAAGGCCAACCATGTACGTGGTGGCCAGCTCTTTCTTTCGGGAGTTCGCGCCGCATCCAGTACCTTTACACTCGGTGTCTCCTTCGCCTCTTGCACCTTCGCCATCTCGTAGGACTCGGTCAGGAGCTCAAAGATAGTCTCATCGACCTTAGTCTGGCGATATAACTCCAGATATTGTCGTCCCAAAACCGGCAATTGCCGGATTGATGGATAGAGGGAATTAGAATCCAGGGTGGTCGAACCGGCGTAGCTCTTTCCCCCGAAATTGTTCAACTGCTGCTCGAGCTCAGTTATGTGGGCCTGGAGAGAGCGAACCCGAACGTTTTCGCTCGTATAGATCTGCTGCAATCCGCTCAATTCAGACTTGGCGGCGATCAGTTGTCCCTGCAGCGTAGCGGCGGACTCGAGCATCGCCTTGCCTTGGTCTTCTGGATCGAGAGTCGCATTGCGTGATGAAAAATCGCTTAATTGTTTCGATGCCTCTTCAAGCTCGATGTGAATCACGGCTAGTCTCTTTTCCAGAAACTCCCTTTCGCGGGATGCCGCAGAAGTGTTGACTCGTGCGAGCAAGGCATTGAGTTCTTCCACGTACGCCTGCCCCATCGCAGTCGCCCTCGTGCGGTCGCGATCTTCCACAGTAATCTTGATGATGCCGGACTTTTTGTCTTCCTGGAAGCTCACTCGCGAAGCGAGCTGCTTCCGCGTAGCCGCGTAGGTCTTGCGCCAGTAAACCTTCCGCAAATCAAAGCGATCAATGATCCGGTCTGATAGCGTGCGGCTACTCAATATTCCAATAAACAAGGGACCGGGTTTTTGACCACCCAAGAGATCGCTGACGGTACCAGCAAGCCCACTGGTTACACCGCTGCCGCTTGACCCGCCACCCATCCCCCCCGAACCGAGCAGAAGTCCAAGCATTGCCGACGTTCCTGAAAGCGAACTGCTATCGGGGGGCATTAGCTGGACGTTAACTTCATATCTGTTAGGAATAAACGACACCAACACAGCTGAGACCACAAAACCCGCCAGCGTTGCTTTCGCTAGGCGAGTCCGCTGGTCCCACAGAAGACGGACCCGCCCCACGAGTCGCAGATCGCTGGCCTCTGGCACCATTTCCGCATCGTGCATGTCGGGTGACAGCGCAAGACCGTGCTCTGCGGAGTTTTCCAGAGTAGTTTGAGCTAAACGATCCACTAGTTGCGTCTCCCCAAGTGCCAGCGTTGAAAGACTCTGCGGGTTTGTTTATGAGTCATGTCCAGGACTTTCGTTCTCCCTTTCGACATTAAAGATATTGCAAGAATTTCCGCTAGGAAAGCAAAAAATGAGCACGCGCTTGGGCAAAGAAGAAAAACCAAAGCCGACGCTCTCCGAATTGACGACGCATCAACGGTCTAGGACTGAGAAAAAAGCATAACGCATTCCCTTTGGTCCGGGCCCGCACACTCTCAGTGAGTCCCTATGTGCGGATAAAAAGTCAACTGCATCGAAACCGTCACATCTGACTGTCCCGTCGGATTCAGGACGGGAAATCTCCACTGTTCGTATTGGAAAAACCCGGACAAGGAGACATCATGGCGTAGCATCACTTCGTTCTGCGCGGAATAGTCAACGAGCCGGCCGCCTTCGATAAAGTTAGGGGAGACCGTCTGCAGCCGATAGCCCAGCTGCAACTTATTGCGGGGAGAAAACCAATAGGTCAGCCATCCTTGTCCACCCCGACCGGCTCGTCCAAATGGGGTTCCCATCAGAAGGCCGCCATTAGTGTAACCATCGCGAAAGCGACGAGCATCAAGGTACACGAAGCCAGGCAAGAATTCTTTCGTGCGGGACTCGTTGATTCCCTCCGCCCGCATTTCCAGTTTCGGAACCTTGGGGATTCGAGGCATGTAGATGCCTGGATTGATGTTAGCGCGGGTCGAGCCGATGGGTGAAATCTCGTCCACGACCAAAGAGTCCATGTAAAAGGTTAACCAGTTCCTTAGACCAGGGACTCGATAGGTAAAGTCCGCTGCCGAGATCCGTTTGCCAGGGTTATTAACGGCGCTTGGGGAGTGGATGTAATAGGTGCGGAAGAAGTTGCCGAAGGTGACCGGCAGGCCAGGTCCGCCGAACATCGCCGTGACCCCCATTCCGAATTCGAGGTTAGGGGTAGGTTGAAAGCT
>Ga0209415_10005426_pt1 | contig 22923 bp, 18 predicted proteins | sample PeaSoiSIISIP2007_FD_187696 | JGI IMG/M metagenome (GOLD analysis project Ga0209415, IMG submission 187696) | Peat soil microbial communities from Weissenstadt, Germany - SII-SIP-2007 (SPAdes) (version 2) | ecosystem: Environmental > Terrestrial > Soil > Wetlands > Peat | place: Germany... | reverse complement strand
GGACTCGAACCCCCACGGTCTTGCGACCGTCAGCCCCTCAAGCTGGTGCGTCTGCCAATTCCGCCACTTCCGCACAAAAGGCAGTTTTTAGTCGTCAGCTATCAGTTCTCAGTTTTCAGTCTCACTTAAATTGGCGTCCGTCGGGCGGCATCACCGTCACAACTTCACGGCGGATTCTAACTGACAACTGATGACTGACTACTGACGACTTCTTTCTACTTCTTTGCCGGCGCCGCCGGCGCGGGCGGCGGAGGCGCTGGGAACGCGGGAGTCATAGGCGCCGACTTGACCGGGGCGCGCTCCAGCACGGAACCCGACGAGCTTTTCGAGGCGTGAATCGCCAGGGTCACCGAAGTGACTATAAAAAGCACGGCCAAACCCCAGGTGATCTTGGCCAGCAGGGTCACGGAACCGCGCGGCCCGAACGCCGCCTGGCTTACGCCGCCGAAAGCCGCAGTGATATCAACGTTCTCGCCACCCTGAAGCAGCACCGTGCCGATCAACAGGATGCTCGATAGGATGTGAATAATCTGAAGAACCGCAAACATACTGGGAAATCTCTCTCCGGCCGCCTCAGCCGCGGGGGTAATTCACCAGGGCTCGAAAGGAATCGACCTTTAGACTTGCCCCACCGACCAGGGCTCCGTCAATTTCGTCCTGCGCCATCAGCGCGCCTACATTGTCCGGCTTGACGCTGCCGCCGTACAAAATCCTGACGCCGTTCGCCTCTTGCTCTCCGAACTGCCGCCGCGCCAAACCGCGAAGCAGGCGGTGCGCGTCCGCCGCCATCTCGGGCGTGGCGGTTCGTCCGGTGCCGATGGCCCACACAGGTTCGTACGCAATCATAATACGGGAAAAGTCCCCCGGGGTCAATCCGGCCGTACCACCAACGAACTGGCTCTCGAGGACCTTCTCGGTCTCTCCGCTTTCCCGTTCAGCCAGGGTCTCACCGACGCAGACGATCGGCGTCAGCCCGGCGGCGAGTGCAGCCACCACCTTTTTGTTCACCTGCTCGTCGGTTTCGCCGCAGTCATGACGCCGCTCCGAATGCCCGATGATCACGTGGGTGCATCCGGCGTCGCGGAGCATCCCCGTCGAGATGTCTCCGGTGTGCGCGCCTTCTTTGTCCCAGTGGCAGTTCTGGGCCGCCACAAAAACCTTGCTGCCCTTTGCCGCAGCAGCCGCCGCGGCAAGCGCCGTGAAGGGCGGCGCGACGATCACCTCACAGTGGCCGGCCTCGGCCGCCACCGGCTTGATCTTCTCAATAAAATCCACCGCCTCAGCGATGGTCTTGTACATTTTCCAGTTACCAGCAATTACGGGTTTACGCATGTCGTCCGTCCTTTGTTAAAAATAGGCAGAAGGCAGTCACTTGGTTCCCCGAAGGGGAACAAAATCATTAGCCGTAGGTGAAACCTACGGGTAGGATTCGGTTTAATTTGATGCCGACCCCGAAGGGGTCGAATCTCCTACGGGAAATACCTTTCATCAATTTTGATGCCTGCATCGAGAAGCAGCTTTCGATATTCTTCTTCAAACGTCACTTTACGATGATGCTCTTCCTGCCCTTTGAGGTACGTGATCAGGTCAGGCTGGTCGCGCAGGGAATGCGTGAAGGCGCCGTATCCGTCCTGCCAGTTCTCAAAGTTTGGGAACACGGCGTTCTCCTTGACCCACAGCGATGAGGCAACCTTGATATCCTTCACCAATTCCGCCAGGGCAACCGTGGGATGCACACTCATTAGAAAGTGGACGTGGTCTCTGACCCCGTCACTCCAAGTAGGTCGGCAGTGGTGGTTCTTGATAACGCCGCTGATGTACTTGAAGAGATCGTCCCGCCGCGAATCCGACAGCACCGGCCGGCGGTCTTTGGTAGCGAAGACCAGGTGATAAAGAATTTGTGTGTAGGTGGACATAATTCAACCCCTTCGGGGTTGTACGACTCTCGCGCACTGCCGGTGACCGTAGGTTTCACCTACGGCTAATGACCTTGGGTCCCTTCGGGACCCGAGGCACACGCGATTACTTATCCGTCAAGGTGGCCACGCCGGGCAACGTCAATCCCGATAAGAACTCGAGCGAGGCGCCGCCGCCGGTGGAAATGTGGCTGATCTTATCCGCCACGCCCATCTTCTTTACGGCCGCCACGGAGTCGCCGCCGCCTACGATCGAGACGGCGGAAGAAGCGGCGACCGCCTTCGCGATAGCCAGGGTGCCCTCTGCGAACTGAGGCATCTCGAAGACGCCCATCGGACCGTTCCAGACAATGGTCTTCGCTCCGGCGATTTCCTGGGTGTACTCGGCGCGTGTGGCGGGTCCGATATCCATCCCGATTTTGCCCGCGGGAATGTTGACATCGTTCACCACTTCCGCCGGTGCGCTCGCGTCGAATTTCTCCGCCACCACGTGATCTTTAGGGAGCAGGAACTTCTCACCACTGCTTTTGGCAGCCTTCAACAGTTCCCGAGCGCTTTCCAGCTTGTCATCTTCCACCTTCGACAGGCCCACTTCCACGCCCTCAGCCTTGAGGAACGTGTAAGCCATGGCTCCGCCGATGAGCACGGTGTCCGCAAGCTTCGCGAAGTTCTCGAGCAGCTCGATCTTATCCGAGACTTTGGCACCGCCCACGATTGCGACATAGGGGCGCGCCGGGTTCTCGACTGCTTTGCTGAGGTATTCGAGTTCCTTCTCCATCAACATGCCGGCCCCACAAGGAGAAAGGAAATGCGTGATGCCCTCGGTCGAAGCATGGGCGCGATGCGCGGTGCCGAAAGCGTCATTGACGTAGAGTTCAGCCAAGGCCGCGAGCTTCAAGGCGAAATCCGCCACGTTCTTTTCCTCTTCCGGGTGGAAGCGCACGTTTTCGAGCAGCAGCACCTCCCCGTCCTCGAGCGCCTGGGCCTGCTTCTCTACTTCCGGGCCCACGCAGTCAGCGGCGAAGACCACGGGCTTGCCAAGAAGTTCCGACAGCCGCGTGGCCACCGGCTTCAGGCTCATCTTCGGATTGGGTTTCCCCTTGGGCCTTCCCAGGTGCGAAGCCAGAATCAAGCGCGCGCCCTGGCCCAGAGCGTACTGGATGGTGGGAATAGAGGCGCGAATCCGGGTGTCATCGGTGATCTGGGAAGCGTCATTCAGCGGAACGTTGAAATCCACGCGCATGAAGACGCGTTTACCTTTCAGGTCAATATCGCGAATAGAGAGTTTTGACATGGATAATTCCTTTCTTTAATGTCAGTTGTCAGTTGTCCGTGGTCCGTCGTCGGTTGCTCGTGATAGTTGGTTGTTCGCACTCCGTTGTCCGTTTCAGACTGAACGCCAGCTTTACGTCCGTCTGCAATCGGGCCCGTTGGGCGCAGGTAGGCGTTGGGCACAGGTCAGAGAGCTTCGTTCAAAGGGTTGACTTAAAAAGCGGTCCCCGCCCGCGTAAGCCCGCAGTTGCCCGTCGGCCAGTCGAGGTCCCAGGTCAATTGAAATCCAAGGGTGAACGACGGACGACGGACAACTGACAACGGACCACGGACGTTTTTTCTTACAGGGTCTTCGCCACGAAGTCGATCAGGTCGCGGACGCGGCACGAGTAACCCCACTCGTTGTCATACCAGGCGACAACTTTCACCAGGTTTCCGTCAATCACTTTGGTGAAACCGGCGTCCACCATGGACGAGTGCGGGTTGCCGGTGAAGTCTTTGGAGACCAACTCCTCTTCGACGAATTGCAGAATGCCCTTCATGGGGCCTTCCGCGGCGGTCTTGAGGGCGGCGTTCACGGCTTCCGTGGTGGTCGGTTTCTCAACGACCACGACCAGGTCAACCACCGAAACGTCCGGAGTGGGGACGCGCATCGCGTAGCCATCCAACTTGCCCTTGAGTTCCGGGATCACCAGTCCAATGGCCTTGGCAGCACCGGTCGTGGTGGGGATCATGGAGAGGGCGGCGGCGCGGGCCCGGCGCAAGTCCTTGTGGGGCAGGTCCAGAATGCGCTGGTCGTTGGTATAGGCGTGGATGGTGGTCATCGAGCCTTTGAGGATCTTGAAATTGTCGTTAAGAACCTTGGCAGGGGGCGCCAGGCAGTTCGTGGTGCAGGAAGCGTTCGAGAGGATGTTGTGCTTGGCCGGATCGTAGGACTGCTCGTTGACGCCCAGCACGATAGTGATGTCTTCACCCTTGGCTGGCGCGGTAATGATGACTTTCTTCACCGTGCCCTTCAGGTGCTTTTTTGCATCCTCTGCCTTGGTGAAAAGGCCGGTAGATTCCACCACGACCTCCGCACCCAGCGACGACCAGTCAAGCTCAGCGGGATCCTTGGTCTTGAAGACATTGATCGACTTGCCATTCACGGTGATAAAGTCACCGGCGAAACCGACTTCGGCGCCAAAGATTCCAAAGATCGAGTCGTACTTCAACAAATGAGCAAGAGTCTTCGGGTCGGTGATGTCATTGACCGCCACAATGTCAATCCCCGGATCGTTGAGAGCGGCGCGAAACAGGTTTCGTCCGATGCGCCCAAAGCCATTAATTCCAACCTTAACAGACATAAATAGTCCTCCATTGTTCTTAGTTACAGAATCGAATTCGAACCGAAAATCTTACGCGGGTTGGCCCCGGTTGTCAAACGCTCTGCACTCACTCCACATGCGTAGCCGACATATTGTCAGAGGGTACCTGTAGGGCTTATTGTGGGGCTCTTTGCGGCGGGTAGACAGCGCGTGGAACTAGCAGTTCATGTAGCCGACATATAGTCACCTGAGCGAGGGCGACAGGGGCAGGGAGAGCAATGGGGATCGAATTCACCGGACATTATGTACGTCGGCGGCGAGCCCGCGCGTCGAAAGCGGTCGATCGTTTCGGATTCGTCCAGGTCCGCACCCTGCGCATGCCCTGCTCGTCACTGCTTTGCGCCGCCCTGTTTCACCAGTTCCATATCGATCGTGATTGTGACATTCTCGGCGACCATGGCGGCGGGAATGGCGCCCACTCCGAAATCGCGCCGGTTGACGGTGGTGGTCGCGGAGGCGCCCATGTGCGAATTCCCCCGCGGGTCCTTGAAGGGTTCGGAAGGACCCTCGACATCCAGCGTCACTTCCTTGGTCACGCCGTGAATCGTGAGGTCACCCGTTATCCTCAGCTTACCCGCGCCGGCAGGTTCGACCCGCTTGGATTTGAAGGTGATTGTGGGGAACTTCGCCACATCGAAAAATTTCGGGCTGCGCAGATCGTTATCGCGCATTTCAACGCGGCTGTCTACCGAAGCGGTATCAATCGTGGCTTCGACAGCCGATTTGGTCGGATCCGCGGGGTCGTACTGAACGGTACCGCTCAGCTTGGTAAAGTTGCCCCGGACGGTAGAGATTCCCATATGGCGCACAGCAAACTGCGCTGCAGAGTGCGCGGGGTCAAGCTGCCAGGTTTCGGTCTGCGCCGCCGCAGAGACCGCCAAACCCATTGCCAATACTAAGATCCATGCTTTCCGAGCCATCATGACCCTCCGTTTTTGTTGCGTTCAGCTACTTTTCCACGCTCTCGCGGTGACTTGAAACCACCGCCCTTCCGATTGTTGCAACGGACTTAGCGGGGTCGAGCCGCCTCGGCATCTAACGGGCATCCCCTAAAGCCGTTTGGAACAGAAGCGGATGAGAGCCTGGTCAGTAGTCGATATGACTACATTTTAGCCTGTCGCGAGGACAAGTTCAACCCACTAGCGTAATCGGTTATGCTATGGTCTGGGTGGCACCACGAACTCAAGCCTCTGCCAGAAACAATGAGAAAAAGCGTGTCATTTCGAGTCCACATGGACCTGTGCCCACCCGGGGAGATGAAAGTCGCTGTCAGCCTGAGCCCGTTCGCTTCGCTCAGGGTAAACTGCGCGAAGGATCTGTAGTTCTGGTCCGAGTCGAACTAATGCAGATTCTTCGCTTCGCTGAGAATGACAAGCTATCGAGAGAGCGAAGCGAGGAATCTCGCTCTGCTTCGTGCCAATCGACGAACAAGGACCAGGGCGAGATTCCTCGCTTCACTCGGAATGACAGGGCATCTTCAAAGAGGGAGGGCCTTATGACAGATCTCAACCCGCAAGGGAAACAGATGGCCGACGATTCGATGGTGCGAAACCTGGACGCTCAGGCGCGGGCGATCTGGCCGCAGGAAAGCGCGCTATTTCACCGCTACACACTGCCGGTTGATCCTCACATCCTCGATGCCGGGTGCGGCACGGGCGAGATTTCGTCGCGGCTGGCGGAGCTTTTTCCACGCGCTCGCGTCCTGGGGGTCGACATTATCGACAAGCACCTGGACCTCGCTCGGTCGCGCTACCAGAGCCTTGCCGCGCGGTTGTCGTTCGAGCACCAGAGCGTGTTCGGGCTCGACGCAGCCGACCATGTTTTCGACCTCACGGTGTGCCGTCACTTGCTTCACTCAATTCCCTACCCCGGTCGCGTGCTCGCCGAATTGGTGCGCGTGACGCGGCCTGGAGGTTACCTGCATCTTATTCCGGAAGACTACGGGATGGTTCATTTCCAGCGCGGCACGCCTGACCCGCGAGACTTCTGGCGCGAGGTCCCGGCGCGCTTCGGAGCCATGACCGAAACCGATCTCTTCATCGGCCGGAACACCTATGGAATCCTCGCGGTGATGGGCCTGGAGGAAATAACAGTGGACTACGTTATCGTCGACACGGTTCGTGTGCCCAGGGAGACCTTCGCCGCAATTATCGAGGCTTGGCGCGACGGCTACGCCGACCCGATCGGAGAGCTCGAGCCGTTCACGCGCGAATGGGCGCTGGCAAATTTCAATCAGATGATCTCCAATATCCGCCATCCACACGGATATGCAGTATGGATGGTGCCGGTGGTGAGTGCGCGATTGCCGCTGTCATCCTGAGGAGTACCCACGGGCTTGCAGCACACCCGAGCGAACGAAAATCACCTACGAACTCGCCCCCGCGAAAGCGCGGGCCGATTGTGGGTCGGAAGAAAGATGGATTCCCGCTTTCGCGGGAATGACGTGGCCCTGCGGAGATTCTTCGTTGCGCTCAGAATGACAGCGTCCAAGGGTTTCGCCTCAGCGTGTGAAGGCCAGCGCAACCAGCCAAACCACGGCGCTCCCAATTGTCTGCTGCGGATGTGCTATCGTTGGACACGATGATGCTGGCGTTACATAGCCAATGGCTGGCGATCCTGCTCGCATTGCAGCTCCCGACGGCGCCCACGCGCGGAGTCAGCAATGTCGAGCTGAAGCCGGAGACAGTTCAGGCCTTCGACCGATACGTCCAATTTACGGAAGCACGAATCAATGCAGAAGTCTCGGCGCCCGAAAAGTTCCTGCATCTGGACAGACTTCCTCCACAGTGCCGGATGCAGGCCCTGGCCGACCTCCAACGCGGCGAAGTGGTCATGGAGCGGCTTCAGACGACGGACCGTTCCGGTCAGACCATCGAAGCGCCGGGGGGCTTGATCCACCACTGGCTCGGTGCGGTTTTCATACCCGGCGCTACTCTTCAACAAACCCTGGCGCTTATGGAGGACTACAATCACCACCAGGACATTTACAGACCGGAGGTGGTTCGTTCGCGCCTGCTCAGCAGGCAGAATAACGACTTCAAGATCTTCTACCGCCTGAGGAAAAAGAAGGTCATCACCGTTACCCTCGACACCAATCACGACGTTCACTATTTCGAGGTGAATTCAACACATTGGTACAGCCGCTCTTACTCGACCCAGATCGCGGAAGTGGACGATCCGGGCACGCCGAATGAGCGCGAAAAAGCCGTCGGCCATGACGGAGGATTCCTTTGGCGAATCAACTCTTACTGGAAGTTCGAAGCGAAAGACGGCGGCGTGTACATCGAGTGCGAGTCAGTTTCACTGACGCGAGACATTCCCACAGGACTAGGTTGGCTGATTAAGCCCTTCGTGACCAGCATCCCCAAAGATTCCCTTCGAATGACCATGGACTCGACACGGGCGGCGCTAGAGGCGGGGAGGAAGGAAAACTACTAAGGATTGCAAAATTAAGTGACCGCGCCCCTCACGCCCCGACCCCTCTCCTCCAAGGGGGAGAGGGAGGAATTACCCGAACCCATGCCCTCGCCCCCTTTGGGGGCATAGGCGCTAGATTAAGGTGTCACGGTATCTGTCGAAGCCGCGGAGCGGCGGCAGACAATAGCCCACGGCGTAAGCCGTGGGGGTGCGGTATGGCGCTAATCTCCCAGCCCCGCCAGGGGCGACAGACTGCACGCGGTAAACACTGCCGCCCCTGCCGGGGTGGGGTAACCCGGGGGTACCCCTTGATCCCATGGCTTGCGCCATGGGCTACTATCTGTCGGCCCTCCGGGCCTGAAAAGAACAAGTGGCTGATCGTATTGCGCGGTCGACCGTTTATTCTAGCGCCTATACCCTTCGGGGGAGAGGGTAGCGCGCAGCGCCGGGTGAGGGGGTTGGTCCGTCACTAAAACGTGAGCGTGCGCCTGCGTTTCGGCGATCAATCCGCCTTTAGTTGCGTCAGCCCAGTGCGTCGCTGCTCTTTAGCCATCCAGATTTTATTCAGCTCCTGCGCGGCATTGTCCGAAGCGGCCCGCGTGAGGAAAGAGTATTCGACGGCCGGCTGTTCGCTGGCTGGAGCCCACGAATCGATCACGTGAAACCAAGTACGGCCCTTGCGTTCCCAACACATCACCTGATAGCGCAAGTCGTCCATTAATCACCTCCCTCTGAACATCCCGATCGAGCCGGCGCCGGCTGTGCCAGAACATGAAAACAAGATCGTAGGGGGACGGCTTGCCGTCCCCTGTCCGGATCGATCTTGCAACATCCCGGGTAGGGCAAGCCCTACCCCTGCACTTTAATGACTCACAAACAAATGCAGATCCTTCGCGGAGTCTATCCTGAGCGAACTATGGAGATTCTTCGCTTCGCTCAGAATGACAAGCGAAGGGCTCAGGATGACATTTTCTGAATGTCCTCACACGCGCAGCCGCACGGGCTGCACTTGTGCGCACCGTTAGGCCTGCGCTTGTCACCGTTTCCTAGTTCGCTCTCTTCTGCTCAAGCAATGAATATAGCACAGGCATTACCAGCAAAGTGATGAAGGTCGAGATCGAGAGGCCGCCGATGACGGCCAGGGCCAGGGGTTTTTGCAATTCCGCTCCTGCCCCTAAACCCAGCGCCAGTGGAAGCAACCCGAACAGCGTGCACAGGGTCGTCATCAGAATCGGGCGCACGCGGATCTTGCCGGCCTGCACCAGGGCTTCGCTGAGCGGCATTCCCTGCTCCTCCCACAACTTGTGCACATACTCAAACAAAATGATGCCGTTCTTGACGACCAGGCCCACCATCAGGATGATACCCATGAATGACGAGACGTTGAGCGCCGTTCCGGTGGCGAACAGCATCACGAAGACGCCCAGCAGCGAAAGCGGAGCCGCCGACATGATAATCAGGGCGGGTGCGAAAGCCCGAAACTGAATCACCAGCACAATGAAGACCGCCGCCAGCGCCAGGCCCAGCACCGAAAGAAGGTCGTGGAAAGAGCTTTGCTGGCTCTCATAAAGCCCGCCAATTTCGTAGGTGGTTCCCACTGGAAACTGGATCGAACCTAGCAGGTTCCTGATGTCGCTCACGGCGCTACCCAAGCCACGATTTTCGAGTCGCGCTGCGAGCGCCACCATTAAGCGCTGATTTTCGCGCGTCAGTTCGCTCTCGCCCTGGACCGTCTCGAGCCGAGCCAGAGCGGAAACCGGCACGATCTGCTTATTGGGGGTCAGAATGGGAAACTGCTGCACGTCCGGGTAATTATACCGGAACGAATCCGGAAAGCGCACGCGGATGCCAATGGTGCGGTCGGTCTGGCGCAGGTCGGTCTCTGTCAATCCCAGCAAGCCGGCCTGAATCTGCTGCGAGACCTGGTCAACGGTCATACCCAGATGTCCCGCCTGGACAGAATCGACGTGCGCCACAATTTCCGGATTGCCTTTGAGGATGCCTTGGAAATCCACGATGCCGGGAATCTTCTCCATCCTCGGCCCGATCTCGTCGGCGAGCTTTTCCAGCTCAGGCATGTTACTGCCATAGATCTTCACTTCAATTGGATTGGGGCTCCCCTCCATGTCGCCGATCATGTCCTGGAGCACCTGCGTGAACTCGACGCGCACTCCCGGAATCGTGTTGAGAATCTTCTGGCGCAGATCATCCATGGTCTCGTCGATGCCGCGTTCACGCTCGGAACGCGGTTTCAGCTTGACCACGATCTCGCCGGTATTCTGCGTGGTCGCGAATGGCCCCATTTCCGCCCCGGTGCGGCGCAGGAAGGCCTCAGTTTCAGGCGTCTTCTTAACCTCCTCCCCGGCCAGATGGAAAATGCGATCGGTTTCCGCGAGAGAAGTTCCCGGCGGGGTCCACATGTCGAGAACGAAGCCTCCTTCGTCCATTTCCGGGAGGAAGCCAGTTTCGGCTCGCGTGTAGAGAAACGCCGCAGCAGCAATCGAAACTAAAATAGCGGCAGCCACTACCCAACGCCTGCGGAGCGACCATCGAACCGCCCGTTCATAAGCCCGATTCACCGGCCCGATGAAACTCTCTGCCGTTTTATGGTGCCGCTGGGGAGAAAGGAAGCGCTGCGAGAGAAGAGGTATCAGCGTGAGCGCAAAGACGAGCGAGAGAAGCACCGACACTGCCAGCGTAAGGCAGAGGGCGGAGAAGAAATCGCCCACCACGCCTTTCAACAGGCTCAAGGGCGAGAAAACCACCACCGTCGTTGCCGTCGAGCCGATCACCGCGCCCAACAATTCCTGGGTACCTTTTTCGGCGGCTTCGGCAGGCGTCTCGCCCAGTCCAAGATGGCGGTAGATGTTTTCGATGACCACCACCGCGTCATCGATGATCAAACCAATCGCGACGGCAATTCCCCCCAGCGACATCAAGTTGAGCGTGCTGTGGAACAGATTCATAAAGAAGAACGTGCCGATGACCGTGATGGGAAGAGTGATCGCGGCGATCAGAGTGGTGCGGCCTTCGCGCAGAAACAGGAAGAGAATGACGACGGCCAGGAAGCATCCGATCAGGACCGCATCGCGGATGCTGGCCACCGCCTCGCGAACGAATTCCGCCATGTCGTAAACAACGGAGAGATGCAGGGTCTTGGGTATTGCCGAGCCCAGGTTCTTCGCGAGCGCCTTGGCCTGGTCGGCCACTTGCAGAATGTTGCCGCCAATCTGACGTGAAATGCTGATCAGTGCGCCGGGCTGGTTGTTTCCGTAAACCAGCATGCGGGGATCTTCGATGCCGTCTCGCACCTCGCCGATATCACGCACCCGAATGGGCGTCTGGCCGTCCACAGCCACCACGGAATTCCGGATATCCTCCAGGTCGGCGAACTGACCAGTAGCGAGAACGAGGTAGCGCGAATAATCCTTGTCCAACCTTCCCACGGAGGTTATGTCGTTGGTGGCTTTCAGGCGGTCCGCGATGTCGGGCAAGGAGAGGCGGTGGGCGAGCATTTTCTGGGGGTCAACAATGACAGAAGCCTCGCGGGTATCGCTCGCCTCAACTTCCACCAGCGCCACGCCCGGCACACGATTGAAGATTGGACGCAGGTTGTAGTAGGCATAATCGCGCAGGTCGGAATCCGGGACGTTTCCGTTCAGGACGAACATGAGGATCGGCCAGGCAGAGGGCGTAATACGCTCAACCGAGACGTCGGTCCCAGCGGGGAGGTCCGTTCTGACGTCGCTGACGCCTGCCTGCAGAAGTTGGAGCGCGTACTGCATATCCATGTCGGGATTAAACAGGACGGAAATCTCAGTAGCGCCACGAATCGTACGGGAGCGCACGCGCCACACACCCAGCACGGTCCGTGCCTCTTCTTCGAGAGGCCGCGTCACTGTCAGTAGCATGTTTTGCGGCGAGAGATCGCCGGAATGCGCGAGAATGACGATGCGCGGGAAAGAAAGCTCAGGATAAATATTGCTGGGCAGCCGAAAAACGGAAATCAGGCCCGCCGCCACCAGCAAGACAGTCAGCAGGTAGACAGCGCGGCTGTTCTGGCGAAAGAATCGGACGACGTTCATGTTTTGACCTTGATTTTCGCGTGTTCGGGAAGGCCATAGCCTCCGCCCAGGATGATGGTTTCTCCCTCTTCCGCCCCGGAAAGCAACTCGACGCGGTCCTTGGTTTCGAGCCCCAGTTTAACCGGAACGGCTTCCGCCTTTTCTCCGTCCACGCGGTAAATCTCCGGGTTTCCATCCGAGTCGCGGTAGACTGCCTCGAGCGCGGCAACCAGCGTGTTGCGGTGTGTTTCGAGCGGCACGGTCGCACTGAGGAACATCCCCAGCCGCAGCAGTCCGGCGCCATTCGCGATCCGGATGCGAACCAGTCCTACGTTGGTGGTGGGATCAACGGCGGGAGAGATGGCCACAATGTGACTCTGAAACACCTTGCCCGGAAAGGCGTCAGTGGAAATACTGAGCGCCTGCCCGATGCGAATCCTCTGCAAGTAAAGCGCCGGCACATTTCCATATAGTTCCACTTCCGAGGTGTTCGCAACTTCGAATATCGGCTGCGCCGCCGTGCCGTCAACCTGCTCGCCCGCGCTCAGCAAGCGCTTGACCACCATCCCGCTTAGCGGTGAGCGCACGTCGGTGCGCGTAAGGTTCAACTGCGCGAGCGAAAGAGCGGCTTCCGCCTGGTTAAAAAGAGCTTTGTTGACGGTGGCCTGGGTGCGCGCGTCCTCAAAATCCTTCTGCGCAGCGATGCCGCGGTCCAGCAGCTTCTGGTTGCGGGCTAAGCTCAGGTCTGAGTTCTCCACGTTTGCTTTGGTTTGATCCACCGCCGCCTGAGCCTGGCGAACCTGGTCGTGAAATAGCCGGTCGTCAATCTTCGCCAGCACTTGCCCCTCGGTGATGTGATCGCCCTCCGCCACCAGCATGTGAGCGACTCGGCCGGGAACGAGCGAACTGACGCGAACGTCCTGATTGGGCAGCGCGGATATGGTTCCCGTGACGGATAGGTTAGATTGAATATCCGCTCGCTCCACACGCGTGACGGTGACTTCCGCAACCACGTTGGCCGCGGCCTCGTCGCCGCCCTCATCCTCATCTCCGGCGGATTTTTTCGAGCAAGAGGGCAAAAGGAATAAGGCGAGCGTCAGGATCATACAGCCCATCACTGGTACCATTCCGAGCCCGTCGATTTTTCCGCCCAGTCTTCGCGCTGCCATCCTGAGGGAAGACTTCATGATCCTTGGGCTTTCCAACATGCATGAAAATGGCCTATGTGGAGGCAGCCGCGGAGTCCGGGAGGGGCGGGGCTTTAGCCCCGCCGTCAGGGCCCTCACCCACCACTTCGTGGTCCCCCCTCTCCCGCCCGCGGGAGAGGGGTCGGGGGAGAGGGGGTTGCCAGTCACGGCGGGGCTGAAGCCCCGCCCTTCCGCCCCCATTTTCATGGCAGCAAAGGATGTTGGCAGTTCGGTCTGGAAGTGCTGCAATCCTGTGCAAGGTTCTTCCTGTGCCAACTGCTGAGATTCTTCGCTTCGCTCAGAATGACAGCGCGGCGTAATCCGTGAATGGCGCGGTCGCGCAAAAGTTATCATTTATTCCACCGTTCCTCCCACCGTTTCCTCCAAGTCGGCGTAAAGGTTCTGTAATTGTTCGAGGCTCTGAAGATAATTGCTCTCCACGCTTTGCACATCCTGCTGAGCCTGGATTGCCGTAAGAATACCGGTCTTGCCGGCGCGATAGCTTTCCTCCGCCATACTCTCCAATTGACGGGCCACGGGCAGCAGCCGGTCGTGATAGAGGCGAACTTGCGTGCGTTGGGCTCCCAGGTCGAAATAGGCGGATTCCACGCGGGCGGAAACAGAGCGCTCCGCGGCGGCAGTCTCGGCGTCCAATACCCGCGAATTGGCGATCGACTGCGCTATTTCGCCTTGGTTGCGAGCGAAAATCGGCAGGGCAAGAGAAACCTGACCGCGGGGCCCGTAACGGAAATCGCGGGGCGAGTTGAAGTCCAGACCGGCCTCGAACGTCAAGTCGGGAATCCTCTCCGCCTTCAGTAGAGAGCGTCGGCTGTCTTCAACCTTCTTTTCCTCGCCCAGATGCTGCAAGTCAGGGTTCGATTGGTAGGCGCGCCCGACCAGGTCTTCCAAACGCGCGGTCGGAGTAGCATCTTCGAGCGTCCCCGCCAACTCCCAGGGCTTGGTCGCGGGTTCGTTCAGGAGCGCGTTGAGTTCGCTAAGCGAAACGACCTCACGCTGCCTCGCCACCTCGAGGTCGGCCTCGGCGCGCGAGACTTCCAAACCGCTCTGCAACACCTCGAGTTGCGCCACATCCCCGGCGTCGAAGCGATCCTTGGCAATTTGCTCGAGGCGCTTGGTCAGGCCGACCACGCGTGACAGCCGCTCCGATTCCGCGCGCGCGTAGGCAGCCGCATAATAAGCTTCACGTGTGTTCATTCGCACTTGGCGGATCAGCGTGGCGATCTCGACCTCGGTCACCGCGCCTTCCTGGCGAGCAACGTCGATTCTGCGGCCACGCTTCCCGCCGATCTCGACGGGTTGATCGAAGAAGAGGCCTTCGTGCGGCTCATCCCGCAAAGCCGTAAAGTTGGCTGTGGGGTTGGGTCTTTCCTTGGCGATCTGGATTCCCGCCAGCGCCACCGCGCGCTGCCGCCGCGCCGCGGCGAGGTCCAGGTTTTGCCTGTCCGCAAGGTCGAGCGCTTCCTGGAGGGTAAGGCGCGGTGGTTGCTGCGCCGGCGCCAAGGTAGTGCCACTTAGCAGAGCTAGCATCAGCCACGCCAGTTTCTTCATCTGCTACCTGCCGACCACCAGGATGACAAACGAGCCGGGTTTCATTTTGCCCCTCCGCTCGCCGGGGGCGGGCGGCTCGAAGTCCGCCGCCGACAGGAAAATGTTATGTGTTTTCTCGTCCAGGGCCATGGTGCGCGCGCTGCGTTTAGTCGAAACGTTCTCCACCACTGAGAACTTGGCCGGAGAATCTTCATGCACAACGGTAAGTGTCCCATCGCCGCAAGAGGCGAAGGCGTATTTCGTCTCGGGATCGAAACGGTTGGCGTCAACACCCTGGCCGATGGCCGGTGAAGCGACCACCTTGCCGCTGTCCGCATCCACTACCGCCATCATCTGGTTGTGGCAGCCCGCAAAGAGGCGGCGGTTAGCCTGATCCATCGCCAGGCCCGAGGGCTCCTCGCAGGGCGCCAGCGGCCAGCGGTTCACCACCTTCAAGTTCTGCGCATCCAACTGAACAATTTCAGACTTGTCCTCGATGTTGACGTAGATGTTTCCCTTCCCGTCCGCCGCTGCAAATTCCGGCCTGCCCGCGAGATCGACGGTGCCCGCAACCGTCCCATCAGCGGCGTTGATGGCAGTCGCATTGTTGCTGCGCCCGTTCATCGTAAAAACGCGCTTCGTTACGCCATCGTAAACAATCGCATCCGGGTTGGTGCCGGTGCTCGCGGTGCCGAGGGTTTTGAGAGTCTTCAGGTCGAAAATGGTCACCGTGTTGGCGCGGCCGTTGCTTGTGAAGCCACGTCCCAGTTCCGGCGCCACTGCGATGCCGTGTACGCCTTGAGTGTCTGGAATATCTCCCACCAGAGCGTAGGAGTCAGTATCCATAACCTGGACGTGGGTGCCGTGCGAGATGTAGAGGCGGCGTCCCGCGCTATCCACGGCGAGATAATCCCAGAAACCCTCGCCACCCACGGGGACTGTCTTAATCACGTGATAACCGGAAGCGCCTGCCGATTGGCCGGCTGCACTGGAACACAGACCAGTGAAGAAGGCTACTGCCAGAGCGACCACACCGAAGCTTTCGAGAAGCGTGACGGTCTTGCGCATAGGGCTGGACCTCCTTTAGTTCTGTAGGCTTAAAGCCTACACCGGGAATCTGAAAATAACCTGAAGGGTGGGCGTGGTGGCGCCCGTTCTCCGCCCCTTAGACCCTAACCCAATTCCCCGGAGAGATGGCAATGGAAGTCTAAATAGCGGTTCGTGCAGGCCCGGAGGGCCGACAGAGAGTAGCCCACGGCAAGCCGTGGGGCCGGGCAGCATCCCCATTTTACAACAGCCCCGGAGGGGCGGCAGAGGCTCCGCGCGACGCCTGTCGCCCCATCCGGGGCTTTGGATATTAACGCCTCCGTCGCCTCCCACGGCTTGCGCCGTGGGCTACTTTCTGCCGCCGCTCAGCGGCTCACGAAGCCGTCACAGTTTAAGTTAACGCCCGTGTGTGCCCGCGCTCAGCAGCCAGAAAGGCTGCCGCAACACCATTGATGGCTAATACGCGCCAGGGTAAGACTTGCCAGTCGGTTCGTAGTCCCGACCGTACATATTCTTGTGATTGGTAAGCAGGTCGCCCGACTCGGGCAAGCGAAGCTCTCCGAGGGAACTGGAGCCCGGCGAAAAGGCCACATCACGCGAAAGAGACTTGAGGGCCTCAGGAAGGCAGCGCTCATGCCAGACATTGAGTTGGTATCGCCCGGCCGGAACGGAGCTTATGCTCACCTCGCCCGCCGCGTTGGAGACGGCATAGTAGGGATACTCCAACGCAATAATCACGGCGCTCATCTCGGGATGGATATTACAGAAAATGTAACTCACTCCAGGCTTGTTGAAAGTTATGGCACGCGTGGCCCCGCCCTCATAGAGGCCCAAATCGAATTTCTTGCCCTCGAAAAGCGAGAAGACATTGTGGAAAAAAGGATCGCGGTTGGGGAACTCGACAACCGCACCCACCGGCACGATGAGGAGATGGGGAATGAACCGCTTGTTCTTTTGGACGAGTTGGAATCGGTGCGACGTCGTCTCGAGGTGGACGGCAGGAAAATCGCTGCTTTCGGAGAGTGGAGTGAGGAAGACCACTGCGTTCGAGTTGTCGACCGTCTTGCCTCGACTGGCCGGGGCAAGCAAGGTCACGCGGCCCGTCACCGTCAGGCCTTGCGCCGGCGACGCCGTGCGGGCGACGAGCGCCCCCATGAGCACAAGCCAATAGCAGCGGCGCCATGACACAGTCTTCATAGAACGAACTCCCTTAGGGTTTGTGCAAGGGCGGCCGTTGTGGCCGCCCTACCGGAACACGGGAATGACACTAGAAGCTGTTTGAAAACCTTCCGTACCCGATTGAAACAGGGATGGTCGACTCCGTGCGCAGCCGTGCTCCCCGGAGGGGAGCAAATTGAGTAGCCGGGGGTGAAACCCCTGGACCCGACCCTACACCCCGCCTTCGGCACCCCTCTCCCCGCGGGCGGGGAGAGGGGAAATGGGGTGAGGGGCGACGTTCCCGGGGGCGTTGCCCCCGGCTACTCATGTCCAGCCCCTGCGGGGCTGAGCCCTCGAGCGGCGGCCGGGCATCCTGGGCGGCATTCAGTAATCTCTCCTCTCCCGGGCGGTCTTGAAACAGCTTCTAATCACACCCTCCTCAAAACAAGGCGGCGGCGCCTAGGCCCACCTGGTTTGCCGTAAACAAACCAGGATGAGTCTCCGCCGTCATCAGGCGGCGATATTCGAGCGAGAAGATGAGATTCGAGCGCAGGTGATAGATACTGTTGAGAAACCAGGTCTCGTTTCTTCCGATCGCCAGGCCCTCATAGCCCTCATCCTGGTAAGTGTACTGGAGGCCTGGCGGAGGGCTGAAATCTTCGCCAAAAGCGCCGTTGAACTCGAGCTTGGGCAACGCCATGAATTTCAGTTGCGCCCATCCGCCCGTGGAGTTGGGAGCGCGGATGACGGTTTGCGGATCGTCCAGATAGCCGTAAAACGCGATGCTGCGGCCCTCGCCGGCGCCCAGCCCGCCAATGGCGCGGCCGCGGTAAAACTCCCCAGTCAACGAAAACCGGTGACTGAGCGGAAGGCTCCAGTCTGCGGTTCCCGCCCACGCATCCACCATGCGCCCGTAACCCCAGTTCTGGCGAGAATAGTAACCGCCTGCCCCAATCGAAGCCGGCCCAAAGGGCGAGCCATGCGTCCAGGCAACTCTCGCAGCGTAGGCGGGTTGTCCGGATTTCTCTCCCGCCTCAGGGGCACGATTGTAGGAATCGGAAGGCAACTCGCCGGTCAGCGGGTCCATGAGACCGCCTTCGAGCGATAGGCTCGACCCCTCCGTTAAAGTTATACGATGCTCGACGAAAATCTGGGGAGTCCAAACCCACAAGTTGCCGGCGGAAGCCAGAGCGGGGTTGGCCACCGAAACCAGCGAGGTGGGCGAGAGAGGAGAGAAGAACGGAGCTTCTTGCCCGGCCACAAGAGATGTCTTCTCCCAGTCCAGCCGCAGCCCCGCGGTGCGCAGGCGAACCAAGCCGGTCGTGATTCCGTAGGAGGTGGACGGGAACCCTCCAAAGAAATCCATCTGAACTTCGGCGCTGCTTCGCGCCCCTGCGATGTCCGGCCCGAACACTTCAAGCCCTATGAGTGATTGCCTGGCCGTAGCGCCGAAGCCGGCATTCGGTTCCGAATCATAGTGAGGAGTGGCGAAATCGGGCACGTCAAAGTTGTTTGTGGCCCCGCGCGTGGTGAAGGCGTTGAAGAGCGCCACGCCGGAGAGCCGCACCCGGTATTTCGAGCCGCTCTCCACCTTAGTCTGATACTGGTCATCAACTTTCGCGTTGAGCAGTTGCTGCTCCTCTTCCACCTTAGAGACTCGCGCCGCAAGTTGCGACCCCACGGCTTCTCGGGATGCCGGCGCGGGGGGAACCGGCGCGGCTTGAGCATTCGTTTGACTGGTGGTTGAGGCGAACTCGCCCTTGATGGCCGAGAGTTGCTCGCGGGCAGTCTTGAGATCCTGCCGAAGCTCGCCGAGTTCCGCGCGCGCCGCCGATACCTCCGCGCGCATCGATTGAAGAGCGGAATTAAGTTCCTGGATTTGGTCCCTCAGGCCGGCCGGGTCGCTCGAAGCTGAGCTTGCCTCCGCAACTTTTGCCCCGGCCGATGGCTCTTGGGGAGTCGCATTGAGCGTCGTCACAAGAAGCGCCGCGAACAAGGCTCCCGCAACCTTCAGTGAGCGATTCAAGCAGGGCAGCTTCATTGAACCTCCTTACGTCAACTTCTCTGCGCTCCTGCCGCTATCGCAGGTGAGAAGGCTTCGAAACCAGGTTAATCGTGAATGCCCCAGACACTCTTATTATCTAACACTATTGCCACAAATCCTAAGAGCTTTGCTGAGCCCCCCAAGCCGATAGCGGAGGACCCATGGCGATGGGCCCATACGCGTTAACCTAAAGACCGCGGGCTACTAGAGCCGCGGAGCGGCGCCAGAAAGTAGCCCACGGCGTGAGCCGTGGGACCCCGTGCTGCGTTCATACCCGCAGCCCCAGAGGGGCGACAGAGACAGCGCCGGGGAATCTGTCGCCCCTCCGGGGCTCATGCAACCCGGGACCGCTCCTCGCTCCCACGGCTTACGCCATGGGCTACTCTCTGCCGGCCCTCCGGGCCTCTGGAAGCGGCCGGTGAGTGCTACGAAGCGCAAGCTGAGCGATTAGGTTGACGCCTATGGGCAATGGGCCCTGAGGCGAGTCGGAGTGCGAGCGTGGCACCCTCCAGGTTGCAATGGTCCCGACTTCCTGAGTCGCGGACTCGTCAAGGCAACGCAGTGTGCATTCTCATTATCCTAGGGATATACTTGGGGAATAAGCGGCGCCTGCCGGCCAGGGCAAAATTGTTCACGGAGGAATGTGAGGTTCCTGATGCCATCGGTCTTACTCATCGAGGACGATACGAGAATTCACAAAACGCTGCGATTGCTGTTTGAGTCGGAGGGCTATTCTCTCGAGGTGGCCTCAGACGGGGCATCCGGCCTCGAAGCTTTCCGCAGTCGAAAGCCCTCGGTTGTAATCCTGGACCTTAAGCTGCCCAAGATGTCAGGACGTGATGTTCTGCGGGAGATTCGGAAAGAAGCCGTATCCCAGCCGGTCATCATGTTAAGCGCCATTTCCGAGGAGGTTGACAAGGTCCTGCTGCTGGAACTGGGCGCGGACGACTATGTGACCAAGCCGTTCAGCCCCAAGGAGCTACTGGCGCGTGTTGGCGCCGTGATGCGCAGGGCGGAAAGAACCCTTCCCAGTGATGCCTACAGTTTTGGCGACATCATTGTGGATTTTGCAAAAATGGAGGTCACTCGCGACGGCAAACCGGTCACGCTCACTGCGCATGAGTTCAAGACGTTGAAGTACTTCACCCAGAATCCCGAACGGGTGCTGTCGCGCGACGAATTACTCAACCGGGTCTGGGGGTACGAGTGCTACCCCTCGACGCGCACCGTAGATAACCATATTCTCAGGCTTCGGCAGAAGCTCGAGAAGGATCCTGAGAATCCCTTGCACTTTCGCACCGTACACAAAGTAGGATATAAGTTCGTTCCGTTTCTCAAAACCCAAGAGGCCAGTTAGGACCCAAAGTTAGAAGGTCGCTAAGGAACAAAGCCCGCTAAGCAAGCGGAAGAATTCAGTTCAGGGCGACAGCCGCATGGACATTAACCCACGATGTGAGGACTGCGAGAGCCGCGGAGCGGCGACAGAGAGTAGCCCACGGCGTGAGCCGTGGGAGGTCATGCAGCGTCAATTGTCACAGCCCCGGATGGGGCGACAGACGTGGTGAGGGAACCTCTGCCGCCCCTCCGGGGCTGAGGTAATCCGGAGCGGCCTCTCGATCCCACGGCTTGCGCCGTGGGCTACTTTCTGTCGGCCCTCCGGGCCTGTACAAACGGGTCATCAGACCCGCAACACCATCAGCCGAGGTTTTGGGTTAACGCCCATGACGCGACCGCCGTAGATCCTGTCCGAGGCGATTTTCGTTGATGCGTGACCTAATCAAAATCCGTGCGTGGTATTCAGGAATCAGCCGCAAGGGCCGCCTGCGCACCAAATTCCTTCTATCCTTGCTTGTCGTCTCCGCTTTTTTAACCTGTTCCACCCTGCTGGTGGTCCGGCACCGGCTGCAAATACAGATCAGAGAAGAAATCCGCCAGGACCTGCGAAATTCCGTGGTCACGTTTCAGATCTTCCAACGGCAGCGCGAGATGGCGCTCGAAGGCTCGGCTGCGTTGGTGGCCAATCTGCCTATTATCGAAGCCCTGATGACTTCCCGTGACCCGGCAACGATTCAAGATGCCTCGGCCACGCTGTGGCGAAGAACGGGTGGAGACTTGTTCGTGCTGGCGGACCGCAAGGGGCAGTTGATGGCGCTCCATTCCGTAAATCCCAGCATCACTCCGGCGCAAGCGGGTGAGATGCTCGAGCGATCGCTCCGCAGCGGGGAAGCAAGCGACTGGTGGTTTGGCGGCGGGCATCTGTTTCGCGTCTTCATGCGGCCCATTTACTTTGGTGAACCCGCGAGCGGCACAGAACTCGGCCTGCTGGTGCTGGGTTCAGAAATTAACGAGCAGGTTGCAGAGGACGTACGTCAGGTGGCTTCAAGCCAGGTGGCATTCCTCTACGGGCGGACGGTCGTGGTAAGCACGCTCTCCGGCAGGCAGAAGGATGATTTGGGCAAGCTGGCCTTGGGGCCGGGGACCTCAACCACACCGGTCCAGGCCGCATCTTCCAGGCTCGACCTGGCTCCTGTGGATCTGCAACTGGGGCAGGAACAGTTCCTTGCCATGTCCACTGCTCTCCCGCCTGGCAGTTCGCTTCCTGCCGGCCTGGTGGTCCTCCGATCCTACGACCAGGCCGCCCGATTCCTCAAGAGCCTCAACCGCTGGCTTTTCGGCCTGGGCTTGACCGCAATTCTGGCGGGAAGCCTGCTGGTATTTCTCATCTCGGACACCTTCACTCGTCCGCTTGCCAACCTGGTGAAGGGCGTGCGCGCGCTCGAGCAGGGCAACTTCGACTATCCCCTCGAAGCGCAAGGAAAAGACGAAGTGGCCGAGCTGACCCAATCGTTTGTCACCATGCGTCGTACACTGTGGAGCGCCCAGCAAGAGTTGCTGCGGGCGGAAAGATTAGCCACTGTCGGGCGCATGGCCAGCTCCATTTCCCACGATCTGCGCCATTCCCTGACAACCATTCTCGCCTACGCAGAGTTTCTATCCGAAGGGGGTCTCACGCAGGTCCGGCGCCTTGAATACTACTCAGAGATACGGCAAGCCGTGAATCAGATGACGGATCAACTACGGGCGCTGCTCGAGTTCTCGAGAGTCAGGATGGTGAACCGGCCGGTCCGCGGCAGCATCGTGCCGGTGATTGAACGCGCCCTGCACAGCGTCAAGGCGCGCCCGGCATTCAGCGGGATCAAGGTGGTGACCTCGTTTGAGGGTGGAAGTGAAGGCTGGTTTGACCCCGCCAGCCTGGAACGCGTCTTCCACAATTTACTGCTCAATGCCTGTGAGGCCGCGCCGCCCCAATCAGGTCGCGTGCAGGTAACCACCCGCGAGACTGCCTCAGGGCTCGAGATCCGCGTTGCCGATAACGGTAGTGGCATCCCCTCTGAGGTTCGCGACACGCTCTTCCAACCCTTTGTGACCGCAGGCAAAGACAATGGCATCGGACTCGGCTTGGCCACTGTCTACAAGATCGTGCAGGAACACCAGGGGCAGGTTGAAGTGGAACGTACCGGCCCGGAGGGAACGGTGCTGCGCATCGTGCTCCCGGCGGTCCCCGCAGAAGCCCGAATAGCCAGCAGTAATATTCTCTAAGAGCTTTCAAGACATGGCTCGCCCCAACCGGTGTTTTTCCCATAGACTTCGACGGCGTGAACAAATGACGGCAGTGTCATCCTGAGCGAAGCGAAGGATCCCCGCAGTTTCTTCGATTCAACCACTCACAAACAACTGCCGAGATGCTTCGCTGCGCCCAGCATGACAGAATCGAATCCTTGCACACTTTCTCTGGTGCAGCGCTCAAACTTCTCTGAACCCCTCCGCAAGCATATTTACGAATCCTTGACACCTTCGTGACCATCGCATCCCCGGTTTCTTGTTGAATAGATGTTGGCAAGT
>Ga0209415_10005425_pt1 | contig 22926 bp, 22 predicted proteins | sample PeaSoiSIISIP2007_FD_187696 | JGI IMG/M metagenome (GOLD analysis project Ga0209415, IMG submission 187696) | Peat soil microbial communities from Weissenstadt, Germany - SII-SIP-2007 (SPAdes) (version 2) | ecosystem: Environmental > Terrestrial > Soil > Wetlands > Peat | place: Germany... | reverse complement strand
CCCTCGGCCGTGGGACCCGCCGGCCCCGACCGGGCCCGCCAAGCCTGGACGCCGGTCGTGGTCACGGTCCCCAGGCTGATCACCGCGCAGGCCACGTGGAGCACCAGCAGGATGCTGTAGCCCGGGCCGGTGGGGACGGCGGCCCCCACCACGCCCGGGCCCCCGACGAGCCCGTGCACGTCGCCATCGTCGCCGCCGTCACCGCTGTCCGCCAGGCAGCTCCGAGGCACACGGCCGCGACGGACCCGGTCACCGGGCACGCCGCGGCCACCTATCAGCCCGCACGGCGAGCCGATCCGGGTAGCGTGGAGGTTGCGGTGCGGGACGCGTGTATTGGTGATTGAGGACCCACGATTCCGATGGGCAATGACAGGACAGGTGTATCCGCGATCAGGGTGATGACCGGGAACGGGTCGGAGAGCCCACAATGAACCAGCTGCGGCTGGACCCCCTCACCGGCCGGTGGGTGGTGGTGAGCGTCGACCGCTCCGAGCGGCCTTTCGCGTTCGCCGCGCCCAGCGTGCCCGTCCAGGCCGACACCAGCCGGCCGTGTCCCTTCTGCCCGGGCAACGAGGAGTCCTCTCCCCCGGCGCTCGAGACCTACGGGTCGTCGGGGTCGTGGCTCGTGCGCGTGGTCCCCAACCTCTACCCGGCGTTCGAAGGCGACCACCCCTTCGTCGTGGAGCACCGCGGCCCCGTGTACACCCAGGCCACGGCGGGGGGCATCCACGAGGTCCTCGTCCTGTCCCCCGAGCACGACCACGGGTGGGAGAGCATCTCCGAGGAGCAGGCGTCGCTCGTCATGGCCGCCATCCGCGACCGCATCGAGGAGCACTCGGCGGTGCCCGGCCTGCGCTACAGCCAGGCCATCGTGAACGCCGGGCGCGAGGCGGGCGCCTCCATCGAGCATCCGCACGGCCAGCTGCTCGGGATGTCGTTCGTGCCCCGGGAGCTCGCCGAGGAGCAGGCGGGGTTCGCCCGCTTCGCCGGGCGCTGCCTCCTGTGCACCACGGTCGACGCCGAGGAGGACTCCGGTCACCGCGTCGTCTACGCGGACGACCGCGTCCTCGTCATTTGCCCGTTCTGGAGCGGGACCCCGTTCGAGATGCTGGTGATCCCCCGCGTGCACGGCCCGCACCTGCACCGCGCCACGCCCGCCGACCTCGTGGCGGTGGGCCGGTCCCTGCGCACCGTGCTGTCGCAGCTGCGCGAACACCTCGGCGCCGTCGCCTACAACCTCGTCTTCCACTCCGCGCCGTACCGGGCACCCGAGCCCTACCACTGGCACGTCCACGTGTGGCCCAAGCTCACCACCACCGCCGGCTTCGAGCTCGGCACCGGGGTCCTCATCAACATCGTGGCCCCCGAGCAGGCGGCCGAAGAGCTGCGCGTCGTCGTCCCCGCCTGACCCCCGGCTCCGGTCGGCCCCGCCCACCGTCGGCCGGTCGCCCGCGTCCGGTGAGGGCCTCAGCCGAGGAACACGCCGGCGACCTCGCGGTACAGGCCCATGTCCACGGTCTTCGCCTGGGCCACGGCGTCAGCGAGGGGGACCCGGACGATGTCCCCGGCGCGCAGGGCCACCATCGACCCGAACGCCCCGTCGTGGACGGCCCCCACCGCGGCGACACCGAACCGGGTGGCGAGCACCCGGTCGAACGCCGTCGGCGTGCCGCCGCGCTGGATGTGCCCGAGAATCGTCACGCGCGCCTCGTAGCCCATCCGCCGCTCGATCTCCTCGGCCAGCCACGCGCCGATGCCCCCCAGCCGGGCGTGGCCGAACTGGTCCACCGCATCGCTCGAGGTGGCCCGACGCGCCGAGTCGGCGTCGGGCCCCTCGACGGGCACGGCCCCTTCGGACACCACGACGATCGACGAGAACTGGCCGCCGGCATGGCGACGGCGCAGGCGCTCGCACACTTCGCCGAGGTCGAAGGGGACCTCGGGCACGAGAATCTCGGCGGCGCCGCCGGCGATGCCGGCGTGCGTGGCGATCCACCCGGCGTGCCTGCCCATGACCTCGCACACGATGACCCGGTGGTGCGACTCGGCGGTCGTCCGCAGGCGGTCGATGGCGTCGGTGGCGATCTGCACGGCGGTGTCGAACCCGAAGGTCACCTCGGTTCCCGACAGGTCGTTGTCGATCGTCTTCGGGACCCCCACCACGTGGACCCCGTGGCCGGCCAGGCGCTCGGCCACCCCCAGGGTGTCCTCCCCGCCCACGGCCACCAGGGCGTCGACCTCGTCGGTGCCCAGCGTGGCGAGCACCTGCTCGGGCCCGCCGTCGACCGTGAACGGGTTGGTCCGCGAGGTGCCGAGGATGGTGCCCCCGATGGCGAGCAGGTCGCGGCACCCGGCCACGTCGAGGGGGCGGGAGTGGCCTTCGAGGACCCCCTTCCACCCGTCGAGGTACCCGAGGACCCGGTCGCCGTACGTCAGCTCGCCGGTGAGCACCACCGCCCGGATGACGGCGTTGAGCCCCGGGCAGTCCCCGCCGCCGGTCAGGATCCCGATGCGCACCGGGCCATCCTAGGGAGCCCACGGCGCGGCGTGGGCAGGGTCAGTCGAGCCCGGTCTCGGCCACCCGGGCGGCCGTGCGCTCGAGCTCGAAGGAGCCGATGAGCACCCGCACGGCGTCGCGCCCGGCGGGGACGAGGCCCGTGATCCCGGGCACGCCGAGGTACCCGGCGAGGAACGCCCGCCGGTTCCTGGCCTCCCAGGCGTGCGCCAGCTGGGCGAGGCCCTCGCGCCCCGACGGATCGCGCTCGTGGGCGGCGGTGTTGGCCACCATGCCGAAGGACCACATCATGTCGGCCACGTCGGCCAGGGGCGAGCGGTAGACGGGGTCGTCGTCGCCCGACGACGGCACGATCCCGGCGTGGGTGGTGGGCCTGCCGTCGTGGGCGAAGTCCACCACGTACCACCCCTGGTCGGTTCGGCAGGTGCGCCCGAGGTGGAAGTCCCCGTGCGTCCGCACCACCTGGCAGGCCACGGCCAGGGCGCGCAGCTGGGCCAGCAGCTCGGCCACGTCGGGTCGCTCCAGCAACGCCGGGGCCACGGCGCGCAACGTCGCCTCGATGTCCACCGCCCACCGCTCGGCCTCGCCGACGCGCCGGCCGAAGGCCTTGTCGAGGGCCAGGTGCATACGGGCGGTCATGGTGCCCAGCCGATGGGCCTCCGCCCCGAAGTCACCGCCGGCCAGCTCCGGCGGGCCGCCCGACGCGTACAGGTCGCGCACCGAGGTCAGGGCCAGGTCGAAGCCCGACGACGCGCCGGCCAGGTACTCCTGGACGATGCCCAGGTCGCGCCCGCCCCGGCGCCACACGGCCAGCGGCGCCGCCAGGTGGTTGAATCCGACCTCGTCGAGCGACAGGAAGAGCTCGAGGCCCGGCCGGCGGCCCTCCACCACCGTGTTGAAGACCGTGAAGGCGATGCGGTCCTCCATGGCGAGGGTCACCGACTCGTCGTCGCTGCGGACCTGCCGCACGCGCGACGCCTCCACCGCCTCGCCGGCCACGTGCGCCAGGAGCAGGACCGCCACCTCGGCGTCGCGCATGGCGTCGAAGGCCACCGCCACCCCGCCCTCGTCCTCGAACAGCCCGAGCACCGGGTCCTCGCCCTCGGGGATGAACCGGGCCTCGTCGGTCGGGTCGCGCAGCCCGAGCGGCAGGTGCACCACCCGGTCGCCTTCGGCGGCGATCACGTCGACGATGCCCGGGCGCCCCGGGTGGAGCACGGCGGCGTCGAGCACCTCCACCTGGCCGCCGCCCCCCCAGCCGGCGCGGCGCGCCGCGTACGACGACACCAGGTCCGCCAGCACCGCCCGGGCGGCGTCGGACAGCCCCACCACGTCGGTGCCCGACGGGGTCATCCCGCCCCCCCGGCCGGGTCGCCCGGCGGCTCGGGCAGGAGCTCGAACCAGTAGAAGCCGTGCGGGCCGAGAGTGACGCGGTAGGTGCCAACTCCCACAGGCGCGAACGGTACCCGTCCGAGCAGCTCGACGGGTACCCGTCCCGCCCACCGGGCCAGGTCCAGCTCCGCGGGCTGGGCGAAGCGGCTCAGGTTGTGGACGCACAGGACCGGGTTCTGGGGCGCCTCGACCTCCTGGCGCCGGCCCGTGCGCCCCGCCCGCCCCGTCTTGGGCGCGCGCCCCGTCCGTCCCCCCGGGAGGTCCCCGGGGCCCGGCGCCGGGCTGCGCACGTAGGCCAGGACCGAGGGGTTCGGGCTGGGTGCCAGGTCGAAGGCGCCGGTGCCGAACACCGGGAACTGCTTGCGGATCTGGAGGATGCTGCGGACCCAGTGCAAGAAGGCGCTCGGGTTGCGCTGCTGGGCCTCGACGTTCACCGCCTCGTACCCGTACACGGGGTCCATGAGCGGGGGCAGGTACAGCTGGGCGAAGTCGGCCCGGCTGAAGCCGCCGTTGCGGTCGGGGCTCCACTGCATGGGCGTGCGCACCGAGTCCCGGTCCCCGAGGTACACGTTGTCGCCCATGAGCAGCTCGTCGCCGTAGTAGATCACCGGGCTCCCCGGCAGCGACAGCAACAGCGCGTGCAGCAGCTCGGCGAGCTTGCGGTCGCCGTCGAGCAGCGGTGCGAGGCGCCGGCCGATGCCCATGTGCCGGCGCATGCGCGGGTCCTTCACGTACTCGTTGACCATGTAGTCGCGCTCTTCCTCGGTGACCTTCTCGAGCGTCAGCTCGTCGTGGTTGCGCAGGAAGATGGCCCACTGGCAGCCCTCGGGGATCTCCGGGGTCTGGGCCAGGATCTCTGTGACGGGGAAGCGCTGCTCGCGTCGGACGGCCATGAAGAGGCGGGGCATCAACGGGAAGTGGAAGCACATATTGCACTCGTCCCCGTCGCCGAAGTAGTCGACGAGGTCGGAGGGCCACTGGTTGGCCTCGGCCAGCAGCACCCGGTTGGGGTGCGCGGCATCGACCTCCTTGCGCAGCTGGCGCAGGAGGGCATGGGTCTCGGGCAGGTTCTCCCCGGTGGTGCCGTCGCGCTGGAACAAGTACGGCACGGCGTCGAGGCGGAACCCGTCGAGACCGAGGTCGAGCCAGAAGTGCAGCACCCCCAGCATGGCGTTCACGACCTCGGGGTTCTCGTAATTGAGGTCGGGCTGGTGCGAGTAGAAACGGTGCCAGTAGTACTGCCGGCGCTGGGGCTCCCAGGTCCAATTCGACGTCTCCACGTCGACGAAGACGACCCGCGCCTCGGGCCAGCGGTGGTCGTCGTCGTTCCACACGTACCAGTCGGCCTTGGGGTTGTGGCGCGAGGAGCGCGACTCGGTGAACCACGGGTGCTGGTCGCTCGTGTGGTTCATGACCAGGTCAGCGATGACCCGGATGCCGCGGCGGTGCGCGTCGTCGAGGAACGCCACCAGGTCGTCGAGCGTGCCCAGGTCGGGGTGCACGGTGAGGAAGTCGCTGATGTCGTAGCCGCCGTCGCGCATGGGGGACGGGTAGTAGGGCAGGAGCCACAGGCAGTCGATCCCCAGCCACTCGAGGTAGTCGAGCTTGGCGCGCAGGCCCGCCAGGTCGCCGATGCCGTCCTGGTTCGAGTCGTAGAAGCCGCGGGTGAGCACCTCGTAGAACACGGCGCGCCGGTACCAGTCCGACGCCCCCGGGGCGGGCAGGGCCGTCGGCCGGATGCCGGGCAGGCGCGCCCCGCCGGCGCGTCGCGACGTCGACGGCGCGCTGCCCGACGGGCGCCGCGCCCGCGCCGGGCGCGCCGACCCCGAGGGCACCGACACCGTCACGCGGGCATCGCCGGGCGGGCTCAGCGCCCGCCGAAGCGGGCCCGGCCGGGGCCGTGCTCGAGGAACGAGGCCACGCCGTCGTGGGCGTCGTGCGTGGCGAACACCGACACGAAGGCGGCCGACTCGCGCTGCACGGCGTCGGCGACGGGGCGATCGACGGCCGCGTCGATGAGCTCCTTCGCCGCCGCCTGGGCGAGCAGCGGGCCGGCGGCGAGCTCGGCGGCGAGCTCCAGCGCCCCCTCGAGCGCCCGCCCGGGCCCGGTCACGCGGTCGACCAGGCCCATGGGGAGGGCCTCGTCCGCCGCCACCTGTCGCCCGGTGAGGATGAGGTCCTTCGCCCGGGCCGCCCCCACCAGGCGGGGAAGGCGCGCCGTGGCGCCGCCGCCGGGGATGATGCCCAGGCGGATCTCGGGCTGGCCGAGGCGGGCGTCGGGGGCCGCCACCCGGAAGTCACAGGCCAGGGCCAGCTCGAGGCCGCCGCCCAGGGCGTACCCGTTCACGGCGGCGATGCTGACGCGCCCGAGCGCGCCGAGGGCCTCGGTCGCCGCTCGGAAGGCGTCGGTGACCCGGGCCGGCGCCCCGGGCTCGGAGAACTCGCCGACGTCGGCACCGGCGGAGAACAGGCGGGGACCACCCCACAGCACCACCGCGCCGGGGGGGTCCTGCCCCAGCGCCCGCAGCACGGCGTGCAGGCGGCCGAGCAGCCCGACCGACAGCGCGTTGGCCTTCGGCCGGTCCAAGGTCACCAGGGCCACGCCGTCGGCCCGACGCTCGACGTGGACGACGTCCTCGTCGGGCCCGGACGACCGGGCGCCCCTGTCCCCCATGTGGCGCACCGTACCCGACGGTCCCCTGACACGGGAGCATCCGCGGGTCCACTCAGGCCCGGGCGCCTCCGGCGGCGTCGGCGGGCGGCGCCTCCCCGGGGGCGGCACCCGGGGACGGTCCCGCACCCGTGACCCGGGCCACCAGCTGCTCGGCGGCGTCATAGGGGTCGAGGCGCCGCTCGATGACCGCGCGCGCCAATGCCGCGAAGCTCCCGTCCGCGCACAGGAGGTCGACCTCGCGCTCGATCCGGCCGGCGAGCACGAGTCGGAACTCGCGTTCGAGCCGCTCGCGGCGCAGGCGCTCGATGTCGCCGTGCTCCTCGAGGTGGCGGCGGTGCCGCTCGATCTGCGACCACAGGGCGTCGACGCCCTCCCCCGTCGACGCCACGGTCTCGACGATCGGCGGCCGCCAGTCGCCGAGCGTCGACAGGTCCAGCATCTGCTCGAGGTCCCGGGACGTCTCGCGGGCGCCGGGCATGTCGGCCTTGTTGACGACGAAGACGTCGGCCGTCTCGAGGATCCCGGCCTTGTTCGCCTGGATGGCGTCGCCCCAGCGCGGGTTGACCACGATCACGGTCGTGTCCGTGGCCGACGCCACCTCCACCTCGACCTGGCCGACGCCGACGGTCTCCACCAGCACCAGCGAGAGCCCGGCGGCGCCGAGCACGCGGATGGCCTCGGGGACGGCGACGGCGAGGCCGCCGAGGTGCCCGCGCGACGCCATGGAGCGGATGTACACGCTCGGGTCGAGCGCGTGGTCCTGCATGCGCACCCGGTCGCCGAGGATCGCCCCGCCCGAGAACGGGGACGACGGGTCGACGGCCAGGACGCCGAGCTGCCCGATGCCCGAGTCGAGGGCGGCCCTGATGAGGCGGTCGACGAGCGTCGACTTCCCCGCCCCCGGTGCGCCGGTGACGCCGACGGTGCGGGCGTCGACCCCCTTCGTATAGGCCAGGGCGGCGACCTGCCGTCCGACGGCGCCCCCGCGCTCGACGGCCGAGATCATGCGGGCCAGCGCCACACGGTCGCCGGCGGCCGCTGCCGCCAGGAGCACGGCAGGGCCGGCGCCACGCGCCGGTGGGTGGCCCGGCTCTCCGGCCGCTGAGGTGGGCGTGGCTGGGGTCATGGCCGAGGCCGAGCGTACGAGAGCGGCCCACGGACCGGAAAATCCCCCCGCTCGCCCCGAGGGGGCGACACGCCGCTCAGGCTCGCTCCACGTCGGCGCCGAGGGCCCGCAGCGTGGTGGCCAGGTCCTCGTAGCCGCGGTCGACGTGCCGGGCGGCGGACACGACCGTCTCGCCGTCGGCGGCCAGGCCGGCGAGGACCAGCGACGCCCCGGCCCGCAGGTCCGGGGCGCGCACCGGCGCGCCCGACAGCCGCGCCACGCCGCGTACCACCGCGTGGTGGCCCTCGGTCCGGATGTCGGCCCCCATGCGACGCAGCTCATCGACGTAGCGGAACCGGCCGGAGAAGAGGTTCTCGGTGACGATGCCCACACCGTCGGCCACGCTGAGCATGGTGACGATGAACGGCTTGTAGTCGGTGGCGACGCCGGGATACGGCAGGGTGGCCACGTCCACGCTGTGCAGCCTGCCGGCCGCCGACGCCCGCAGGCCCTCGGGTGCCTGCGCGACCGTGATGCCGATCTCCTCCAGCTTGCGCAGGAGCATGTCCATGTGATCGGCGCGTGCGTCCTCGATGACGACGTCACCGCCGGCCAGGCCCACCGCCGCCAGCAGCGTGGCCGCCACCACCCGGTCGGGGACCACCCGGTGGGCGTCGGGCGCAGGGTGCAGCTCGTCGACCCCGTCCACCTCGATGTGGGACGTGCCCGCACCGCGGATGCTCGCCCCCATGCGCACCAGGAAGGCGGCGAGGTCCGACACCTCGGGCTCGCGTGCGGCGTTCTCGATGACCGTGGTCCCCTTGGCCAGCGCGGCGGCCATGAGCACGTTGTCGGTGGCGGTGTGGCTCGGGTACTCGAAGACGACGCGCTGTCCCACCAGCCGGCCCCCCGGCCACCCCGGCACGCGCCCCTCGATGTTGCCGTGCACCGTCTCGAACGAGGCGCCGAGCATCGACAGCCCGTGGAGGTGGATGTCGATGGGCCGGCTCCCGAAGTCGTCGCCACCGGGGAGCGACACGCTGGCGCGCCCGGCCCGGGTGAGCAGGGGCCCGAGCACGACCACGGAGGCCCGCATCTTCTCCACCAGCTCGTAGGGCGCTTCGGGGACCAAGGTGGCCGGCGTGTCGATGACCAGGTCGCCCGGCCCCCCGTCGGCCGCGTCGGGGAGGCGCTCCACCCGCACCCCGATGGCGCCGAGCACCTGCGCCATGATCTCGACGTCGACGATGCGCGGCACCCCCGCCAGCCGGTGCCGGCCTTCGGCCAGGAGGCAGGCGGCCATCAACTTGAGGGCCGAGTTCTTGGCGCCGCCGGCGCGCGCGGTGCCGTGCAGCGGCCCGCCCGGCCGCACCACGAAGTGATCGCCACGCCGGCTCATGGGACGGGCACGGATGTCAAACGACGGGGGTCTCCGCCCAACGCCCGAACACCGAGGCCAGGGCGCCGACGATCTCGCCGACGGTGGCGTAGGCCCGCACGGCGTCGAGGATGGCGGGCATGAGGTTGGCGTCGGGCGTGGCGGCGTCGGCGGCCACCTGGGCCAGGGCGGCGTCGGTGGCGGCCGGGGAGCGGCGCTGGCGCACCGAGGCCAGGCGCTTGCGCTGCGCCTCGTCGACCTCGGGCCCGATCTGCAGGGTGGGGGGTGCCGGCTCGTCGTTGCCCTCGGTGAAGGCGTTCACCCCGACCACCACGCGCCGGCCGGTGGCCACCTTGCGCTGGAACACGTAGGCGGCATCGGCGATCTCGCCCTGGAACCAGTTGTGCTCGATCCCGTGCAGCACGCCCTCGAGGATGGACCCCCCGCCCCACGTGTCGAGATCGTCGAAGACGGCCTCGGCTTGGCGCTCCAGCTCGTCGGTGAGCGATTCGACGAACCACGATCCCCCCAGGGGGTCGGCGACCGCGCTGACGCCCGTCTCGAAGGCGAGGACCTGCTGGGTGCGCAGCGCGATGCGGGCGGCCTTCTCCGTGGGCAGCGCCAGGACCTCGTCCATGGAGTTGGTGTGCATGCTCTGCGTCCCGCCCAGGGCCCCGGCCAGCGCCTCGATGGCCGTACGGACGATGTTGACCTCGGGTTGCTGGGCGGTGAGCGAGACGCCGGCGGTCTGGGTGTGGAAGCGCAGCTGCGCCGAGCGCGGCGAGGTCGCCCCGTAGCGCCCGGTCATCCACCGTGCCCAGATGCGCCGCGCCGCGCGGTACTTGGCGATCTCCTCGAAGAAGTCGAGGTGGGCGTTGAAGAAGAAGCTGAGGCGGGGGGCGAAGTCGTCCACGGCCAGGCCCGCGGCCCGGACCGCCTCGACGTAGGCGAACCCGTTGGCCAGCGTGAAGGCGAGCTCCTGGGCGGCGGTCGAGCCCGCCTCTCGTATGTGGTAGCCCGACACCGACACGGGGTGGAACTTGGGCATCTGCTCGGCGCAGAAGCGCACGACGTCGACCACCAGACGCATCGAGGGTCGCGGCGGGAAGATGTACTCCTTCTGCGCCTGGTACTCCTTCAGGATGTCGTTCTGCAACGTCCCCCCGAGGTCGCGGCGGGCGGCGCCCGCCTGCTCGGCGGCCGCCACGTACATGGCCAGGAGGATGGGGGCGGGCGAGTTGATGGTCATCGACGTCGTCACCGCCGCCAGGTCGATGCCGGCGAAGAGGTCCTCGACGTCGGCCAGCGAGTCCACGGCGACGCCGCAGCGGCCCACCTCCCCTTCGCAGTGGGGGTCGTCGGAGTCGCGTCCCATGAGCGTGGGCAGGTCGAAGGCGACCGAAAGGCCGCCGCTGCCGGCCCGCAGGAGCTCGTGGAACCGGGCGTTCGAGTCCTGCGCCGTGCCGAAGCCGGCGAACAGCCGCATGGTCCACAACTTCGAGCGGTACATCGACGCGTAGGGCCCGCGGGTGTAGGGGGGACGCCCCGGCCAACCCAGACGGGACGCGGCCTCGTCCTCGGGCCAGTCGTCGGGCCCGTACACCGGTGCCAGCGGGATCCCTGACATGGTCTCGAAATCGGCGTCGCGCAGCTCCGAGGCGTCGAACGCCTCCCGCCAGCGGGCACGCCCGTCGTCGAGGGGCTCGTGAGGGGTGGCACCCGTCTCCATGCCCCTAGCCTACGACCCGGGCTCGGCGGCCCCGAGGGACGGCGAGCCCGGTGCCCCGCGTGCCGGGGGCACCGCCGTCGGAGCGTGGGCCGACCCGCGTGGCGCGTGCCCGGCCGCGGCGCTGTCGTCGCTGCTCGGGCGCGTTATGGTCGGTGCCATGGCAGCGAATCCCCGTGCGCCGGACCGCAACCTGGCCATGGAGCTGGTGCGCGTGACCGAGGCCGCGGCCATGGCCGCGGGACGGTGGATGGGGCGCGGCGACAAGGAGGGGGCCGACGGCGCCGCCGTCCACGCCATGCGGGTCGTGCTGCAGACCGTCGCCATGGACGGCGTCGTGGTCATCGGCGAGGGGGAGAAGGACCACGCCCCCATGCTCTACAACGGGGAGCACATCGGCGACGGGTCGCCGCCGCCCACCGACATCGCCGTCGACCCCATCGACGGGACGAATCTCGCCTCCCTCGGCCGCGGCGGCGCGTTGGCCGTGATCGCCGTGTCGGAGCGGGGGACCATGTTCAATCCCGGGCCCTGCTTCTACATGGAGAAGCTGGCCGTCGGGCCCAAGGCGGTCGGGTCCGTCGACATCCGGCGCTCCCCCACCGAGAACATCGAGGCGGTGGCCAAGGCCCTCGGCAAGTCGGTGCGCGACGTCACGGTGGTGATCCTCGACCGCGAGCGGCACACGGCGCTCATCGACGAGGTGCGGGCGAGCGGGGCGCGCATCAAGCTCATCACCGACGGGGACGTCGCCGGCGCCATCTCCGCGGCGTGGCCCGACTCCGGGGTGGATGTCCTGTTCGGGGTGGGCGGCACCCCCGAAGGCGTGCTGGCCGCCGCCGCCTTGAAGTCGATGGGGGGCGAGATCCAGGGCCGGCTGTGGCCCCGCAACGACGAGGAGCGACGATCCGCCCTGGAGGCGGGCTACGACCTCGACGCCGTGCTCGGCACCGATGACCTGGTGAAGGGCGACAACTGCTTCTTCGCGGCGACCGCCATCACCGACGGCGAGCTCCTCCAAGGCGTGCGCTATCACGACTTCGGTGCCACCACCCAGTCCCTGGTGATGCGCTCGCGTTCGGGCACCGTGCGGTTCGTGAGCGCGCGCCATCCCCTGGACAAGCTGCGCGAGTACAGCCAGATCGAGTTCGGCTGACGGCGCCGGCACCGGCACCGACCTCCACCGCGGCGTGTGAGCTCCTACCCGCTTCGCAACGACACGGCGCAGGAGGCGGCCCGCCTCGAGGCCTTGCAGCAGCTGCACGACGGTTCGAGCATCCGTCGCTTCGAGCGTCTGGGCGTGGGGCCGGGCTGGCACTGCGCCGAGCTCGGCGCCGGGGCCGGATCGATCGCCGAATGGCTCGCCGAGCGGGTGGGGCCGGCGGGGTCGGTGACCGCCGTCGACCGCGACACCAGCCAGCTGGCCCGGCTGCGCCGGCGGAGCAACGTCCGCATCGCCGAAGGGGACCTCCTGTCGAGCGCCTTCGCCGACTCGGTCTTCACCCCCGAGCGCTACGACCTGGTCCACTCGCGTTCGGTGCTCATGCACCTCGACGAAGCCGACGCCGTGGTGGTCCGCGTCGTGCCCGCCCTGCGCCGCGGTGGCGTGGTGCTGTTCGAGGAGGCGGACGGGGCGCCGGTCGTGCGGGCGCTGTCGCAACGGGAGCTCCCCGAGCCCTTCGTCCGCGTCCTCGCCCCCCTGGCCACCCGGTGGACCTGGGCCCGGGGCCTGGCCGGGCACCTGGCGGCCCTCGGCCTCGAACAGGTGGAGGACGACGTGCGCCAGGACGACCTGGTGGGCGCCACGCCCGCGGCGATGTTCTGGCGCCGCACGCTCGAGGCCATCCGGCCGCTCATCACCGACGAGCGCGGCATGCGGGCCCTCGGACGCGAACCCGTGGACGACGCCGGCTACGACGCCATGCTCGCCCTGCTCGGGGACCCGGGGTTCTCGGTGCCGTTCGCCGCCCGCCACCGGGTGAGCGCCCGCAGGCCCTGAGGCCGCGCCCCTGGCGGGCGTCGGCCGCCCGCCCGCCCGGCCGTGCCGGGTCGACGGGCGGCCGCCGACGCCGCACAATGGGTCTGATGCGTGAGCGCCGCAGCGGTCCCCGAGACCTCACGGTGGTCGCCGTCCCCTTCTACTTCGGGAGCATGGCCGCCGAGCATCTGTGGCTGCGGCGCCGCGCCGCTCGCCGAGGGCCGACGGCGGGCGACTACGAGCGGCGAGACACCGTGGCCAGCCTGGCCATGGGCGTCGGCAGCCTGGTGGCGCCGCTGGTGGTCCCCGCGCTGCTGCGCCCGTTCACCCCGGGCCGGGGGCGCTACGGGAGGGCCGTGGTGGCCACGGCCCTCGGGGCCGTGGCCGTCACGACAGCCGCCGACGTGGTGGCCCGTCGGGCGGGCGACCCCGGGCGGGGCGCGGCCGGGGAACCGGTCGGCGGGCGGAGGCGCCGGCAGGCCATCGCCCGTCGGGCCCGCCAGGTGGCGTCGGTCGGGGGTGTGGCGGCCGTCGTGGCCGGAGGGGTGGCGGTGTCGAGCACGTGGGCCTCGCGCACGACGCCGGAGCGGCTGTGGCGACACCGGGTCCTCCCGGCGTCGGGCACCGGCCCCCTGGCGCTGGCCGCCGCCATCGTCGGCTGGGACTTCATCTACTACTGGAACCACCGGTTCATGCACGAGAGCCGGTACATGTGGGCCGTCCACGTGGTGCACCACTCAAGTGAGCACTACAACCTGTCGACGGCGCTGCGCCAGCCGGTCGCCGACGCGCTCGGGACCTCGCTGCCCTACGGCGCCCTGTGCCTGTTCGGGATCGGGCCCGAACTCATCACCACCGCCCGTGGGGTGAACCTGCTGTACCAGTTCTGGATCCACACCGAGGCGATCGACCGCTTGGGCCCCCCCGAGGCGGTGCTCAACACCCCGTCGCACCACCGCGTCCACCACGGGTCCAATTCCCAGTACCTGGACCGGAACCACGGAAGCATCCTCATCATCTGGGACCGGCTCTTCGGCACCTTCGAACCGGAGGACCAGCGCCCCGTCTACGGGCTCACCAAGAACATCGACACGTTCAACGTCGGTCGGATCGCCACCCACGAGTTCCGGGACATCCTGCGGGACGTGGCCGGGTCCACCGGTTGGGGCGAGCGCCTCTCCTACGTGGTGCGGGGCCCGGGATGGGGCAACCGGCACCGCGCCGAGCTGGCCGCTGCGAGCGGCGAGGGCGGGCCCGGTGCGAACGGCACCCGGGGGGGCGCCGCAGCGGACGCCGAGACCGCGCCGGCAAACGGCGCGCCGGCGTCGGAATCAGGTCGAGCCGGGGAATCACGCTCCTTCTGCGACTTCGGATGAGACGCCTCCTGATAGCCATCGTGGCTGCGGTCTTCGCCATCCTCGTAGGAGCGTCGGTCATCGCGTGGCTCCCCACGGGTCATCGAGCGCGTCGTGCGTCGTCGCGGCGGGGAGCCCACCGTGTCCCGTCGTCGTGACGCCGGGACACCACCCGTCAGCACGCCCGAAGATCCCGTGAGACGGCTGACATCGTGCTCATCGCTGTCCACGCCGCTCGAAACGCCCCGTCGTGCAGCACGGGCACGGTGGACAATCGACGCGGATCACGGTCTCTTGCGGACTGCGGTGCTCGCACAGGGTGACGGCGCGCCACACCGCCGCTGGTGCGGGGACCCCTCAGCTCCTTCCCGCCTTGGAGAACAGCCGGATCGCCACTCCGAGGATCACGACCGCATACAGCGCCACCACACCGAGCGAGAGGCACGCCATGGCAGCCACGTTGTGCATGCCCCAGATGTTGGAGAGCGCCTGACGCCCGCTGTCCGACGTCAGCCCGTAGCGAAAGAGCGCCAGGGCATGCGTGAGCGGGAGCACCTTGGCCACTGCGGCCAGCCAGTGGGGCAACGACGTGATCGGGAACAGGGGCCCACCGAAGAAGAAGGGGACGATGGCGATGGCGGGGAGGATGCCGACGTACTCCTCGGTGCCGGGCACGCGCGTCGCCAGGATCTCGGCCATGCCGTACATGACGACGGCGAACAGCAGGGCGGCAGCGACGAACCACAGGACGGCTGGAGGTCTCGTACTGGGCCCCCCGAAGCGCCGACGCGCCGACGAGCACCACCAGCTGCAGGGCCGTGATGGCCAGGGCGGCCGTCAGGTTGCCGAGGACGATGGCGGAACGCCCGATGGGGGCGACCAGCAGCTCGCGCAGGGCTAGGCGGAGCGCCGGGCCGGTGAGACCACGGTGCTGGCCAGGGCCGGGGCGATCACCAAGGCGAACAGCACAGGCGTGAGCAGGGGCGCCACCAGGGACCGGGGCGTGCGGACGGTGAGCGACAGGCGCCGGAGGGTCAGGGTCGAAACGGCACTGACCCGGCGAGCGCGCGGTGCGTCGGCGAGCACGCCGACAGAGAGTGCGGTGGTGGTCATCGGGATACCTTTCAGGCAGCGTCGGCGGTCATGCGCCCGCCGGCGAGGTGGAGGTAGACGTCGGCGAACGACGAGGGGCGGGTGACGGCGGAGCGGACCGCCACGCCGCGGTCGGCCAGGAGATCCAGCACCCCCTCGCCCGACGTGCCGCGCAACGACACGGTGAGGGTGCCGCCGATGACCAGGAGGTCGGGGGCGCGAACCCCGGCCCCACGCAGCACCCCGGCAGCGACGTCGGCGTCATCGACCCGGAGTTCGAGCACCTTGTCGCCCACGATGGCCAGCAGGTTGGCCGGGGTGTCGCAGGCCACCAGCTGGCCGGCGTCGATCACGCCCAGCCGGTCGCACAGGCGCTCAGCCTCGTCGAGGTGGTGCGTCGTCATGATGATGGTGACCCTGTCCTCTCGCGCACGGTGGCGATGATGTCGAAGAGGTCGTGGCGGATCCGGGTGTCGAGCCCGACCGTGGGCCGTCGAGGAAGAGCACCTCGGGCGCCGAGAGGAGTGCCCGCACGATCTCCATGCGGCGACGCTGCCCGCCGCTGTAGGTGCCCACCGCCCTGTCCACGATGTCGTCGATCCCGACGAGGCGGGACAGCTCGGCAAATCGGATGCGTCCTTCGGCCACGTCCACCCCCCACAGCCGCATGTGCAGCTCCAGGTTCTGGCGACCGGTCAGCGGCCGGTCGACCACCGCATCCTGGAACACCACGCTGCTGATGGCGCGCGTGCCCATGGGATCCTCGGCCCCGTCGACGCCGCCGAGGCGGGCCCGGCCCGAGGTGGGGGTGACCGTGGTGTTGAGCATCCCGATCGTGGTGGTCTTGCCCGCCCCGTTGGGCCCGAGGAGTCCGAACGCCTCACCGGCAACGACGTCGAAGCTGACCCCCCCACTGCAGGGACGTCGCCGCCGTGGATCTTCACGAGGTTCCCTGCTTGCACAGCCAATCGATCGCTCATGGTTCGGCTCCTTTCGATGCGGAGGAGATGTTCACGAGGTTGCCCTCGGGGTCCCGGAGGACCATCGACCGGCTCCCCCACGGTTGTGTTGCCGGTTTCAGCACCCACTCGACCCCCAGCCGGTCGATGCGGAGAAACTCGGCGTCGACATCGTCCGCCCGGAAATCGAGGATCACCTGGCCGCTCGCGACGTCGCCCACCTCGGCGTCGCCGGCGCCGTCGCACTCGGTGAAGCGGCACTTCGAGAACCCGAGCGACACACCGCCGGTCGGGACCTCGACGTAGTAGTCGTTCAGGACGACCGTCGCCCCCACCATGGTGGCGTAGAAGGCGGCCATGCCCGCCACGTCGTCTGTCACCACCCGGCTCTGCACCAGCTCCATCACGGCTCTCCTCCCCGTCTCGTGGCTGTGGTAAGGAGGACGAGATCCACCCGCCGTTGGTGACAGAAATCTCCTTGTCACTTTTTCGCGCCCGGTCTCGTCCTACCTTTGGGTGGGGCCACAACAACCCCGAGGACGCCGACAGGTGGCAGCACATGACGAACGACGACACAGCCGGTGACACGGGGTTCGAAGAGGCCTGGCGCTTGCACCGTCGGTACCTGATCGGGCTGGCCTTCGGCATGCTCGGGGACATCGGCGCCGCCGAGGACGCCGTCCAGGAGGCCTTTTCCCGACTGGCCGTCACCGGGTTCGACCGGATCGAGGATGCGAGGGGATGGCTGATCGTGGTCACCAGCCGGATCTGTCTCGATCACGTGCGCTCGGCACGCGCCCGGCGTGAGCAGGTGCACGCCGTGGACAGCATGGACTCGGTCGAGCACGCTTCGACCCGCGCCTCGAGCGTGGACCCGGCTGACCGGATTACCCTCGACGACCAGGTCCGCCTGGCGCTCCTGGTCGTGCTCCAGCGCCTGACGCCGCCCGAACGAGTGGTCTTCGTGCTGCACGACATCTTCCAGATGCCGTTCGACACCATCAGCGAGGCCGTCGGCCGTCCCGCCCCGAGCTGCCGTCAGCTGGGCCGCCGGGCGCGGGGGAAGATCGAACAGGAGCATCCCCACGGCCGGGCCATCGTGGGCCCGGCCGAACACCGCCTGGTGGCCGAGCGGTTCATCGAGGCCTGCGCCAGCGGCGATCTCGGCACCCTGGTCCGGATCCTCGATCCCGACGTCACGGGAGTGGTCGACCTCGGCCCATCGGACCCCCGGACCGGGCGGGTGTTCCGCGGCGCCCAGGGGGTCGCCGCCAATCTCCAGCGCTACCTGGCTCGGGCGACGCTGGTGGTCAGCCCCGTGGGGGACCGCACCATCGTGCTGGCCTTTGTCGAGAAACGACTGTGGGCGGTGTTCACGATGACGGTGGTGAACGGGCTCATCTCCGAGCTCGACGGCCTGGCGGACCCACAGAAGATCCGCTTCCTCGGTGCGCAGCTCTCCGCGGCACAGCCCTGAGCGGCGCACCTCGTGACGAGGTGCCATTTCGCAGCCGCCGTGTCATCACGATGGGAACCCGGTCGCTCTGTCGTCACCAGGGTCACCCGACAGACGCGGCGCGCGGGAGCAAGCCGTTGCCTGATGCGGGACCTCGCGTTCCGCATCAGGCCCCCATTTCCCCCTATGGTTGATCCGCCCAGCCCGGTGTCAAGCTGAGTACCGGACGCCCAGGCGAACGGCGAGTACCGGCTCGACGCATCGGGCGAGTCGCCGACGACGTCATTCGGCGTCGACCAGTTCCGGGCGGTACTCCGGGTGGTCCGTGAGGTACTGGGATGCGCGCTGCATCGAGGTCTCGTTCTGGCGGTTGATGAAGTGGTAGATGGATGCCTCGAACCACCGGAATGGCACCGTGGTCAAGTGGTAGCGCTCTTCGAAGCTGAACAGCGTTCGGTTCGGACCGAGCGGCTCCAGACGGATCTTTCCGGTCTGGTCGTTGCCAGGACCCCTCGAGATCATCGTGTAGGTGTAGCCCCGCTCCGGCACGACGTCAGAAACGAGCTCAAGGGCGGCTCCACGACGCCCGAAGGGCAGCTTGAAGATCACCCGGCGTAGTCGGCCGTTATGCTGCTCGTCCCCGGGCCACAGCACGTCGACACCGAGCACCATGGGCGCGTAGTCGGTCCAGCGGTCGTAGTCCTGGAACAGCGCCCAGATGCGCCGGGCCGAATGCGGCATTTCGAGGCTGTAGCGGTGCTCACGCATGGCGAGCCACACCCTAATCGTCGGATCCGAACGGCAACCACCGGTGCGCTCGGATCGCGGCGGGGACGTCGTACCGTGAACCCCGTGTCCGGTCCCAATGCACGACGAGCGCCCTGAGGCACATCGTTCGGACTGGCCGACGCGAGCGCGCGCGTCATGACCCACCGCGTCGGCTTCGATTCTTCATCGAGGTCGACGACGTCTTCGCCCGGGCCGCGGAGACGGAGGCATCAAGGTGGCATTCAGCCGCCGGTTGGGAGGAGGGCCGGCGCCTGCGACGCAGCAACGGCGGCCCGCGCCGTCGTCTACCGGGTGGATTACGTTGCCGAGGTGCTCGCACTGCTCCTCGTCGCGGTGTCGGTGGGCCCCGACACCCTCGGTGCGGCTACCCGCTCGGCGTGTCGGGAGTCGACCGGAATCTGTGGCTTCGGGTTGCATCGATCTTCGGTGTGGTCGAGGGGGTCATGCCGGTTGTGGGCCTCCTCCTCGGGCACTCGCCGGCCCGCCATCTCGGCGCGGCCGCCGATCCCTTGGCCGGGCGCTGCTCGGACTTGCCGGTGCCTATGCCATCATCACCGAGCTGGCGAGCGACGACGAGTCCGTCCGGGACCCAGAACCGAGCGTCAGGCACCTGGTGTCATCGGTGCCGCGTCGAGCATCGACAATCTGGTCATCGGTTTCGCCTCGGGACGTACCACCTCAACGTTGTGGTCGCCGCTGTCATCATCGCCGTGGTGAGCGTCGCGCTCTCGTTGGTCGGCCTTGAGGTCGGGGGTCGGCTGGGAGGCGAACGGGGCCGACGAAGCGCACTCGTCGGCGGGGCGCTTCTCATCCTCGTGGGCTCGGGCGTCGGTGCCGGAGTCCCGTGACCGAACGCCACGAGGCACCGGCATGGACAAATAGCTCTGCCACAGAGGTATAGTGGGGGCGTGGACAGCGCCACCCTGGACGACGTGACCTCGGAGGCCTTCGCCAACGACCTGCTCGGCGCCCTGGCGGCCATCCGGCGCCACGGCCGGCGCCATGGCGGGCGCCCCGTCGAACTGGCGCCCCTCACCGGTGCCCAGGTGGAGCTGGTAAGGGTGCTGCGGCGCCGGCCCGGTGTGTCGGTGGCGGAGGCCGCCGCCGAGCTGCACGTGGCGCCCAACACGGTGAGCACGCTCGTGCGCCAACTGACCGACGCCGGCCTGGTGCGCCGCCGGGTGGGCGCCGGTGACCGCAGGGTGGCGCAGCTGGAGCTCACCCCCGACATCCGCCGCAAGGTCGACGCCTTTCGGGACCGGCGGGCGCTGGCCCTGGCCGGCGCCGCCGGGCGGTTGTCGGGCCAGGACCGACGGCGCCTGCGCGACGCACTGCCCGCCCTGGTGCGCCTGGCCGAGGCGCTCGCGGGCACCGACCCCACGACCACCGCGGGCCGATGACCACTTCGCCGCGCGAGTCGCCGGCGGTGCACTGTGCCGGATTGCGGCACCGCTTCGGTGACCATGTGGCCGTCGACGGCATCGACCTGACCGTCGCCCGCGGTGAGGTCTTCGGCCTGCTCGGGCCCAACGGGGCGGGGAAGACCACCACCATCCGGGTGCTCAACACGCTGCTGCGCGTCCAGGAGGGGGCGGTGGACGTCCTCGGCTACGACGTGCGCCGCTCGCCCATGGCCGTGCGACGCCTGCTCGGCTACGTGCCCCAGCAGCTGTCCATCGAGGCCGCCCTCACCGGGCGCGAGAACGTCAGCTGGTTCGCCCGGCTGTTCGACGTGCCGCGCGCCGAACGCCGGGGCCGGGTGGCCGACGCCTTGGACCTCATGGGGCTGTCCGACGCCGCCGACCGGCTGGCGAGCACGTACTCGGGAGGGATGGTCCGGCGCCTGGAGCTGGCCCAGGCGCTCGTCAACCGTCCCGACCTGCTGGTACTCGACGAGCCGACGGTGGGACTCGACCCCGTGGCCCGGGACGGGGTGTGGCAGCGGGTGGAGGAGCTGCGCAGCGCCACCGGCATGACGGTGCTGCTCATGGAGGAGGCCGACGAGCTGTGCGACCGGGTGGCCCTGCTGCACGTGGGCCGCATCCGGGCCGAGGGGACGCCCCGGGAGCTGAAGCAGGCGCTCGGTCCGGCGTCGAGCCTGGAAGACGTCTTCCGCCACTACACGGGGGCCGACCTCGAAGACGCAGAGAAAGGAGGGCTCCGTGCCATCCGCAGCACGCGTCGCACCGCCGGCCGCCTCGGCTGAGGCCCGGGCCCCCATCCCGCCGGGGGTGTGGCGGCGCCTGCCCAGCCGGGTGCTCACCTTCTGGTTGATCGAATTGCAGAAGTTGCGCCACGACCGCACCGAGCTCGTCACCCGGGCGGTGCAACCGGTGCTGTGGATGGTGATCTTCGGCGAGACCTTCACCCGGCTGCACGCCATCCCCACCGGGGGTGTGCCCTACCTGAGCTTCCTGGCACCGGGCATCATCGCCCAGTCGGGCATGTTCGTGGCCATCTTCTACGGCATCCAGATCATCTGGGAGCGCGACGCCGGCGTGCTGACCAAGCTGCTCGTCACCCCGACGCCGCGTGCCGCGCTCATCTTGGGCAAGTCCTTCGCCGCGGGCATCCGGGCGCTCGCCCAGGTGGTGGTGGTCCTCGTGCTGTCGGCCGTCCTGGGCGTGTCGTTGACGCACAACCCTCTGGAGATCCTGGGCTCCTTCCTCGTGGTCATGTTGGGCTCCGCCTTCTTCGCGTGCCTGTCGATGACGGTGGCCGGCGTGGTGTTGAAGCGCGACCGGCTGATGGGCATCGGCCAGATGATCACCATGCCGCTGTTCTTCGCCTCGAACGCGCTGTACCCGGTGAAGATCATGCCGGGCTGGCTGCGGGTGCTCAGCCGGATCAACCCCTTGAGCTACGAGGTCGACGCCCTGCGGGGCATGCTCATCGGGTCACCGGCCCACCTCGGCCTGGACCTGATCGTGCTGGTGGCGTCGGTGTGCGTCGGGGTGACGGCCGCCGCTGCACTCGTCGGTCGCCTGGCCCGCTGAGGGGGTCACCGGGCCCAGACGAGCTGCGAGCACCGCGCCGATCGCCCCAGACACGCCAGGTGGTCGCGCAGGACCGAGCGGGCCTGCCGACGCTGGGTCTCGGAAGGGTCCCCCCGAGGCGCACGGCGCGGGGCACGGTGCGCCCTGCGGCCACGGCCACGACGCCGGCGCCGAGCACCAGGGACACCCACGGGGCCCAGCGGGGCCCCGATCGGCGCCGCCCTCGGCCACGAGGGCGGCGATGGTGGCGGTCATCACGAGGGCCACCAGCCGACCCATCGGCCGCGCCTCGGTGGTGACCCGCCGGTAGCAGCCGGCGATCGAGGCGGGCACGGGTTCGGGGACGTCCGTGCGGTGGCGCAGCAGCTGGACGTCGAAAATCAGGTCGAACCACAAGACGGCCAGGAGGAAGCCGGACCCCGCTGCCGGACACGCCGCACGAGGGCAGTCTCACACGCCGCCTGCGGGCGCCGAAACCGATCCCGCTGCCCCGGGCCGGCGGCGCGCGGCGCCGGCCGCTCAGGCGCCGCGGGCCTCCACGGCCACCCCGGCCACCTCGAGGCGCACCTCGGCCCGAAGCTGGGCCGCCTCGGCCTCCATCAGCTCGACGTCCGCCGGCGCCGGCTCGCCACCGGCGGAACCCGCCCGGCCCGCCAGCTCGGCCACCTTGGCCCGGGCGGCGTCGAGCGCCCGACGGGCCCGTTCGACGTCGATGTCGCCGGCGAGCTCGGCGACGGGGGCGAGCACCACCACGCGCGTCCCCTCCACCTGCACGAAGCCGCCGTGCACGGCGGCGCGCTCCTCGGAACCCTCCTCGCGCTGGAAGCGCACCAGGCCCGGAACGAGCGCCCCGACGAGCGGGGTGTGGCCGGGCAGGAACGCCGCCTCGCCGACGTCGGTGCGCACGAAGACGGCCTGCACTTCCTCCTCGAAGAGGAGGCTCTCGGGGGTGACGAGGCTGGCGGGGACGCTGTCCATGGCGGGTGCTCCTGCTCGGGGCCGGGCTACGCGGCGCCGGCTTCGAGGGTCTTCGCCTTCTCCAGGACCGACTCCACCCCGCCCACGTTCAAGAAGGCCTGCTCGGGCACGTCGTCGAGGTCGCCGTTGAGCAGCGCTTCGAACGACTCGACCGTCTCCTGGACGGGGACGGTGACCCCCTTCAAGCCGGTGAACACCTCGCCGACGTTGAAGGGCTGGGACAAGAAGCGCTGGATCTTGCGCGCCCGCGTCACGATGAGCCGGTCCTCCTCGGACAGCTCGTCGAGGCCCAGGATGGCGATGATGTCCTGGAGCTCTCGGTAGCGCTGGAGCACGCCCTGGACGCGGCGGGCCACGTCGTAGTGGCGCTCCCCCACGATCTCGGGCGTGAGGATGTTCGACGTCGACGCCAACGGGTCTACGGCCGGGTAGATGCCGAGCGAAGCGATCTGGCGCGACAGCTCGGTGGTGGCGTCGAGGTGGGTGAACGTGGTGAACGGCGCCGGGTCGGTGTAGTCGTCGGCGGGCACGTA
>Ga0209415_10005423_pt1 | contig 22930 bp, 23 predicted proteins | sample PeaSoiSIISIP2007_FD_187696 | JGI IMG/M metagenome (GOLD analysis project Ga0209415, IMG submission 187696) | Peat soil microbial communities from Weissenstadt, Germany - SII-SIP-2007 (SPAdes) (version 2) | ecosystem: Environmental > Terrestrial > Soil > Wetlands > Peat | place: Germany... | reverse complement strand
CCAGCTCGTGGACCTGGGCCTGCACCCGGTCGTGGTCGAAGCTCTGGGCCACGCGGAGCCGGCGCCCTCCGTCCAGGTGGTAGGTGAGGGTCACGCCGAAGCGGCCCGGCGCCCAGGGGAGCCAGCGCGCCCAGTCGCTGCGCTCCCGCGGCCGGCCCGGGCCCCCCGCGTCGAGGCCGTAGAGGGCGGCGCGGATGGCGCGGTGCAGGGTCGACTTGCCGGACTCGTTGGGCCCCAGCACCACCGTGATCCGCTCCCCGAAGTCGAAGCGCCGCTGGCGCAGCCGGCCGAAACCGGTGACCTCCAGCCGCTCCAGCCTCATCGCAGCCCGACCTCGCTGCCGGCGAAGGCCTCCAGGCCGTAGCGAAGGGCGTCACCGACCACCGCCTTCTCCTCGGCGCTCTCGGCCGCGGCCAGTGCCGCGACCGCGATCCGCACGAAGGCGCCCCGGGTCGTCCCCTCCTCGGCGAGCGCCTCGAGGTCGGTGGCGGGCGCGGTCAGGTCCCGGATCCTCAGCGCGGCGACGCCGGTGGCCTCACGGACCGCGCTCTCGCAGTCGAAGAGGTCGACCCCCAGGCTGGGCGGCACCGCTCCCACCAGGTCGACCCGGAGGGTGGTCCGCTCCAGGGGGAGGCCGGCGGTGGCCGCCAGCACCTCGGCGCTGACCCGATCGACGGTCGCGGTGAGGCTGCTCACGCCGTCGAGGCGGCACTCCACGATGCCCGCGTGCCAGCGATTGGTGTCGATCGCGGTGCACCGGACCTCACCGCGGTTGCCGATCTCCACCACCACCGGCCCCCGGGGCCCGCCCTCGTCGAAGGCGAGCGGCTCGGGGCTGCCCGGGTAGACCAGCCCGCTCTCGGGGTCGATCCGGCGGCCGTGGTAATGGCCGCAGAGGGCCAGGGCGTAGCCCCGCTCCCGGATCTCGGCGGCGGCGAAGGGACCGTGGACGCCCTTGCCCGCCGGGCGGCTGCCGGTCTCGGCTCCGTGGAAGAGCGCCAGGTGGACGCCGCCCCCGGCCCGGTGACGACGGCCGCCTGACGACGCCGCCAGCCCGCCCTCCAGCGGGTTGCCGGTCCAGGCCGGCTCCTGGTGCCCCAGACCCCAGACGGTCAGGCCGTCGGTCAGCTCCAGGGGCTCCAGCCGGGGACCGCGGAAGACGTGGACATTCTCCGGCCACCGGGTCCGCAGGTAGATGCTCCCGGGCACCAGGGGGTCGTGGTTGCCGGGGGCGAGCAGCACCCTCATCGGCTCCCAGGAGGCGAAGGTCTCGAGCAGGAACTGCGCGGTCTCGGCGCCCGCGCGCTCGTGCTCGAAGAGGTCGCCTCCGACGGTCACCGCACCGCACCCCCGCTCCTGGGCGATCTCGCCGGCTCGGCGCAGCGCCTCTCGCAGCCCCTGACGGCGGCGCCGGGCCAGCTCCCCGTGGCAGCCCATCAGGGCGAAGGGGCGATCGAGGTGGAGGTCGGCGAGGTGGAGGAGCCGGTACGTCATCTCGTGCGGGATCCGTTGCGAACGTCAGTTCGCGAATGACCCTACCAGGGGGCGGGGCCGGGGTCAACCCGGCGATGCCCAAGTGCCACACCGCGTGATTAGATTCACCCAGGGGTCGAGCGGGTCGAGGAGGGGAGGGGATGAGGAGTCCGCGGAGCGGCCGCCGGTGGCCCATTCACCTGCTCACCGTCTCGCTGACGGGCGCCGTGCTGGCCTTCGCCGCCGCACCACTCAGCCCGCTGACCGCGAGGGCCTCGGGGCTCTCCTTCACCAACTCGGCCGTGGAGGGTGGCGGGTTCATCAGCGTCCTGGCGCAATCCCCAACCGGCACCGTCATCGCCGGTGGCGACACCGAGGGCTTCTTCCGCTCCGTCGACGCCGGGGCGACCTGGACGCCCCAGGACCAGGGTCTGCCCGCGGCGGCGTACAGCGTCGCCGCTCTGCTCGACCAGGGCGGCACCTGGTACGCCGCGGTGGGGACGGGCTCGAACGGCGGCATCGCCACGTCCGTCGACGACGGCGTGAGCTGGGCGTACCACGGGCACGCTGGAGCGGGGACGCCGCCCACCTTCGACGGCAGCAACCTCCCCGGCCAGCAGGGCCAGCCGCGTGCCACCGGCGACCTCCTGGCCAGCGATGGCACCTACCTCTACGCCGCCTCCTTCGGTCGCGGCCTGGAGCGCTGGCCCCTGGACTCGGCGAGCCCGGGCGCGGGCTGGCAGTGCGTGGCCCTCTGCACCTCGTACCTCAACTCGATGGCCCTCGACGCCAGCGGCGACGCCTTCGTCTCGGTGATCAGCAGGACCGGCGCGAGCAAGGGCGTGTACGAGGTCAGCGGCCTGAGCGCGCGCGCGAAGACCAGGTCGCTGAGCGCCAAGAAGGGGATCTCCACCGGGGTCCAGGAGCTCATCCACCTCGGTTCCCGCGTCTACGCCGCCGGCGCCCACGGCATCGGCTACTGGAGCAACGGAACCTGGACGACGCTGGCGGCGTCGCCCCACTGGTACACCTTGACCGGCTACGAGGCGTCGGCAGGGCTGCCGCCCGTCGACGTGCTGTACGCAGCCACCTACGCAGGTCAGGGCGCGTCCGACGTCGCGCGGCTGGTGGTGACCGGCAGCGGGACCACGGTCACCCCGATGGTGCCCGCGGGGAGTGTCTCCACCACCATCGAGGGCACCTCCACGCAGTGGTGGGAGGCCACTGCCGCCGGCTCGGCCGGCTCGAACCTCGGGCCCTCGGCGATGATCGGGGGCTGCCCGTCGTCGACGCTCGCCATCTGCGAGGGGAGCACCGCCGACGTCTTCGCGGGCTCCAGCATCGCGATGCTCAGCGAGAGCGGTGGGCTCGACCCTCTGCTGGTGGGAGGCCGGTCGGGCGTCTGGTCGTACGATCCGCAGAGCTCGCCCGCATGGAGTCCCGCGGTGATGGGGCTGGCGGGGACGTTCGACCCGGCGGTCGCCGTCGACCCAGCCGACAGCTCCGACGTCGCGGTCGCCGACGCCGACTGGGGGGTGCTCGCGTCGACCGACGACCTGGACAGCGTGGACGACCTGGTCGACCCGCCCCTGCTCGCATCGGTCAGCTACACAGGCCTGGGCGTGGCCTGGGACCCGAGCGTCTCGCCCTCCGCGCTGATCCTCTCCGGGGGCGCCCGGCAGACCGACTCGCTGGGGTCGATCTGGTACTCCGCGGGGTGGGCGACCGGTGGCGGCTGGACGGCGCTGCCGCTGCCCGCCGGGGTATCCACCCGGCCGATCGCGCTCGCGTCCGCGGCCACCGGGCCGGGCGACTACCTGCTGGTCGCCGCCTTCCAGGGCACCGGTGTGTACGCGTTCACCGGCTCCGGCACCACCGGCACGTGGACGCTTATCCCGTCCCCGCCGAGCGGGGGACCGACGCTGTCACCCACCGACGTGCACGGCGTCAGCCTGTCGTGGGCCGCGGACGGCAGCGCCCTCTACATGTACGACGAGGGCACCCATGCGGTCTGGATGTCGCCTGTTGCCGCGGATGTCTTCTCGCCGTGGGTTGAGCTGTACGCCAACACCAGCGCCGGCGCGGGACGGGGCTGGGTGGCCGGCGACCCGGTCACCCCAACGCAGGTGTGGGTGGCGGATTCGAACGGGCTGGGGATGATCGATACCGGCGACTGCGTCGCCGATTGCACGCCGGCGTGGGTGATCCCCGCCAGTGGCACGAGCGGGGTCGGCGGACCCGTGGCGGCGTTCGCCGGCGCGGCCGGCGCCGGGGTCGCGATGGCTGGCGGCGGTGTCCAGCCGGCCTTCTGGCAGGTGCAGGTCACCGGCTGCGCCGTCACCTGTCCCCAGGTCACCCAGGTCGACGACCCGTACTACGCGACCGTCGCCGGCAACGCCACCGCCCTGGCGGTGGGTGGCGACGGCGCCGCGTACGTCGCGACCCTCGGCAACGGGGTCGCCGTCGGGACGGAGGGCGGCTAGGGCGGTCGACGACGGCCAGCCTCAGACCTGGATTGTTTCGCTCAGCATCAGCGACTCCAACTCCAACCCGCGCCCATCGCCCCACTGCTGAGTGGATCAGGTCGAGGTTCGCCCTCCCTGCCCCAGCTCATCCGCGAGTCGCTCGGCGAGCTGAGGGCCGTGACCGCCGGCGACTGAGCGCCCAGGGCGGATCGAGCCAGCGGTCGTGCCGGCCGGGGAGCCGCGGACCGGACCTCGCGCTCGGCCCCTCAGGCCCGGAAGTCGGGGAGCCGCTCCGGATTGGCGCGACGCAGCGCCTCGCGCACGCCATCGGCGTCGAGGTCGGCCGCGTAGACCGGGGTCCCCGGCTGCTGGCGCCAGGACGAGTCGATGCCGCCGGCGTCGACCGGATCGAATCCCAGCTCGTCCACCAGGCGCATCACGATCGCCTTGGCCTCGGGCTCGTCGCCGGCGACCGGGAGGGCGATCCGCCCCGGCGCGCCGGCCGGCCGGCCCAGCTCCAGCAGGTGCTGGGCGCGGATGTTGTTGAAGGCCTTGACCACGGGCCGGCCGAGCCGGCCGCTCACCCACCGGCTCTCGGCCATCCCCTCCTCGATCTCGGCGATCCGCCCGTCGCGCTGCGGGTAGTAGTTGCCGGTGTCGACGATCACCGCCCCCGGCGCGGCGGCGTCGAGGATGCCTGCCGGCAGGCCCGGAACAGCCCGTTCCGGGATGGTCACGATCACCACCTCGGCGCCCGCGGCGGCCACCGAGACGTCCGCCGCGGTGGCCCCCGTCTCCTCGGCCAGGTCCTCCAGGGTCTGGGGGCCGCGCGAGTTGGCGACCACGACCTCGTGGCCCAGCGCGGCGAACCTCCGGGTGAGCGTGCCGCCGATGTTGCCGGCGCCGATGATCCCGATCTTCATGGCTGCGCGAGCACCTCCAGGGCCCGGTCGGCGTGAACGTTCATGTTGGTCCCGCTCTTGATGACCTCGCGCACGCGGCCGTCGGTGCCGATCACGAAAGTCCAACGCTTGACAGGGATGATGCCGAAGCGGGTGTTGACCCCGAACTGCCTCGCGACCGTGCCCTCCGGGTCGGAGAGGAGGGGGTAGCCGAGGGTGTACCGCTCGGCGAACTGGTGCTGCTTGGCCACGCTGTCGTGGCTGATCCCGATCCGCTGGCCTCCGGCGGAGGCGAACTCGCCGGCCAGGTCTCGGAAGTGGCAGCTCTCGCGGGTGCAGCCCGCCGTCATCGCCGCCGGGTAGAAGAAGAGCACCACCGGACCCTTGGCGAGGAACTCGGAGAGCCGGCGCGGCGTGCCGGTCTCGTCCTCCAGCTCGAAGTCCGCGACCAGGTCCCCCTTCTCCACGACGCTCAATCTAGCAGCGGCCCCTGAAACCGTGACTCGGCCTCGGCCGGCCGCTGTACGTCCTCAGGGGGCCGGCGCAACCGGCGGCAGGAGCAGCCCCATCGCCTCCGCCAGGGTCGCGACCACGGGCACGCCGGCTTCGGCCAGCGCCTCCGAGGTGTGCAGGCCCCCGCCACCGTCGAGAAGGACGCAGCCGAGACCGGCGCCGGCCGCGGCGACGGCGTCGTCGACGGTGTCTCCGATCATCACGGCGCGCGCCGGCGCGGCGCCCAGTGCCGCCAGGTGGGCGATCAGGTGGCGCTTCTTGGTGCCGCCCCGCTCTCCCCCCGTGAGGCCGTCCACGCGGACGAAGTAGCCACCGATGCCGTGCGCCACCACCGCGGGGAGCAGGTACCGCTCCGGCAGCATCGAGCAGAGCGACTGGGTCCAGCCCCGGGCTCTCACCAGCTCGAGAGCCTCCAGCGCGCCCGCGGTGAGCCGGCAGCGGTCGGCTTGCCGGTGGTACTCGTCGTGGAAGGCGTGGTCGAGGCGCACCCATTCCTCGGGGCCGACCGGCCGTCCCAGCAGCCGCTCGTAGAAGAGCCGGATCGGGCGGGTGAAGTTGCGCCGGTAGCTCTCCTCGCTGACCGCGGCCACGATCCCGGCCTGCGCGAAGGCGGCCGTGGTCGCCGCGATCACCACCCGGGCATCGTCGAGCAGGGTTCCGTTCCAGTCCCAGATGACGTGGCCCGTGGTGTCGGGGAGCGCCGGCGCTGCGCCGGCGGCGCTGTGGGATGCGGTCACGCCGGCGATCCTACGGGGCCGGAGCGCCGCCGCGGCGGGAGCGGGGGATCGCCGGACCTGGCTCAGTCCCCGGCGTGCCGGTAGCGGTCCGCTCGGCGCTGGAGCAGCTCGTCCAGAGGGATCGGGCGGAGGGCGGCCAGATGGCGGAGCAGCGCGCCGCGCAGGGCCCCCGCCACCACCTGCGGATGGGCGTGGGCGCCGGGAGCGGGCTCGGGGACCAGCTCGTCGATCAGCCCGAGCTGGTAGGCGGTGCCCACCCACGGACGCTGGGCGGCCGCCGCCCTCCCCTTCTGGGCGGCGTCGCGGTAGAGGATGGCGGCGACTGTCTCGGGCGGGGCGACGCAGAAGATGGCGTTCTCCAGGGCCAGCACCGAGTCGGCGATGCCCAGGGCCAGCGCGCCCCCGGAGCCACCCTCGGAGAGCACGCAGGAGATGATCGGCGTCCGCAGGCGGAGCAGGGTCAGCAGCGAATCGGCGATCGCCCACGCCTGTCCCCGCTCCTCGGCGCCCACGCCCGGGGCAGCGGCCGGCGTGTCCACCAGGCAGATCACCGGGAGCCCGAACTTCTCCGCCAGGCGCATCAGCCGGATGGCCTTGCGGTAGCCCTCGGGGTGGGGCATCCCGAAGTTGTGGATCGCCCGCGAGGCGGCGTCATTGCCCTTCTCCTGGCCGATCACCATGACCCAGGCGTCCTGCGCGGGGGTGGCGCCGGAACCGCCGAGCTGGGCGGGACCTCCGATCACCGCCCGGTCATCACCGAAGAGACGGTCCCCCCGCAGCTCGGTGAAGTCGTGGAAGAGGCTCCGCAGCAGGTGGAGGGTGCGCGGGCGCTCGGTGTGGCGAGCCAGCTCGACAGCCGCGAAGGCCGCACGCTCCCGCTCGGCGGTGGAGAGCGGGTCGGCGACCGACGGGCCCGGCAGCGGCGCCGGCCGCTCGGCGGAGATGCCGCTCGGCGGGCCCGGTTCAGGCCGCGACGCCGCGGGTGGGAGGGCGGGGTGCCGCGAACCCACGGGATCGTCGGTGGCCTCCCGCCCGGTGGCCGCCGCGGCCTCCCGGCTCGGTGCGCGCTCCTCACGCTCCCCCGCGCTCAGCGCCAGGAGCAGGCGGACCAGCAGCTCGCGCAGCTCGCGCCGGTCGACGACCTGGTCGACCATGCCGTGGCTGAGCAGGAACTCGGCGGTCTGGAAGCCCTCCGGCAGGGCCTCGTGGGCCGCCTGCTCGATGACCCGGCCGCCGGCGAACCCGATCCGGGCGCCGGGTTCGGCGAGGATCACGTCGCCCTGGGCGGCGAAGGAGGCGGTGACACCGCCGAAGCAGGGGTCGGCGAGCACCGAGATGTAGGGGAGCCCCGCGGCGCCGATCATGCTGACCCCGGCGCTGCAGCGGGCCATCTGGGCGAGCGACGCGATCCCCTCCTGCATGCGCGCCCCGCCGCTGCTGGAGATCGCCACCAGGGCGCGTCGCTCGGCGACGGCCAGCTCGCAGCCGCGGACGAACAGCTCGCCCGCCGCCGACCCGAGCGATCCGCCCAGAAAGCCGAAGTCCATGCAGGCGAGCACTGTCGGGATCCCCCCCACGGTCGCCCGCGCGATCAGGAAGGCCTCGCTCAGCCCTGTCTTCTGGCGCGCCTCGGCAACCCGGGCCGGATAGGGCCGCCCGTCGTCGAAGCCGAGGGGATCGCGGTCGGCGAGCTGGATGTCGAGGAGCTCCAGGCTGTCCGGGTCGGCGAGCTGAGCCACCCGGGCCGTCGCGGGCAGCTGCCCGTGATGCCCGCACCAGGGACAGACGCGGAGCGCCCCCTCGTAGCGCTCCAGGACGAAGCGGCGCCCGCACCCCTTGCAGGCGACGCTGCCGGAGCGCACGACCGGGCGCAGCCGGGGCCCGGGTGCGGGAAGCGGCCGCTCACGGGAGGGCCCCGGAGCGGTGAAGCGTCCCAGCATCAGTCCCCGCCCCACTCCCAGGCGAGCGCGCCCCAGGTGGCGCCTGCGCCGAATGCGGCCACCACGATCCGGTCGCCCGGCTTGAAACGTCCCTGGGCGGCGGCGCCCGACAGGGCGACGGGTATCGAGGCGGAGCTGGTGTTGCCGGTTTCCGAGACGTTGACCACGACCCGCTCCATGGGAAGACCCAACCGTTTTGCCGTGGCCTCGATGATGCGCTGATTGGCCTGGTGTGGGACGAAGTGGTCGACGCTCGCCACCTCCCAGCCGGCGTCGGCGCAGACGCCCTTGGTCACCTCGCAGAAGGTCTCCACGGCCATCCGGAAGGTCCCCTTGCCCGCCATCCGGAGCCGGTCGGGGCTGGTGGGGTCGTCGGCTTCGGGCCCGTAGTAGATGAGGTGCCCCTTGCCGCCGTCGGCGCCCCACCGCCGCCCCACGATCCCTCCCGACTCGACCGCCCCGACCACGGCCGCGCCGGCGGCGTCGCCGAAGAGGACGCAGGTGCCTCGATCGGTGAAGTCGACCAGCGTGGTCATGGACTCCGCGGCGACGAGCAGGATGCGCTCGGCGACGCCGCTGCGGATCAGGCCCTCGGTGACGATCAGGCCGTAGGTGAAGCCGCTGCACGCCGCGTTCAGGTCGAACGCCGGGATTCCCCCCAGCCCCAGCCGCCGCTGGATCAGGCACGCCGTCGAGGGGAAGAGGGTGTCGGGGGTGACCGTGGTCACCACCAGGGCGTCGATCTGCGGCCCCCCGGCCATCTCGAGGGCGCGCCGGGCGGCCTTGGTTCCCATCTCGGAGGTCGTCTCTCCGGCCACCGCCTGGTGGCGGAGCCGGATGCCGGTGCGCTCCATGATCCAGGTGTCCGAGGTGTCGACCATGCGCTCGAGGTCGGCGTTGCTCAGGATGCCGTCGGGGAGGTGGGCCGCGACGGAGAGGATCCCGGCTCGACGCTCCCGTGCGGCGGTCCGGTTCGACGGAGCGGTGGCGGGGAGAGTGGTGGCCATCTCCAGCCTAGAAGCACGGGTGCGATGCCATGGTTACGGTCCCGGGGACCGGCGGGGCGGCGCCGGGCGGTGGGGGTGGGGGTGCCGGTGAGCGGATCGCGGCGATGCCGGGTGGGGGCGCTCCGCGCTGTGCCGGGGTCCCGTCTCGGCCCCGCGCCGCCGATCGTTCCGTCCGGTGTGGAGGCCTGCTAGCCTTTCACTTCAGATAACTGCGCCTGACCCGATTGGAGCGAGCTGGCGGCCACCGTCACCTCCACTCCCGCAGGATTCGCGCGGCACCGGAGCATTGCCCGGGATCCTCCCGGGCGGAGGGTATGGCCGTTAGCGGGTGGACCCAGGTCGAGGTCTACGCCACCTTCATGAAGCTCACCGGCGAGATGGAGGTGACCCACCCCGATCGCCTCAGCGATGTCGTGAACCGCGCCGGCCGGTACCTGTCGCTCCGTGACACCCGGGCGGAGCCGCTCTCGGTCAACTATCCGGTGCTCAGTCGCGTCGAACCGCGGACCACCATCGCCAGGTCGGCGGTCATCCTCCTCTGCCCGCTCGAGGAGCCGGAGGGCGGGCCCAGCCCGCAGGCCCGTCGGAGCAAGGCGGTTCACCAGGCGGTCTTCAACAGCGCCGCCTTCTCCCTCGTCGGCGACATCCACGTCGACCACGGCCAGACCCTCGAGCAGCACCTCGAGGCCCATCCCGACGACTTCCTCCCCCTCACCAACGTCTCGGCGCTCTGGGTGCCCGCCCTCTCCAGCGAGACCAGCACCGTGCAGCGGCCCTTCGCGCTGCTCAACCCGGCGGCGATCCTGAGCTTCTCGGAGCGCGAGTCGCCGCCGCCCAGGAGACCGCGCCCCGGGTGAACCGGCGCCGGGTCCCCTACGAGGTACCGCCGGTCAGCAGATGAACCTCGCCCGCCACCAGGCGGACGCGGCCACGGTCGGTGGCCACCACCAGCGTGCCATCGTCCTCGATGCCGAGCGCAGTCCCCTCCACTACGGCGCCGCCCATCACGGCGCGGACCGGACCGCCCAGACCTGCCGCGCGCGCCGTCCAGTCGTCGCGCAGGCTCCCCGTTCCCCCCGCCTCGACCTGGCGGAGGCGGCGCCCCAGCTCCGCCAGGAACGCGACGAGCACGCCATCCCAGCTCCACACCCCGCCGGCCACCCGGTCCAGGCTGACCCCGGGGACGCCCGGTGGGAAGGCGGCGACGGTGAGGTTCAGGCCAACCCCGAGCACGATCCCGCCGCCGGGCTCGACCTCGCCGAGGATGCCGGCCAGCTTGCCGGTCCCGGCCAGCACGTCGTTGGGCCATTTCAGCCGGCAGTCGACGCCGGTGAGCCCGCAGACCGCGTCGGCCACTGCGAGGCCCGCCACCAGGGGGATCGCGGCGGCGACCACCCCCTGCCGGCGCAGCAGCAGGCTGGTCAGCAGGGCGCTGTCCGGAGGGGCCACCCAGGCGCGCCCGGAGCGGCCTCGACCGGCGGTCTGCTCCCCCGCCACGCAGCAGAAGCCCTCGGGCGCCCCGGCCCGGGCCGCCGCGCGCACGACGTCCTGGGTGCTGGCGGTGCGGGCAACGCGGCGCAACTCGAATCCGGGAAAGACGGCCCGTCCCGCGCTTCTCACCCGGGCCTCCGCGGCGGCGCTCGCCGGGCGGCTCGCCGAGGCCGGCTCGCGGCTGTCGATTGGGCCGTCGGACCCTTGACCGATCCCGGTTTTCATGCCTAGGATTCTGCGGGCTCTCGGGCAGAGACGTCGCCCCAACGCACCCTTCAGGAGGGGGAGCGCTTGCTCATTCAGGACACCTGCCTCACCATCAGCGAGCTCAGGGAGCGCGCCGTGGCCGAGCACGATGCCAGGTATGCGCGCCGGAAGAAGATCCGGGCCATCGATCAGCTCATCGAGGAGTTCGAGATGCTGAACCTGGCGGAGGAGGTGGACGTGCCCGGTGAGCTGAAGTACCGGGCCAGCCGCTTCATCATCGATGCCGCGCATCCCCTGGTCAAACGGCGCGCCGAGCAGATCCCGATCGCCGACTGGATGGAGGCTCTGTACGACCTCCAGGACACCCTCATGCTTCCCGGTGAGGACGAGGTCGACTAGCGCGGCTCATCTCCGTCCAGCTTCTGCGTCAGCTCCGCGGCGCGGTACCACGGTACCGAGGGGTCCTCCACTCGGCGCGATCGACCTGCGGTCGTCGCATCTCGCTCCGTCACCCTCGGTACGGTTACGCACATCAGTGCGCTCCTTCCCCCCGCTGCTCGCTTCCTTGATCCGAACAGCCTGGGAGGCGCTCTCCCTGGCCGGCCGGGAGCGCCTCCAGGGCGGCGAGCAGCTCCCGCGTCGCGGCGCCGGGATCCTCGGCGGCCATCACCGCCCTCATCACCGCCACCCCCCGCGCGCCGGCCCCGCGACAGGCGCCGGCAGTGGCCGCGTCCACCCCTCCGAGCGCGTAGATCGGGAGGGCCGAGGCTCCGCGGGCCAGCGCCGAGAGCCGGGACAGCCCGAGGGGCGGGCCGTATCCCGGCTTCGAGGCGGTGGGGAAGACCGGGGAGAGGGTGGCGTAGGCGGCGCCCCTCTCGCCAGCCCGCACCAGGGACGTCGCCCCGTGGCAGGAGCGACCCAGGCCGACCCCCGCCGTCACGGGCGGCCAGGCATCGGCCTCCGCGAGGTGCGCCCAGCCGTTCCCCAGCTCGATGGCGAGCCCCAGGTCGGAGGCGACGACCAGCACCCCTCCCACCGGCCGGAGGAGGGCGAGCAGGGCGGTGCCCAGCTCGCGACGCTGGGGGCGGCTCAGGTCCTTCTCCCGGAGCACGACCGCCCGGGCCCCGGCGCCGACCGCGGCCGCCACCGTGGCGAGCAGGGTGCGTCCGCGCCGCTCGCAGCCGCGCCGGTCGGTCAGCACCAGGAGCGGCGGGAGCGGGGTCATTCCACCCCCGGGGCGGGTTCGGCGAGGCCCACGTCGCTGGTCGACGCCCGGGCGTGGTAGCGGCGGGGGATGCGGCCGGCGAGATGGGCCATCCGGCCGGCTGCGACGGCGTGTCGCATCGCCACGGCCATCCGCTCCGGGTCATGGGCGCGGGTGACCGCCGAGGCGAGCAGGACGCCGGCGCAGCCCAGCTCCATCGCCTGGGTGGCGTCGGAGGCGGTGCCCACCCCGGCGTCCAGGATCACCGGCAGGCCCGCCCCCTCCACGATCAGCGAGATGGCGTGGGGGTTGCGGATGCCCAGGCCGCTCCCGATCGGGGCGCCCAGGGGCATCACCGCCGCGCAGCCGGTCTGCTCCAGGCGGCGGGCCACGATCGGATCGTCACCGCAGTAGGGGAGGACCGTGAACCCGTCCGCGACCAGCTTCTCGGCGGCGTCGAGGAGCTCGACCGGGTCGGGCAGGAGGGTGCGATCGTCGCCGATGACCTCCAGCTTGATCCATGAGGTCTCGAACGCTTCTCGGGCCAGTCTGGCCGTGAGCACCGCGTCCCGGCTCGTGTAGCAGCCGGCGGTGTTGGGCAGCAGCCGGACACCAGCGCGGTGCAGCACCTCGGCGAGCGCGCCGCCACCGCTCGCCTCGACCCGGCGGAGCGCCACCGTGGCGAGTCCCGCTCCCGAGGCCCGCAGCGCCCTCTCCAGGGAGTCCAGTGAGGCGGCCCCCCCGGTCCCGAGGATCAGCCGCGAGCCGAAGCTCTCACCCGCGATGACCAGCGGATCGCCGGCGGAGACGTCCCCGCGCGTGCTCCCGGCCGCCGTGTTCACCGCTCAGCCGCCCTGCGTCGCTGCCAGGATCTCGACCCGGTCGCCGTCGCGGAGTGACGTGGCCGGCCAGCGGCTCCGGCTGACCACCTCCCGGTTGACCGACACGGCGATCCCCCGCGGGCCCCTTCCCAGGGCGTCGACCAGCTCGGTGACGGTCGTGCCCGCGGTCACATCGCGCGGGGAGCCGTTCACCGTGAGCGTTACCCGGGCCCCGGTCGGCGGCTCACTCATGGCCCCGCCGTCCCGCCACCAGCGTCCCGGCGCCCCCCTTTCCGCCCGCCGCTCATGTGGTGGTCACCGGGACCCTGAAGCGGCCGGGCGCGAACCCGGCGACCGCAGGATCCGCCTCGCCGGTGGCGAGCAGCGCGGCGACCGCTCGGGCCGTGATCGGGGTGAGCAGCACGCCGTTGCGGTGGTGGCCGGTGGCGATCACCAGTCCATCCACCTCCGTCACGCCGATGAGCGGGGCGTTGTCCGGGCTCCCCGGCCGGAGCCCGGCACGGGATTCGGCGAGCACCGCCTCGGTGATGCCCGGCACCACCTGGTAGGCGTCCCGGAGAAGCTGGAGCACTCCGCCGACCGTCACCTCGGTATCGAACCCCCGTTCCTCAGCGGTGGCCCCGACCACGATCTCGCCGCTGGCGCGGGGGACGACGTAGCCGGGTGATCCCTGCGTCAGCCACCGGATGGTGCCGCCGAAGAGGGGTGGCTCGACCGGTCCCTGCAGCCGCAGGATCTGGCCCTTGACGGGGCGCACCGGGGGGAGGAGGTGGGAGGGCAGACCGGCCAGGTCGCGCGACCAGCAGCCGGCGGCGAGGACCACGGCCGGAGCGGCGAGCGAGCTCCCGTCGTCGAGGGTCACCCCCTCGACGCGGCCGGAGGCGATGACCACGCCCGCGACCCGCCGGCGCAGCAGGGTGGCCCGCCGCTCCACCGCCGCGATCAGGGCGCGGACCAATCGCCGGTTGTCGACCTGGTGATCTCCGGGCACATGGAGGCCGCCGCTCACCGCGGGGGCCAGCATCGGCTCCAGCTCGCGACAGGCCCGGCCGCTCAGACGGTCGAAGGCGAGCCCGAGACGCCGCTGGAGCTGGGCCAGGTCGTCGAGCACGCGCATGTCGTCGGCGTCGAAGCCGACCACCAGGGCCCCGCAGCGGCGGTACCCGCAGCCGGCCCCCGTCTCCGCTTCCAGCTCCTCGATGAAGGCGGGGTAGGCCTCGGCGGATGCCAGGTGGAGCCGGGTCAGGGCCTCCTCGCCGAAGTGGGCCTCGCTGACCGGGGCCAGCATCCCGGCCGCCGCCCAGGACGCCCCCTCGCCCGGATGGGGATCGGCGACGGTCACCCGCAGCCCGAGCGCGGACGCCCGCCAGGCGATGGCCAGCCCGATCAGGCCGCCACCGACGATGAGCACGTCGGGGCTCTCACTCACCGCGCCATTATCCCGATCGCTCGCCGCCGGCTGGGTACTTCGGCCCCATGCGCGACGGGTCGATCAGCTCCACCGGATGGTGGCCCGCTCTCGCCAGAGATCGAGTACCCCGGCAATCCCCTCGACCGTCACCCGCTGGTCGAGGGGACGGCGGTTCCAGAGCAGCAGGTAGAGGTCGCTGGCCGCGCCGGTCACCGTGCAGTCGGCGTCGCCGGCGCCGGACGTGACCACGCGCCGCTCCGGCTCGATGCGGATCGTCCAGGCGTCCCCGGTGTCCCTCGTCCGGACCGCAAGCGAGACCGGCGGGTCGGCGACCAGACGCCCCCGGGGACGGCTGAGGAAGCCGCGGAGCAGCTCGTCGATGCCGTCCGCGGCGAGGCCCGGAGCGCAGCCCCTCACCCGTCCGGCCGCCGCCTCGGCGTCGACCCGGTGGATGGTCGTCTCGTGGGCTTGACGCCGGGCCCAGAAGGCGAGCGGTGAGGGCGCGTCCAAGAAGGTCCAGCACGCGAGCGCGGCCGGCGCCCCCGCGAGCGCCGCGACCAGCGTGGCATGGCCGCGCCGGAACTGCGGAATCAGCCCTCCATCCTCGACGGCCGCGAAGAGCTTCGCGTCCTCGGCCTCTGTGGTGGGGCGCGGGTTCCCGGTCAGGATGTACGCCGTCGCCCAGCGGTGGACACCGCTCAGATGCCGGACCAGGTCGCGGACCTGCCAGCCCGGGCAGGTGGGCACCGCGGTGTCCAGCCCAGCGGCGGTGGCCGTCTCCGCGAACCACTCGCCCTCCTCGCCAAGGTGGGCGATGTGCTCGGCGACCTCCACCGGGGCGCCCGCCTACGCCGAGGTGACCGAGCGGGCGACCCGAGCCCCATCCGGGCCGATCCCCCAGGCGATGACCCGGCGCGGGTGGACGCGGATCACCTCGCGGCTCATGTACGCGTTCGGCGGGGTCTGGTCCCTCAGGGCCTCGGCGCTGCCGCGGATCTCGATGCCGCGCACCACCCAGGGCGTGACCGAGGCCAGGTCGTCGACCACCAAGGCCACCTGGCCGTTGGCCTCCACGTTGCGGAACTTGCGGGTGTTGCCCATCTCCCGTCCCCAGATCTCGATGACGCCGCGCCCTTCGTCGACCTGGAAGCCGACCGGGCTGTTCTGGAGGGTTCCGCGGGGATCGAGGGTGGCCAGCCGGCCCAGTCGCTGGGTGCGGAGGTACTCGAGCTCGACGTCGGTGAACACCACGGGGCGCGCCCTCCTCATCCGGGTCGGCTCCACCCGGCATCGAGGATGCGGGGTCGGCAACATCCTAGCCCGGCCCGCTCCGATCACCACCGTTGCCGGGCTGCCGTGGCTACCCGGCCACGTCGGACGACCACCCCGGCTGCTCCGATACCGTCGTCCCCTGAGCGCGGGACACCCTCCCCCCGAGGGCGTTCGTATACTCGATCCGCAGATGAGCGACGCCACCCCGCCCGACCCGGACCTCGACACCGTCACCGCGTCCCTCCATCTCGACGCCGCCGACATCGCGGTCTTCTTCCAGGTCTTCTGCTCCAAGCTCCTGGACGCCGTCCCCGGCTCCGTCCAGGTCCAGCGCGAGGGGGGCATGTTCAAGAAGGAGCACCCGATCCGCAAGATCACGGTGCGGGCGGGAGAGGACGTGTTCGAAGCCGAGCTGAAGGGTGGTCAGGTGGCGTGCCGACACGCCCACGCGGTGCGCGGTATCGTTCTCCGCTCCGAGGATCTGGGCTTCGAGGCCTGGCGTCGCGCGCTGGTCAAGGTTCTGGGCGGCCAGGCCCAGGTCAGCGCCGAGGCCCTCGCGGGGCTGCGCTCCGAGGTCACCTGAGCTCCCCAACGCCGGTCCATCCCCACCAGGAGGCGCGTCTGAGATGACCCAGCAGGAGGATTCCCCCCAGACGGCCGAGGCTCGTGTGGCGCCGCTGGAGGGATTGCCCAAAGATGCGCTGCGACGCCTGGGAGAGCTGCAGGGCAAGGACGCCCTCTTCACCAGCGACCTCTCGGTCAACGAGTTCCTGCTGATCAAGGAGGCCGGGTTTCACCCGCGGGGCCTGGTGGTGGGCAGCAGCATCTACCACATCGGCTTCAGCGCCAGGGGTTGGAGCACCAGCCGCGAGGTGCAGACGCTCACCCAGGCGATGTACGCGGCGCGCGAGCTGGCCATGAGCCGGATGGAGGAGGAGGCCGCGGTGCTGGGCGCGGACGGGGTGGTCGGCGTGCGCCTCGACGTCGGCTTCTACGAGTGGGGCCGGGGCACGGCCGAGTTCCTCGCCCTCGGCACCGCGGTGAGCGCCGAGGACGGCGGCAACTGGAAGACGCCGGAGGGCAAGCCGTTCACCTCCGATCTCTCCGGCCAGGACTTCTGGACCCTGCTCCAGGCCGGGCATGCGCCGCTCGGGTTGGTGATGGGCACCTGCGTGTATCACGTCGCCCACCAGGGGATGTTCCAGGCGATGGGCCAGATCGGGCAGAACAAGGAGATGCCCAACTTCACCCAGGCTCTCTACGAGGCCCGCGAGCTGGCCATGGAGCGGATGCAGGACGAGGCCAAGAAGGTCGGTGCCGAGGGCATCGTCGGAGTGCAGATCCAGGAGAAGTCCCACGTCTGGGGGAGTCACACCATCGAGTTCTTCTCGATGGGGACCGCGGTGCGCAAGCTCCCCGACCGTGAGATCGCTACCCCGCGCATGGTCCTCTCCCTGGACCGCTGATGAGCGAGCAGGTCGAGGCCCAGCAGCGCCAGCAGGCGAGCATCGAGGCGCTCGAGCGCGGTGGGCTGCCCCTCGCGGCTCAGGAGCGCATCCAGGAGCTGCGCCAGGGCAAGACCGCTTGGACCAGTGACCTCACCGTCTCCGAGATGGCGGCGATCCAGCATGCCGGCTTCGAGCCGGTGGGCATGGTCATGGGCTCCAGCGTCTGCCGGATCGCGGCCCAGTGGGGCTACACCACCGTCTACGGCGTGGGCGGCTCCGCCGGAGGTGGGAGGGTGCGCAGCTACCCCTGCCCGCACGGCTTCTATGGCTACGGGGTCGGCAGCGAGCACCGCCCCGGCTACAACTGGGAGCACAGCTACTACGAGGCGGGGATCACCGAGACCCGCAACCTCGCGCTGCGCCGGATCCTCGAGGAGACGCGCGGGCTGAATGCCCACGGGGTGGTCGGGGTGCGCATCCTCCGCCGCCATCTGGAGGGTGTCGGCAACTCGCTGGAGTTCACCTGCATCGGGACTGCCGTCCGCCGCCCCGGCGGCCCCCAGCTGCGCGCGCCGTTCATGTCCCACCTGGACGGCGTCTCCTTCAGCAAGCTGCTCCACGGCGGCTACGTCCCGGTCGCGCTGGTGATGGGGATCGGGGCGATGGAGATCGACCCCGGCTGCGGCACCGAGTGGCAGCTGCGCTCCTGGTCGAACTCGCGCATCCAGCAGATCAGTGACGGCATCGAGGAGGCGCGCATGCTCGGCATCAACCACCTCGAGAGCGAGGTCGCGGCGGTGGACGCCGACGGCGCGGTCGGCGTGGAGACCGACCTCGCCACCTACGAGCTGGGCGGCGAGTCGATGCTGGTCGAGCTCTTCCTGCTCGGCACGGCGGTGCGGCGCTACGCGAAGGAACCCCTCGATGAGCCGCCGATGCCGATCATGAGGCTGCGCTGATGTCGGTGATGCCCCACCCGCGCGCCGACGCCGCCCTCGCCTGCCTGGCCGGTCACGGCGGCGACCGTCACCGGGGCCGCGGCTTCAGCAGCGACCTCTCCGTCGATGAGGCGGTGCTGCTCAAGGAGATCGGCTACGAGCCCCGCGGGCTGGTGGTCGGCAGCGCCGTGTATCACATCGGGATCCAGTACGCGAACTGGAACACCAACCAGGAGATGGGCGACCTGACCCGCGCCATGTACCAGGCCCGCCAGGAGGCGCTCACCTCGATGGAGCGGCATGCCGAGCAGGTCGGCGGGCAGGGCGTGGTCGGTCTCAAGCTCGAGGTGCAGGTCCATTCGGGCGGGCACCCCCTGGCCGAGTTCGTCGCCATGGGCACGGCGGTCGCCAATCCCGACCAGAAGGCCCGGGGGATCTGGGTCAGCGACCTCTCCGGGCAGGACCTCTACCTGCTGATCCGGGCCGGCTATCAGCCCATCGGCCTGGCCTTCGGCGCCTGCGTCTACCACGTCGCCCACCAGGGGCTCGGCCAGTGGATGGGTCAGCAGACCCAGAACGTGGAGCTCGGCAATTACACATCGGCGCTCTACGAGGCGCGCGAGCTGGCCATGACCCGGATGCAGGACGAGGCGCGGCGGGCCCGCGCCCAGGGGATCGTGGCCATGCGCATCGAGCAGAAGTCCCACATGTGGGGGAGTCATGTCATCGAGTTCCTGGCCATCGGAACCTCGGTGCGCCTGGTGGCCGCTCAGCATCAGCGGATATCGCCGGAGATGGTCGTGACCCTCGACGACGAGGTCGCGCCGGTGAGCGACGCGCCGGCAGTCCCCGCCGCCGGCTCCGAGGGCTGAGCCGGCCGCCAGCGCCGGCGGAGCCGCATGACCGCCACCGCCCTTCACGGGCCCCGCGTGGTCCACGCGCCGCGCGGCGGCGAGCTCTCCTGTCGCGGCTGGTCGCAGGAGGCCGCCATGCGGATGCTGATGAACAACGTCGACCCCGAGATCGCCGAGCACCCCGAACAGCTCATCGTCTACGGGGGCGGCGGCCGGGCCGCGCGAAGCTGGGCGGCCTTCGACGCCATCGTCCAGTGCCTGCGCGAGCTGAGGGACGACGAGACCCTGCTGGTCCAGTCGGGCAAGCCGGTCGGCGTCTTCCGCACCCACGAGTGGGCGCCCCGGGTGCTGATCGCCAACGCCAACCTGGTCCCCGAATGGGCGACCTGGGACGAGTTTCGGCGGCTGGACGCCCTCGGGCTGACCATGTACGGGCAGATGACCGCGGGATCGTGGATCTACATCGGGACCCAGGGCATCCTGCAGGGCACCTACGAGACCTTCGCGGCGGTGGCCGCCAAGCGGTTCGGGGGGACGCTGGCGGGCCGGATCACCCTCACCGCCGGGCTCGGAGGGATGGGCGGGGCCCAGCCGCTGGCGGTGACCATGAACGAGGGGGTGGCGCTCTGCGTGGAGGTGGATCCGTCGCGGATCCAGCGCCGCCTCGAGACCGGCTACCTCGACGTCCTCGCCGACTCCGTGGACGACGCCCTGGACCGTGCCCTGGAGGCGAAGCGGCGCCGCCAGCCGCTCTCCATCGCCGTCCTCGGCAACGCGGCGGAGATCGTGCCCGAGCTGCTGGCCAGCGGTGCCGAGATTGACGTCGTCACCGACCAGACGTCGGCGCACGACCCGCTGATGTACGTCCCCCGGGGGGTGGGCGTCGACGAGATGCCCGCGCTGCGGGCCCAGGACCAGGCGGGGCTGATCGAACGCGCGCGCGCGTCGATGGCGGCCCACGTCGATGCCATGGTGGGGTTCATGGACCGGGGCGCCGAGGTCTTCGACTACGGCAACTCGATCCGCGCCGAGGCCCGGCTGGGCGGGTGCACCCGGGCCTTCGACTTCCCGGGTTTCGTCCCGGCGTACGTTCGGCCCCTCTTCTGCGAGGGCAAGGGGCCGTTCCGCTGGGTCGCCCTCTCCGGGGACCCGGCCGACATCGCGGCCACCGACCGGGCCGTGCTCGAAGAGTTCCCCGGCAACGAGGCCCTCGGGCGCTGGATCCGCATGGCCGGGGAGAAGGTGAGGTTCCAGGGGCTGCCCGCCCGGATCTGCTGGCTCGGCTATGGCGAGCGCGACCGGCTCGGCCTGCGCTTCAACGAGATGGTCGCCCGCGGGGAGCTGCGCGCCCCGATCGTGATCGGCCGGGATCACCTGGACACCGGCTCGGTGGCCTCGCCGTACCGCGAGACCGAGGGGATGCGCGACGGCTCCGACGCGATCGCCGACTGGCCCCTGCTCAACGCCATGCTCAACACCGCCTCGGGCGCCTCCTGGGTGTCGATCCACCACGGCGGTGGCGTCGGCATCGGACGCTCGATCCACGCCGGCCAGGTGACGGTGGCCGACGGGTCGGCGCTCGCGGCTCGGAAGCTGGAGCGGGTGCTGACCAACGACCCCGGCAGCGGGGTGATCCGTCACGCCGATGCGGGCTACCCGGAGGCCGAGCGGGTCGCCGCGGAGAAGGGGCTGCGCCTGCCGATGCGGGAGCTCGACGGCTGACCCCAGGGGGATGCGGGCCCGCCGGCCGGGCCGGGACAAGCCGGGGGCCCATAGCGGAGCCCAGCCGCGCCCGGGTGGGCCGGGTCAGCGCTCAGGTGGGCCGGGTCAGCGCTCAGGTGTGGCGGGCCAGCCGGGTGTGGAAAGCCGTCTCCAGCTCGGCGAGCGACGCGACCGCCCGCTCCCTGATCTGACCGGCGCCCTCCTGAAGCGAGGCGATGCGGTCGGCGTCGGTCATCGAGGAGAGATTGATGCTGACGTTGGCCAGGCCGGCCGCCACCGCGGCGTCCAGCAGATGACCGGCGGAGTAGGCATCGGAGACCGCATTGGCGTTGCCGGCCTCGACCAGCTCACGAGCGACCGGCATCAGGTCGGCGGCGCGGCGGGCCACTTCGAGGGGCACCTCCGCGGCCAGGACCAGGGCCGCCTGCACGGCCGCGGTCCGGGTCGTCTGCTCCTGGTCGCTGGCGCGGGGGAAGCGGAGCGCGGACATCACCCCGTCGAAGGCGGCGGTGTCCCGGTCCGCGAGCGCGAGCAGGGTGGCGCCCTCCGTGTCGGCCAGCGCGGTCACCTCGCCCATGCGGTCGGCCAGGGCCTCGTAGCCCTTCCGCCCCGTGGTGAGCCGCGCCACCATGCCGAGCAGCGCGGCACCGGCGGCCCCGGCCAGCGCGGCGGCGGCTCCGCCCCCGGGGGTGGGGCGCGCCGAGGCCAGCGCCTCGAGGACCCCGCTCACCGAGAGCTCGGCGATGCTCGCCTCCGCGGATGCGCCGGACGTGGGTCCCCCCGCCTGGCCGGCCACCAGGGTCTCGATCACCTGGGCATCCGGTTCGAAGCCGCGAAGCTGCAGGTAGTGGGCGGCGGATGCGGCTAGCGCGGCCTGGGGGATGAGGCCCACGATCTCGGTGTCGAGGACATGCATCCCGAAGCTCGCGGCCTCCAGGCGAACCAGCTCGAGAGCCCGGTACGGCGGGGTGGTCACCGGGTCGAGGAGGTTCATCGAGACCTGGACGCAGCCGCGTTCGGCCACCGCGAAGCCGATCGCCCGGACGCTGACCAGGCCCCCCGAGCGCTCACGCACCCGCCGCGCGACCTCCTTGGCGGCGCGCTCGTCGCTGCCGCTCAGGTAGACGTTGAAGGCGACCAGCGGCGGTCGCGCCCCGACCGCGGTGGCCCCGGCCCTGCCGATGCGGTGCGGGCCCAGGTCGGGGAGCCGCCGGCCCTCGGCCACGTCGGCCCGGAGGCCCTCGTACTCGCCCCGGCGCACCTCGGCGAGGCTCACCCGGTCGGGTCGGGTGGCCGCGCGCTCGTAGAGGTAGACGGGCAGCGAGAGGGTCTCGGCCAGCTCGCGGGCGACACTGCGGGCCAGCTCCACGCAGTCGTCCATGGTCACCCCGCGAATGGGGATGAAGGGGATGACGTCCACAGCCCCCATCCGGGGGTGGCTGCCCTTCTGCTCATCCATGTCGATGAGCTCGACGGCCTTGGCGGCCCCGGCCAGGGCGGCGGCCCGGACCGCCGCCGGCGAGCCGATCAGGGTGGCGTCGAGCCGGTTGTGGTCCGGGTCCGACTGGCGGTTGAGCAACGTGGTGCCGGCGACCGACGTCATCGCTGCCACGATGGCGTCCATCACCTCGACCCGCCGGCCCTCGCTGAAGTTGGGCACCACCAGCACCAGCGGCTCGGCCACCGCTCCGGGTCCACTCATCGGTGTGATCGTACGGTCAGGCGGGTGAGCCGGCCGCCGGCTGGCCCTCCTGGTTGAGGATCCCGGTCACCTCGTCCAGGGGCATGTCGTCGCTGGGCAGGATGATGTCGCTCTTGGTGACGTCGGCGCTGCCCAGCACCACCCCCTTGGCCTTGACGAAGGTGGACACCTCGCGCAGCACCGTGTGGTAGTCGGCGTCGTCGTTGGCCTGGACGGCGGCCACCAATCGGCGGTCGTAGGTGTCCAGGTCGGGCCGGAGGGAGGCATCCAGCCGGTACTGGTCGTCGCCGTGGATCCGGACCACGATCCCCTGAGCGCTCAGCGCCGGCGGGGCCGGAGCGGCCGGCGCGGGCAGCGCCGCCTGCTGCTTCATCGCCGCCAGCTTCGCCTGCACGCTGCTGTCCACCACGGTGGCGCTGATCTGGTCCTCGAGGGTGGTGGTGCCGCCGGTGAGCAGCGGGGTGTCCAGCGTCCCACTCTCCAGCAGGGCGTCGACGGCGTCGGCGTGGGCCTGGGTGCGAGCGATCTTGTCCTGGGCGCGCTGCATCATCATCGCCGCGTCGCTGGTGTGCTCGCCGATCCCGGCGAGCGTGTCCCCCGCGGTGCTGGTGGCCTTGGCGGCTTCGTACGAGGCCTTGAGCGACTCCCGCTGGGTGGCGAACGACTGGACCTTGGCCTGGTACTTCTGGAGCGCCAGCTGCAGCTTCTCGACCTGGGCGCTGAGGGTCGCGATCTGGGGGTCGAGGGCCTGGCGCTGCTGGGTGAGCACCTCGGCCTGGGTCAGCGCCTGGGTGGCCAGGTC
>Ga0209415_10005422_pt1 | contig 22931 bp, 21 predicted proteins | sample PeaSoiSIISIP2007_FD_187696 | JGI IMG/M metagenome (GOLD analysis project Ga0209415, IMG submission 187696) | Peat soil microbial communities from Weissenstadt, Germany - SII-SIP-2007 (SPAdes) (version 2) | ecosystem: Environmental > Terrestrial > Soil > Wetlands > Peat | place: Germany... | reverse complement strand
CGCACGGTCTGCGCCTTGATGGTGATGCCGCGCTCGCGCTCGATGTCCATGCTGTCGAGCACCTGGGCGCGCATCTCCCGCGCCTCGAGCCCGCCGCACAGCTCGATCAGGCGATCGGCCAAGGTGGACTTGCCGTGATCGATATGGGCGATGATGGCGAAGTTGCGGATATGGGCGAGATCACTCATGGGACTGCGCAAACATAGGGGGCAGGTGAACTCGGCGCAATCCAAGCAGATGGAAATGACATACTTGCATCGTCATTCCCGCGAAGGCGGGAATCCAGTGCTGCTTGGACCCCCGCTTTCGCGGGGGTGATGAGCCAAGTGTTTCAACTGGGTCGGATCGCGCCCTAATCGACCGATGCCGCGAGCGTCATGCTGAGATGTGCGAGCGGAAGGCCGGTCTCCTTGGCCCAGGCATTGAAAATCGCCTGCACCTTGGCGCGGTCGGCCTTGTTCTTGGGCTCGCCTTTGAAGGCGCCCCATTGGTTGAGCGCTTTCACCACCGCCGGCGTCAGGACGAAGGTGTCCTTGCCGGCCATGCGCAGGAAGCGCGGCGTGGAGTTGCCGCCGAGCTGCTGAAAGCGCTTGGCGAGATCGTCCCACAACGCGACGATGGTCTCGACCGGCCAGTCCGCGAGATATCTGCCGAAACTGCCGTGCTGCTCCGCCAGGTCGAGAACAGCCGCGGCATTGGCGTGGACGGCGCGGAGCTTGCCGAGATGGCGGATGAGCCGCGCATCCTTCATCAGGCGCTCGACATCTTCATCGCTCATGGCGCGCACGCGGCGCGGATCGAAGCTGTGGAACGCCTCTTCAAAGGCGGGCCATTTCTCGTCGACCATGCTGTGCCGCAAGCCGGCGCGGAAGATGCGCAGCGCCATCAACGAGAAATAGCGGTCGTCCTTGAGTCGCTTCAACGCCGCCGGCGCCTTGACCGCGGGCATGCGCGCCTTCAGCTCCGTCTCGCCCAAGCGCGCAAGCGCCGCCTTGCGGATTTTGGCAAATCCGACCATCGCTTCAGCGCCGCAAGCTGCCGCCCGTCGCCTTCTCGACGGCGGCGACGAGTTTTTGCGAGAACCCCTCGAGCGCGGCGTCGGTGAGCGTCGCCTCCTCGGGCTGCAGCACCACGGTGATGGCGAGCGACTTCTTGCCCTCGGGCAGCCCGGCGCCGGCATAGACATCGAAGAGCCGAACTTCGCTCACCAGCTTCTTGTCGATATTGCGCGCCGCGCGCAGCAGCGTCTCGGCCGGAAGATCGCGATCCACCGTGAAGGCGAAGTCGCGCTCGACCGGCTGGAAGAGCGAGAGCTTGAGAGGCTGCCGGGCGCGGCCGCCGCGGGCGCGCGGCAAGGGCAAGGCATCAAGAAAAACCTCGAAGCCCGCCATCGGCCCCTTGACGTCGAACGCTGCCAAGACCGCGGGATGGATCTCGCCGAACCAGCCCAAAAGCTTGGGACCGAGGCGCAACGCGCCGGCGCGGCCGGGATGATACCAGGCCGGCGGGCCGGATGTCACCTGCACGCCCTCGCCGGCGACAGCGGCGGCGGCGAGCACCGCCATCGCATCGCCCTTGGCGAGAAACGCGTCGGCCGGCCGGCCCGGATCGTCCCAGCGCTTGGCGCCGGTGCGCCCGCTGCGCAAGCCGGTCGCCATCAAATCCTCGCCCTCCGGCGTGTCGTCGCGGTATTGCGGCCCGATCTCATAGAGCGCCCCGTCGGGAAAGCCGCGATCGGCGTTGCGCTGTGCCGCCTTGACGAGATTGGGCAGCACCGAGGGCCGCATCGCGTCGAGATCGGCGCTGATCGGATTGTCGAGAAGCAGCGAGTCCGGCACGCCGCCGAACAGCGCCGCCTCGCGCGCCGACATGAAGGAGAAGGTCACGGCCTCGACCAGCCCGCGCGCGGCAAGGCTGCGGCGCACCATATTGGCGCGGCGCTGGGCCGGCGACAGCACCGGCTTCGACAGCGCGCTCTCGCGCATGAGCGGCACGGCGGGAATGGCGTCGTAGCCGTGAATGCGCAGCACTTCCTCGACGAGGCAGGCCTCGCCTTCGATGTCGCCGCGCCAGGACGGCGGCTCGACCATCCAATGCGTCGCTTCCTCGGCGACGGTGCAACCGAGCGCTTCGAGGATGCGCCGCTGCTCGCTCGCGCCGATCTCGAGGCCGCCGAGGCTGCGCGTGCGGTCCGGCCGATAGCGGATGTGCCGCCGCCAGTCCGGGACGGCGCCGGATTGCGCGATCTCGCTCGCCTCGCCGCCGCACAGCTCGAGCAAAAGCCGGGTCGCGATCTCGAGCCCGGGCCGCACGAATTCAGGATCGAGCCCGCGCTCGAAGCGATAGCGCGCGTCGCTCTGCAGATTGAGCTTGCGGCCGGTCGCAGCGGTGCGCAGCGGATCGAACAGCGCCGCCTCGATATAGATCTTCGTCGTCGCCGCCGTGCAGCCGGTGCTTTCGCCGCCAACGACGCCGCCCAAACTCAAGGCGCCGTTGTTGTCGGCGATCACCGTCATCTCGGCATCGAGCGTATAGCTCTTGCCGTTGAGAGCGGCGAGCACCTCGCCGCGCCGCGCTCCGCGCACCGCGAGATCGCCGTCGAGTTTGTCGGCATCGAAGACATGGAGCGGCCGATCGAGATCGAAGGTGAGGAAGTTGGTGACATCGACGAGCGCCGAGATCGGCCGCAACCCGATCGCCTGGAGCCGCTCCTGCAGCCAGCGCGGCGAGGCGCCGTTCTTGACGCCGCGGATCAGCCGGCCGAGGAAGAGCGGGCACGCCTTCTCGTCCGGCCCAGCGAGATGCACCGCTATGGGGCAGGGGAAGCTGCCCGGCACCGGCGTCAGATCGAGGATCTGCAAATGGCCGAGGCCGGAGGACGCGAGATCGCGCGCGATGCCGCGCACGCCCAGGCAATCGGCGCGGTTGGGCGTCACCTTGATGTCGAGCACGGGATCATCGAGGCCGATGGCGGCGGCGAAGGCACTGCCGATTGCAAGACCCTCGGGCAGCTCGATGATGCCTTCGTGATCCTCGGACAGGCCCAACTCCCAGCCCGAGCACAGCATCCCGTTCGACTGCACGCCGCGGATGGCGGCCGTCTTCAGCACTTGACCGCTGCGCGGGATGACCGCGCCTGTCGGCGCAAAGACGCCGAGCATGCCGGCGTGCGCGTTGGGCGCGCCGCAGACGACCTGCACCTCGCCCGCGCCGGCGTCGACGGTGCAGAGCTTGAGCTTGTCGGCGTTGGGGTGCGGCTCCGCCTTCAAGACGCGGGCGACGCGGAAGGGCGCGAGATTTTTGGCGCGGTTCTCGACGCTCTCGACCTCGAGCCCGCGCATGACCAGGGTTTGCACGACCTCTTCGACGGCGGCCGTGGTCATAAGATGCGTCTTGAGCCAGCCGAGCGTCGTCTTCATCGCGCCGCTCCCAGCGCGAGCGAAGGGACATCGAGCGGCAGGAACCCGTAATGCCGGAGCCAACGCAGATCGCTCTCGTAGAAGATGCGGAGATCGGGAATGCCGTATTTCAGCATGGCGATGCGCTCGATCCCCATGCCGAAGGCGAAGCCCTGATACGCCTCGGGATCGATGCCGCAATTGCGCAGCACCTTGGGATGGACCATGCCCGAGCCCAAGATCTCGAGCCAGTCGCCGCCGGCGCCGATCTTCAAGCCGCCGCCCTCGCGCGAACAGCCGATATCGACCTCGGCCGAGGGCTCGGTGAAGGGGAAGTAGCTCGGCCGGAAGCGCACGGGCAGATCGTCGATGTCGAAGAAGGCGCGGCAGAACTCGATGAGGCAGCCCTTCAGATGCCCCATATGTGTCGCGCGGTCGACCACCAGCCCTTCGACCTGATGGAACATCGGCGAGTGCGTCGCGTCGTGGTCGCTGCGGAAGGTGCGGCCGGGCACGATGATGCGGATGGGCGGCTTCTGCTTCTGCATGGTGCGGATCTGCACCGGCGAGGTATGGGTGCGCAGCACCTTGCGCGCGGCTTGGTGCTCGCCGGCGAGATAGAAGGTGTCCTGCTCTTGCCGCGCGGGATGCTCGGGCGGGATGTTGAGCGCGGTGAAATTGTGAAAATCATCCTCGATATGCGGCCCTTCGACGACGGTGAAGCCCATCTCGCCGAAGATCGCGACGAGCTCGTCGATGGTTTGGCTGATCGGATGGATGCGGCCATCGGTCTCTGACTTGACCGGCAAGGTCACGTCGATCCGCTCGCCGGCGAGCCGCGCCGCCAGCGCCGCGCGCTCGAGCCGGGTCCCGGCATCGGCGAGCGCGCCATCGAGTTCGTCCTTGAGACGGTTCAAGGCGGCGCCGCGGCTCTTGCGCGCCTCGGGATCGAGGCCGGCCAATTCCTTCATCAGCGCGGTGACGCTGCCCTTGCGGCCCAAGGCGGCGATCCGAATCTCCTCGAGCGTCTCGGGACTCGCCGCCTTCTTGACCAAGCGAAGGATCTCGTCGCGGATGTGGTCAAGGCTTTCCATCTTCCCTCCGGTGACGAAAAAGGCCGCAGCAAGCGGCCCCTCCGTCTCTCGCGATCACGCGTCTGCCGGCGGGGCCTAGCGACAGGTCCCGCCGATAAATCGCCCGCCGCCGCGCCTGTCGCTCATCCCCTCAGCCCTTGGCGAGCGCCGCCTGCGCCTCGTGGACCACGGCCTTGAAGGCTGCGGGTTCGCGCGCCGCGAGATCGGCCAGGATTTTGCGGTCGAGTTCGATGCCCGCGCGCTTCAACCCGTTCATCAGCTGCGAATAGGTCAGGCCCTCCTCGCGCGCGCCGGCGTTGATACGCTGGATCCACAAGGCGCGGAAGGTCCGCTTCTTGGCGCGGCGGTCGCGATAGGCGTAGCGCAGCCCCTTCTCGACCTTTTCGATGGCGACGCGGAAGCTCGACTTGGCGCGACCGCGATAGCCCTTGGCGAGATCCAGCACCTTCTTGTGACGGGCATGCGCCGTCACGCCGCGTTTGATCCGCGCCATGGCTCAGCCCCGCAAATACGGCATGTAGGTCAACACCAGATGCGCATCGCCCTTCTGCAGGGTGACGGTGCCGCGCGCGTGGCGCTTCATCTTCTTGGGCTTGCTGATGAGGCGGTGGCGCTTGTGCGCCACGTTCATCTTGATCTTGCCGGTCGCGGTGCGCGAAAAGCGCTTTTTCGCCCCGCTCTTGGTCTTCAGCTTGGGCATTTCGGCCTCTTCCAGGGAATCCCGTTGCTGGCGGCGGCGAGGCATGCCCGAGGCGCCAATGCGCGGCCCCAACCGCCGGTCGAGGCGCGGGTTATAGCGGGACGGTCCTCAAATGGCAAGACCGGCGCGGCCGCGCGCTCATTGCGCTTTTCTGGTCTGGTCCGTGTCGGGGTTGACGGTGACCTCGATCTGCCGCCCGTCCGGGAGGGTCGCGGTGGCAACATAGGCATTGCCCTGGGCGTGGAAGTTGCTGAAGGCGTAGCCCCTCTCCTCCAGGATGTTGAGCGCGTCGGTGGTCCGCCGCGCCTCCGGCGTATCGCCGCTCGTCCGAGCCGCCTGCCGCAGCGGCACGGCGGGGTGAGAATGCGACGCGACGCGGCCCGGGGCCGAGGAGGGTTGCGGTGCCCCTCCCGAGCCGGGAGCGGGTTGGGCGAGGGCGGCACCGGCGAGCGCGATGCTTAGTGGCAGGGCAGCAAGCGTCTTTGGCTTCATGCGACAACTCCCAGAGCGAGGAACGACGGCGCACAGGGCGCCGTTCCTGCTTGCTAACGCCGCTCGGCCCGCGATCGCGCCGCTCGCTACGCCGTCTTGGCTGGATCGGCCCGCCCCATGACCGGCGCATGTCCGGGAGATGACATCGCGCTAGCCTCGCCGGCGCGCGGCCCGGCTCATTTCGGCGACATGACCATCGTCATTTGCCGCCCTTCCATGCGCGGGTGCTGCTCGATCTTGGCGACTTGGTCGAGATCGTCGCGCACCCGCATCAGCACGTTCATGCCGAGCTCCTGATGCGCCAGCTCGCGGCCGCGGAAGCGCATGGTCACCTTGACCTTGTCGCCCTCATCGATGAATTTGAGCATGCTGCGCATCTTGACGGCGTAATCGTGATCGTCGATGCCGGGACGCAGCTTGATTTCCTTGACCTCGATGACTTTCTGTTTTTTCCGGGCCTCGTTCTTCTTCTTTTGCTCCTCGTATTTGTATTTGCCGAAATCGAGGATTTTGCAGACCGGCGGATCGGCGGTGGCCGCCACCTCGACGAGATCCAATCCCGCCTCGGTGGCTCGGGCGAGGGCGTCATGGCGACTGACGACCCCCAACATCTCACCGCGCTCGTCGACGAGGCGCACTTTGAGAGCGGTGATTTCCTGGTTGACGCGCGGCCCGTCGCGGGACGGCGCAACCGGCTGACTTGTTCTGGCTATTGAGCACCTCCATCAGTTGTACAAAGGACAACGCCGGGGCCCGCCCGGCGGGTCCTAGGGCGCAAAGCGCACCCGCCCCTCAGGCCGAGGGCACGGCCGACTCGTCTGTCAATCTAGCGATGGCGTCCGGAAGCGCAAGATTTTCTTGCGCTTTTCCGCCGAGGCGGCGGAGCGCCACGGCGCGGGTCTCGGCTTCGCGCTTGCCGAGGACGAGCAGCGCCGGGATCTTGGCCAGGCTGTGCTCGCGAATCTTGTAGTTGATCTTCTCGTTGGTGAGGTCCGCCTCCGCCCGCAATCCGGCGGCGGCGAGCGCCGCGAGAACCTCGCCGGCATAGGCATCGGCGTCCGAGGTTATGGTGAGCACCCGCGCCTGCACCGGGGCGAGCCACAAGGGAAAGCGCCCGGCATGCTGCTCGATGAGGATGGCGATGAAGCGCTCGAGCGAACCGAGGATGGCGCGATGCAGCATGACCGGCCGATGGCGCTGCCCGTCCTCGCCGATGTAGTTGGCATCGAGCCGCTCGGGCAGCACGAAATCGACCTGGAGGGTGCCGCATTGCCAGTCGCGGCCCAAGGCGTCGCGCAGCACGAATTCGAGCTTCGGCCCGTAGAACGCGCCCTCGCCGGGATTGAGCGTGTAGGGCAGCTTCGCCGCCTCGACCGCGGCTTTGAGCGCCGCCTCGGCCCTGTCCCACACCGCATCGCTGCCGGCGCGAATCGGCGGCCGGTCGGAGAATTTGACCGCCACCTCGGTGAAGCCGAAATCGCGGTAGACCGAGCGCAGCAGGTCGCAAAAGGCGATGCTCTCGCCGGTGATCTGCTCTTCGGTGCAGAAGATGTGCGCGTCGTCCTGGGTGAAGGCCCTGACCCGCATGATGCCGTGCAGCGCGCCCGACGGCTCGTTGCGGTGGCAGGAGCCGAACTCCGCCATGCGCAGCGGCAGCTCGCGGTAGGAGTGCAGGTGCTGGCGGAAGATCTGCACATGGCCGGGGCAGTTCATCGGCTTCAAGGCGAGGACGCGGTCGCCGTCCTCGTCGCGCACGGTGAACATGTGCTCGCGGAACTTCTCCCAATGGCCGGAAGCCTCCCAGAGCGAGCGATCGAGGAGCTGCGGCGTTTTCACCTCGACGTAGCCCGCGGCCTCGAGGCGCCGCCGGATGTAATTCTCGATGATGCGGTAAAGCGTCCAGCCCTTGGGATGCCAGAAGACGCTACCGGCCGCTTCCTCTTGGGTATGGAAAAGGTCGAGCTCGCGCCCCAAGCGGCGATGGTCGCGCTTTTCCGCCTCCTCGAGCTGGAAGAGGTATTGCTTCAGGTCCTTCTCGTTCGCCCAGGCGGTGCCATAGACGCGCTGGAGCTGCGCGTTGCGCGCATCGCCGCGCCAATAGGCGCCGGCGACCTTCATCAGCTTGAAGGCGTGGCCGAGCTTTCCGGTCGAGGGCAGATGCGGCCCGGCGCAGAGATCGACGAAGCCGCCTTGGCGGTAGAGGCTGATCGCCTCGTCCTTGGGAATCTCGTGGATCCACTCGGCCTTGTAGTTCTCGCCGAGCGAGGAGAAAAACGCCACGGCCTTGTCGCGCTCCCATTCCTCGCGCGCGATCGCCTCGTCGCGATCGACGATCTCGTGCATGCGCTGCTCGATGCGCGCGAGATCCTCGGGCGTGAAGGGCGTGGCGCGCGCAAAATCGTAATAGAAGCCCGTCTCGGTCGCCGGGCCGAAGGTGACCTGCGTCTCGGGGTAAAGCTCCTTCACCGCCTCGGCCATGACATGCGCGGCGTCGTGCCGGATGAGTTCGAGCGCCTCGGGCGAATCGCGGGTGATGATGGCGATTCGCGCGTCGCGGTCAATCGGCGCCATGAGGTCCCTGGCCTCGCTGTCGACCTTGACCGCCAGCGCCGCCTTGGCGAGACCGGGGCCGATCGCCTGAGCGATATCCCGGCCCGTCACGCCCGCGGGAAAACGCCGCACCGCGCCATCGGGCAAGGTGATGGCGACAGATTCGGCCGCGTGCGGGGCATCGTTGCTCATGGGCCCTGGGATTTAGCCGAAGGCGAACGTCGCGGCAACCTCATCGACCCCGAGATCGGCAAGATCGGCGCGCTGCAGCACCATGACGCGCGGTCCCCTTGGCGCGGTGAGCGCGGGATCGGAGGCGGCGGAATAAAGCACCGTCGCGGGCGCACCGCCGGCAGTGATGAGATGCATGGGGCCGGTATCGTTGCCGACCGCGTGCAGCGCCCGCGCGCCCAGCGCCACGAGATCGCCGAAGCTGGTCCTGCCCGTGAGATCGAGCGCTGTCGGACAGGCTGCGACGATAGCGGCGCCGAGCGCCGCCTCTGCCGCGCCGCCGATGACGATTGCCGCGACTCCGGCCGCGGCGGCATAAGCGGCAAGCGCGGCGAAGCGCTCGACCGGCCAGCGCTTCGCCGGCCGATGCGCCGCGCCCCCCGGAACCAACAGCAGCAACCGCTCGGGCAGCGCAATGCCGGCGAGATCGCTCGCCGCCCAAGCGAGATCCGGCGGCGGCACCTGCGCGATGCCGGCGGCGCGGAGCTGGTCGGCCTGGCGGTCGAGCGTGTGCATGTGGTCGCGCGCCGGGTTGACATGCGGATGCGAGGCGCCGCGCGCGATCCCCGACCATTCCGGCCGCGCTCCCGGCCCCATCAGATGGAAATAGAAGCTCGAGCGGTCGGAGGTCTGGAGGTCATAGATTCGGGCGAAGCCGGCGGAAGTGAGACGCTGGCGCAACCGCAGGAGCGCGAGCGGCTTAGCCAGATGCGGACGATCGTCGATCCAGACGCGATCGAAATAAGGCGCGGCGCGGCCGAGCGCGGCATAAGGCGCCGAAGTCAACAAGGTGATCTCGGCCTCGGGATGGTGCGCGCGGATGGCGGCTGCGGCGCCCATCGCCTGAACGAAATCGCCGAGCGCGCCGAGCTTGATGACCAGAATCCGCGGCTGAGGCGCCGCCGCAACCGCGCTCACGCCGCCGCATGCCCGGTGCGCGCGACCTCCGCCGCCGCAGGAAGCAGCTCCTCGTAAACCGCGAGCGTGCGCGCCGTCATCTGCTCGGTGGTGAAATTGGCGCGGATATGTGCGATCGCGCGCCCGGCGAGAGCGAGCCGCGCTTCGGGTGCCAAGACGAGCGCCGCGTCGAGCGCTTCCGCGAGGGCGCCGGCGTCGCCCGGCGGGACGAGCCAGCCGGTCTCGCCGGCCAGCACCGTCTCCTGAGCGCCGCCATGCGCCGTCGCGATCACCGGCCGCCCCATCGCCTGCGCCTCGACGATGACGCGGCCGAAGCCCTCGGGCCCGGTCGAGGCCGAGACGACGACATCGGCGAGCATGTAGGCCGCCGCCATGTCGCGGCAATCCTCGATGATCTGGATGGTGCAGCTCGGCGGCAGGCGGCCGACCGCCTGCTCAAGCTCGCGGCGGTAACGCCGCGCGCCGCTGCCGACGAAGACGCAATGGAGGCTGCGGCGATCGAGCCGGCGCAGCGCCTCGATCAGAACCTGGTGCCCCTTCCAGCGCGTGAGCCGCCCCGGCAGCATGACCACGGACACGCCATCGGGCAGGCTCCAGCGCCGCGCGAGTGCCACGACACGGTCGGCGCTGGTGCGCTCGGGATCGAAACGGCTGACATCGACGCCGCGCGGCACCACGCGCAAACGCTCGGGCGTGACGCCATAGACCGCCGCGACATGCGCCGCGACGAATTCCGAGATGGCGATGACCCGCTCGCCGCGCGCCATGACCGCGTTGTAGCGCCGCTTGAGCCAGAAGCCGCTGCCGCCATAGGCGTTGTGAAAGGTGGTGACGAAGTGGCGCCCAGTGCGCCGGGCCGCCGCCTCCGCGCTCCAGGCGGGCGCGCGGCTCCTGGCATGCACGATGTCGATGCCATAGCCCTCGATGACCGCGGCGAGCCGGCCGATATTGGCGCGCATGACCAGGGGATTCTTGGCCGCGAGCGGCAGCAGGACGTGGCTGGCGCCGGCGCGCTCGAGCTCGCGCACCATCGGGCCGCCGGAGGAGGCGACGACTGCAGACCAGCCGGCGCGAACCAGCGCCGCCGCGACCTCGACCGTGCCGCGCTCGACCCCGCCGGCGGCCAGGCTCGGCAGCACCTGAAGCACGGCGCCGGCGTGCCTTCCCGGCCGCGGCGCCGCAATGCTAGTCTCGGCGTCCATCATGGCGAAGGCTGATCACCGGCTGCGACGGGTCCGATAGTGCCACCTCAGGAGCGAGAGGCACCCGACATTCTAGCGCGCGCCGACGGGGCGGTCATCGCCTACCGCCGCCGCCCCGGCAAATCCCCGGGCGTGGTCTTTCTCGGCGGCTTCATGTCGGACATGACGGGGACCAAGGCGCGCGCCCTCGATGCCTGGTGCGCGTCGCGCGGACAGGCCTTTCTCCGCTTCGATTATTTCGGGCATGGCGCCTCCTCCGGTGCTTTCGCCGATGCCACGATCGGGCGCTGGAAGGAGGATGCGCTCGAAATCCTCGATCGCGTCACCGAAGGGCCGCAGGTGCTGGTCGGCTCGAGCATGGGCGGCTGGCTCATGCTGCTCGCCGCGCTGGCGCGGCCCGGGCGGATTGCCGGACTCGTCGGCATCGCCGCCGCGCCCGATGCGACGGAGGCACTGATGTGGCAGCGCTTCCCGCCGGCGCTGCAGCAGACGATTCTCGAGGCGGGCGCCGCGCGCATCCCCTCGGAATATTCGCCCGACGGCTATCTCATCACCCGTTCCCTGATCGAGGAAGGCCGGCGTCACCTGCTGCCGCGCGATCAGATCGCGCTCGCCTGTCCGGTGCGCCTCATCCACGGCATGCGGGATAAGGACGTGCCGTGGCAGACGAGCCTCGACCTCGCCGCCCGGCTCGCCAATGACGATGTGCAGGTGATCCTGGTCAAGGACGGCGACCATCGCCTGTCGCGCGAGCAGGATCTGGGGCTGCTCATGCGCACGCTCGAGCCGCTGTTGGACTGAGCGCCACGGATTGCCCTTGCTGCACGCAAATTGCCGGAACTATCACTTTCGCATAGGCTACACTAGATGTAGCATAGCGCCGCGTGACAGGCCGGTTTTATTGAAGTCTCAATGGCATAGTTACGCCCAAGGGCGGAGTGGGGTTTGTACGCAAGGTGCGCTATAGTCTGCGCTATGTCATCCCGTAAGACGAGACAGCCTTCCGATCCGAAGGTCGAGGAGTACCAAACCTAGCTAAAGGGTTATTTCGATATGCTGCTGTGCCGTGGCGCGGTCCTTAAACGATCTTCGATCTTTAAACGGTGTGCCAAATCGGCAAAGTCAGTGGCGAGTTCGGCAAGGCCATCTGCAATGGCCCAAAGGTCTGCCGATGAATAGTCTTGGGTTACCGTCTGCAATTTTTTGCCGCGCGCCCGTATCGTCCTGCGGCGTATGGTTTCGGGCTTTTCCGATGGTCCCCACAGCCCATGAACAATAGTGTTTCGATCGCCGAAACCTGCGTCAAGGCGGGGAAGGATGAGCTTCATTTCCTCGGCAAGAGCCTTATCGGTAATTGCTCCCTCACCCGCCAAAATGCGCAAGAGCGACATCCGCGCATGAAAAGAAAGGCCGTTGGTCAATACAAGCCCGCGGCCAAGATCGATTTCGTAGAGGCCCAATATTGTGGATTCCATGAGGCCTTCAATGGCAGTCCACATGACGGCCACGGCGCCGATGGCCGCCAGATGGTCTTTGGGCGGCAGATATCGTCTTATGAACTTGGGTTGTATCGTCATGGCGGCCTCGCAAGAGAAAGCGAAACGAGAAAGCCGCCAGCGGTAGTGCCGGGTTGCGAGCCCGGCGCTAGAAGGCAAAGGACAGTTGGCAGGGATGGCGGCGCCGGTGCTCGCGCACCGCTTCCCGTCGTCCGCGCCGTGTGCGTAGATAGGCGCACACATGCACGTCCTTGGCCCGCTCGATGGGTGTGTCCATCCGGCCATTTCCTTTCGCGTCAAAGCGGGTAGAAGCCCGCTGCTCCGGTCTGCTTGCGACAGACCGCGCTCCGCATAGAGCCCGGCGTTAGCCGGTGAAGGGAAAAGGACCGCTGGCGGCCTACGTTTCGTCTAGCAGTGGCCCGCGAGTCGCACCAAGCAAAACCTTTGGCGGCTGGGTGTGCGGCCGGTGCGGTTTTGCTGGGATGGAGCCATGGAAAAGACGGAACCCGACGAATACAGCGACGAAGAGGCCGAAGGGCGCTTCAAGGAGGCGATTCGCCGGGCTGTTACGACGCCGCATAAGCCGCAACGGGAGATGGCGGGCAAGACGCCAACTCCCCAGGGGGCCGCTCAACGGAGGCGTCGCGCTAAAGACTCACCAAAATCCTAAGCATGCGGCGCAAGCTCGCGGCGTTACGCGCTTGCTGATTTTTCCCCACGAGACCGCCGACAGGTGAGGCGCTTTCCTTTGCCGCCCTTGATCGCTTCAATTGTGCGCTCGCTGTCATTCATCGAACAGCGATCCCAACGGAAGAGCCGGTCGCCGATTCTGTGAGAGAGATGTTCAATGAGAATAACCTGCCCATCACCGTGATCGTGGAACCGCCGCCATGGTAGAAAACTTCAAATTGAAATATAGCATCATGTGCACCTGGGGCCCGCGCGCCGACACGCCCGAGCGCTTGGCGCCGCGCTTTCTGCGCACGCTCGCGGCGCTCTCCGAGAGCGAACCAGACTTCACCAACTGGCATATTGGACATACCAAACATACGCCGCTTGCGGCCGCGAGCTTCGACGATGTCGTCAAGTTCGTCGCCGACGGTAATGATCTCGAGGGAACGGGCGCAGTTTTTCCGAAGGAGGGCTACTGGTTTTCAACCACCAGCTTTCCGCCGAACAAAGCGCGCAGAGTGCTTCTCCGTTTCCATGCCGGCTGCACGATACCGGCAAATCTCTTCATCAATACCGCCGCGTTGGAGACGGGGCCGCTGTGCGCGGAGAATGCCTCGCTCATCACGCTTTCCGTGCTGAAGCCGGCGTTGCTGGTTCTCGCCTCGCTCTGGGAGCCGATGTGGTGCGGCCTTGCGCCCTGGAGCGTGCATGATTTCCAGCCCAAGCGCGGGCCGCACCAGCGGCCGCGGTTCGGGGTGGAGTGGGTGACCTATCTCTCGCCGCGCTTTGCGCCGCTGGTGACGCCGCCGCGCACGGCGATCACGGAGTATCTTCCGAACGGCGCGCTGCTGATGATCGCGACCGAGGACCGCTTCACCGTCGACAACCCCGAGCACCTCGCCACCGCCCGCGACATCGAAGCGGCGCTTGCCCCGGTCAACGCCCTCCCCTGGCCGCCCGACGGCGATCCCGCGTCTTGAAGGATGCGCAAGTGTCCGATGATACAGCGCGGCCGTTTCCGGTGGCATCCGGGAAAACCATGGTCATGCTTCACGAAATGCGCGGTGGCGTTGTCTTCGACGCCAACCTCGCCGTGAGAATTGCTGAAGCGCTCTGCGAGACGCATTACGGCAAGGACGCGCTCGAACGCCAGAAGCCCTTATTCGTCATCGATGGGGGCACGTACTGGCGCGTTGAAGGTAACTGGAATCGCGATCGTAAAATCGACGGGCCGGGCCCGTTCTTTGTCTCGATCGAGAAGAGCGACGGCCGTGTTACGGATATCGGCGCGCGGTGGGTGTATCATGCGCATCCGTCCGTCATTCCGCTCATTGAGCAGCACGTGCAGGAAGCGAAATCGGATGGCACTGAATGATAGTTCGGTGACTTGGCTCGATGGGCTCTTTCCGGTCGGGCGCGTCAGTGGCCACGGCACTCTCTAGAACGAAGGGCTCTCATCACTTGCGAGCGAGCTGGGATCGGTCGGCTGCTCCGTCTTGAGCAGGGCCGCGAGCCCTTCTCGATAGCTCGGATAGAGCAAGCGCGCCCCCAGCTCATTCTTGATGCGGCGATTGCTGACGCGCTTGTTGTCGGCATAGAAGCTGCGCGCCATCGGGCTGAGCTCAGCCGCGGCAAAAGGCACCAGCGGTGGCGGGTTCACGCCCAAGAGCGCCGCGGCGAATGCGACGACCTCCGCCGGCGGCGCCGGATCGTCGTCGCAGACATTGTAGATCCGGCCGGGATCGGGCCGCGCCATCGAGGCAAGCAACACGGCAGCGAGATCGGCGACGTGGATTCGGGAGAAGACCTGGCCGGGCTTGTCGAGGCGCCGGGCGGTGCCGGCGCGCAGCGCATCGAGCGCGCTCCGCCCCGGCCCATAAATGCCGGCCAGGCGAAAGACGTGCACGGGCAGGCCGGCGCTGCGATGCAGCGCAAGCCAGCCTGCTTCGGCCTCCTGCCGCTGCCGGCCGCGCTCGCCCGAGGGCGCGAGCAGCGTTTCCTCATCGACCCAGCCGCCGCCGCGATCGCCATAGACGCCGGTCGTCGAGAGATATCCGACCCAGCGCAACCCCGGATCACCCGCGAGATCGGCGCCGTGCTCATCGAGCACGGGATCGCCGGACGCTTCGGGCGGTACGGAGAGCAGCACATGCGTCGCCCCCGCCAAGGCAGCGGCCGGATCAGCGAGCGGCCGGCCGCGCGTGAAGGGCAAGACTGGAAGGCCGGCGGCCGCAAGCCGCGCGCAGTCCTCCTCCGTGCGGGCGGTGCCGGCGACCTCCCAGCCCGCGCGCATCAGGCCATTTGCCAGGAAGCGGGCGGTGTAGCCGAGGCCGAAGCAAAACAGCCGGGTCAATCCGCGACCGCCGTGTCGGGTGCGGTCTCGAGCGAGCGCCGCATTGTCTCGCGGTTGAGCTGCGCCCATAGCCAAGACACCAGGCACAGCGCCGCTCCCGCGGCGACCGGCGCCCGGAAGCCCAAACTATTGGAAAGCATGCCCATGAGCATCGCGCCCAAGGCCGGGCCGGCGCGGAACAGCATGCCATAGAAGCCCATGACGCGGCCGCGCATCGCCGGATCGACGGCGGTCTGAACCAGGGTCTGCGCGCTGATCCCGGTCACCGAGAGGGCATAGCCGGCGACGATAAGGCAAGGCAGCGCCAGCCAGTAATTGCGCGTGGCGGTGAAGGCGAGCACGGCCAGCGACATGACCAGCGTATAATCGACGGTGCGCGCGGTCAGCCCGGCGACGCCGCTGCGCCGCAGCATGGAGATACCGCCGAGCACCGCGCCGATGCCGATGGTCGCCATGAGCCAGGCGAGGCCCGGCGCGCCGCGGTTGAAGACATCGTCGGCGAATCCCGCGAGGATCTCGATGAAGCCCCGGAGCGCCACGGTCGAGACCGCGAACAGCGCCAGGATTCTGCCGATGCCGGGATGGCGCAGCGCGTAGACATAGCCCTCCCACGACTGCAGAAAGAAGCGGCGGCGCGGCGCGGCTGGCGGCGGCTTCAACTCGATCCGCGCCACGGTGACGAGAAAGGCGACATAGGAAAGCGCATTCAGCGCAAAAGCGAGCGCGGTGCTGCCGGCGGCGATGGCAGTGCCGGCAATGGCCGGTCCGATGAAGCGCGCGCCGTTGAACACCAGCGAGTTGATGGCAACCGCGGCCGGCACCAGCGGCGGCTCGACGAGGCTTGGAATGAGCGCCAGCCGCGCCGGCTGGGCGGTGGCGTTGATGACGCCCAGGGCCACGGTCAGCAGGAACAACCCCTCGACGGTAATGATCCCGGCATAGGTCAAGATGCACAGCAGCGCCGCTTGCAACAGGCCGACCGACTGCGTCACCTTCAAGAGACGCAAGCGGTCGACGCGGTCGGCGAGCGCCCCCGCGAAGGGGCTGACGATAACGGACGGGATGAGGTCGGCGGCAGCGCAGAGGCCGAGCCAGGTGCCGGAATGAGTGAGCTCCCAAGCGAGCCAGGCGACCGCCACGCGCTGGATCCAGGTGCCGATCAGCGCGATGGCGTTGCCCAGCGTGTAGGTGCGGTAATTGCGAATGCGCAGCGCGCGCATCACATTGCCGAACCCGGCCCGCGGTCCCACACTATCCGCCATTCATTCCCCAGCGCTCGCGGGAAGTTTACCAAAGTACCGGCGAGCGACGATTTGCAAAATCATTAACGCCATCTATCTAATAGCGGACGGCAGGCCGGTTCCGGGGGCGGGCGAGTGGCGCGTCCGGTCGCCGCCATATATATTGTCTTGCTTGTCTTCCGGCAGATTAAGCATGACCCTCGGTTGCGGCAGCCCGTTCGAAGGCAGGGATAGCGAATGAAGCGGGTGTTGTGGGCCCTCGCTTTCGTGGCGATCCTGGTCGCCGGCGGGGTCTCCTATCAGGTGCTCGTCCCGGCCCGCTCGCAGACCGCGGTGACGCGGGCTTCGCCGCTCGTGCCGGTGACGGTCGCCACGGTCGCCGAGCAGGCGATGCCGGTGCGCCAGGAGACCATCGGCGCGGTGCAGACGATCGCCAGCGTCTCCGTGAAATCGCGGATCGACGGCGTCATCACCGAGATGCTGATCCGCGACGGGCAATTTGTGAAGACCGGCGATGTCATGATCCGGCTCGACAGCCGTGCCGCCGAGGCTCAGGTCCATCAGGCCGATGCGCAGCTCGCCCATGACGTGGCGCAACTCGTCAATGCGCGGCACGATGTCGAGCGCTACGCCCCGCTTGTGGCCAAGGATTTCGTCTCGCGCCAGCAATACGACACCGCGGTGACCACGGCCAAGGCGCTCGAGGCCTCGGTCGGCGCCGACCAGGCGGCGCTCGAGAACGCCAAGGTGCTGCTCAGTTACGACACGATCAGCGCGCCCATCGACGGGCGCGTCGGCACCATCGCCATCAAGACCGGCAACAGCCTCAAGGCGAATGACGTGCCGCTTCTCAGCATCAATCAGATCGTGCCGATCTATGTCGGATTCTCGCTGCCGCAGGACACCCTGCCGGAGATCCGCACCGCGATGGCCAAGGGGCCGGTCGCGGTCGATGTGGTTCCGGCGGGAGACAGCGCGCCGGCCGAGACGGGAAAGCTTGAATACTTCGACAACGCCGTCGATGTGAGTTCGGGCACCATCGCCTTGAAGGCCATCTTCGCCAATGCCGAACAGCGGCTCTGGCCCGGCCAGTTCGTCAACGTCGCCATGACGCTTCGCATCGAGCCCGATGCGCTGATCGTGCCGCAGGCGGCGGTGCAAGCGGGCCAGAACACCACCTATGTCTTCGTTATCAAGCCGGACAATACGGCCGAGTTCCGCCCGGTGACGGTCAGCCGCACCATCGCCGGCATAACCGTCATCGCCAAGGGTCTCGCCAAGGGTGAGCGGGTGGCGGTCGACGGCCAGCTTCGCCTGTCCAACGGCACCAAGGTGGAAGTGCGCGCCGCCGCAGCTCAGCCGCGGGCAGGCGACGCGTCATGACCTTGCCGGAGCTGTGCATCCGTCGTCCGGTGATGACGACGCTCTTGATGCTGGCCTTCGTCATCTTCGGCATGTTCAGCTATCGATTGCTGCCGGTGGCGGCGCTGCCGCGGGTAGACTTCCCGACGATCGTCGTCTCGGCGGACTTGCCGGGGGCAAGCGCCGACACCATGGCGTCCTCGGTGGCAACCCCGCTCGAGAGGCAGTTCTCGACGATCGCCGGCCTCAGCTCGATGACCTCGACCAGCGGCCAGGGCATCACCACCATCACGATGCAGTTCGACCTCGACCGCAACATCGACGGCGCGGCGCTCGACGTGCAATCGGCGATGACGACGGCGGCGAAGCTGCTGCCGATCCAGATGACAATTCCGCCGAGCTTCCAGAAGGTCAACCCGGCCGATGCGCCGGTGCTGTTCCTGACACTGAGCTCGGACGTCCTGCCGCTCTCGGTGGTGGATGAATATGCCGAGACCATGATGGCGCAGCGCATCTCGATGCTCTCCGGCGTGGCGCAGGTCCAGGTTTACGGCGCGCAGAAATTCGCCGTGCGGGTCCAGGCCAACCCCGAAGCGCTCGCCGCCAAGGGGATGACGCTCGACGACCTGATGAACGCCGTCGCCGCCGCCAATTCGAGCACGCCCGTCGGCACGCTCATGGGGCCGCAGCAGAGCTTCACGCTCGAAGCGAACGGCCAGCTGACCAAAGCGGCCCAATACGGGCCCATCATCGTCGCCTATCGCAACGGCGCGCCGGTGCGGCTGCGCGATGTCGCGACCGCGGTCGACAGCGTCGAGAACGATCGGGTTGCGGGTTGGCTCAACGGCACGCGCTCGGTCATCCTCGCGGTGCAGCGCCAGCCCGACGCCAATACGGTTCAGGTCGTCGACAGCATCCGCGCGCTCTTGCCGGTCTTCGAGGCGGAGCTCCCGGCCACGGTCAAGCTCACCGTCCTGAACGACCGCGCCAGGTCGATCCGCACCTCGGTCAGCGACGTGCAGTTCACGTTGATGCTGACCGCCGTGCTGGTCGTCCTGGTGATCTTCATCTTCCTGCGCAACGTCACCGCGACCATCATTCCGGCGCTGGCGCTGCCGGTGTCGGTGATCGGCACCTTCGCCGGCATGTATGTCCTGGGCTTCAGCATCGACAATCTCTCGCTCCTGGCGCTGACGCTCTCGGTCGGCTTCGTCGTCGACGACGCCATTGTCATGCTCGAGAACATCGTGCGCCACGTCGAAGGCGGCGAGCGGGTGATCGACGCCGCTTTTCGCGGCGCGCGCGAGATCGCCTTCACCATCCTGTCGATCACGCTGTCGCTGGTCGCGGTCTTCATTCCCGTCCTGTTCATGAGTGGCGTCGTCGGGCGCGTCTTCCGCGAATTCGCGGTCACCATCAGCATGACGATCCTGATCTCCGGACTGGTCTCGCTGACCTTGACGCCGATGCTGTGCTCGCGCCTCTTGAAGCCGCATCAAGCGGCCCGCCACAACATTTTTTACCGCGCCTCGGAATCGGGCTTCAATGCGCTGATCTCGGGCTACGAGTGGATGCTGCGCAAGGTGATGGCGTGGCGGCGGGTCACGCTTTTCGTAACGATCCTGTCGATCGTCGCGGCGGCGTATCTCTACGTCATCGTTCCCAAGGGCTTCTTTCCCAACGAGGACACCGGCAACATCTTCGCCTTCGCCGAAGGCGCCCAGGACATCTCGTTCCAGGCGATGGCCGAGCATCAGGAAGCCGTGGCGCAGATCATCAAGGACGATCCCAACGTCAGCGACGTCAATTCCTTCATGGGCGCCACCGGCTTCACGCCGCAGCTCAATTTCGGGCGTCTGTTCATCCAGTTGAAGCCGCTCAACGAGCGCGCGCTTTCGGCCGACGAGGTGATCCAGGAGCTGCGTCCCAAGGTGGCGCAGGTCCCCGGCATGAACACCTATTTCCAGAGCCTGCAGAACATCCAGCTCGGCGGGCGGCTGGCCAAGAGCACCTATCAGTACACGCTCCAGGACGGCGACACCCAGGAGCTCTACCATTACGCGACGCTGATGCAGGAGCGCATCACCGACCTGCCGGGCTTCCAAGATGTCAATTCGGACCTGCAGCTCCGCAACCGCGAGGTGGTCGTCGACATCGACCGCGACAAGGCGGCGCTGCTCGGCATCACCGTCGATCAGGTGCGCAACACCTTTTACAGCGCCTTCGGCGCGCGGCAGATCTCGACGATCTACGAGCCGTCGAACGAGTACCAGGTCATCCTCGAGATCGACAAGCGCTACCAGCAGGCGCCGACCGACCTCAGCAAGATCTATTTGAAGAGCCAGACCGGCGCGGCCGTGCCGCTTCAGGCCATCGCCACGATCGGCAACGCTGTCGGGCCGGTGACCGTCAATCACCAGGGCCAGCTGCCGTCGGTCACGATCTCCTTCAACCTGGTCCCGGGCCTGTCGCTCGGCACCGCGGTCCAGGAGATCGCCCGAGTCGAGCGCACGGTCAACCTGCCGGTCACGGTCGCGACCGGATTCCAGGGCACGGCGCAGGTCTTCCAGGACGCCCTCAAGGGCCAGGGCCTGCTGCTTGCCGCGGCGGTCATCGTCATCTACATCGTGCTCGGCATTCTCTACGAGAGCTTCATCCACCCCATCACCATCCTGTCGGGCCTGCCGGCCGCCGGGTTGGGCGCGTTGGCGACGCTCATCCTGTTCCACGACGATCTCAGCGTCATCGCCATCATCGGCATCGTCATGCTGATCGGCATCGTCAAGAAGAATGCGATCATGATGATCGACTTCGCGCTGGAGCGGCAGCGCGTCGGCAATGCTACTGCCGAAGAGGCGATCTTCGAGGCCTGCCTGCTGCGCTTCCGGCCCATCATGATGACGACGATGGCGGCGATCATGGGCGGGCTGCCGATCGCCGTCGGCATGGGCGCGGGGTCCGAGCTGCGCCGGCCGCTCGGTCTCGTCGTGGTCGGCGGCCTCGTCGTCTCGCAGGGTTTGACGCTGTTCATCACGCCCGTGATCTATCTCTATCTCGAGAATCTCAGGACCTTCTTCGCCCGCCCCGGCGCGGCGGCCCCGGCGCCGGCAACGGCGCGGCTCGACAAGCATTCGGCGGTGCAGCCTGGCGAGTAGGTCACATCTGGTTTGCCTTGCGTTGATCCTCGCCGTCGCGGCAGGGGCCGCCGCCGCGGCGCCCCAGGACGCGGCGAAGCCGCTGCCGATGGATGATTCCAGCCGATACGAACGCTGCCTCGCGCTGGTGCACCACGATCCCGAGCAGGCCTTCGCCACTGCCGAGGATTGGCGCAAAGCGGGCGGCGGCTTTCCGGCCGAGCATTGCGCCGCGGTCGCGCTCGTCGGCCTCAAGCGCTACCAAGAGGCGGCGCAGCGCCTCGAGGCGTTGGCCGGGGCGATGATGCAGGCGCAACCGCGGCTGCGCGCGGAAGCGCTCGAGCAGGCCGGGCAGGCCTGGCTTCTCGCCGATCGGGCCGGCGAGGCGAAATCGGCCTTCGATGCGGCGTTGCAACTCGTGCCCGACGATCCCGACCTGCTCATCGACCGCGCCCAGGCCTATGCCGAGGCCCACAATTACTGGCCGGCGATCGACGATCTGAACCAGGCGCTCGAACTCGAGCCCAACCGCGCCGACGCGCTGATCTTCCGGGCCTCGGCCTATCGCCGGGTTGAAAACGGGCTTGACCTCGCCTTGGCCGATGTGGAGCGCGCGCTGACGCTGGCGCCCGATGCCGTGCCGGGGCTGTTGGAGCGCGGCAACATCCGCGAGCTCAAGGGCGACCTCGCAGGGGCGCGCGCCGACTGGATCAAGGTGGAGACGTTGGCCCCCGCCTCGGCGGCGGCGGCGGCGGCCAAGGATAATCTGGCGCATCTCGCGCCGGCCGCACCGAAGCAAGGCGGCGAGAAATGAGGCGGCGGGTCAGAAATCGAGGTCGGCGTAGTGCTTGGGCGGCGGCGTCCCCGGCACATGGTCGGCGAGGATCGGGCGGAAGCTCGGCCGCGACTTGACGCGGGCGTACCACTCCTTGGCGGCGTCGTGCGCGTCCCACGGGACGTCGCTCAGATAGTCGATCGCCGAGAGATGCGCCGCCGCGGTGATGTCGGCGACCGAGAAATGATCGCCGGCGAGCCAGCGCCGGCGCTCCGCGAGATAGCCGATATAGTCGAGATGATAGGCGAGATTCGCCCGGCCGGCGCGAATCGCGGTCGAATCGGGCCCGCCCAGGCCGAGCAGGCGCTTCATGATTTTTTCGCCCAGAAGATTCTCCGTCACGTCGCGGTTCATCTTGATGTCGAACCATGCGCACAGGCGCCGCGTCTCGGCGCGGTCGATCGGATTGAGGCCGAACAGCAGCTTGTCGCGATAAATCTCGTCGAGGAATTCGGCGATGGCGCCGGCATCGGCCAGCACGGTGCCGTCCGGCTCGATCAGGACCGGCACCTCGCCCGCCGGGTTGAGCGCCAGGAACTCCGGCCGGCGCTCCCACGCGCGCTCGAGCCTGAGCGTGAAGTCGAGGCTCTTCTCCTGCAAGATGACGCGGATCTTGCGCGAAGCGGGCGAAAGCCAGAAATGATAGAGGAGACGCATGCGGGCGCGAATTCAGGGTTCGCCGCCGATCATATCAGAGCCGGGCGCCTGGACTGAAGAGCACGCGGCGGAAGGGAAGGCGCAATGAACGCGGATGAAGAAAAGCGCATTGAAGCCCTGCTCGGGGTCTGGTTCGGCCTGCCGGGCACGCCCGATTACGACCGCCCGCGCCAAGTCTGGTTCACCGTCGACCCCGCCTTCGACGCGCTGCTGCGTGAGCGGTTTCAGGCCGATCAGACCCGCGCCGCTTCGGGCGGCTACGACCATTGGGCGGCGGCGCGGGACCCGGCGCTGGCGCTGGTGCTGCTGCTCGATCAATTGCCGCGCAACCTCTATCGCGGCACGGCGCAGGCCTATGCCAGCGACGCTAAGGCGCGCAGCGTCGCGCGCCTGGCCTTGGCGCAAGGCTTCGATGCCGCCGTGTCTGCGGTGCGGCGCGGCTTTTTCTACCTGCCCTTCGAGCACAGCGAGGATCTTGCCGACCAAGAGCTGAGCCTGCGCCTCTTCGGTGCACTCCACCCCGAGGCCGAGCGCGACAGCCAGCTCCGCTACGCCCGGCGCCATCGCGACATCATTGCCCGCTTCGGCCGCTTCCC
>Ga0209415_10005419_pt1 | contig 22938 bp, 20 predicted proteins | sample PeaSoiSIISIP2007_FD_187696 | JGI IMG/M metagenome (GOLD analysis project Ga0209415, IMG submission 187696) | Peat soil microbial communities from Weissenstadt, Germany - SII-SIP-2007 (SPAdes) (version 2) | ecosystem: Environmental > Terrestrial > Soil > Wetlands > Peat | place: Germany... | reverse complement strand
GAGCCCAGCAGTAAGTACGGCGACGCCACCGTATGGCAGCGGTTTGCCCATAGTCTCGTTGGGTTAATTCGATCGGGCCGTCAATATGATCTTCGTGCCGACAAAACGTCCGGGGATTACGGGCATGGTGGAAAACCTCCAGGATTCCGAATGCGATTAGCATGGTTCTTGCTCCCCCTTCTCGCATGCCGGATCTACGCGGCAATTTGGCACGGCGCGAGTGAAATATCGTGATCAGGAAGCTAAAAACCGGCGATTTCCGCCTATATTCCAGGAAGAAAGACCCAAAGACCGGCCGGCGCCGCAATCTGGGCACGTTCCGTTCGTTAGCCGCGGCAAAGCGTCACGAGCGCGCCGTGCAATTCTTCAAGCGACAGGCCGCATTTTGACCCTGTGAAATCTCAATCGATGTTGCGTCGCTTCTTGTTTTTTACCTTTGCCGCCTCACGCCTTTCGCGCCACGATCACCAGCCTCTTGGCGTTGTGGTCGTACTCGGCGCCGGCCAGATCACCGTAGACCCGCACCTTCTCAAAACCACAGACCCGTAATAGGTCGCACAACTCCTTGCCCGAATATAGACGGTGAGATACGACGAATTCCTTTCGCTTGGCGCCTTTGATCAGGATCCACCGGCTGTCGATCCAACTCCAGCCTTGGCTGAGCTTCCGCTCTTCCAGGAACATCACTCCTTGCTCCTCGTGCCAGTCTCGCTCTTGGAATTTTCTCGCCAATATTTCCTTGCCCAGGAGGTCCATCAGCAGCTTCCCACGCGGCTTCAGCGACCGGTGCACGTTCAAGAGGACTCGCTGATCCTCCTTCGGGTTCCTGAAATATCCGAAAGCCGTGAACATGTTGACAGCGGCATCGAAAACCTGGGGCCGGCAGAATCGACGCATGTCCGCCTTGACGAACTCGACCTTCAGCCTTTCGGCCTTGGCGCGCTTCCTGGCCTCGTTCACGTAGGCGGCCGTGCGATCCACACCGACGACGGAAAATCCCCGGCGGGTAAGTTCCAGTGAATGCCTTCCCGGCCCGCAGCACAGATCAAGGATGGCCCCGCCCGGCGCCGGCCTGAGCAACTTGAGGATCGAATCCACCTCGGCGGGCGTGTTGGCCCATCGCCTTTCGCTGAACATCCAGGGGCCGTACGTCTTCCAGAATTGGTCGTCGCTATGCCACATGCCTCGTGTTCCCGATGCGTGCCGCGGGTCTACGGCTTAGCCTGCGGCGAATAGCCGACGATGGCGATTTTATATCGTTCGGCCAGTTCCAGGACCTTGGCTTTTTCCAGCATGATGGTTTTGCCCGGTTCCAGGACCAGGGCCGCGGCGCGGTTGGCATGGAGTTTCTCGATCGTCGTCGTGCCCACCGTGGGGACGTCCAGGCGCATGTCCTGATGCGCGTTGGAGACCTTGATCAGCGTCCATCCGCCGACTTTGCAGAGTTTTCCGGCCCGGTCGATCATGGCGTTGGTCCCTTCCACCGCCTCGACCGCGATGACGTTTTTGTCCACCACGGCGATGGATTGTCCGATGTCAAGCCGGCTGATGGTTTGGCAGATGTCCCATCCGAAGCGGATGTCATCCCATTGCTTGTCGGTGGGGGGGGAATGGGTCATGACGCCGGGCGTCGCCAGGTGTTCCGTGCAATAGGTGGTTTGGTCGATCAATTGAATTCCTTCCGATGCCAGTTCCCGGTCGATCGCCCCCAGAACCGCCTGATCGCGTTTGTCCCAGTGGAGGATTCGGAACCAGATTCCGAGGGTCCTGAGGTCAGGAATATACTGGAAAAACCGCCACCGGCCGTAGATTTTTTCCTTGGCGACACGCCCCACCAGGATCGCCTCATCGCAACCTTCGGCCCGGAGGACTCGAATCCATTGTCCCAGGCGCACGACGCCAACCCATTTGAAGACATCGACTTCTCCGCGGAGTTCGGGCCAGGCGCTGCCTCCGAACGCCGCCGCGACGACTTTCCTGCCCGCCGCTCGCGCTCCGCGCGCCACCAGCAGCGGAAATATCCCTTCCCCCGCGATCAGGCCCAGCGGGGAAAGCGATCCGCCCGATTCTATAGGCAATCTCGGGGTTGCTGAAGTCACGGATGCACATCATAAAAACCTTCGGCAACAGTGTACATCTTGCTAATTGCCAATCGGCCATTGGTCCAGGGCCATCGCATTTGGCGATGGCGTTCAAGAGTTCAAGGGTTCAAGGGAAACGCTTTTCCCTTGAACCCTTGAACCTTTGAACCCTTGAACCTTTCAACCCCGTCGCCAAATGCTATGGCCCAGGCCATTGGTCTGCTTGCCGGTCGGCGGCCCGAGCACTAACATGCATCCGGTCATTGATTACAGGTAAATCGGCCTCAACGCACGATCAACGGCAACCTCGGTGCACGTATTGCGGCGCGGCGGGGGCGAGTGAATGATAGCCAATCCAATGGAAACATCCGCCGATTCCTCCGAACTTTGGTTCGTCGATCCCGGGCATCTTGATTCCCTCACCACCACCAAGGAAGGAATCGTTGTTGATAGCCAAAGTGCCGGCGCCTACTCCGACATTCCCGCCGACCAGACCAAGGCATTGTTGTCGCGTCTGGCGTCACAGCCCTGGCGGCAGGTTTTGAAGGACCTTTACGAGGAGCAGAATTCCTGGTTGTATCGCATCGTCACCGATCCCAGCCGCGCGATGCCCATGGAACTTCTCGATTTTCACGGCGGCACTTGTTGCCTGGACGTCGGATCGGGATGGGGCCAACTGAGCATTCCGATGGCTCTGGGGGGATGCCGGGTGGTTGCGCTGGACCTGACCCTCGAACGGTTGCGGGCATTACGGTATATCGCCGCGCAGGAAGGCGCCGATATTGTCCTGGCCAAGGGTAACGTGCTGACGTTTCCGTTTCGCCCGGAAACCTTTGACATAGCGTTGTTCAACGGCGCGCTCGAATGGGTGGGAACCGGCAGGGGGGTCGGACAGACGATTCGCCAATGCCAGGTCGCGGCCCTGGGCCGTGTCGCCCGCGCCCTCAAAAGCGGCGGCCTGATTTACGTCGGCATCGAAAACAACGTCGGATTGAAATACCTCATGGGCGCCCGCGACGATCACACCAGGTTGCCCTATTTCAGCTTTCGCAGCGAAGAGGAGGCGGAGACGATTATTCTCGCCGCCGGCGGCGATCGCACCCCGACCAAAACCTGGGGACTGGCGCAAATCACGCGATTGGTGGAGGAGGCCGGCCTGCGCGTCCAGGCCGTCTACGGATGCTTTCCCGATTACAAGCTTCCCCGCCACCTCGTGCCCCTCGATGACGTCAACAAGTTCCTTCTCCAATGGGAGATGGATTGGACCGAACATCACGGCGACCAGGGAGAGCCGATCGAGGATCAGGATGCCATCCGTTCCGCATACCGGCAGCTTGCCGACAACGGAATTGGTCATTGGTTCTGCCCCTCTTATGCAATGATGCTGGTGAAACCGTGAACCGTCTGGGCATTATCGAAGTATTGCGCGGCGCATGGCAACTGCCCGATGGGCGGGATTTGGCGATGTCGGTCCATGCCGGTGACCGCAATGCCGAGTCGCGCGGCATGCGGTTCATCGTCAAACGCGCCAACAAGCCGCTCTGCTGCGTCAAGCGATTGCCCCTCGCCGGACCGTACGACACCCAGGCGATCCTCGCCACTCAAAAGGCTTACCGCGCCCTCACCTCCGTGCAGGTGCCCCAAGTCCTCAGTTCCACACAGGACGATCGCAACTGGTTCATCGTGGAACAATTCGTGCTCGAGGGCATGCGCCTTGACGACGCCATCCGCCGCAACGTCCTGACGCGCCCCGCCGCCGAAAAACTCGTCGCCAAAATCCTCCAGGAGATTTATTCCAATTCCCTCGGCCCAGCCGATCCCAAGGTCGACGAGAAACGCATCCTCAGCGCCATCGAAAGCTCCCGCCTGACCCAGCAGCAGAAGGCGAACTTCCGCCAGCAGGTTTTCGACTGCCGGCCCCCGATGTGGCACGCGCCCGTATGGACCTCGCGCGATTTTCTGCCCCGCAACATCCTCCTCAGCGAAGGCCACCCGTTTCTCGTTGATTTCGACTTGGCGTGCAAGACCGGGATGCTGGGGATGGATGTGTTGCGCATCGAATTCTACACCGAATGGCGGATTCCCTTCTGGCCCGCCGAGGGAGCCTCGCGCCAGGACCCGCGGACGCACCTGCTATTTTTGCTCCTCGAAGAACATCTTCAGCGCACGATTGCCGCCGGATCGCATTACCGATACTGGGTCGAGCGTTACGATCCGTTGATCCAGCAATTGGTCCGGCGGGTCTGTTCGGGCGCTTCGGCAAAGCGAGCCTTGAAAGCCCAGCTGGCCGGCGCTCCCCCTGGGGCCGAGGCGTTTCCCCCGTCCGCGCGAGTTCCCCGCGCCAGCCGTGCATCCCGGCTTTACCGTGCCGCCGACGACGCGCAGCGGAAGCTCTGGATCTTGAAAAATCGCATCGAGACCGGACTTGTCAAATTCGCTTCCCTGCGCACGGGCATTGAAGCTCTCGGCGAGGACGTGATCCACGGCCGGTTCCGCTGTTCCTGCCTCTGGACAACGATCGCCAAAGACCGCGTCGAATTTTGCATCGAGAAGCCCGGCGAATGGACCATCCCCAACCAGAGCACCCTCATCCAGGGCTGGTGTTATTCCACGTCATCCCCGCCCATTACCGCCGTCCGCGCCGTCGTCAACGGCCACGCTCATTCCGGCTTCTACGGCAGCGAACGCCAGGATGTGAACAGCGCCCATGGCGGCCAACTCCTCAACGCGATGATCGGGTTTGCCGTGCAATGCACCGTCCGCTGCGGTTTCAACCATGTATACCTCGAAGTCCTTGCCGATAAACAATGGATTCCCATATCCCGGTCGATTTGGCGAACGAGCTATTTCCCCAACCTGCGCCGCCGCTCCCCGATCAGTTACCGGCAATACGTCGAAATGGAGCAGCGACGCCTCAACCGCCAGTCCGCCCAAAACGCCAGAGAGTGCGCCAACTTTGCGCTTCAGCCGCTTATTTCCGTCGTCCTGCCCGTCTACAAAACCGATGTGAAATTGCTGTCCAAGGCCGTGGAATCGGTCCGGCGGCAAATCTACGGCAATTGGGAACTCTGCATCGTCGACGACGCTTCGGAAGATCGCTTACTCACGCAATTCCTTCAGGAACTGGCCAAGGACAAGCGCATCAAGCTCCGCGTTCGTGATCGCAACGGCAACATTTCCGCTGCCACCAACGAGGGAATTGCCCTGACCGCCGGCGAATGGATCGCCTTGCTCGACCACGACGATGAGCTTTCGCCCGATGCCCTGTATCAGATCGTCGCCGCCATCAACCGCAAACCCGATTGTGACGTTCTCTACACCGACCAGGACAAGATCGACGCCGAGCAGAATCGCTGGGAACCGTTTTTCAAGCCCGACTGGTCTCCGGCCTATTTGCGCGGGGTGATGTACCTGGGGCATCTCCTGGTCGCCCGGCGCAGCCTGGTGCAGGAGGTTGGTGGGTGCGACAGCCGGTTTGACGGCGTCCAGGATTTCGACCTTGCCCTGCGGCTTTCCGAACGCACCCGCCGCATCGAACACGTGCCGCGGATTCTGTACCACTGGCGGGCGATTCCCGGCAGCGTCGCCGCCGACTCTTCCGCCAAGAACGGCCTCGAACGCCTCCAGGAACAGGCCGTGCAGGCGCATCTGGATCGCCTCGGCATCGCCGCCGCGGCGCGCCGCAACGGCCTCGCCCACCGCGTGCAGATCGTTCCCAAGCCCCGGCCCGACTATCCCAAAATTTCCATCCTCATCCCTACCCGCGACCATCCGGAACTCATCGGCCGATGTCTCAAGACCCTCTATCATCTCACCAGCTATCCCAACTTCGAGGTGCTGGTCGGCGATAACGATACCAGCGAGCCACGGGCCATGAAGATCCTCGATACGTTTCCCATCAGGAAGGTCCCGCTGCCCGGCGAGTTCCATTTCGCCCAGTTCATCAACACCCTTGCCGCCCAGGCCACCGGCGACTATCTGATGCTTCTGAATAACGACACCGAAATCGTCCAGACGGATTGGCTCCAGCACCTGCTCCTCTATGCCCAGGAGGATGACGTGGGAATGGCCGGCGCTCTTCTGACTTATGCCGATGGAACCGTGCAGCACGCCGGCATCATCCTCGGCCCGCGCGGAACCGCCGACCACGTCATGCGCGGGTTCCCCGCCGATAGCGACGGATATATGGGCTCCCTCGCCTGCACCCGTGAAGTCACCGCCGTCACCGCCGCCGCCGCAATGGTCAGCCGGCGAAAATTCATGCTCGTCGGCGGACTCTGCGAGCGCTTTCAGCGCCATTACGACGATCTGGATTTCTGCCTGCGGCTGCGAAGCCGCGGCTGGCGCAACCTCTGCGTCGCCTCCGCCCGGCTGGTCCATTACGAGTCCCGCAGCCGCGGACTCAAATACGACTTCACCGACCGCATCCTACTCCTGGACCGTTGGGAATCGGTCATCGACCAGGGCGACGCCTATTACAGCCGAAACTTCGATCGCGACTCCACCGATTATCGCGTCGGCCTCGGAGGAATCCGCCCGTGAACGTCCTGTTCGTCCTCTATCAGAATTTCGCGTGCAACAGCGCCAATCACGTCGACGGCATTGCCCGCCAACTGACCGCGCTGGGATGCGATTGCATCGCCGCCGTCCCCGTGGCTCCAACCCAGGCCGAACTGTTGGGATCGGTCCCCTATCGAACCGCCACCTTCGAGCAGATCCTGACCGGCGAGATTGGATTCGACGACGGCGGGGCGATCGACGTGGCGCATTTCTGGACCCCGCGCGAGGTCAATCGCCGCTTCTGCGAGCGCCTCCGCAACGGACGCACCTTCGCCACCGTCATCCACATGGAGGACAACGAAGACCTGATCGCGCGCTCGCAGCTCGGCGCTTCGCTCGACGAATACGCCAGTGGACAAAAGCTGGACGGCTTTCCCAGCCATCTGTCCCACCCGCTGCACTGGAAGAAATTTCTCGCGTCGGCCGATGGGCTGACCGTGATCATCGATGCCCTTCGCGAAATCGTTCCCGGCGACAAGCCGGTCGAGTTGACCTGGCCCTCCACCGACGAACGGAAATTTCATCCCCGCCCGATCGACCCGGCACTGCGGCAGGAACTGGGGATCAAGCCGGGTCACACTGTGCTGGCGTATCACGGCAACGTCCACCCGGCCAATTTCCGCGAGGTCCGCAGCCTTTATCTCGCCGTTGCCCTGCTGAACCGCGAGGGCTGGCCCGCCACCCTCCTGCGCATGGGACGCGACCACATCGAGATGGACCCGCTTTTTCGCCGCTGGGCCGCCGAGCACACCCGCACCGTCGGGTTCGTTCCCGACCGCGCCCGACTTGCCGAGCTTCTTTCCCAGGCCGACCTTTTTGTCCAGCCCGGTTTATGCGACGTTTTCAATCAGTATCGCTTTCCCTCCAAGGTGCCGGACTTCTTCGCCCTCGCCCGCCCCGTCGTCCTCCCGCGCACCAATATCGGTCTGGTCACGCGCCACGGCGAAGACGCCTACGTTTTGGACGAGGCCAACGGCCTGGCCATCGCCGACGCCGTCAAGGCCATCGTGCGCGACGAAGACCTTCGCCGCACCTTGTCGGCCGGGGCGCGCCGGTTTTTCGAAACCAATCTCAGTTGGCCCGCGACCGCCGCAAAAATCCTCTCGCTCTATCGCCGCGTCTTGAATCGCCGCGCTAGCCTTGTGCGCTGAACCGCTCGATCTTCAGTTCCATGTCCGCCAGCCCCACGAACCGCCGGCTCGGCAGCACCGGCAGCAGGATCGAATCGTATCTCCGGTCCAGCGGCATCGCATCTTCCAGGCTCGCTCCGCTGGCCAGCCCCACGCTCAGAAGGTAATCCCCTCCGTTGTATCGCACTGTCCATCGGAACTGAACGATCTCGACCTGCCCGGCCATCAGCGGCCGCCGCTGCTGCGGCGTCCCCGCCAGCAGCGAATTGCTCCCATAAAGCATCAGCCCCTCCTTGGTCTTGATGTTCAGCCCGAAGATCGGCAGGGCCACGTCGCGGTGAGCCAGCACCTTCAGGTAGAGCGTCACAGTCGAGTCCATCCCCACCGTCGCCGGATACGCCGTCCCGTCCTCCGCCATCAGCAAATAATCCAGAATATGCGCCTCGTCGTTTCCCCAACGATGCTCGTAGGGGTTGTAGCTGTTGCGCTTGTCGAACATTTCCTCGGCGTCAGTCTGGCGGAAAAATGGATGGTCCGGCAGATCGGCCGGCGGGGCCACCACCACGGCCGCCCCCTGAAGCGGCCGCGCCGCGGGTTTCTGGATCGTCTTCTCGCTCCCAAACAGCAGCTCGGTGTATTGGTTGATCACCTGCCGCGGTTCCCCCATTGTCACGCAATGCCCCTGGTGCAGCAGGATCGCCCGCTCGCAATGCTGGATGATCTGCTCCGATGAATGGCTCACCAGCAAAATCGACGTCCCCCCGTCCCGCAATTCCCGAATCCGGCGAAAACACTTCGCCTGAAATTTCGCGTCGCCCACCGACAAAATTTCATCCACGATCAATAGCCGCGGATCGAGCGAACTGTAAACCGCGAACGCCAGCCGCGCCACCATCCCGCTCGAATAACGCTTCACCGGCGTTTCGATGAACTCCCCGATGTCCGCGAAATCCGCGATCCGCTCGAATTTCCCGTCGATCTCCTGCTGGCTCAGCCCCAGCAGCGACGCATTCAGATAAACGTTCTCCCGCCCCGTGAATTCCGGGTTGAATCCGCTGCCCAGCTCCAGCATCGAAACCACGCGCCCGCGCGAAAGCACCATCCCCGTCGTGGGGGCCAGAATCCCCGTGGCGATTTGCAGCAGCGTGCTCTTGCCCGCCCCGTTCTGACCCACGATCCCCACGCACTGACCCTGGCCCACGTCAAAGGTCACGTCCCGCAGCGCCCAAAACTCGTGGTAGAACTTCCGCCGGCCCCCCAGCAGCGATTGCAACAGCCGATGCCGCGGATGCGCGTAAACCTGGTAGCACTTCCCCACGCCCCGGACGGAAAGCACCAGCCCCTCGTCCAGGGCTGGACGGCCGTTAGATGACATCCGCAAATCCTCGCTTGGCCCTCATGAAGACATAGTATCCGAAAATGAACGTCAACAGGCAGATCGCATAGTTCGGCAGCAGCCACCCCAACTGTGGCCAGTGATGCTGCAACAAAACCTGCCGCGTCTCCTCCACGAACACCGCCAGCGGATTGAACCACAAATACCATCGTTGCATCGGCGCCGGCACCCGCGCCAACGGATACACGATGGGGCACAGATAGAACACGATTTGCAGAATGATGAGGATCAATTGCCCGATGTCGCGCACGAAAACCCCCATCGCCCCCACGATCCATGACAGTCCGGCCGTGAACAAAAACAGCGGAATCCACACGATCGGCAACGCAATCAGGTGCACCGAGAGCGGAGTCAGAAAAAATTGCGTGCAGAATAGCAGAACCACCAGCGAAAACAGGTTGAACGTGATCGCCGCCCCCAATCCCGCCAGCGGCAAAATCTCCAGCGGGAAAAGAATCTTCTTGACGTAACTCGGATTGGACAGCACCTGGATCGACGCCGCCCCGACGCTCTCGGCGAATATGCCGTACACGATCAGCCCGCAAAAAAGATTCATCGCAAACACGAACGAGCTTCCCTGCCCGTTCCACTTCACCCCCAGCACGATGCCGAAGACATACGTGTACACCAGTAGCATGAAAATCGGATTGAGCATCGCCCAGAGCAATCCCAGCGCCGAGCCGCGAAATCGCTGCTGCACCGCGCGGTTGGTCAGTTGCCGCAGCAACTGCCGTTGCCGCCAAAGCTGCCGCATGATCCGCCACGGGTTCAGCGGCACCGATTCATGCGTCTCGGCGCTATGCACGACCACGTCGGAAGATGGATCCATGGCAATCGCCTTTCGATCAGAGAAACAAATCCTGGGCGAAACTCTTCCAACCCAGCGAGAACCGGCGATACCGCAAGGTAACGAATTCGACCAGACTCGGCAAAATCCGCGTCGCCCCCCGGCCATGGATCGCCGCCCGCCGCCGAAAATGCCCCACCTTCTGGCCCAAAAGCTCGATTGCCCCCGGCCGCACGCCGCTCACCCCCGACAGCCGACGAACCGCCGCCTCGTAAATGTCCGCCTGCTTGCCGAACCACGGCCCATCCATCTTCTTCGCGTTCAGATATTGCTGATACAACGAACGCCTCAGCGCTCCGATGGATTGCCCCGCATGCTGCCGATAGCGCACCAGCGGCCGCCCAATCGCCGACACCGGTGCCACCGCCGCGGCTAGCAGCGCGATCCATCCATCGTGCATCCACAGCGGATCGATCGGCAACACCAGCTCCCGCATCCTCGCCGCGATCGCCGTCGTCGCCCCGGTCACCACGTTCTGCCGCAGGATCACCTCGAACGCTCGCCCCCGGTCCAATTTCCGGCGCAAGTTCCCCACCAGTCCCACGCTCTGCCACAGCCGATATCCCAGCGGTCGGCCGCCATCGTCACAAATCTCCGCATCGCTGAAGACCAATCCCAACTCCGAATTCCCCGCGAACTCACCCTGGATCGTCTTGAGCTTCTCCGGCATCCACTGGTCATCCTGATCGCAAAGTGCAATGATCTCCCCCCGGCAAGCCCGGATCGCCCGCTCGAAATTCGCCGCCGGCCCCAGCCTCGAATCGTTCACCTCGATTCTCACATCAAACCCCGGATTGCCCGCGACGAACCGACGCAATACGTCCATCGTTTGATCCGTCGATCCATCGTCAAATACAACCAGTTCGCCCGGCAAAACCGTTTGCTCGGCCAGGCTCCGCAATTGTTCAGGCAAAAACGCGCCGCCGTTGTAAGTGCACAACGCGACCGAGATGGCAGGCTGACGCAACGTGCTCATTTCAACGAGGCCGCCGACCCTATATTGTCAACCCGGACACGTCAAGGAAAACGCGGTCTTGGTAGTGGGCCGGTTCGAAAATTAATTGTTGAATACCCTTCCGCCCATTAGAATTTCATCCGTCGGTTCCGCGCGTTGCGGTTCCGGCCCCGTAGCTGCATACATTATGCAGCCAATACAGCGCGAGGAGCATTGATGGTCGGCGGCCTAAAAATTGTCCGCGTAAAACAGGGACATGAAGCCGAGTTTGAATCTCTCTTTAGGCAACTTCGGGTGGAGATGCGCAAGGCCGAGCCGGGGTGTATAATCTACTCACTGCTCAAGTCGCGTACGAATCCGCTGGACTATATTGTCCATGAACAATACCGTGACCACGCCGCACTAGATGCACATCAGTCTTCACCACACGGTAAGGTTATGTTTCCGAAGATGCGCGCCATCCTCGAAAGCATCACCGTCGAGTATTTTGACGGCGTTGTCGAGTGATGCGGGGATGTCGAGCGGGGCGATAAGGGGACATTCAAGATTTCCAAACCTGGGACCCAAAAACAACGAAATCTTGAATGTCCCCTTTACGGGGGTTGAATGTCCCCTTTACGGGGTGACCCATCACTCGTCCTTGTTCTTCTCCGGCCAGATGATCTTGATCGGCGTGCCGGCGACTTCGGCCTGGGGGAAGCCGTTGGCCATTCGGCCGGTCATGTGGAACGTGCCGATGGATTTAGCGAGGTCCACCGCTCCCGCGAAGGATAGGCCGCCGTAGGCGACATCCGCCTCGATTTCTCCGCTGCCTGGGTGGTAATACCCTTTGAAATCGCCCTGGTTGCTCTTGCCGAAGAATGCCACCTTTCCGGGCATGCTCATGACCAGGGTCGGCCGGAAGAACGACACGTGGTCCACCGCCGGGCCGCTGTGGGGAGACGCCGGGTTATACATTCCATTTTCGGACAGGTACGCTTGAAGCCCGAAGGTGAGCACATCCGTCACATCGGACTCGGCCTTAGGTCCAACGTCTTCCCATTGGTGCCACACGCGCACGGGGCCCATGTAGAACATGATGCCCAGGATGACCGCGATGAGGAGGGACGCCGCCGCGACGATCTTGCCGGTGGAGATGTAGACGGCCGGGCTGCCGCTTTGCTTCACGGCAGGTTTCTTCCCCGCCGCCGGCGCAGCCGCCGCTGCGACGACGATCGCATCCCCGCATTGCGGGCATTTGATCGTTTTGCCCGCCAGCGCATCGCTCAGTCCCATCCGTTTGCCGCAGCTACATTGAACATTGATTGGCATATCCTTCCCGGTTTCCAAGTGACGCAAAAAATTATAACGACGAGGCCAGCGGTAATGCAATTTCCGGCGTCGAGCGCGGCGGATAAATTGCCAATTGCCGATTGCCAATTGCCGATTGAAAGACGGGATACCCGCATTTTCAATTGGCAATCGGCAATCGACCATCTCCCGGCGCTCGCAGTGACCATGCCATTGCAGAACCCCGCCACGATACCCTAAGTTATAGCAACGAACAGGAGTCTGGCATGGCCGAGGAAAAACCCTCCATTCACATCGATACCGATTGGAAGCGTCAAGCACAGGAAGAAAAGAAGCGTCTGGTCGAGGAGGAAGCCCGCAAAGCCAGGGAATCCGCGGCCGCCGCGCCTTCCGCCGCCACCGCTGCCGGCCCCTCATCGCCACGCTCCGCCGCCGCCCCCGGCCGCGCCCGAGCCGAATTGCCCCCGGCCAGCTTCCCCACCCTCGTCCAATCCATCCTCACCCAGGTTCTCTATTATCTCGGCGATCTCACCACCCGCGGCTCCGAGCCCAACGTCAATCTGGACATGGCCAAGCACCAGATCGACATTCTCGGCGTCCTGGAAGAAAAAACCCGCGGAAACCTGACCCCCGAGGAAAAATCCCTGCTCGATACCGCGTTGTACGAAACCCGCATGCGCTACGTCAGCGTCGCGTCGCAGTTCACGTGATGGACTGGATGAAATTCGAAACTCGAAACTCGAAATTCGAATCAAATTCGAATGTTGAAGCTCGAAACGCCTTGGTTTCGAATTTTGAATTTCGAATTTGATTCGTCATTCGGATTTCGAATTTCGAGTTTCCAGTTCATCTGCTCCGTATCAACTCCTCATCCGCAATCCCCATCTCCCTGCGTGCGCTGTCGATATCGCGCAGAAACCGCGTCCCGTCGCTGTAATACCCCGCCGTCGGAGCCACCTGCGGGATATGCGTTGCCCAGAACGCGTTGAATCGCCGCATCAACGCTTCGCGCAGATATTTGCTCAGCATCGACGCCAGCGCCACGGCCATGCATTGCTTCTCGGCCTTCTCGCGGAAGATGATCCTTACGCTGTTCGATCCTTTGTGCAGGCGATAATAGGCATGTCCATCCTGTTCCTGAAGCACTTCCAGGGACCATTCGTCGAACATGAGCCGCAGCAGCGAGCCGTAATGTTCCCGTCCGCCCTGGCGATCGCAGAAGATGGTCATCGGTTCTGACCCGTAGGTTCTCAGCAGATAGTCCAGGTGAATCGCGCTGGTCGAAAAAAGGACGGATGCCTTGTTACGCGTCGCGTTGAAAAGCTGGTTGAGCCGCCGTTCCAGCACCACCCGCGCCGCCAGATGGACGCAGCGCGTTTGTGAGCGGCTCATCTCCGCCCGCAGGGCATTGGCGAAAAGCTGGATCGGCAGCGCTTCCTGCTCGATGGGGAAAATTTCGCTCTCGGCCGGCTGATACCACGGATACTCCGGCAGTTCCGCCAGTACGTCCCGGCTAGTTCGTTGCAGCAGGGTGGTAAGGTCGCCGGGCATTTCCTCGTACGTGCAAAGCATCGCCAGGACGGAGCGCTCCAGCTCCTTCAATCCCGTCGCCGGAGAATAAACCACCTTGCTGTCGTTGACGTGCAATTTTCGACCCGAAGCCAGCCGGTTCTTGCTCACCAGCTTCGCCAGCCGCTTCCACAGACACGGAATCGCCTGCCGGCCGTCCATCGGACCTAGGTTAAACGCACAGCATCCAACCACCAGCGGCCCCAGCAGCGGCCCATATCCCGCCTCGTCAATCCCTGCCAAGATCATGCGCGCGGATTATACCGGCTTGACTTCCAGCGGCATCCAAATAGATTTACAAGCCACAGGGGCGCATTGTCCAAGGCCCCCCAATGCTCGGGCGCGTAGCTCAATTGGCTAGAGTACCGGACTGTCGATCCGGTGGTTGCGGGTTCGAGCCCCGTCGCGCTCGCTTGTAGGTGCCGTTTCCCATGCAGCAGGGGGGGGTTTTGGATGGTTTGAGCGCAGGCGGCGCGCTCTTCGGCACATTGGGAAGGCAAGACTCGTGGCAAGATTTCCGCGCCTGCGGACACGTCGCCGCCTTGTGCGTAGTCGCGATAACGATGGCATTGATGCGGGAAGGTCCATCCGGCGGTCTTATGGATATGATCGCCGATCCGAACCCAAGCCGGCGCGACCGCAGGATCACGACCGACGCGTCGGCTTGAATTTCCATCATGACGGAACTCATCGCTGATACGCACAGAACGACGGAGTCGCGGCTTGGATGGAAACGCCTGGGCAGCGAGGATTATCTGCTGGCCGCGTTGGTGTCGCTATTTTGCACTCTGCTGGAACAGCTATTGCAGGTTCGCGTCGATCTGAACGTGGCGGACGAAGGATTCCTTTGGTACGGCGTACAGCGGGTCCTGGCGGGCGAAGTTCCGATTCGCGATTTCCAGGCGTATGAGCCGGGGCGCTATTACTTGTTGGCCGGCTGGGCACGCATCGTCCAATCGGACGGCACCGTCGCCATGCGATACGGCTTGGCCGTCCTGCAATGGGCGGCGCTCTTCCCGGCATTTTTGCTCATTCTGCGTGTGCTTCCGTCCAGATGGCTGCTGCCGGTGTTCGGAACGCTCTTGTCGCTGTGGATGGCGCCGCGCCACAACATTCCGGATGCGGCTGCGCCGTTGTGGATGGTGTGCGTGCTGGCCCTATTGGCCGCCAGGGCGGATCGAAAATCACACTTCCTGGCTGGATTAGCCGCGGCGGCATTGTGGTTCGTCGGGATCAATCATGCGCTTTACGGCGTCATCAGTGCCGGGATAGTCATCGTCGCAATCGCCTGGTCGGAGAAACTTCCTCGGCGGCTCTTGATCGGGCGGATCGAGTGGACCATTGCAGGAGCTGCGCTGGTTGCGCTCCTGGTGCTGATTTGGCTGCTGGCCGTGCCGGATTTTTTTGACGGTTACTGGAACAACGGGATCGTGCGCCTGCTGGAGATGGGGGCGACGAATCTGACGCTGCCGATTCCCTGGCCGTGGAATGTTACCGCGCCGCCGGATATCTGGGCCGCGGTATCGGCTTACGCATTGTCGACTGGATTTGTGTTGTTTCCGGTGGCGGTGGCCATTGCATTCATGGTTCTTCTTTCGCCGTGGAGATTGCGGCGCATGCGGCAGTACCCGGTGGCGCTAGCGGCTGCGGCGGCGACTTTTGCATGGGCTCATCATGCCTTCTCACGCGCGGATTTGCAGCATTTGGTTCCATCGGGCGGGCCGCTGGTGATTTTATTGTTGGCGATCCCCGAGACATTTAGCGGTGTTTGGCGCGGCTTGGCGCGGGCGATAGGCTGGTCCGCCGTTGTATTTGTGTCGGGGTTCGCCGCGGCGAATCTTTCGCCGGCAATCACCGCTTGCCTTCCCTACGCGGCCAAATATCAATGGTGCGTTGTCGAAGGGGAACAGCTTTGGATTCCTGACTACGCGCGTCAGGACTATGCAGCGGCGTCGGATGTAGTACGTCGGTTGGCGCCGGGACAGACTGTTCTGTTCGTGCCGTACGATCCGGTGTTGTACGCGGTGTTTCGGCTGCGATGCCCCATTTACGAATCGTACGCGATTTTTCCGGCCAGCCAGAGCGAACAACGCGAAGTCGTGGAGAATCTCCAGCGCCCGGGTATGGATTGGGTTCTATATTGGCCGGATCGGGTGGATAAACGGGCGGACCTCGGATTCGACCAGACGGATCGAGTAGCTTGGGATTATATTTTGAAAAACTTTGAACTCGTCAAGGTTGTCGAAGAGGCGCGTGGCGTGAGAGTTTATCACCGCAAGGCGGCGACGGCGCCCAATGATCGCGCGGTGGGCAATTGAAAGAGCAAACAGAGTTAGTGACGCGTGATTGTTCAAGCGGCGAAAGGGAGTTGAAGAAGGAAAGGCGGACCAACCGTTCGCTGACATCTTCAGACACCGGGCAGTCGCCGGCGCGGCCTCCATGTTGATGGCCCATCCGCGAAAGATGGAGCGGCTGGTAGTGAAACGCCGCGTGGATGCCGCGCGCATTCAGAAATTCTATCAGGCCATTGCGCGCCTGCCGGCTGGGCATCACCAGATAATACATGTGGTAAGCCTGTTGGCAGTGATCGGGAACGACGGGCCGCGTCACGCCGTTTTGCACAGCCCAATCTTGCAGGGCCCTGTCGTACCGGTGCCAGACAGTCTCGCGAAGAGATTGTATGCGCTGCCAACACTCAAGTTGGGCGAGCAGAAAGGCAGCCAGCAAATCTGACGGAAGATAGCTGGAGCCGAGATCAACCCAGGTGTACCTATCGATTTCGCCGCGATGCAAGCCGGCGCGATTGGTTCCTTTTTCACGGATGATTTCGGCCCGCTCAATGAGGGCTGGATCGTTAAGGAGGATCGCGCCGCCTTCGCCGGCTATAAGATTCTTGGTCTCGTGAAAGCACAGCGCGGACATCAATCCGAAGGTTCCGAGCAATTGGCCGCGATATTTGCCAAACAAGCCATGGGCATTGTCTTCGACTAGGGCGATACCGTGGTCTTTGCAGATTGACACAATGGGGTCCATTTCACAGCCGACACCGCCGTATTGGACCACCACCACGGCCCTTGTGCGCCCAGTGATCAGGCCGGGCAGCTTGGATTCGTCGATGTTCATGGTGTCGGGACGAACGTCGGCGGCAAAGACGATTTTCGCGCCGCGCAGGGCGAAGGCGTTGGCGGTTGAGGCGAACGTGAACGAGGGAACGATCACTTCGCATCCGGGCCGAACGTTGAGCAGCAGGGCGATCATTTCCAGGGCATGCATGCACGACGTGGCGAGCAGCGCGCGCGGCACGGACAGGATTTGTTCCAGGCGGGCGTGTCAGCGCTTGGAAAATTCGCCGTCGCCCGAGATGTGCATTCCCTCAAGAACCTTGGCCATATAGGCAAACTCGTTGCCGATCAGCGAAGGCCGATTGAATGGGACCAAGGATTTGCAACCCTCGGGTTGCTTCATGGGGGAAGAGCCTCAGATCTGTTTGCGGACGAGGATGGTGAACTCCCACAACGGGTAATCATGCAGCAAAGCAACGTGTTTGGCATATTTGCGCTTGCAGCGGTCGAACCAGTAATTCGGATCGGCATAGTGCAGGTCGGGTCGCCGGCGATCGGTGTCGGAATAGAGAGTCAGAACGTCGAACGCGAAGCCTCTGAGTGAAAGGCGGTCAAAGCGATCGACGATTTCTTCCATATATTGCCGCCACCGCTCGTCGGGGATGTCCTGCTTCTTGTTGAAAATGCCGTTGGCGACCACGTAGTCGGCGGGCGCCAGGTCGGATTCCTTGTTCGTGAACGTGTGGCGGTTCGGGGTAAAGAGTTTGGCGGCCTCTTCGATCATCGCGGCACTGACATCGAATCCGGTGTAACGGGCGCGAAACCCTTTGCGATCGAGATATTCGGCCAAAGCGCCGTAGCCGCACCCGTAGTCAATGATTGAAAACTCCTCCGCGGGATCACGGATAATCTTCGTGACCTGGTCGAACCGTATATCCTGCGACGGCTTGTTGACATCGACGCCTCTGTGAGTCGGGCCGAATTCCCGAATCTTTGCGGAGAAAAACTCATCGACTTGGCCGAGGATGTGGTCGAAACTCATTTTGTCTCCTCGAGCGCGCGCCTGTGGATTTGACGAACGATCGTGTACGGCCGCCGTTTAGTTTCCGTAAATATCTTTGACAGATAGATGGCGATCACGCCGAGGCACAGGATCGTCAATCCCCCCAGGAGCCAAATGGATACGATCAGCGACGGCCAGCCTTCAAGATAGTCGCCGAAGCAAATTCGGCGGAAGACCAGATAGGCGGCGCAGATAATGGCCACAGCCGAGATCGAAATGCCAAGATAGGCGATGTAGATCAGCGGCTTGTTGCTGAACGAAGTGATGGCGTTCGCCGTTAGGGCCAGCTTTCGAGCTAACGTGTAAGTCGTTCGGCCCTTGGACGACTTGTCGGCCTTGATCGCTCGCTGCTCGAACCCCGTGATGGACCAAAGGCCGAGAATGAAGATTTCCTGATCGCGGTGCTGAACCAGGCTCCGCACGTATCGCCGGGTCATCAGGCGGGCCGTCAGAACATTTGAAGGAAGTGGATAGTTGCAGAGCAGATTGAGCATCCTATAAAAACAGGCGCCCGAGAATCGTTCGAAGAATCCGCCCCGGCGAGTCTCCTGCTGGCCGAAGATGACGTCGGCCGGAGCGCGCTTCATTTCGGCATAAAAGGCTTCCAGCAGTTCGGGAGGTTCCTCAAGATCACAATCGATGAGGAAAACGAGCTCCCCGCGCGCGTGCTTTAGGCCAGTCATCATCGCCTTGTGATGGCCGAAGTTTCGGGAGAGATCGACCACGACCACCCGAGGATCCTGATGGTGCAGTTCCAGCGCCCGATTCAGCGAATCATCCGGCGAACCGTCGTTGACCAAGACCAGTTCCAGGTCCTTAACGCCCAGCTTGTCGGCCGAGGCGGCGCAGCGGCGATGGAATTCCGCCAGAAAGGCCGCGGAGCCATACATGGATGCCACGATCGACAGGTCCATTCAAAAACCCTTCATGTAGCGCACAGCATCCGGACCGGCGTTGAACAATAGGTCGAGAATGCTCACTTGATGCTCAAATGGCGTAAACAACTGAGGGTATTCGGCGTATCCGCCGTAGTCGACGAACTTCAGCTTGATTCCCGCCCGTTCGAATAGTTGTGACTGAATATAGTTCTTCCCGGCAGGGCCGGAATAATACTCCGAGGCGCCGGCCTGTTGGCACAAGCTCACCAATCGCTCGGTCTTCCCCTCGATTTGACGGTAATCAGTCGATCTGGAAATTCTAGTTGAAATCCCCAACAGATTGCAAATGACGGTCAAAAACCGCTCGTTGATCCGGCTGAGGTTCCACTGGGTGCAGCCGAGGTAGGCGTTCTTGATCGGGTCATATAACCGCTCGAAGTATGGCGATCGAGCATAGCTGAATCTGATGATCTGCCAATGTTTGGCGGCCCAATTCGGATCGCTGACGACCGTTTGCTCAATGGTTTGGCCGAAGGTACCCTTGTGCCGGACCGGAATAGTGAGCCAGCGAATTCCGTGCGGCGTCTTGATCTTGTTGCGATTTCGCCAGTCGGAGCGCGTGTATTGCACGTCATCGAAAAGGATGAATTCATCCACGTTTCTGATCAAATCAAAATAGCCTTTCCAGGGGATGTAGTTGGATTGGAGAATGGCAATTCGTTTAGGCACGTTCAGAATCCGGCATCGGCCCGCCAGGCGCAATTCTAGCGAATTGCGCAACAAAAGCATGCACAGCTACTTCGGAAATGCATCCTATTCGCGCCAGCACATCGCGGGACCCGACATTGAGCTGTTTATACGCCCGGGCTCGGTGGTTCCTGGCGGATGGGCCAGCGTAGCGCTTCCGGCAGGGCCGGCCAGGCCCGGCAACAACGCTATTGGGGTCTGGTCGCGGGCTTGGAACGGTCATTCCAGCCCTGGACGACCGAAAGCGATGCCGTTTCGAAATGACTGATCGGCCGATCGGTCGGGGTCGGCAGCAGCAAGACCTCACGCGAATTGTGTCGCATGGCGTAGAAGACCTCGTCTTGCCAACTCTTTTGGTAATACGGCACCAGCCAGCCGTACACGGGGTGCGGCGATTCTTGAAAGTAAGGCGCACCCGGCGGATCGGAGGGAAAATCGTGATGGCCGACGATCCATACCCGGTGACCCTGGTGGAGAACTTCGGAAAGATCGCGGATCAGAGGGTCCATAGCCTTTCGGTCGGACAGGAATTTGAGCAACAGGTCGAATTGCTGGTAGGCCAGCGACGGGACCGGGGGGATCGCCGTGACTTGGGCTTGGCCGTGATAGTAGCGGAGGAACGTGCTGCCCATGTCCCATGGCGACATCACCACGACGTCTCCCTTGACGGCCAACCGTTGGACCTGGGCGGCGATCAGATCGACGTTGGTCCGGCGAACTGAAACGTTTTGCCAAACGGGAAGCGCCGCATTCAGCGCGAACCCCGCCGCATAACCGGCCAGAAGCACGCGAAACACCGGCGATCTGACGCTGCCAAACAGACCATCCAAAGCCGCGGCGACCATCGCCATCGCGGCCAAAAAATACCACGGCTCCAGGCGATAACTCAGGACCTTCAGAAATGCCCCGTATGCCGGGACGCCCACCGCCAGACACACGGCGCAGAAAATGACGGCGTCGCGCCGTTGGTCGGACACTGCTTTCAATCTCCCGAAGCACAACAGGATCGCCGCCAGCGGCACTGCCGCCGCCACCGTTAGACCCCAGATAATCGCGTTAAGTCCCGGGGCGACATTCCCATCGGGCACAAATCCCAGCGATATTTGCCCCTGGTATATCAGCGTTGCGAAGTTCAATGGAGCCTGGAACATCTTGTAATCGCGCGTGTGCTGGATCATCGGCAGATAAAAGAGCATCGACGCGGCGCAGATCAATCCGATGGCCAGCACAAGCCGGGATCGTTTCCATTGTCCCTTTGGGAGCGTTACCGCAAACGATCCACAGCATGCGGCCAGCAGCAGCACGGCATTCTGAAACAGCATGTGCACGCTCATGAGCGCGCCTATCAAGGCGGCGAAAAAAGCCCCCAACGTCCCTTTCTGGGTCAACTCCCAGATCAGGCCCATCGCCAACAATCCCAGGAACATGCCCAGCCCGTAGCCGCGGATCGAATCTCCGTAACAGATGACCGCGCTGGTAAAGCCAAGCAGAGCCAGGGACAGGACGGGCGCGGTCAGCCCAAACCGCCTGGCATTTCGCCAGAGCACGGCCAGGATCGACAAACCCGCTAGCAAACCCAGCGCTCGCATTCCCTGGTCCGAAACGCCGATGCCGCTGCGCTCCCAGAAACGCACCACCAGGAGCCAAAGGATCGGAAATGAGTCACGGTGAAGATTGGCGATCGCATCGGAAAGGGAATTGCTATTGGCGAGACTGACGCTGGAAATCTCGTCGCGCCACAATCCGCCGGCGTCGAGAAAATAGCGGATGTGCATCGTCACGGCCGTCGCCGTGAGGAAGAAGGCCACCGAGTATTCCACCCCGCGCGCGAAACGTTCGCCCGAAGGCTTTTCTGTGCCGCCGGTTCGCTTCGGATCGTCGCGGTCGTTGGGGTTCATTCGGTCGTCGCGAATTCAGATTCACCGAAAAACATGGCCAGGGCCATCTCGGTCATCATGCGCTAGATTCGGCGAATTGAAAAGCAATCGCTCCGCCGACGCGTTTCCCGGCCAGGGCGATCGCTTTTGGGGTCTTCCCCCTCGCCCGGTACTCCGGGAGAGGGTTGGGGTGAGGGTCTTTGAGTGGTCCGAATGGCGTTGGCAAACAAAAAGATCCCTCACCCTATCCCTCTCCCGGAGTACCGGGAGAGGGGACAAGAGGCAAAGTGAGCCAAAGGCGATTGCCCTGCGTTCCCCGCGGCCAAACCGCGCCGAAGAATAACGGGCATTCGTTTCCAACTTCCCATTCCGCCGCGGTCCAATGAAATTCGCGCCGGCGATCACGGATTGCCGTCGCAAGGGACGGTGTCGGTGAGACGCTGGAAGCCAAGCCGCTCGAGGATTGGCCGACTCGTGGGCAGCGCATCGACGAGGAGATAGCGGGCGCCCAGTTCGATGGCGTCCGCCGACCGTGCCGCGAGGAGCGCGTGGTAGAAGCCGCGCCGGCGATACGCCTCGCGTGTGGTCCCGCCATACAGGCCGCCGAACGCGCTGAGCGGGTGCGTGTAAAGTCGCCCGATGGCCGCCGGCTCGGCGCCGGCGTACGCCACGTAGCCGAGGTGGTGCGTCGAGCCGCGGCTCAGGGCGTCGGCGAGCCGGTCGCAGGTGAACCCGTATTTCTTGCCCAGCGCCTCCTCGGCAACGCGACGGTAGTCCTCGATCTGGTCCGGCCGCGTGATTCGCGTTACCACGCAATCGCCGATCGCGCACGACGGCGGCCCCTCCGACAGATCGTACACCATTACCGCCTCGGACGCGCCCGCGACGAGTCCATGTCGCCGCAAGCGCGGCAGCAGATCGGCTGGCCTATCGTGACTGTAGAACTTCCATTCAAACGACGCCTTCTCCGCGCGATGATGCGCGACCTCGCCGGCGATCAGTTCGTCGGCGGTTGCCTCATCGAGCGACGACCAGGTCACCACCCGTAGCGAACCGCTCACCATGCGCGTCAGGTGTGGCAGGACGCAAACCGTCTCACCGTCGCGGGCGAGATATCTGCGTTCGTCATCGAGGCGCTGCCTGACGTGATCCAGGTCCATTCAAATTAAATTACGGCTTGCCGGCTCTATTCACAACTTCGCCGACGGCGCCGAGCAAGAAGGCCAATGACGCCCGCGCCCAGAAGGCCCGTCGTCGCCGGCTCCGGCACGCTGGACGTTGGCAGGGATAATCCATTGGCCGCCGCGAAGGCGTCCAACGCTGCAATATCGCCGGCTGATGCCGCGCCGCTGACGCCCTGGTTGAAGTTCGCCGCCAACTCGTTGAAGTCGGCCGCGTTCACCAGCCCGTCGTAGTTGAAATCGCCCTGGTCCCAGCCGGTGATGCTCTGGTTGAAGTTCGCCGCCAGGATGTTGAAGTCCGA